>Ga0302319_10016623_pt1 | contig 13536 bp, 15 predicted proteins | sample Bog_T0_2_FD_203319 | JGI IMG/M metagenome (GOLD analysis project Ga0302319, IMG submission 203319) | Peat permafrost microbial communities from Stordalen Mire near Abisko, Sweden - Bog_T0_2 | ecosystem: Environmental > Terrestrial > Soil > Wetlands > Peat | place: Sweden: Abisko, Stordalen Mire...
GATTGCGCCCTCGGCGGGAATGATGTTGTTTGTACCGGCTGACGTTCAGAAAACTACGTTTTCAGATGATCGATAACAGTGAGCATGGTAAAACACGCAGCCAACAATATGTTGTATAGTTCTCGTTCTCACCACACTTTCGCAAGAGCCTCAGGTCAGTGTCTGTCCACTTAAGTCAGTCACGCCGTTGGTCAAGTTCACGGTGCAAGTTGTGGAGGCTGCCAGGGGCGATATACGGGCAAAGACGGCGGTCGTATGGTCCGAAAACCGAAATGATCACACGCAGCCAGTAAACTCGACTGAGTAAGTGTACGGCAGGAAATCTCCAAGCAGTATATGACGAGCCATCTCCGCTGTTAATTCAGGTGTGCCTTGTCTCACCCACCAGCACTGACGTCGCCACAAGCCTCTTTGAAAGAAGCGGCTTTTGTATAGTGCGTTAACAGGCGCGTGAGAACACGAATCGTGGGCCTTCGACGATCGCTATCGGGGGCCCAATCCCTCGGCATCAAGACGACCGCCGTGAAGTCGAAGAAAGCCAACAAACCGTTCGATTATTGCATCATTAGGTAGAGTCCCAGTCTCAAGGAGGTCGTTCTTGCCCATTCGTTCTTTGGTAATCGCAGGGTGCGTGGCGGTTTCGGTGTCGGTGTCTCCATGTCAGCAGGATCCTCCGGCTAGCCCGGAGGCCAATCAAACCAACGTGGCCCCTCATACGGATAAGCACATACTCGGCATTATTCCGAACTTTCGGACTTCTCCGACCCCGGACACATACGCGCCGATCTCGCCCGGCGAGAAATTCAGGATTGCACGGCTGGACTCGTTCGATCGCGGAACGTTCCTGCTGGCGGCTGCTTTTGCCGGCGAAAGCCAGTTGAATAATGACAATCGCGCTTTTGGGCAGGGCGTGAAGGGATATGCGCAGTATTTAGGTGCGGCTTATGCCGACTTCGTCATTGGCAACTACATGACCGAGGCAATTTTCCCGACCATGCTGCATCAGGACCCGCGCTATTTTCGCCGCGGTAAAGGAAGCGGTCTGTCGAGACTTGGCTACTCGATAGGCCAAATCTTCTGGACACATCAGGATTCGGGCAGAACCAATTTCAACTTTTCGGAAATCTTTGGCAACTCGACCGCAGTAGCGATTTCGAATATCTACTACAAGGACAATCGCACCGCGCACGACGCGGTCTCATCGTTGGCATTGCAGGTCGGCGTGGACACGGCCACAAACATAATGAAAGAGTTCTGGCCAGATTTCGACCGTAGGTTTAGGCGAAAGCATGCGGATGAAGCCGACGCGGCGAGCCACAAATAAGCCCAAGAGTTCAGTGGGTCCGAGAATCCACCGCTGGGGAACATGTGAAGGGATACGTGTCACGTCGACGTGGTGAATGAAATAGGCAGAGCCGGCTTCGACGTAAGAACGGTACGAGCAATGGCTGGTGCACGTTCCCAAGGAACGACGATACGCAATTGGTCCCAGCTACCGAAGTCCACGCCAAGTTGGATCAGATCGACATTCCGGGGATCGATAAGGACCGCCGGCCGGATGTGAAACCGACCACAGGTGAACGGAGTCGCCGGCTAGCGCGCAGGGAGCCGCAGAAAGTTCGTTGAAAGTCGGGCTAAGCGCTCTTGACCTTCCGGCAAACCTAGCGGTGGCTCAGGCTGGCCTCTTTAACGCACCCGCTAACAAATGTGCTTCCATAAAGCGGCTGGACTGAGAAATCAAAGCCTTGCGATTAGGAAACGTTGTCGCTATGCAGGTCAAGTTTGAATTGCCAGTAGACATCGCGCTCTAGGGCGTGAGTTCCGATGGAAGGACCGGCGCGCGCCGCCCTGGAAAGCTTGGCATAGGAAGCATACCGGTGCAGCTTGCTTTCAGCCGCTGAACTTCAGAGGCTACTTGGGTTCGAAACGGGAATGGAAGTAGACGCCTCCGCGAGGTTTAGAACTTCTACGGCTGCATTTCGAACAGGATCGGGAAACACTCCGCCAACCGCGAGCGAACGAAGGTCGGCGCTGAACCAACTTCGACGTGATTCTTGGAGGTCGGAATGCGGGAAGCCGACCTCGAACGGATCGACCACTGGACTCTCTCCTTTTTCGTACACAGAGTGCATGCATCATCGAGCGATCCGCCGCACCAGACCACCGGAGATCGAAATCATTTCGCGCCCGCGAATCGAGATTGCTCCAACGACGACGGACTTCGCCGACTACGTTAATGGATGACCATATTAAAGCAACGTTGTGTTTAGGACCGTGCCCGAAGCGGTCGAGGGCCCCTCCCCAAGCAACGTCGCGACGCCTGGATGTAGCCCAGGCATTTACTCCTGTGCTGGCCATGGCAAACGTCTGTCTCCAACCACCGCCGAGACGCTTGAACCGGCGCAAAATGCGCCGCTCGATTACCATCGATTGGAGTAAAGCCTTTTGGACGGGGCGTTCGCGCCGAAAAGGCGTGGAGTAAGGGTTTCCTCAGTGAGCTTCCTGCACACGGTGCAGCTTGAGATCATTGATGGCTATTTTTGTCTGGTGGAGAGACGTGGCGAACAATCGGTGTCACGATCAAGCGAAAGCCGGCGGGAATATTGCGGCTCAATGCAATCGCCTCCAGCTCCGCGTACACTCCTCCGTCCTGCTCCTCAAGGCGTGGGATGCTGGACAGCCGCCGAAATTAGCCCTGTACCCTCGTCCGGGGGCAGAGTCCGCTCCATGCCCGTTCCAAACTTGCTGACTTCGCGAATCTCAGTCGTGTTGGAAACACCGTACCAGCGCGTATCATCTACACGAATATAGGAGGACACACCTTCGGTATCCAAAGCCGTCTTCGCGACCACTGATCGATTCACAAGCCGCAAGAAGAAGTCCTGCATCCCCTCCGTACGGCGAAAGACTGAAGCGATAACGCCCGGGCGGTAGACGTCCTCTTATCGATCATGGTCCCGAACTACCTGCAACGATCTTCTCCGCCCGATCCAGATCTTCATCGAGCCACAAGAAATGTGCGCAGGCTGGAGGCGAGCCTGCATTTTGTCATTTGCGGCCGGGATAAGCGTCCCAAGCTGCTATCGTTCCCGGCTTTTGCCTCTACGTCGCAGCGCTCGTGTATGGGGCCAATCGCAGAAGGATCGCGATAGCTATCACTCAAGTTTGGTGGTCATAGGATCAATCAGTGGTCGGCGTTACCAGGGAGGGGGCAGGATTCCCACTGAGTACGGCGTCAATGTTGTCCAGAGCCAGCATTCCCATGGCTGTGCGGGTCTCTACCGTAGCGCTCCCAATGTGCGGCAACAGGAACGTATTTTTGAGTTTGAGATATCCGGGGTGAAGCTTCGGCTCACCTTCAAAGACGTCTAGTCCGGCCGCTGCTACATGCCCACTCTGAAGAGCAGCGATCAGCTCTTCATCCGCGATAAGTCCGCCCCGAGCCGTGTTGACGACGATTGCACCGGCTGGAAGAAGCCGAATCGTCTTGGCATTCAGAAAATGATGCGTTTCTTTTGAGTCCGGCGCATTGAGGCTCAGAAACGCGCTGATGCGAAGCAGATCCAGCGGGTCGTGATGGAATACCGCGTCTCCCACGGTCTCTTGCGGTAAGTGAATGGGGTTGTAGTAGTGGATCTTCATTCCGAAGCCCCGCGCACGATGCGCAACCGCTTGGCCGATGTGTCCCATACCGAAGATGCCGAGAACTTTACCGGTGGGCTGCCATCCAAGTAGCGTGGTGGCGCCGGACGACTTCCACTCGCCCGAGCGCACCAGTTGCTGCGCTTCGCATGCTCGTCGCGAAGCGCCTAAAAGCAAAAGCATCGCCAAATCCGCCACGGCATCCGTTTCAACGCCGGGGGTATAGGCAATCGCGATCTTTCGCTCAGCGGCAGCACGTAGGTCGATATGATCGTAGCCCACAGAGTACGTAGCGATCACCTTGACCGACGCTGAGACTCGCTTCAAGAATTCGGCGTCGATTTTGTCCGCCAGCGTGACAAGCATCGCATCCGCTCCTTCCGCGGCTGCGAGCAGTTCTTCTGGTTTGAAGGGCGCTCCATTTTTGCTCCGTCGCGCTTCGTACTCCCGTTCGATTCGCGTTTCCACGCCTTCAATGAATTGGCTTGTCACCACCACGATTGGTTTCCGCACCATAACCGCTCCTTTCTATTTCTCAAGCATTAACAGACACAACGCCAGGGGCAGATAGACGATTGAAGCCAACAGCAATCGACGCGCAGCAAGAGCGGATCTTTGTAGAGCCAGGTTGGCGCTGTAATAGAAAAACAACGAGCTGAGTAGGCCCCCCAAAGCAAAGTAGACAGGACGTGTGTGACCCCTCATGGCCGGGATCAAGCTGACAGGAATCAGAGCAAGCGACGTCAGCAAGGCCTGCCAGGACATAAAGCGCCCGCTTTGTTCGCCCGGTGGAAGAACCAGGTACCCCGCCCGCGCGTAGTCCTCCCGGTACATCCAAACAATGGCCATGAAGTGAGGGAACTGCCAAAGGAACAGGAGCAAATAGAGCCCCCAGGCTTCGAGGCTTAACGTTCCCGAGGCCGCCGCCCATCCGATCAGCGGGGACACTGCGCCGGGAACAGCCCCGGCTAATGTGCAGAGCGGCGTTTTCCGTTTCAGGGGTGTGTAAATGAACAGATAGGTAGTCGCAGTGAAGACCGCAAGGGCACTCGCGATTGCGTTCACCGTCGCGAGCAGGTAAACAGAGCCAGCGATCGAAAGCGATATGCCGAACCGCGCCGCAGCCCGGGGGCGGAGTCTCCCCGCCGCAATTGGGCGCCGAGAGGTCCGCCGCATCTGCGCATCGAAGCGATACTCCAGATAATGGTTCAGCGTGCCTGTCCCGCTCGCTACCAGCAGCGTCCCAAACAATGCGTTGAGCATTCGTTCTACCGGGAAGTTGTGCAAATCACCCGGGTAACCCAAATAGAAGCCGGTGAAGGTCGCAATTACGATCAGGAAATTTACTTCTGGCTTGGTAAGAGCCAGGAAATCGGGGACAGCCGCCCGCAGCGACGTCAAGAATGATGCGCCCTGACCGGACCTTATATCAAGCGTAGGGGTGGACAGGCCGGCCATCAAACAACTTCCACTTCCTTGGCACGAGTTCGTTCGCTCGCGAGAAGCCGGGCGGTAAACACGAGTGCCGGAATCAAATAAGCAAACGTCACCGCAACCCACATGAGCGCGCCGGCCAAGGCTTGGTCGTCAAGCGGGGAGAGGGCGAACATCCCGTGATCCTCGGAGAGATAAGGCCGGTACACAACGTGGCCACAAAACACCAGAAACGCCGTGAGGGTATCGCACGGCAGTGTCGCGAGAAAAAGATAGACAGGCACAGACCAGCGTGAACTTGGGTGAGGCTGGATCACCGGCCACCAAAACACAATTCCCGCAACGAAGAAACTGGCGAGTTCGAACCGATGCCAAAAGTGCGATTCGAGAGCGAGCTCGAAAACGGCAGGAACATGCCAGAGGAGCACTGTAAGGGTGCCCGCTAGCCAGCAGGCTATGATCTGAGGATGCCAGCGCACAAGAGTAGGACGGACACCGAAAAGAATCAGCGGCGCCGCCACCGTCATAATGACCAGATGCATCACCATGTGTGCGGTAAGAAGGTGATGATATAAATGGGCCAGCGGCGATGCGGCAGTCAACCATAGCACGGCAATTCCTGCAGCGAATGCGGCGACTCTGCAAGTCACGGTTGGATTCCCGCTAATGAAGCGTCCCGGGCCGGTGTTTGAGCGGATGGATGCAGCGTTTCGAGAAAAGCAACCAGCGCCGTCGTCTGCGCCGGATTCAGATTCTTTCCATACGCCGGCATATTTCCGCCGCCTTGCAAAACCTGACGCACCAGTTGGTCCCCCGTCAATCGAACGGCCACAGCGTCGAGAGCGGGCCCACGCTTGCCACCTATGTCGCCAAGAGAATGGCAGTTGTGGCACTGTTTCGATTGAAAGACAAGCGCTCCTTGGACCTCGAGCGGCGTGCGTCCCGTAACGAATTTCCCGGGAATCGCAGCAGCGGTGGAGGCATCCATAACCGGACTCCATGGTGTATGGTCGGCCAGATTGGTAAACGTGCCTAGCGTCACGGCGCTCAGCAGTATGGTTACGACCGCTATTGGCCGCCGTTGCCAGCTCTTTTCGCCTTCACCCGAAACGAACGGAAGCGCGAGCAGACCCACCAATGCAATCACAGGTCCGATCAACAAAACTGGAGTCTCCAGCGCCGGTGGAAGCAATGAAAGCAGTGCGTAGAGCCACAGGAAGAAGAAGTCGGGTCGCGGAGCGGTCTGAATAATTCGCGGGTCCGGCTGGCCGCTTGGACCGAAGGGCCCGAAATAGAGCGCGCAGGCAGCGATGGCAAGGAGAATGACTCCAGAGAAGATCGCGTCTTTCCAGATTCCGTTAGGGAAAAACGGCACGCCTTCGGCGTGCGTAAGCTCGTGGTACTTCTCCATGTAGTCGGAGCGGCGGACCAATCGGCCCGGCATGGGCCACTCGTTGATCCCGAGTCTAAGGACTAGCAGTACATGCAGTCCGACAAAACCGATCAGAAACCCGGGAATCACAAAAACGTGAAGTGCGAAGAAACGCGAGAGAGTGGCGCCAGCGATGATAGGGCCCCCCAGCAAGAGCTTTACAAGTGCGGGACCCACGATCGGCACGCGGCTCGAGATCGAGGCCCCGATCCCCAGCCCCCAATAAGCGTCCTGGTCGAATCGAAGCACTTGGCCGGTGAAGGCCATCCCCAGCGTCATCAACAGCAGGAAAATACCGAGAATCCACGTCAGCTCTCGCGGAAACTTGTAGGCTCCGAAAAGAAACACCTGCACCATGTGGATCAGCACGATGGCCAGCATGAAATTCGAGCCCCAGCCATGTAGGGCCCGAATGAACCATCCCAGCGTCACTTCGTGGTTTAGGATTTGCAGGCTGTTCCACGCCTCTCCTGCTGAGGGCACATAAATCAGCGCGAGAAGGATTCCTGTGACAAGTTGAAAGGCGAAGACCGTCAAGGCCGCGCTGCCAAACACGTAAGCCCAACTTGCGGTCTGGCGGGGAATGGGGTGCTGCATCGTCTCACGAATCGGCGAGCCCAACTGAAGCCGTTCGTCGAACCAATTGCCGATGGTGCGGATCAGGCGCATGGCCGTCGCCTTTCGATTTGGATGAAGGTTTTGTTGGCCGCGGAAAAGCCAGGTGTGGGCATCTCGCCCGCCTGAATCAGTAGCTTTTCGTCGCTAATCCTGAATGCATATTCGAACAACCCTCGTTCGGGCGGACCGGACGCCCGCGCGCCGTCCGCGTAGTAAACCCCGCCGTGGCAGGGACACATGAACAGTTCCGATTGGGGGAACCATCGCACAGGACAGCCCAGGTGCGCGCAGTTGATCGCGAATACCTGAAAGCGACTGCCATCGACGTTGCGGACCCAGCACGGAATGTCCGCCGTTTCTCCATCCGACGCATTCGCGATCGGATTGCGATAAGTCGCCAAGCGCGTCTGGCCTGAGGGGAACTCCTCAACCGATCCAAGAGAAACCCAGTTCTCGTAACCGGGCTTTTGTCCCCGGCTCACGGGAGAGAGGATATAACGCACGATCGGTATGGCGAGTAGAAGGCCCACCGCACCGTTGAACAGCGTCGCGATTTTCAGGACCGCTTGACGTCTGGAAACATCGCTCATAAGACACGCCTCACTGTTTCAACTGCGCGGACAATGCTTCCCGCCGCGCGGCGAGCCATGCGACAAGATCGCCCACGTCGGTATCGGTCAGCGGTTTGTTATGGCTGCGCCAGTCGGGCATACCTAGTTGGGGCATGCCAACAATGATCACCGTGCGGAGATGCTGATCGGTCACCAAAGCGAGATACGAAGAATCCGCGATGGCGCGCGTTCCTCGGCCATCGCGACCGTGGCAGGGAGCGCAGGAAACCTGGAAGATTTCGGCTCCCCGCCTGGCATCGCCGGACGGAGAGGGTGCGTAAGAGGGAAGCATTGCATTCGCGAACGCGCCTGGATTCGCCCAGCCCCTAATTCCATGAACCAGAATGTCGATCTGAGCATCGGTCAGCAGACCTCCTGATTTCCGCGCAAAAGCCGGCATCGGAGTTCCTGGCCTGCCCTCCTCAATCGTTTTACGGATTGTGCCGTCGTCGGCGACGGCAAGATACACAGGCCGGCCGATACCGACGGTCAAGGCTCCTTGTCCATTCGCCCCGTGACATCCGGAACAGTTCTGGGAATAGAGCACACGAAAATCGGCAATGTCGGCGGGGCGAATCGCGGGTGTCTCCACCGCCTGGCGGCCGGGTGCGTCACAAGACATGAGCGGAAGCATTGCCGTGAGACAGAGGGCTACGAGCTTGATCGTCTTTCTCGTCTTTCTCATCTGCCCGGGTCCCCACGATCTTTCATGAATCCGGGCGCTTCTATTCCCATGCGCAGAGCGAGCGGCTGCGGCTGCCGGATGCGGATTCTTTCCTGACGCACAACCACATAACCCGCTGCCACGCCGAATCCGATCTGTGACAGCACGAACCACAGCCAGTTGATGCGCTGGTTCATAACCGGATTGATGACCCCTAAACTGCCGTGAATCAAGAAGGACCACAGTAACGGAGTCACGAGGCCGCCTAACAAAACCGGACGTTTCGGAGCGATGGGCAGCATCACTCCATAGAGAAGGCCAACCAGCAGCGAGATCGTGAGGTGCAGAGGAACGGCAATGAAGAACGGTTGAAGATGGAATGTACCGATCGCAGTATCTCCCGCCGCTGGTGGAAGCAGTCCGGCCACCAGCAGGTTCATCGGATACCAGATCCCATTCCCGCTGACCAACCCGTACACTGCGGCCAGAACGGCCATCACCGCGCCGCCGGCGAGACCACCCTTCACGCCCGCCGAGATGGGATAAGTCTCGATCGGCAGCCAGGCGCGAGGGATCTCTCGAAGCCCGGCGATTCGCTCAACAGTTTCACGCGACGCCTTAATAGCGACCTCCTGTTGAACGACGGGGATTACCTGGTGCGATTCTACCGGCAACACTTGCCGGAACCATCCGACCGCACCTGCCACGGTCAACATCGCGCCCAGAATGCTCAGAGAAGCAGCGGTGACCATTCCGGCGGATATGAGCGTCAATCCGATCGCGAGCACGAGGGGCCAAGCCGTCGGCGCGGGCATTTCGATGTGGTCTGGAGTTTGCATGGCTTCTCCCCTAAACCCCAATCACATAAACGACGGTGAAGACGATCACCCAAATCGCGTCGACGAAGTGCCAGTACATGGACAGGATCTCCACCCGCTCGGCGTGCTGGCGCTGGAGTTGCGAGGTGAAACAGAAAACCGCGACCGCAATAAGGGCCACGAGGCCCATAGTGACGTGGAACGCATGCAGGCCGACCAGCGAGTAATACGTAGTGCCGAATAAATTGGTACTGATGGTGAGACCCTCGTCGTAGATCAGGTGCGCCCACTCGCGCGCGGTTCCGAAAAGGAAAACGCCGCCGAGCACGATGGTGAGCAGCCACCAAAGTCCGAATATCGCCGTCTTTCCGGCAGACAGCCTACGCAGGGCGACGTGTATTGTCAGGCTGCTCGACAGCAGGCCGACGGTGCAGAAAATGGGCGCATGTAGGACCTCACTGGGCTTCGGCCCCGTGAGGCTCTTGCCGCTATAGAAAAGATATGCCACCACGAAGATCGTGAAGATCGCCGATTCGGCCGCGATGAGGCAATACATTCCAACGCGTCCGCGCGATGGCAGCCGCCACTCGAGATTGCCTTGAGGAGCACTCAGAGATAATGCGCTCATTGGCTACTCATACCTCCAGTCGGGATCTTCGGGATGCTTTAGATCCCATAGCGGCCGGCGGCTACGCACGATTGGAACTTTGGCGTAGTTGTATTCCGGTGGCGGAGAATTTGTTGACCACTCCAGCGTCCACGCGTCCCACGGATCATTTCCCGCCCGCTTTCCACAGAAGTAAGACCAAACCAGATTGGCGGCGAAAACCAGGATTCCGGCAGCCTGAAAGACAACGCCGATCGTCACAATCAGGTTCCACATGTCCCAGCCGCGGCCTGGCTCATAAGTGTAGATCCTGCGCGGCATTCCCAAGATCCCAGGAACGTGCATGAAATCGAAGGTGAGATGGAAGCCGATGACAAAGAGCCAGAAGTGCAACTTTCCAAGCGCTTCGTTGTACATCTCCCCGGAAAATTTCGGGAACCAATAATAGAAGGCGGCGAAAATGCAGAAGAGAATGCCGCCTACAATCACATAGTGAAAGTGCGCCACCACGTAATAGGAGTTGCTGAGCTGCCAATCCAGCGGCGCTACGGCGAGCGTCACTCCAGTCAACCCGGCGATGAGAAATTGGAACAGAAAGGCTACACAGAACAGCATCGGCGTGGCAAAACGAATTTTGCCGCCCCACATGGTCGCGAGCCAATTGAAGATTTTGATGCCCGTGGGCACCGCGATCGCCATCGTGGAGAGCACAAAGAAAGCATTTGCGCCCGCGCTCATTCCCACCGTGAACATGTGATGGGCCCACACGCTCATGCCAATGAATCCGATCGCGATGGTCGCCAGCACCATCGCCGGATAGCCGAAAATCGCTTTGCGGGAGAAAACGGGTATGATTTCGGACGCAAAGGCGAAGGCGGGAAGCACGAGCACGTAGACTTCCGGGTGTCCGAAGATCCAAAAGAAGTGCATCCAGATGACGGCAGAGCCGCCGGCCTGGGTATCGAAGAAATGCCCTCCCAGGTACCGGTCGGCGACGAGCATAAGTTGCGCCGCGGAAAGCGGGCTCACCGCTAGAATCACCAGGCCCGCCATCACTAGGTTCAACCAAACGAGCAGCGGCATTTTTCCGAGTGTCATTCCCGGACAACGCATGCACAGAATGGTGGCAATGATGTTAATCGCCGTCCCTATGCTGCCGATACCGGAAGACAACAGTGACAGCGTCCAGAAGTCGGTGCTGTGTCCCACCGAGAATGTCTTCGCCGTCAGCGGAGCATAAGCGAACCACCCTACGTCGGGCGCGCTTCCTGCTCCATATAGCCCGTCGCCGCCGAAAAAACTGAAATACAGCAAGAGTCCGCCCAGCGCGGTCATCCAGAAGCTGAAGGCATTGAGCCGGGGGAACGCCATGTCGCGAGCACCGATCATAAGTGGCACCAAATAGTTTGCGAACCCGAAAACCATCGGCATAGCGACGAAAAAGATCATAGTCGTGCCGTGCATCGTGAACATGCGATTGAAAACCTGCGGTGAAATGAATGCGTTGTGCGGGCGGATGAGCTGCACGCGCATGATGGTCGCTTCGATGCCGCCCAGTGCCAGAAATACCAAGGCGTACACGATATAGAGGACCCCGAGCCGCTTGTGATCCACCGTCGTAACCCACTCGTGGAGACGCAGGGAGAGTGGGTGAACTGGAACTTCAGATATCGCAATGGTATTGGCAGACATCAGCGAAGAGTCTCCAGATATGCGGCAACCGTGCTCGCGTCTTGATCGCTCAAGCCCATAGCCGGCATCTTCGATCCCGGTTTGATGGCGTCGGGATTGCGAATCCAGAGGCTCAGCGTATCGGGCGTATTGCTGGCCGCACCGGCGGCAATCGTGTCCCTGCTCATGAGATGAGTCAGATCCGGGCCGAACCGTCCTTTCGCTGGAGTCCCCGAGATGGAATGGCAGTTGACGCATGCCGTCGATTCAAACACGCGTTTGCCGGCGGACTCGGGCGTTTGGGCCAATTGCTGCTGCTCGCGCACCCAGCGATCGAACTCCTCGCGGGGCTGCACGTAGACGCGCAGCAGCATCTTGGCGTGCTGTGTTCCGCAATATTGTGCGCACTGTCCCAGGAACACGCCCGTCTCGTGCGGATCGATCCACATCTGATTCGGGTGATTTGGAATCAGATCGGTCTTGCCACCCAATCGCGGGACCCAGAAGCTGTGGTCTGTATCGGCGGAAAGCAGTGTCAGGAACGTGGGTGTTGGATGCGCCGGATTGCTGACCGGCACATGCAGTTCGTTTGCTGTAACGATATTGAAGCGTGGATAGCGGTATTCCCACCAATACTGATGCCCAGTGACGACGACCTCGATCGCATTCTGCGGCCGCGGTTGATTCTGAACGGACCCTATTACGCGCGCCGCCGCCAGAAATAGCGCCACAACGATAAGAACTGGGATAACGGTCCAGGCCAGTTCCACTTGAGTACTTCCATAAATCTGTGCGGGCTCGGTTCCATGGGAACCTTGGCTCCTGAATTTCACCACCGCGTAGGCAAGTAAAGCGAATACGACCACGAAGATCCCCGCCATAGTTGAGAACACGAAGACCGAGAGTCCGAAGATCGACTCCGCTGGAGTGGATACGGGAGCAAAGATGTTGGTCGGACTCATTGGGTCGGCCTTCGATTGTCAAGAGACTTGCTGTTCACATTTTGTTGGTGCCGATCGTCGAGCTCCGTTGCGGAGAGAGCCCAAACAGAAATGCGTGAAACCCAGTCCTACCAGTGTGAGCATGCGCAAGATTGCAGTGACATTTGCACTTGGTGCGTTTATAGGCCTCGGAGGATGCACCGGTGGGATTCGATATCCGAGTTACTACGTGCTGAACGTACCGCAACAGCACGCTTCTCCAAGCGTTCCACCGAGGCGCGTCCTCGGCTCAGCCGCGGTACGGGAGCTTAGTGCGCCTAGATTCCTTAACGAAGGCTCCATTGTATATAGACCTGGGCCGGAACAACTGGATTATTATCCTTACGCCCTTTGGGCCGAGGATCCCCGGCGCATCGCTACCGAGACCTTGATACGGGAATTGCAGGAGCGTGGGCTGTTCGAGTCGGTTGACTTTTACGACGGGCGTCAGTCCCCGGATTGCTTAATCACGGGATCTTTGGATCATCTCGAAGAATTCGATGAGAAATCCAACGTCTCGGTCGAAGTCGGTCTGTCAGCGCGGATCATCAACCTCCGTTCAGGCGAGGTGATATGGCGCGGCACTTCGATCAAGACAGTGAAGGTGGGAAAGCGCTCGGTTCCTGGTGTCGTCTCAGAAATGTCTAGCGGGCTCGGAGACGCCGTCAGCAGCTTAGTGGATTCCATGCAAGAGCGGCTTTTGGCTTTGACACCGTCCTCAAAGTAATCGCAACAGACCCAACAAGGAGCGCCTTTATGACGCTCCTAACCTAAAGATGAATGCCTTCAGCTGTTTTTCCCACTGTGCATGAACTGGCTTGGGCAGATCGGAACTCTCGCACAGGTAGGACCTCTCGTGGTTGGCGCGGTGGCCATCTGGGTCGCCTTGATGAATCAGCGGCGACAGCTGAACGCCCAGATGTTTATCGAATTCTCCGCGCGGTTTCAGGAACTTCTCCGCCTGTTTCCGACCGACGCGTGGCTCGCAAACTTGAACCCTTCGCGCCCTCTGCCGCCTCAGAGCCAAGACGTGAGAGATTGCACACTATATTGTATTCA
>Ga0302319_10016624_pt1 | contig 13535 bp, 8 predicted proteins | sample Bog_T0_2_FD_203319 | JGI IMG/M metagenome (GOLD analysis project Ga0302319, IMG submission 203319) | Peat permafrost microbial communities from Stordalen Mire near Abisko, Sweden - Bog_T0_2 | ecosystem: Environmental > Terrestrial > Soil > Wetlands > Peat | place: Sweden: Abisko, Stordalen Mire...
ACAGCCAGCCCCACCGCGAGCCCGACCGCCAGCCCCAGCGCCACCCCTACGGTTACCCCCACGGCGACGGAGTCGGCAACCTCCACGGCCAGCCCCAGCGCCACCCCCACAGCCAGCCCCACCGCCACGCCGACGGCCAGCCCCACGGTGACGCCCACGGACACCGAGACCGCGACGCCGACCGCCAGCCCGACGTCGACCGCCACACCCTCGGCGACGCCCACACGCACGCCCTACGCGGTCATGGTTTTGGCCAAGTCCTATGCCGGCAACGGCGCAGTCAACGACCCCGACACCATCACCTACACCCTGACTTACCTGAACACGGGGTCCACCGGCGCCTACAACACGGTTCTGTGGGACACCCTGTACACGGCCAATGGAGACAGCTACGCCTCCAGCGTTCCGCCGGCGACGGTCACGACCACCGGAGCCGGACAGCTCCTGACCTACAACATCGGCACCGTCAACGCACCTGGGGGCGGTTCCGTGACTTTGTACGTGGCGCATGATCTGAACGTAGACTCGGCCAATCAGTTTTCGCTGGGTTATACGGGCGCGCCCGAAGTCGACTCCAATGTCGTGAACATCGGGTTCGGAATACCCTATACGTCGACCTACACCCCGACGCCCACGGCCTCACCCACAGCCTCGCCGACGGCCTCCCCCACGGCAACGCCCACGGACACGCCCACGGACACGCCCACAGCCAGTCCGACCGCCACGCCCACGGCCAGCCCCACGGCCTCGCCCACGGCGACGCCGACGGCCTCACCCACGGCCTCACCCACGGCCTCGCCCACGGCCTCGCCCACCGCCACGCCCACCGCCAGCCCTACGGACACACCTACCGCATCACCCACGGCAAGCCCCTCGGCTTCGCCCAGCGCGAGCCCCACGGCCTCACCGACCGCCTCACCGACTGCGACGCCGACCGCGAGCCCCACGGCCTCACCCAGCGCCAGCCCCTCGGCATCGCCAACCAACACCCCGACGGCGTCGCCCACGGCGAGCCCCACAGCGTCGCCGACAGCCTCCCCGACAGCCACGCCCACGGCGAGCCCCACGGCGTCGCCGACGGCATCCCCGACGGCCACGCCCACGGGCAGCCCCACGGCGTCGCCGACAGCATCCCCGACGGCCACGCCCACGGGCAGCCCCACAGCGTCGCCCACGGCCTCCCCGACGGCCACGCCCACGGGCAGCCCCACGGCGTCGCCTACAGCCACGACGACGGCGACTCCAACGGCCACTCCGACGGCCAGCCCGAGCGTCACGCCCACGGCGTCGCCGACGGCCAGCCCGACGGCCAGCCCGAGCGTCACGCCCACGGCCAGCCTCACGGACACGCCCAGCGTCACCGGGACCGCGAGCCCGACCGCGAGCCCGACCGCCAGCCCCAGCGCCACCCCAACCGCCAGCCCCACGGCCTCGCCCAGCGCATCGGCCACGGCCAGCCCGACGGCCACGCCCACGGCCAGCCCCAGCGCCACGCCCACAGCCACGCCCACGGCCACGCCCACGCATTCGCCCACGGCCAGCGCCACGCTGACGGCCACGCCCACGCCCACGGCGAGCCCCACGGCTTCGGCCAGTCCCACTGCCACGCCCAGCATCACACCCACTGCCACGCCCACCGCCAGCCCCACGGCCAGCCCGAGCGCCACACCCTCGGCCTCACCGACGAATTCCCCGACGTCCAGCGCTACCCTGACGGCCACGCCGACGGACAGCCCCACGCCGACGGACACCTGCACGCCCACGGCCAGCCCCAGCGCCACTCCCACGGCGACGCCCACGGCATCGCCCACGGTCACCCCGACCGCAACCCCGACCGCCACGCCCACGGCCACCCCAGGCCCGCCCACCGACAGCCTGAGCTTTGTGTGCCCATCGGCGGGCTACGTGAGCTATCCCCTCACCTACAGCCTGGTGCTGTCGAATGCCGGCCCTGGACCCGCCAATGGCCTGCGCTTCTACGACACCCTGCCGACCAACACGCTGTATGCAGGGAGTCTGGCTCCGTACGGGACGAATGACCCTGCGCAGTGGCAGTGCGTCAACATCCTCTGCACCGGCAACATCATTGAGCTCGGCCCCTTCAATGTTCCCTCGGGACAGTCCCTCACCGTGCAGATGAGCATCCAGGTGCTGGGCGGCGCGGGGGGCACCACCATCGTGGACCGCGCCTCGGCCGTGGAGGCCGACTTCAACACAGCGGCCGTGGCCCAGTCCTGCAGCAGCACGGTGGGCATCGGAACCAAGCCCTCGGTCACCAGCACCTTCACCGTGAGCCCGACGTCCACGCCCTCGCCCACCATCACCCCCACGGCGTCGCCCACCGCGTCGCCCAGTGTGACGCCAACCAGCACTCCGGCGGCGCAGCTGTCGCTGTACAAGTCCGCCAACAAGGGCAGCGTCAGCGGGGCCGGGGACACCCTGACCTATGTCCTGGCCCTGTCCAACATCGGCAACATCGGCAGCGGCCCCTACAGCGTCTGGGACACCCTGCCCTACAACTTCAGCTACGCCGGCTCCTCACCCTCGGGGACCCTGGCGTCAGGCCTGCTCAGCTGGAGCGGGGCCAATGTGCCCGGCTTCGGGGGCATGCAGGCCTTCACGGTGTGGGGCTCCGTCAGCGGCGCAGGGTCCAGCGTGCAGAACCAGGCCCAGGCCGGGGCCTCCTCGGCCGCGGGGGCGGTGTTCTCCAATCTCTGCGCCGTGGCCGTGGGCGCCACCTTCACCAATTCGCCTTCGCCCACCAACACGCCGACGTCCACCCTGACGCCGTCGCCCACGGCCACCCCGACCATCGCCTACCAGGCGCCGGCCCTGACCCTGAACATGGTGCAGAACGAAGGCGTGGCCTGGCCCACGGGCGGGGCGCAGAATCTGGGCTTCTCCATCACCTTCTCCAGCCTCACGGGCTGCGTGTGCGCCACGGCGCCGGACCTGACCCTCTACTTCACCAGCGACACCAAGGACAGCGTCTCGAATCCGGTCCTCAATGCCGTGCAGGCCATGTCCGTCATCGGCCTGGCGGGGCCCGTCGACCCCATGAAGGATTTCTACTGGCAGCAGACCTATCCCGCCAACAACACGACCCTGGACACCGGCGTCTTCTCGGCGCTCTCGCCGGGCCTTTCGGTGAACAAGGAGGTCTATGCCTGGGTCAATCCCTCGGCCAACCAGGTGACCGTCACCTCGCAAGCGGTGCTGGTCTCGCAGAGCTGGGGCATAGCGCTGACCGCCACGGTGCAGACCCTGGTCTACAAACTGCAGCCGACCCCCACGCCCATCCCTCCGACGCCCACCGCCTCGCCCACGCCGGTGGCGGCTTTGGGCCACGCGGTGGCCTATCCTTCGCCGGCCAGCGACACCCTGTGCATCGCCTACTACGCGCCCCAGGGCGGGCCGCTGAAGATCGAGGTGTACAACCTGGCCCTGCAGCGCGTGGCCGTGATCACGGACCAGGCCCAGGGCGGCCGGCAGGAAACCGCCTGCGTGCCCATCCGCCAGCTGGCCGTGGGCGCCTACTTCTACAGGGCCTCGGTCGGCGGCTACCAGTTCCCCACGGCCAAGTTCGGGGTGCTGCGATGAGACTCCGGGTCCGGCCCTTCGCCTGGCACACGCGCCTGGCCCTGCTGCTGGCGCTGGCATCCCCGGCCCTGGCCGCGGACATTCAGTTCGATCCTGCGGCTTCGGTGGCCTTTCCGAGCCTGCAGGTGCCGGTGGGCGTGCGGGCCACGGGCATGGGCGAGGCCTACACCGCGGTGGGCGACGACGTGTACGCCCTGCACTGGAACCCGGCCGGCCTTTCAGGCCTGCGCGGGTACCAGCTCGGGCTCTCGGAGAACGACTGGAACCCCGCCCTGGGCCAGCAGCAGTCGCTGCTCACCTACGGCCAGGGCCTGGGCGTGTCCATGGCCGCGGCGGTGAGCGTGGATTACTTCAGCCTGGGGACCTTTGAGCAGCGCGATGCCGGCGGCAATCTGCTGGGCCAGGTGCCTGGCTCGGTCACCGAAGGTTCGATCGGCTTCGGCGGCCCATTCTTCATCAGGGGCCTGCGGGCCGGCCTTTCAGGCGAATACGTGCAGGAGTCCCTGTTCGGAGCCACCCAGTCCGGCTATGGCGGGGGCCTGGGCCTGCTGTATGACATCCTGCCCGGCTTAAGCGCCGGCGCCGCGCTCAATCACCTGGGAGCGGGCATGGCCGGCTTCAGCCTGCCGAGCACGGCCCAGGGCGGGCTGGCCCTGCGCCTGCCGGACCGGCGCCTGATCCTGGCGCTGGACTACGAGGACCCCTTCAACGGCCCTTCAGCGCTGAAGGCCGGCGCCGAGGAGGACCTGGGCCTCATCATCCTCAGGGCCGGCTATCGTCAGGACCTGGGCGGCCCGGACTCCAACGACGAAAGCGGCTTATCAGCCGGCCTGGGCATCCGCTACGGCCATTTCCGCCTGGATTACTCGTACACGCCCTATGGGGCCCTGAGCACGGTGCAGCGCTTTGAGGCCACGGTTGAGCTTCCCCAGGGCTTCTTCGAGTCCAAGGTGGTGTACCTCGAGGGCACCTCGGAGACGGCCCAGAGCTACTTCAAGCAGGCCCAGGCCTTTGAAGCCAAGGGGGACATCCTCAAGGCACTGGTGCAGTATCAGCGTTGCCTGGACAACTACCCCAGTTCCCTCAAGGCATCGCCCCAGCCCTTTTACGTGACTTCCGCGAACAAGGTCACCCAGCTTCAGGCGAGCCTGACCAAGTCCGGGGACCACGCCCAGATCCACGCCTTGACCCTAGAGACCATGGCCGCGGCTGAAAAGGAGATGAAGGCAGGCCATTTCCGCGACGCCATCAATCGCCTGCAGCAGGCCAAGAAGCTGGATCCGCTGGACGCGGGCCTGGATGCAGCCCTGAAGGCAGACCAAGGCTCCTATCAGGCCAAAGTGTCAGGGTTCCGTGATGCGGCCCAGTTTGCCGCCAAGGAAAACGATTTGGACATGAGTGTGGATAACTATCGCAAGCTGCTCGACATCAGCCCGGATGACGATGAAGCCCAGGGCTACCTGACCAAGCACCGGGCAGCGCTGAAGACCCAGCTGCAGTCCATCGAACGCCGCGGCAGCTACTTCTATATTGAAGGGAAGCTGGAGGAGGCCATCAAGGCCTGGTCCGACGGCGAGGCCCTGGACTATTTCAACGACGTGGACTTCAAGCGGGACCTGGACAAGGCCAGAAAGCAGCAACAGCTTCTGCAGCAGGAAGGCCCCACCCCCACGCCCTGAAAGGGCTTCAGGGTGAATTAACCTCGGCTGCGTGGTACCATGGGCGGATTCAGGGTTCCCGCCCCACAATGCGATTCCGCTCAACGAAGGTGTGACGTGAGCATCCTTGCGAAATACAGTCTCTGGCTCCTCGGCATCCTGTTCCTGGCTGCCGGCTGCATCACCGGCGCGGCGCTCTGGTACCAGCGCTCCTCGCTGACCCACGAGGCCATGCTGCGCGGCGAAAGCGTCGCGCTCAATCTGGCCGCGCCCGCCGCCGACGCCCTGGTCGGCCACGATAATCTCAGCCTGATCAACCTGGCCGCCAGCGCGACGCACAACAACAAGGGCCTGGTCTACGCCGCCATCCTGGACCAGGCAGGCCAGGTGGTCGGCCACGCCGATCCTGCTGCGCTGCTCAAGCCCCTCGATTTCAAGGCCGGCGCAACGCTGCTGGGGATGACCAGCAAGGCCACCGTCAAGGAGGGCTTCAGCGGAAACGAACCGGTGTGGGACATCAGCATCCCCGTCCTGCTCAACGGCGGCAAGACGCCCTTGGGGTCGGCCCATGTGGGCCTGGCCCAGTCGGTGGTGGCCGGCGCGATCCAGCAGAGCATGCAGGGCCTGGTGCTCATCAGCGTGGGCATCATGGTGCTGGGCGTGGGCCTGACCTTCCTGTCGCTGACCTTTCTGGTGAAGCCCCTGCGCGAGCTGTCCCTGGCCTCGAAGGCCGTGGGCAAGGGCGACTTCAGCGTCACCGTGAAGGTGCGCAGCGGCGACGAGATGGGAAGCCTGGCCCGGAACTTCAACGCCATGGTCACCGGGCTCAGGGACGCAGAGTCGGCCAAGATCGAGCAGGGCCGCATCGAAGGCGAACTGTCGCTGGCCCGGGCGATCCAGGCCGACCTGCTGCTCTCGGACCCGCCGCTCATTACCGGCCTGGACATCGCCTTCGCCTGCCAGTCGGCCAAGGAGCTGGGCGGCGACTTCTACGACGTCATACCGCTGGCCGACGGCAGCTGGGGCTTCCTGATCGCGGACGTGTCGGGCAAAGGCGTCCCGGCGGCCCTGCACATGGCCAATTTGCGCAACCTCTTCCGCATCTTCGCGCCTCCGCTTGCCTCGCCCCTGGACACGCTGAAGAAGGTCAACGCCATGGCCTATGCGGACATGAAGGCCGACTCCTTCGTCACCCTCATCTACATCGTGCTCGACCCGCGCAGCCTGAACGTGCGCCTGGTCAACGCCGGACACGACCCTGCGTACTGGATGCACGAGGGCAAGATCGAGACCCTCGACAGCACGGCCCCGCCGGTGGGCCTGGCGCCCCCCGACAGCTACGATGACGACGCCCATGAACTGGCGTTCAAGTTCACCAAGGGCGACGCGCTGTTCACCTTCACCGACGGCGTGACCGAGGCCATGAACCCGAAGGGTGAGCAGTTTTCGCTGGAGCGCCTGCAGGCGTCGATCATGCAGGGAGGCCGCTCCGAAGAGGCGGTGGCCAGGCTGCTGGCGGCGGTCAAGGCGCATGCTGCGGGCGCGGAGCAATCCGATGACATCACCATGCTCACTGTGAAGGCGGCCTGACGATGATGGGATACGTATTCATGCGTTTCGGGACGGACTTCCGCCCCGAAAACGTGGACCGCCTCAGGGTCAAGGTGGGCGAATGCCTCGAGCGGGGGGGCATTCAGGGATCGACCGCCTTCCTGCTGCTCAACCTCATGGACGAGCTGATCTGCAACATCCTCGAGCACAGCCACGCCACCTGGGTGGAGCTCGAGCTGCACCCCATGCCCGACATGGTCCACCTGATCTTCAGGGACGACGGCACCCAGTTCGACCCCGGCAAAAACATGGCCGAGCCCCACCTCGACGAAGCCGTCGAAAGCGAAGACGGCCGCCGCATGGGCCTGTACATGGTCAGCCAGATCGCCCGCACCTGGAACTACAAGCGGGTCAACGGCAACGTGAACGAGCTTGAGCTCTCCGTTGACCTGTTAAAGGAGCCTGCCAATGGCTGAGACAAAGCGCATCGAGATCCATTCCCAGACCCTGCCGGACGGCATCATCGTGCTGAAGCCGGTGGGCACCCTGGACGTCTTCACCTTCACCGAGCTGAAGAAGTACATCGCCGAGATCTGCTCCCAGGCCAAGGTGATCCAGCTGGTGGTGGACCTGACCGAGGTGCAGTACATCGCCTCCTCGGGCTGGAGCGTGCTGCTTTCCAGGCGCCAGTCCATCCGCCGCGACGGCGGGGACCTGGCCGTCTTCGGCATGAGCGAGAACCTCCGCCGCGTCTACGATTCCATGAAGATCGACAAGATGCTGCCGTCGACGCAGGACCTGCAGTCCGCGGTCCAGGTGATCAAGAACGGCCCGCCCCCGGCGCCGCATGCGGCCCCGGTGCGCCATGCCGCGCCGGCTCCGGCTCCCCATGCCGAGGCCCCGGTCCATGCTCCTGCGCCGGCCCCGGCACCCGTTGAGGCTCCGGCCGCGGCCGCGCACGCCACCCCTGCGCCGGCCCCGGCGCACACCCCTGCTCCGGCCCACGCCGAGGCTCCGGTGCACAGCCCGGCTGCAGCCCACGCCGAAGCCCCGGTGCATACCCCTGCTTCGGCCCACGCCGAAGCGCCGACCCACGCCGAAGCGCCGGCGCACACCCCGGCACCGGTCCAAGCCGCGGCTCCTGCGCCTGCTCCGGTGGCTCCCGCGCCGGCGCCGGTCCGCGAGACGGTGCCTGCCCGCAACGACGCCGCGGCGACCGCCGCAGCCATGGCGGAGCAGTCGGCCGCCATGGTGACGGACAAGGCTCCGGCCCCGGCCAAGCGCAGCTGGTTCTGGCCGTTCTGAGTCCCGCGGCCCGGCCGCGGACATGGAAGCAGCAAAAAAGAAGGACCCGCCCTTGGGCGGGTCCTTCTTTTTTGGACGACGCGGGGCCGGGGCCCCGCGGCTCAGAAGGTCAGCGTGGCCTTGCCGTAGAAGTTCCGGCGCGGGGCGCCGATGCTGCTTTCGGCATAGCCCTGGCTGATCGGGTCGTCATAGACCTGGTCAAAGAGGTTGGCCACCTTGAAGGTCAGGTCCAGGTGGGGGATGAGCCCCGAGGAATACAGGACCAGATCGCTCCGGAGGTAAGGGTCCAGATACACCCCCGGGCTGAGCTCGCGGAAGCCGACCCAGACCTCCTCCATGCTGAGGAAGGTCCGGCGGGACGAGCCCAGCACCGGCACACTGAGCTCGGCGTGCCCGGTATCATGGGGCGAGTTGACGAGGTCCTGGTCCGTGCCCGTGTCCTGGGTGTCCTGGTATTCGCCGCCCAGCCGGGCGCGGATGCCCCGCCATTCGCCCTTCACATTCAGGTCCACGCCCCGGGTCTGCGCGTTGCCCTGGTTGAGATAGACGTAGTTGAGGCCGCTGTTGATGTAGGTGCCGGTGATCAGGCCGCTGACCGTGGTCTGGAAGCCGGACAGGCTCAGCGTGACCGGCGCCACCTCCAGCTCATAGACGGCTTCCCAGGTGGCCAGGGCCTCGGGCGATACGCTGGCCAGGCCCTGGTCCGTGACCAGGTTGTAGTCCGTCGGCGCGTTGAAGGCCCGGCCGTAGAGCAGCTTGATGGTGTTGTCGTCGAGGAAGCTGTAGAGCAGGCCCACCCGCGGGTTGAAGGTGCCGCCGGTGGAGGAATAGTAGTCGTAGCGGCCGCCCAAGATCAGCGTGACCGCGTCCACGGGCTTGTAGATGTCCTGGGCAAAGGCCGAGGACACCTTCAGGTCATTGAGGGACTCCACCGCGGGGATGTCATTGCCCCCGTTGTCCAGGTCCAGGGTCAGGTTGCCGGTCTGCAGGCGGTAGTCGTTGACCGTCTCCAGCCCGCCCGTGAGCCAGTCGCCGTCAAAAGGCTGCCAGTCCACCTGGGCCGCGGCGCCCACGCTGTCCGAGTCCGCATAGTCCACGTATTCGTTGGTGTCCAGGGTGACCCCGTCTCCCTGCAGCACCGCGCCATAGTACTGCCCCGTCCAGTTGTAGTGGCGGAAGTCGGCCTTGAAGCTGACGTCGAGGGTGGGCGAGAGCGACAGCTTGTAGCGGGCTTCGGCAAAGCTGCCCTGGTCCACGGTGTTGCTCTGGTTGTTGTTGAAGATCGGCAGGAAATACTGGCTGTCCTCGGAATCGTTGGGCACACCGCTCAGTCGCCAGTTGAAGCCGCCCTCGAGGCTGAGGCCGGACCAGCTGAGCTTGGCCAGGACCTTGTAGGCGTCCTCGTAGGCCGCGCCGTTTTCCCAGCCGTTGTTCGTGGACGGATCCGCGTATACAGGGAAGTAGTAGTTGGGGCCGTTGGTGAGGACCCCCGATCCCTCAAGGTTGAAGTCCACGCCGTTGTCGAGCTTCTGGCCGTAGCCGGCTTTCCATTCCTTGCTGTCCCAGCTGCCGTAGCCGACGCCGACGCTGCCCCCGCGCACGTCCTCGCCGTTCTTGGTGATGATGTTGACCACCGCAAACATGGCGTGGGTGCCGTAAAGGGCCGACCCCGGGCCCAAGACGATCTCGATGCGCTTGATGGCGTCGACGTCCACGCCCAGCTCGTTGCCCACATAGCCGCTGCCGTAGATGGGGTCGTTGGTGGTGTTGCCGTCGACAAGGATCAGCACCCGGGTGCTGTAGTCGCCCAATATGTTCATGCCGCGCACGCCCAGGTATTCGTAGTTGCCGTCGGAATTGGAATAGAAGCCCGTCACCCCCTGCAGGATCTCGGTGACCGTGCGGTAGCCGTAGCGGGCTATGTCCTCGGCCGTGATCACCGTGACCGAGGCCGGGGTCTCCTTGATGGTCTGCTGAAAGGTGGTGGCCGTGACGACCTGGTTTTCCTGCTTGAAGAAGTCGAAGGCAGCGCTGGCCTCATCGCCCTCCGCGGACGCAGTCTGGCCGGCCGCGACGCTTGGTGCCGTGGAGAGGGCGCTAGCCTGCGCGGCTTTGGCGTTGGGGTCAGCGGTGCCCGGGTTGGCGTCCGCATGAAGTCCGGAGCCCATGAAGCACAGGAGCGCGAGCCAAAGGCAGGGGATGGAAGCCATGCAGAACCTCGCCCTTTAGGGGAAATGCAACCTAACAGAAATACTATAATACTTAGAAACCCTTAAAAAATAGAGATCTTTCTCGTTGTAGGCAGCGAAAACTGAGCCAACTTACGCGTTAATGCGGCGTTTTCATACAAATAATAGTTATAAAGTATAAAAAATCACGGGCTACAAAGATGAAATTGGGTTTCACTATACGCATGAAGCAAAAGCGCGCGATGGACTGGGCATTTGCGGTGTTGATCGCAGTCAATGTTCTGGTCCTCCCTAATAGAGCTGCGGCAAACACCCTGCCTGGTCTGCCACCGGCTGGGCTGCGCCTGTTAATAGTGGAAGATCCGGCCGGCGGAAGCGTGTCGGACCTGATTAGCTTTTGGACCCAGACCGCCGGCAGCCCGGACATGAGCCAGTGGGAATACTGCACGCTCTACAACGCTGCCGGCTGGTACACGCCGGTCAAAAGCCAGGGCTACGTCGTCACGGTCAACACCGGTGTGGCCGCCGGCGGGGCATTGCCGGCCCTGGTCACGGCCGGGGTTCCCAATTATGACGAAGTATGGGATGTTCGCTTCAATAACGGCAACCTTCCTGGAGTCGGCCAGCTCTATCAGGACGACGCCATGGCCGGCAATGACCACATCAGCGCTGCCCAGGTCGCGGCCTATGAAGCCTACGTCCAGGCCGGCGGCAGCCTTTTCCTCATGGGCGACAATTCCCAGTTTGAAGGCAGGGACGACTCGATCATCACCATCGCCCAAGCCGTGGATTCCGCCGGCACCTGGGGCTACCCCGTGGCCGGCGGAAACTGCTTCAGCGGCGGCAACGCCAACGGCGTTGGCGGCGTGGCGGTGGGCACGATCCTAACCGGCGCCAACAATTGGGCCAACCTCAACCCCGCCGCGGCGGTCCTGGCCGAGAACTATGGCACCAACTACGAGAACCTGGCCGGCGAGCCCGCGGTCGCCACCCAAGTCAACGGCATGGTCACCAACTGGGGCGCCGGGTATCCGGTCCTGCTCAACGGCACCGCGGCCGGCTACCCCGAAAGCCCCGCCGGCACCGTGGGTGCGGTGTGCACGGCCTGGGACTGCAGCAACGAAGCAACCGCCTACAACAAAGGCAAACTCGTGGTCATGCTCGACTGGCAGGCCATGGGCGGTAATGCCCAGGCCGGATACTGCTGGGGAGGCCTGGCCGCCGCCGAGAACAACGGCACCAACACCGGCGCGGGCATGTACTTCTGGGAAAACACCTTCGACTTCCTGGCGCCGGGCCAGCCTTGCGTGTCCCCGACCCCCACTCCGACCATCACCCTGTCCTCGACCCTCAGTGCGACCCGCACCATCACTGCCACGGTCACCCTGACCGCGACCCCCAGCGACACCCGCACCGCCAGTCCGACAGCCACGGACACAGTGCTGGCGGCGACCCCGACGACCACGCCCACGGACACGCCCAGCTCCACGAAAAGCGTCACGGCAAGTTCAACCGCCACACCCAGCGCCACCGCCAGCGCCACCGAAAGCGTGACCCTTTCACCGAGCCCCACACCGAGCGCCACGCCCAGCCAGACCCCAAGCGCCACCCAGACCGCCACGTGGAGCGCCACGCCCAGCGCTTCAGCAAGCCCCAGCGTCACCGCCACGTTCACCCAAAGCGTGACCTTCTCGCCCAGTCCGACCCCGAGCACCACGGCCACGGCCACCTCCAGCGCCACCCAAACCGAAACCTGGAGCGCCACACCCACTGCCACCGCCACGCCCAGCGCCTCAGCAACGCCCAGTGCCACCGCCACGTTCACCCAAAGCGTGACCTTCTCGCCCAGTCCGACCCCGAGCGCCACGGCCACGGACACGCCCAGCGCCACCCAGACCGAAACCTGGAGCGCCACACCCAGCGCCACGGCCACACCAAGCACCACCCTGACAGCCAGCCCAACAAACTCGGTGACCGCAACCGCAACCTCGACGCCCACCAGCACCGCCACCAGCAGCTACACCAGCTCGCCGACCATCACCGTGACCTGGACCGCTTCACCCACACCCCAGCCCGAGCCTTACCGGCTCAGCGTGACGGTCTTCAATTCCGCCGGGGAACTGGTGAACAACCTTTTCAACGGCAGCACCAGCGCCCTGCCCCTAGGGCTGAGCTTGAGTCAGGCCAGCATTGTCGCCGGCATCGGCGGGACCAGCCTTCTCCTGCCCGGCAGTCTGGTGGGGCTGAACGGACCGCTCAGTTGGAACGGCACCAACAACACCGGGCAGCCCGTGGCTTCAGGCGTCTATTACATCAAGATCCAGACCACCAACGCCTTTGGCCAAACCACCTCCTATACCAGCGCCGTGTCCGTGCTGGCGGCACCCTCGCAGTCCTGGCTGGTCATCAGCAATTCCGCCGGAGAGATCGTCTGGCGCCAACAGGTGGCCAACGGCTCCACCAACGTCAACATGCCGGCCGAGGTCGCCTTCGCCGGCATGGGGACGCAGGCGTCAGCCAAGACCGGGACCACCATCACTGTGGCCGGCTCAGGAACAGTCCAGAACATTCCCTGGAACGGACTGAACCTGCAGGGAAGGCTGGTCAGCTCCGGCAGTTACAGCGCAGTGCTGGAAACCGAGCAGGTCGGCAGCGCCGTCAACGTGGAGACCGTCAAGTTCCAGGTGATCGACGGGCCAGGCGGCGACCCGCTGTCACAGATGGAGCTGGCCCCCAACCCGGCGGTACACACGGAACAGGCCCGCATCCTGTACAATCCCGCCTTTGGAGAGGCCACGGTCCTTGTGTACAACCTCGCGGGAGAGCGCACACTGGCGGCCTCGGACCCGGGAGATAGCGGGGTGCTGCTGCTCGACCTCAGCGGACTGTCCAGTGGCGTCTACATCTGCGTGGCAACCCAGGCCTACCAGACGAAGGCCCTGAAGCTGGCCGTGATCCGCTAGCTAAAAAAGGCCCGTCTTCACAAGCCCGGCGCGCCGTGGGCAAGTCCGGCGCGCCCGATCAAGGGCATCAAGACTGGGTTGTCAGGCAGGGCCCAAATGCTATAATGCTCGACCTTGACGTTCGGCACGCTGGACATCAAGGACAGCACCAAAAACCTTGGGCTTGTAACTCAGCTGGTTAGAGTGCCTTCTTCACAGGGAGGAAGTCGGGGGTTCGAATCCCTCCAAGCCCACCACTCAATGTAGGCCCAGCAATGGGTTTGCATGCA
>Ga0302319_10016628_pt1 | contig 13533 bp, 11 predicted proteins | sample Bog_T0_2_FD_203319 | JGI IMG/M metagenome (GOLD analysis project Ga0302319, IMG submission 203319) | Peat permafrost microbial communities from Stordalen Mire near Abisko, Sweden - Bog_T0_2 | ecosystem: Environmental > Terrestrial > Soil > Wetlands > Peat | place: Sweden: Abisko, Stordalen Mire...
GTGGTATCCACTCCGCGAATCACGAGTGAGCCGCCGAGGACGGCGCAGTGAAGTGGCTTCTGCTGGGGATCGTGATAGTTTCGGCGGTGCTGGGGGATCTGCTACAGAGCCGCGAAATGAAGATCGCGGGGCAGAATTCGGGTCGAATGCCGGGCGCTGTTAAGGTATTAAGGCTGATCTTCGAGCGGCGCTATCTGTTGCTGGCGATCGTCTCCATGGCGGTTTCGTTCTTCGCCTTTCTGGCGCTGGTGCAGACGGAGCCGATCAGTTTCGCGGTGCCTGCTTCTGCCGGAAGCTTCGTCATCGAGACACTGCTGGCGAAGCTGTGGTTGAAGGAAAGCTTGTCGGGCAGAAGGACTCTGGGCACGCTGGTGGTGCTGGCAGGTATCCTGCTTGTCGCTCGATGATATTCTGTAGCATTGCTTATTACTTAGGAGAAAACTGTGGGGAAAATGCGAATTGCCGTACTGGGCGGAGACGGGTATTGCGGGTGGGCGACGGCACTGTATTTGTCAAACCTGGGACATGCGGTGGCCATTGTCGACAACTTCGCGCGGCGGCAGTGGGACCACGAATTAGGTGTTGAGACGCTGACCCCGATTCGCCCGCTTTCGGAGCGGCTGCGCGTGTGGCAGGAACTGACCGGCCGCAACATCGAACTCTACACCGGCGACGTCACCGACTATGAGTTTCTGGCGAGCGTGATCCAGGGGTTTGAACCGGAGACAGTCGTGCATTTCGCCGAGCAGCGGTCGGCGCCGTACTCAATGATCGACCGCAAACATGCTGTTTTCACGCAGATCAACAACGTGGCCGGCACGTTGAATCTGTTGTTTGCGCTGCGGGAGTTCCAACCCGATTGCCATCTGGTCAAACTAGGCACGATGGGCGAGTACGGCACGCCGAATATCGATATCGAGGAAGGCTATCTGACCATCGAGCATAACGGCCGCAAGGATGTACTTCCTTTCCCCAAGCAGCCTGGGTCCTTTTATCATTTGTCGAAGGTTCACGACAGTCACAACATCATGTTCGCCTGCAAGATTTGGGGACTGAGGGCCACCGATCTGAATCAGGGCGTGGTGTATGGAACGGTGACCGACGAAGTGCTATACGATGAGCGGCTGATTAATCGCTTCGACTACGACGAGGTATTTGGGACGGTGCTGAATCGGTTCTGCGTGCAGGCTGCGCTGGGTCATCCGCTGACTGTGTATGGGCGTGGCGGGCAGACTCGCGGATTCCTGGATATTCGCGATACGGTGAAGTGCATCGAACTGGCTACATTGAATCCAGCGGCGAAGGGGGAATGCCGCGTGTTTAATCAGTTCACGGAGCAGTTTTCAGTGTTACAGTTGGCGGACATCGTGCGAACGGCGGGCGCCAAATTAGGATTGAAAGTGGAATTGAGCCACTTGGCCGATCCGCGCGTGGAAGCCGAGGATCATTACTATAACGCTAAGCATTCGAAGCTGGTGGATCTGGGTTTGAAGCCCCACGATTTGTCGGATTCGCTGCTCGATTCGCTGATGAATATTGCGCTGCGCTATCGGGATCGGATTGACACTTCGGTGTTCCTGCCGCAAGTGGATTGGCGGAAGGCGTCGAACCGGCGGCAAAGGGTAGCGCCGGTGAGTCTGGCTTCGGTTTAGCGGAGTAGACAATGAAGATCCTCTAATGCGCGAACTTGTGCGGACACCTCCGGTGTTGCGCGCTGGTTCATGTTCTATGAGGACATGCTGAAGTCCATCGACCCGGCTCCTGATGACGAGACCGAGCGCTTTGTTGCGGCCATTTATGCAGATAGGCATAACATCGTAGCGGTCCAGCCAGTCCAATGAGTTTGGTTGTCATGGGCGCGATTGGAACCGGCTGGGGCCCTCGGCACAGCGCGCTTCTTGAACAATACATTGAAGGCTTCAATGTCGTCTATGCCGATGGTCTAATCGCTTTGACCGATAGCAGCTATGGCTGGTCGGCCAGAGCGTCCAGGTTCGCGCAAGTGATCCATCGCATTGTTGAAGCAGCGGTCACATCGAAGCACAGACCGAAAGCCTACGCTACGCGGGCTCCATATTAGCGGGCCACCATGGCGTTAAGCTGATCTAATGCGGCTGTTTAAATCGAGGCGCAGGCCGAAGGCCTGCGCTACGTGCAGTTTTTTACTCCTGGTTTCTCTCCATGGGCAACATCGCGATGGCGTGGAGAAGCCCGTCGAGATACTGCGCGACCGTTGGGGCGTGCCGCATATTTACGCCGCCAATACCGGGGATTTGTTCTTCGCGCAAGGCTGGATCACCGCGCGCGACCGGCTGTTCCAGATCGATCTATGGCGGCGCATCGGGACCGGTAAGCTGGCGGAGGTGCTGGGTCCTTCGGCGGTACCGCGCGACCGTTTGGCGCGGCTAGTTCGCTATCGCGGGGACTGGGACAAAGAGTGGAACAGCTACTCGCCGGATGCCAAAGAGATCGCAACCGCCTTTACTGACGGCATTAACGGATTCATCCGCTCGCTACATGGTCAGCGCACGCTGGAGTTTCAGATCGCAGGTTACGATCCGGGCCTGTGGCAGCCGGAGGACGTGACGGCTCGCATTGCGGGCTTGCTGATGACCGGCAACATGGGACGCGAGGTGCAGCGTTCCATCGATGTGACCAAGTTCGGCTTGGAGAAAGTGCAGAGCCTGATGCCGCCCGATCCGTTCCGCGCCTTCGATCCGCCGAAGTCGCTCGACTTAGCCAGCATCACGGCGAACATCCTGCACGATTATGTTGCGGCGATCGGGCCGGTGATGTTTCCCGGCCAGCAAGGCAGCAATAACTGGGTGATCGACGGCACGATGTCGGAGACCGGAAAACCGCTACTGGCCAACGACCCGCACCGCCAGATTCAGATTCCGTCGCTGCGCAAAACGGTACACCTGGTGGCGCCTGGATGGAACGTCATAGGCGCGGGGGAACCGGCGCTGCCCGGAGTGGCTCTTGGGCATAACGAGAACATCGCGTACGGCTTCACGATCGTGGGCATCGACCAGCAGGATCTGTATGTAGAGAAGCTGAATCCGGACAATCCGAACCAGTACAGGTACAAGGGCGAATGGAAGCCGGTGGAAGTGGAGCACCAGGATATCGCCGTGAAGGGCGCGGCGGCCGTTAGCGTGGAGTTGCGCTACACCATGCATGGTCCGGTGATTTATGAGGCGCCCGCGCAGCACCGGGCTTATGCGCTGAAGTGGGTGGGCAGCGAACCGGGTGGAGCGGGATACCTATCGGCGCTTTCCGTCGCGCGGGCGTCGAACTGGACCGAGTTTAAAGGAGAGGTAAGCCGCTACAAGGTGCCATCGGAGAACTTGGTATACGCCGATACGGCCGGCAACATCGGTTGGATCGCGGCCGGGCTCGCGCCGATCCGTAAGAATTGGTCAGGCCTGTTTCCGGTGCCGGGCGACGAGGGTGAATACGAGTGGAGCGGATTCTTAAGCGTGGAGGATCTGCCGCAATCGTTCAACCCGGCGCGCCATTTCATCGCCACGGCCAATCACAAGATTCTCCCGGAGGGATACACCAAGCAGCTCTCCTATGAATGGGCAACCCCGGAACGATATAACCGGATTGTCGAAATGTTGGCCGCGCATAAGAAATTCGATATCCAGGACTTTGAAAAGATGCAGCAGGATGTGACGTCCATGGACGCCTTACGGTTCATGCGGCTGTTGCCGAAGGACAATCCGCTGGCAGGATGGGACGGCAAGTTGCGCGTGGATTCTCACCAGGCGCTGGTGTACGAAGTGTGGGCCGCCGCTCTGCCGGTAGCTGTGTTCGGGCCGGAGTTAGGTGTGCGCGTAGGTCTGCAGAGAACGTTGGAGGAGTTAGAGGAGCATCCGAATCCGGCCGCGATCGACCAAGCTTACCGCAGCGCGCAGGCGCAAATGGTGGGGATGAAGACGTGGGGCGATCTGCATAAGGTGGACTTCACGCACGTGCTGAACCGGAAGAAGTTGAATCGGGGTCCGGTGTCGAGGCCGGGCGATTCGTTTACGGTGAACGCTACCGGCGGCGCGAGGTTCTATCAGAGGGAGGGCGCGTCGTACCGGCAGATTCTGGACGTTAGCGACTGGGACCGGTCCGTGATGACCAACGTACCGGGTGAATCGGGCGATCCGGGTAGCAAGCATTACGACGATCTGATTGAGGATTGGAATTGGGGCCAGTATCATGCGCTGCCGTTTAGCAGGAAGGCGGTTGAGGCCGTGGTAGAGGAGAAGCTGGTGTTAATGCCGCGTAAGTGAAGGTGAGCCGAAGCGCCTTTATTGGGTGAGCATGAACGCGTTGTTTTCGGTAACCGAAAAGCTGATTCGGACCGTTGACGACCAGATTGCCATAAGGATTCCCATTCGGAAGCACGGTGCTCGCGTAGATCCATCTGAACATAAGCCCTCCATGCTAGCTGACAGTATGACGAGGACATAGAGGCCACAGGCGCGGGCGCGCGAAAAGGAATACTCTATCTGGAGGAGGTGTCGAACAACATGGAGAGGCGCGAATTCATCGCCGGCTTGGCGGCTTTGGAACTGGTGAGCTTGCTCGAAGGCGCAACTTCGGATGGGATGATCTATCGCAAGCTCGGCAGCACGGGCGAGAAGGTGTCCGCGATTGGGTTGGGCGGATACCACATCGGGGTCCCGAAGGACCCGGCGGAAGGCATACGGATCATCCGCAGCGCCATCGACCGCGGCATCACTTTCCTGGACAACTCTTGCGACTATCACGATGGCGGCAGCGAGATCACCATGGGCAAAGCGCTCCAGGACGGGTACCGGCAGCGCGTGTTCCTGATGACCAAATACAACGGCCGCACCCGGGCGTCCGCCGCCAGGCAGATCGACGAATCGCTGCAGCGCCTGCAGGTGGACCACATCGATCTGATCCAATTTCACGAGAACATTCGCTTGGAAGATCCGGACCGCTACTTCGCCGAAGGCGGCGCGCACGAGGCGGTGCTGGCCGCCAAGCAGGCGGGCAAGATCCGCTACATCGGATTCACTGGCCACAAGGATCCGCTGGTGCATTTGCGGATGCTGGATGTCGCGGCGCAACACAATTTCCATTTCGACTCCTGCCAGATGCCGTTGAACGTCCTCGACTACCACTTCCGCAGCTTTGCGCATAACGTGGTTCCGCGGCTGGTGAAGGAAGGGACTGCTGTGCTCGGCATGAAATCGATGGCGTTCGGCGCGGTGTTGCGGGCCGGCGTCGCGACTCCGATAGAATGCCTGCACTATGCTTTGAACTTGCCGACTTCGGTGGTGATCAGCGGCTGCGATTCGATGGCGCGGGTGGATCAAGCCTTCGAAGCGGCGCGCACTTTTAAACCATTTACTCCCGAGCAACTGGAAGCGCTGGTCGCGAAAACCAAAGACGCAGCCATGACCGGTAAGTTCGAGGGGTTCAAGACCACAACTCAGTTCGATGGCACAGCACAACATCCGGAGTGGATGGGCTGATAGGATTTACATCATGAAAACAACGTTCTTTTTAGGGCTGACGATCGGCGTGATGGCGCTGGCGCAGACGCCGCCGGCTCCGCCGATCCTTTCGCCTGAAGTGTCCGCCGATAAGACGGTCACGGTCCGGTTCCGCGATCCCAACGCCAAAGAGGTTCTCTTCGCGCGGGAAGGCACCAAACCAGTGCCCATGACGAAAAACGAGCAGGGAGTCTGGAGCTTGACGACCGACCCGCTGGAACCCGATTATTACGGTTATTCTTTCGTCGCGGATGGCGTGGCGCTGATCGATCCGTTAAATCCGTTGATGAAGCCCAATCTCTTGAGCACGCAAAGTATGGTCCATGTTGCGGGGCCTGCCTTGCCATGGGAAACGAATAACGTGCCGCATGGCGAAGTGCATCACCACTTCTATCATTCGAACGTGGTGGGCGACGATCGCGACTTTTACGTCTACACGCCGCCGGGTTACGATCCAACCTCCAAGAAGATATACCCGGTGTTGTATCTGCTGCACGGCTTTAGCGACGACGCCAGCGGCTGGACGGCGGTGGGCCGCGCCAACGTGATTATGGACAACCTGCTCGCCGAGAATAAGGCGAAGCCGATGCTGATCGTGATGACGCTTGGCTATGGAGCGCCGGAGATTGTGGCGCGAGTCACGACAGGCATGCGCGATCCCAATCTACGGATGAAGAATATGGACCGCTATCGCGAGGCGCTGTTCCAGGAAGTGATCCCGGCGGTGGAGAAAGATTATCGAGCCTCCAGGGACCGCAACATGCGCGCGATCGCCGGATTGTCGATGGGTGGCGCGGAATCGCTGTATACAGGACTGAATGCCATCGATCGCTTTGCCTGGATCGGGGCCTTTAGCGCCGGTGGTTTGGGCGAGGATTTCAATGCGAGCTTTCCGGGTCTGGATGAGAAGGCCAACTCGCAGCTGCATCTGCTGTGGGTGGCTTGCGGGACGGAGGATCGGCTGATCGAAGCGAATCGCAAATTCCTGGACTGGCTGAATACGAAGTCGATTCACTTTACGCGGATCGAGACACCGGGGATGCATACCTGGATGGTGTGGCGGCGCAATCTGGCGGCGTTTGCTCCGCTATTGTTCCAGGCCGGCAATCAGCCAGTCGTAACCAGCAGCCAGTAATCACGGGTAAGCAGACCTCAGAGATCGTACAGGCTATTGGGCAGCCCCAGATGGAACCGGATACGATCGAACTCGATAAGCGGTTCGAAATACGGGCTCTCCCAGAGGGGCCAAAGATCGGCAGGCGTGGCGGCGGATCCGGATTGCGCAAGGATACCGTTGACGGCCCGGCGTGCTGCTTCGTTCGCCGCCTCCATGCAGGCGATATCGGTGTAGGTTTTGACGTAGTCCGATGCCAGGAACAGGTTGGGCAGTTGAGTAGTTGCATCGGGACGATATTGCAGCGAGCCGGCCGTGTTGATCATCAGCGGTTCCAGATTGGTGACTACCGAGGGGTTGGGAAATTCAATGTCGGGGTCGAGGAACCAGGTTAATAGGTTCGAGTCCTGGATCAACGTTTGAGTACCGGAATTCAGGTGTATTTTGAGTTCCGCCCAGACTTCGTCCTTGATCTCCTGTGCTGTGCAATGCATGGCTGGCTTGCCTACGAATTTTCCGGGCGATTCCCATTCGGAAATGTCAACAGAGAGGATTCCGCCGATACGGCCATCGCCGTAGTTCGAGAGAGGGGCGTTTCTCCAAAACTGGTGTTGTGATATGGAGGTCAGCGCCCATTGGGAATCGGCTTAAAGGGTATGTCCCGGCGTGACGGGTACATCGTTCGCAAAGTAGAACTGGATACCATTCATCCAGCGACAGTTGAGCTGCGATAAGTTCGTTAACGCGGGCGCGAACTGCTTTAAGCTGCCGGTTACCAATCGGGACATTATCTCGACGGGCATGGCAGCTATGTAGTAATCGGCGTTCAGCAATTGCTGCCGGCCGTTCTGATCGGCCACAACTCCGGTGACGCCGGAAGCTGCGGCTTGGATCTCCTGAATCGTCACTTGTGCATGAAATTGCACATTGAGGGTGCCCAGATAATCGACCCATGGCTTGAGCCAAACTTCGTTGGTCGGTCCGGTGAGTAACCGATCGAAGCCACGATCACTCAAGATTCCGTAAAGCAGTTGCAGAAGAATATAGCCGACCGTGCGGGTGCTGCTATCTTCGGCCCGCATCGCCACCAGCGACCGGGTGAGTCCTTCGGCCAGCAGCTTCTGGTAGTCAGCCGACCGGCTCTCGGCTCCCACGAATTTCCACCATGCGATGTTTTCGTACTCAGCCAAGCGGCGCTCCGGACAACTGGTCATAAGCACCAGGAGGCGATCCACGAAATAAAGAACCTCGTCGTCGGGGACACCTATGCCGCTGAACAGGACTCGCAGCGTCTCAGCCCAATCCTGGGGATCCCGCGGACAGTGGGCGGGCAGCCTCAGCGGGGCCAAGCCTGCGCGCGCGACTAAGATACGAGTGGCCGCGATCAGGTTGTCGGTGACGTGCCCGCCAGCGAAAGGAATTCGCTGCATGGTATCGGGGAGATGGCGATAGAAGCCTGGGAAGAAGCGAAAGCCATGCTCGCCGGGCAGATCCGGACGGCCGCCAACGCCGGTGTTCGGGACGGACAGGCTGCGGGCCTTGCCGCCGAATAGATTTTTGCGTTCGTAGACCGAAACCTGGAATCCGCGTTCGGCCAATTCGTGCGCCGCGCTCAGGCCCGCGACGCCGCCACCGAGAATCGCAACGGTGGGCATAGCTTACTGGGCGGTCGGTATCAGCTTGCCGAGCATATTCGATAGGTCGGTTCGCGCACCAATGAAGATGCTCAGGTTATCGGGCCCGGTGCCTTTATTGAGATCCAGTCCGACGTAAAAGGGGGTACTGGGGATCTGCAAGCGACCTGTAATGTCGAAGCGCCAAGGGAAATGGACCATTCCGGTGGTGCTTCCATAGACGGGCACGAAGTAGTTATCGAAGCGGCCGTAAGTGAAATCTATGTAGCTGATCAACTCGGGCGCGCGATGAGGCGTGGGGGAAAGAGTGAAAACGCCGAGGCGAGTTCCGAACGCCATCATCCGGTAGATGTCGCGGCTCAAAGCGGATGCCGCATTCTGATAATTCTGCTGCGCGGGCGTTTGACTCCCGGCGGCGACGGCAGCGGATTGAAGTAGCTGATCGGTGGCGGATCCACGGAGGCTGTCGAAACCCAATTTCGCGATCGGGGCCAGGAACAAGGCGTTGGGGTTGTGTTTGTAGGTCCAACGCGACCAAGGGAAATAAAACGGAGTATAGATCCCGCCTTCCACATGAACGGAGTTGGAAGAGTTTACGAGTGTGAAGCCGTTCGAAGCGGAGGTCTGCGTCAGGCGGGTCAAGAAATAGGAGTTGATTAGAAATCCCCAGTGGGGGCGGTCTTCGAATCCGAATTGGTTGAGGATCTGCTGTCCTTCGAACGGTGTCAGCTTTAAGCCGGCGAGTTCGGTAATGGCGCCGTAGGCGTCGAGCTCCAGATCGTCTTGGGTTCCTTTGGGTTTCTTGTCAAGCTTCGGTTTGTCTTGGTTTTTCTTGGATTTCTTATCAACCTCCGGATCGGGTTGGGGGTCGTAGAAGGCGTCAATGCGTTCATGGATGTCGATGAGGCGGCTGGGGAGATTCGTGGCCGTTTTATCGTCGTCGAACTTGAGGCGGCTGACGAACTCGAGAAGGCTGAGCAGAGCAGCGTCTCTGGTGTGTTTCATCGCGTTGGTGATGCCGGCGTTTTGCGGGCGGTTGCTCTTCGAAAATTTGCCGCAGCGGATTACAGCGGCAAGTAAAGTAGCGAGCTTCACTTGCTCGTGGCCGAACGGATAGGCGAGACACTTTTGAGTCGTATACCAGTTGAAGTCCATGTCGAGACCGGCGAATACGTCAGGCGAGGAGAAGTTCGTCGCCGTCGTGGTTGGCGTAGATGTAGTCGTTGAGCTGCCGGTCCCCGTCATAGTTGTTGAGCCTGTATTCGTTGTCGAAGCGGAAGTGCTGGGCGTGGAGGTTGTGTAGCGGGAAAAGATGGCGCCGAGACTGAAGTAAGCTCTGACCCGGCCCCAGTCGTAGCCGATTTCTTGGACAGTGGCAAGTGCTTCAGCTCCGGCTTCGGTCGGCAAAGCGGGGGCCGGTGTTACCGCGGGCTGTGTGACGTTCGGGATGTCATCTCCGTTATCGCCCGCAGTATTGGCGTCCGGCGGCGTGGACGCGCCTGGATCTGGCTGACCTGCGGACGGAGTTGTTGCGCCAGGTTTACCGGCAGCGGCTCCCTTGGGAGACTTTTTACTGGCTGGCGGCTTGGTGGGTTTAGCCGCCGCAGTGGGGGTGGTGGCGCTGCCAGGCGTTGTGCCGTTGGTGGCCGATGGATTGGTGGCGCCCGTATTCATGGCAGGCGGGTTGGTCATGGTGGAATTGCCCGGGACCTCACGAGCGTGGATTACTTGTCCGGCAACCAAGGGCGTGTCCACAGTGATGGCGCACCAATCCTGCATGGAATTGGGAGTGCAGCTTTGACTAACAACCGGATCGTTTCCGGTGAAGACTTCCGCATAAACGCTAAGGTTGCCGGACCACTTTTCATAGTCGCCATGGTCTAACGTGATTTTGATGGATTTGTCGTTCTCCCGTGGCGGTGCGATGCTAGGTACGCCGAACGCGTTGTGGACGCCTACAGTGGAAGTTGCGGAAGGTCCGGCGAACGAGTTGAAGGTTTCTTGAGCCTGAATCGTCTGGCCTGTCCTTAATGCGTATTTCAGCGGAATTGTACAGCTGTTCGTCAAGTCGTCGGGAGTGCATTTATAAGCAGCCTTCTCAGAGCCTTGGCCGCTCACCTGAAGCAAGAGTCCGGCCTGAGTGTCGCTGGAGTTTCTGGTAATAGTAATCGCCTGCGCGCCTTCATCAACCGCCTGAATAGCCGGGGCATTCAATGTGATCGCGGGTACAACGGCCACGGCTGTGGGACCCGCGGCGATGTCCGGCGAAGAGACGTAAGCTTGCACCGTTTGGTATTGATCTAGGGTTCGGTGGTGCGGGAGCTTGACCGTGCAAGCGTGGGTGGCATCGTCAGGAGTACAAGTATATTTTCCGGCGTCCCCCTCGACATGCATAATGAGGCTGGCCTTGCCTTGATCGTCGGACGCCAGAGTTACGGTGATTGTTTTCGCGCCCGCCGCCGGTGTCGAAATCGACGGTTTGGAAAGGCTGGCGGTGTTGGCATCGGCTGGTTTAGGGTCGGTGTCTTTAGCCACAGGGGCAGGAGCACGTTGGGGATGGTTTGCCGCCGGAGCCGCCGGCGTCGTCATCACAGCGGGTGCAGCTTTTGCCGTGGCCGCCGGCGCTGATGCCACGTTAGCCGGAAGGACCGTCTTCTTACCGTAGATGGGAGTTCCCGATGCGGTGGTTGCTGAAATCTCAACAAAGTTGCCGGCTTGCGCAGACGCAGGGAGTGCGATGGCGAATAAGCCGGAAGCATTGGGGTTGGCGGTACTGACTCCGGATTCGCCGTTCAGCTTGACGCTAAGAGCGACACCGAGTACGGGAGAGTAGCCGCTAACAGTCTGATCGCCATCGTGAACATCATTGACCTGGATAGGAGCTAAAACAACGCTAGGGGTCTTGCCTTTTGGCGGGGCGGTCTTAACTTGCGCAAAACCTATAAGGGTTCCGGCTACTAACAGTCCGGTTAGAACGCCAGCCTTGGGCATACAGACCACTCTCCTGAGCGTCGATAATTAAGTTTTGGTCTAAATCCCCTCGATTATAACGGAATTCTTGCACTTGTCAATATTAATGATGAGGTGCAACACTTAGAATCGGTAGCGCTATCGGACACTCAGATAAGGGCGGCATGGCAATCCGAAATAAGGTCTTGTATTTGTGGTTATGGTGCGCCGTTTGGCCGCTTGCGGCGCAGAAACCGGCGCGGGTGTCGGGACGCGTGGAGAGAGAGGACACTGGCGGCGGCTTGGAGAAGGCGGTGGTGGCGCTGTACCCTCAGGACGAAGGGGCCGCGGAAGGGCGGAGGCTCGTTGAGACAACGGCGGATGGAGCATTCGCGTTCCTGGATGTGGCTCCAGGCAACTACGCCGTGGACGTTTCGCGAAACGGATTCGTAGCGGGAACCGGACTTAGTGCGACGACGGTTGCGGTGAAACCAGGCGGCGCAATCACCGATCTGCGGCTGAAGCTGGCGCCGGCGGGAGTGATCTCGGGGACGGTGGTGGATGGTGATGGTGAACCCGTGCAGGGATTGCCGGTAAGGATTCAGCGTGTGCAATATTTGCCAGGAGCGAAGAGGCAGCTCTTCGAGGGTACGAGAGCAACCACCGACGATCAAGGCCGATTTCGGCTGTATGGTTTGAATCGCGGGCTTTACTATCTGCGCACTGGTGGACGTGTGGAGACGTCAAGGGAGCAACTTGCTCTAAAGCAAGGGCCGGATCACGGAGTGCAGTATGGCGATACGTGGTATCCGGAGAACGCTTTGACGGAATATGGGGAGCCTTTGCGAGTGATCGGCGGGTCGGAGATTGGAGACGTGCGGATAGAGTTGAAACGCGAGCCAGTGTGGAGCATTAGCGGTCGAATCGAGGGTCAGCCGGTTCCGGGAGTGACCTCGCCTACTGAACTCGAATGCCGGAGAACTCTGCCGATAAGACTCATGTACGGGTCGACCGAGGCGATCGCCGCCGATGGGACCTTCAAGATCGATGGGCTGGAGGCGGGCGACTATATTTTGTCGGCGAGAGCGATCGAGGGCGGTCGAATGGTGTTGCAGGGTTATGCGGCAGCGCGGGTGGTGGATCAGAATGTGAGGACGGTTATCACGCTCGGCGCGGCGGGACAAGTTCGTGGCAAAGTGACTGGCGAAGGGTTGGAAGCCTTGGGGGTCGAGGTTCATCTGGAATCGAATGAGATGCCGATTTATCTGTCCAAGGTGGATGCGGGCGGTGGATTTGCCATCCGCGATGTTCCTCCGGGCACCTACCGGTTCGCGTTGCGTGGCAACCGGGATTATATTCGGGAGGCAGCTTGCGCGGGCAGCGATTACTCGATTAAGCCCTTAACGGTCTCGATTGGGGGTATCCTGTCCGATTGCGTGTTGAAGCTGGCACAGGATATGGGGGGCGTTCGGGGCCGCGTGATGGAGGGAGACACGCCGCAGCCCGATGTCGACGTGGTGGCTGTGCCGCGTGATCTGGAATTACGGCGAGCGGCCCGGTATGCGGCAAAAGGAAAGACCGGCCAGGACGGAGGATTCGTTTTGCGGGGAATGATTCCTGGGGACTATTGGTTGTTCGCGCGTTCCCAGGACTGGACGTCCGAAGTGTGGGAGCTGCATTTCCCCGAGCGCCACGCCGGGGAAGGTGTTCGGGTGGAGGTTCAGAGCGGGAAGGTCGAAGAGGTAGCCGGGGGAGTTCTGGGTAGATTTTGAGGTTGAATATCACTTTTGGTGAGGTATTTTTACTCAATGTGTGCTATGTTGGATTTAGCCAGAGGATGTCGGTGTGCGACTAGGGTCGTTTTGGCAGCTTCTGTAAGTCTCTGAACAGCGGAGGAGTAAAATGCGATTGAATTTTGAAATGCCGGAGAATCGGGTCTCGGCGCTGAAGGAACTTCAGGCCGAAACTGGTTCCGACAGCATGAAAGAGCTGTTCAACAACGCTCTAACAATGCTGGAATGGGCGATTAAAGAGGTAAAGCGTGGCAACGAAATAGCCGCGGTCACACCGGACCAACAGGTGCATCGGGTGTTTGTGACGCCTTTGCTGGAAAGGGTAGCCAAGAAATATCCACCGGAGCAAGCCTTTGCCGCACATGCAGTGAGATCTTAAGCCTCCAATTCCTACACACTGGATTATGGCCGGTCCAGGCTTTGCCAGTGAATCCTATCGACGTCGTACGGTGAGCGACGTTAAAATGTGGGTCGAGGAGATTACCACGGCCCATGTAGTCAACCAACACAATAAGATC
>Ga0302319_10016632_pt1 | contig 13532 bp, 11 predicted proteins | sample Bog_T0_2_FD_203319 | JGI IMG/M metagenome (GOLD analysis project Ga0302319, IMG submission 203319) | Peat permafrost microbial communities from Stordalen Mire near Abisko, Sweden - Bog_T0_2 | ecosystem: Environmental > Terrestrial > Soil > Wetlands > Peat | place: Sweden: Abisko, Stordalen Mire...
CCAAGAGGCTTCGTTTGGCTGTCCGCGCCGGTCGCGGATGCATCGGAGATCATGTCTTCGTTCATTGGAGTGGACCTTCCTCCGTACTAACCGTTTAGAATATGTGCGCAACAATCCGGACGTTATCCTGCGGTAAGAGGATATAACAAATGATGCGGCGGACAAATTTTGACGTAATCTTTCGCCATTGCTGCAGAGAACGGAGGAAGAAGATTGCCAGAGCGGCAAATATCCGATGAACATCCTGAGAAGGCTAACACTCTTACCAGTACTTGGTTACCTTGCGTATCTGCCTTTAGGGCCGTATCCGTTGAAAGTGGGGGATGTATATTTAGATCACTGTTTTGCGTTCGCAGCACTGATCTTATCAATGCCGTTTTTACCATTGGTAATGCCTGGATCCCTGCGACCTATATTGTTGTCCGTTGCCGGCTTTCTTGTTCTCGGCACAATCTCTTCAGCTTTCGCTCAGAGTTGGGAGGTTTCTGGACGCGCGATCGCAGTGTATTGCGGTTATTCTGCGCTAGCTCTCACGATCCCACTCGCGTACCATCGCTCTTTTCACGGGTTGCGCACATTTCTGTTTTGCTCGGCGACGGTGGTGGCCCTTGTCGTCCTCTCCCTCCATTACGGCAGCGAGTCTGGACGGCAGATGCGCTTCTCGTTTGGCACTGTGCCAGATCCGGAGTCCGTTAATATTTCTGGTCTCGGCGACGGAGCCTATGTGGATCCCAACATGACGGCAATCGGTTTACTTCTGTCGCTTATAATCTATTTCCCAAACCTCTTAGATGGGGGAAAGCGAAGGTTTTGGCGCATTTTATATGAAATAATCGCTGCCTCTGTAATTTTTAGCGCATGTTTGATCTTTATTTCGCGAACAGCACTAACTGCGTTTTTTTCGGCATTAGGTTTGGCGATTATAGTAAATGCTCGCGAAAACATAAATGCCTTATTACGAATTGCATCACGCAAGACGATACTGACGTTTGTATGCGGCACTCTTGCCTTTGTATTAGTTGTCTGGTGGCAGTGGGATATGGTGTCTCTAGTATTAAGTCGGTTAGGCATTAATCCTGAGCGTGGCCTAGATACAGATCTCGAGAATATCGATTCCGCACGAGTTGGACTCATAAAAGAGGCGTTCACACTATGGGCCCAAGATGCCAGAACAATATTGTTTGGCATCGGATTTTTCGTAACAAACCCCCATAATGAATACCTCCGAATGCTTACTGATTGCGGGTTATTAGGTTTAACCGCATTTGTAACGTTGCTGACGACGTTCTATATAAGAATATGCAGAATCAGTGAATTTGGCATCAAATATTTATTTTGCCAAACGACTCTATTTTCTTACATTACGGTTGCCATGTTGTTCTACGGACACACGAAGACATTGTGGGTATCGCTGATGTTTTTGACTGGCTATTGGATGGAGACGCGGGAAAAAATCTTCCGCGACAACTGATTAGATTGCCTGAGGATGTCTTCCTGCACGGCGAGAGTTGAGAGTTTTGCACGGCCGGGTAGAGGTTCGTGCCGATCGTAAGATTTGATAGAATAAGATGATCTACGAATGGAGTGTTGTCTTAGGGATACAGTGTCTTTGGAGCGCTAAATGAGAAAAGGATGTTAACGAACAATCGATACCATATATGCCTCCTTTATCAGGAGTATCCTCCTTACACCGCTTGGGGTGGAATCGGCTCATATGCCGCCTTGCTTGCACGTTCGTTGGTGGAAAGGGGTTGCAAGGTAACAGTTGTAGCCCGGTCGGCAGACGGGGCCCCGCATTTCGAGAGAACAAGCGATGGGGTTGATGTGTACCGCGTTGGAGGTGCTGTCGGGAGACGCCGATTGTTGGGCCGCACTGTCGATCGCATCTTCAGGTCGAATGAAGTCGCTTCAATTGTGCGGACGATCGATAGAGTATCACCCATAGACGTTTTAGAAACTGGGGAATCCGATCTGGAAGCGAGAGCTCTTCTACGTGATGAAAAATACTCTTCTAGAATACTAATTCAATGCCATGGGAGCAACGCGCAAGGCCAAGCAGTCCGCGGTCTTTTTAGGTATTTGCATAAGTTGGATTGGGTGAGTAGCCTCAGGTTGGAAACTCAAATACTCCGTGGCACATCATTGATTAGCGTGCCGAGTCGCTCAACAAATGATATACTGATTAAACAGGGTGTTAGTTCGGAGCGGATTCGAGTGGTCCCGCACGGCGTGGATATTTCCCGTTTCAAACCGCCGGAAATATTTCGTGCGGACGGCCCATTAAGGGTGGGATATATTGGTCGGCTTGAGGTCCGAAAGGGAATCGATTACGTTTGGAGGGTAATAGAGGGATTACAGGCTTCAACGGACGTGCATTTCGACCTGGTGGGAATGATCCACCCAGAATTAAGAGCAGATGCCCGTGTGCGTTTGGGGCGTTATGCGAAATGCGTCTCGCATACCGAAAGGATCCCGCATGACGAGATGCCAAGTTTTATGCGTCGTCTGGACGTCCTTCTTCTCCCATCAAGATCTGAGAGCTTCGGTTTAACATATGCCGAAGCCATGGCGACGAGATTACTGGTCATTGCGGGCAGAGGTGGGGCTGGTCCGGAGATCGTCAATCATGGGGAATCAGGGTTCACCGTTGACGCAGACGATGATGAGAAGTCTACGGTCGAGTTGCTCCGCCTATTTGCCGGAAATCGGCACAAATTTGATGCTATACGAACTGCGGGCCAGCTTAGGATTGTGAATTGCTTTTCATGCGACCGATGGGTGAGTCAAAAACTAAAGCTTTTCGACGAGCTATTGGGGAAAGGGATCGCCCTCAAATCCAGATGAAATAGGAAAATAGTTTATGCGTATTTCTCGAGAGAATCTCATTCCACTGTTAGCCTGCCCAACCTGTAAAACGGTCTTGGGATCAAACGGGACCAGTTTGGTCTGCTGCAATCCCGAATGTCGGCGTTTTGAACGAGCCTGCTCTAAAGCTGACGGCAAAGATGTTCTTGTGGATTTCGAGAATTCAATCCTTTCCGAGAAAGAGGTTCTTGGCTCTCGAGCCGCATCACCGGTAGAACGATCAACGGTAACTGGAATCCGTAACACTTTCCGGCGAGCTCTTCTGGGCGACAACCGGATCTCCAGCGAAAATGAACTCAAACTTATCACTTTGCTGCGTAGGGTTGAATGGCAACCCATCTGCCTCGTTATCGGTGGTGGCACAATTGGATCGGGAATGGCTGAACTCTATTCCTCAACAGATGTTTCGGTTATCGCGTTCGACGTTTATCAATCGCCGCACGTCGATTTTTTGGCGGATGTTCATAACATACCTCTAGAGTCCGAGTCGGTCGATTCCGTCTGGATACAGGCGGTATTGGAACACGTCCTGAGTCCGGAACAGGCCGTGAGGGAAATATGGAGGATACTGAAGCCAGGAGGCATAGTGTACGCGGAAACGCCCTTTATGCAGCAGGTCCATGAAAAGGCGTACGATTTCACAAGATTTACTCACAGTGGGCATCGATGGCTATTTCGAAATTTTGAGGAAATAGACTCTGGGGCCGTTGGCGGTGTCGGTACCCAGAATCTCTGGAATATAGAACATTTTATGCGATGTGCGTTTCGTTCCGCGGCCATAGGTAAACTTGCAAAACTAAGTTTCTTTTGGCTGCGCTTTTTAGACGCGTTGATGTCAAAAGAAGCGACGCTAGATGCTGCCCCTGGTTTCTATTTTCTTGGACGGAAAGTCGACTACTCGCTAGCTCCCAATGAGATGGTTGCCTTTTACCTAAAAAGCCGCCGTAGAGACAAATGACTTATTCGGATTTCGAAGAGCCGCGATTTGAAATATCACAATATACCTCACAATTTCCTCTGTAATGTTAGCCACAATTGAATGAGCGGTAGCCAAATCGAACTAGGTTCTGGTGTGGGCGAAAGAAAAGTTAAGCCCACATTGTTATTAGTGATACCTTCGATCACTAGCTATTTCACTTTTTTAGAGGAGCTTTGCGTTTATCTCAAGGAGGAGGGTTGGGACGTGCATCTCGCGACAGATCCACGGCATATAGCCGCGATCGATTGTTATAAAAGAGCTGTAATCGGCACAATTCACGCGGTCGGTATCCCGCGTGGAATGAAGATTAGGCAACATTGGAGAGCTTCGCGGGCATTGAGACAGGTGGTCAAAGAAGTGAGGCCAGATGTAATTCATATACATTTCTCATCGGCGATATTCGCGACGGCTTTATCGGGTCTCTCGCGAGACGCGCCTGTAATTGGCACTGTGCACGGGACGAATTCACCGCTTACCCGAGGTATCTTCAAATGGGTTCTACGGGCCGCGGAGTTTTTTGCCTTTCGGCAGCTCGATTTTCTTTACGTGCTAAATATGAGCGACATCGTTTACATTAGAAAATGGCATCTAACGAAAGATGTCCGAACGTATAAATCGATGGGGCTTGGGTGTCGCCTGGATGTATTTAACTCAGAAAAATACCCTAGAGACGTGCAAGAAAAGAAAAGATCGGAATTGGGATTAGGACAAGATACATTTATTTTTATTTTCATTGGACGTCGAACACAATTTAAGGGGTTCGCGCTTACGGTTCGCGCCTATCTTGGGTTCGCAAAGTCCGTTCCGGACTCACGGCTAATACTTGTGGGCGAAAAAGATCCGTTGCACGCTACGGGACTTACCACTTTTGAAGAAAAACTATTGGCCGAGTCCGTTAATATTTTGGACATAGGTTGGTGTGAGACGGTGGCGGAGTATCTAGCAATTAGCGATGTTAACGTATTTCCTAGTGAGCGTGAAGGAATGCCGGTTAATCTGATGGAGTCGTTGGCGATGGGCATTCCAGTTATCACAATTGACAGCAGGGGCTGCAATGAAGTGGTGCGTGACGGCGTGGATGGCATTGTTTTGCAGGGCACCCGAACGCTGGAGCACGTTGCTCCGAATGCGTTGTGTGATGCGATGATGAGATTGTATGAGAATCGGAATGAATTGAAAAAGATGTCGCAAAACGCTGTGGCTCGGAGGAACTCGTTTAGTCGAGAGAAATGGGTAGAAGAGCAGGTGGCGATATATAAAGGCATTGTAGCTTTGCCGAGAGCATAGCGGTGCACAATTATGAAAAGGGCTTGGGTTACTGGCGCTTCAGGTTTTATAGGACGGCAACTCTGCAAAGAGCTTTTGTGGGGGGGGGTGGAAGTTGTAAATTTAGACGAAGGAGTGCCGTTAATTAGAACGAGTGAGAGGGAGCAAGGCGATATCACCAAAGCGATAGCCGTAGAGAGGATATTTGGCGTGGATACAGTTTTTCACCTGGCGGGAAAGGCGCATGCATTGGCGGAAAACACACAAGATGAAGATGAATATAGAAGGGTGAATACTAAAGGGACCGAGAATGTGTTAGAGGTAGCAAAGGCGGCTGGTGTACGCCGTTTTGTTTTTTTTAGTTCTATAAAGGCTATGGGTAGCGAACGGAGAGGGCGTCCCTATAAGCATGCGTCGACTTCAATTCCGGCAGACGAAAGCGACGATTCCTTTCCCGATACTCCGTACGGTCGGTCTAAGCGTGAAGCGGAGGAGCTTGTCCTCAATGGCGGGTATGTTCCCGAACCGGTGGTTTTGCGCCTGTGTATGGTGTATGGGGTAGGCGCGAAAGGAAACTTGCGAAAAATGTTGCTGGCGATTGCGAACAATCGCTTCCCTCCGTTACCGGAGGTCGGAAATAAAAGATCGATGGTTCACGTCCAAGATGTAGTTGCGGCTGCCTTGCTAGCGGCAAGGGAACGGCAAGCTAGCGGTCAATGTTTCATTGTTTCGGACGGGAGAGCATATTCGACCCGACGGATCTACGAGTGGATGAGTAGAAGTCTAAGTCGAAAGTGTCCACGATGGACGATCCCATTGAACGTATTATATGGCCTTGGAATTGCAGGCGATGTTATCGGTAAATTGTGTAAACGAAGATTTATAGTTGATAGCGACGCTTTGGAAAAACTTCTTGGTTCAGCGTGGTACAGTTCGGAAAAGATACAAAGGGTTCTTGGCTTTGAGGCCTCTCGAGACCTCGAAAGCACAATTCCGGAAATGGTTGAAGAATTGAAAAGATCCGGCGCATTGTCATTTCGCTAGTTTTTCATTTAAATGTCCGCTGATTACTACGCAGTATTAATTGTCCTAGAAGCTGTGATTTGTTCATTCGCATTTTGTTATCCGGTGAGATGGATCCTTCTACAGTGGAATGTAATCGACAGGCCAAATGAACGTTCGAGTCATACAACACCGACCGCCCGAGGCGGTGGAATAGCTATTTTGTTAACTCTGTGTCTTATAGGTTATCTAAACGTGTATGTTAATCGGGCTATCGCATTGACGTGTATTTCCGGATTAATGTTGGGCATTGTATCATTTCTTGATGATTTAAGGCCTTTGCCGCAGGTTGCACGCTTAGTTGTGCAAGCGGGAGCTGCGGCCGGTGCGCTTTATGCGCTCTGCCATAATCTGTCGTGGAATCTTCCGCCTTTGGAATCTGCAGGGATCGTTCTCCTTGGATTCTTTTGGATACTGGGATATACGAATTCCTTCAACTTCATGGATGGAATTAACGGCATTGCCTGCATGCAGGTTGCAACAACTGGAGTTGGGACTGCTATAGTTGGTGTTCTAGCGGGAGGTTCGTTGAAACACCCAGCCGTTACCCTCTCTCTTATCCTGGCAGGAGGAGGAATCGGGTTTTTGCCACACAATTTCCCAAAGGCTAGAATGTTTCTTGGAGACGTTGGAAGTGCTTCGATTGGATTTTTCCTTGCTGTAATCTCCTTTTGGCTCTCGAGAGATCTAGGTTGGTGGCTCTTAGGTGCCTTCGGGTTGCTGCATGCGAATTTCATCATCGATACCTCTTTCACCCTAATTCGGCGGATTAGGAATCGCGAGAAATGGTTCAATCCGCATAGAGAGCATTTCTACCAACGGCTATTGCGTGCTGGAATGTCCCATGAGTCTATAACGATAATAGAGGCCTTAGTTCAAATCGGCGTAATCGGTCTGGTTGTGTCGGGAATTCGTAGCAGTTGGTTGGTGAGATCTCTTATGGCGGTGACGATTTGCGTTGTTTGGGTAATGTTTTTTGCGTATGCAGAACTTAGATTTCGAAGACGCGTGCTCACTTGAAATGCAAATCTTAAGGGATTTTAGTTATTCTATTAGAGCATGGGGACTAAGAACCTCGATCTCGGGCAGGTCACATCCAATGCATTTAAGCTTTTCGAGACCGGAGTAAGCGGATACGTTTGCCAAAATGTTCCTAAAATCGAGTGACTCCATGGTCCTTACGGGATATCTGCCGAACGGGGCCGCGGGTATCATCTGCGGTGAAATGGCGCACTATGGCTAACGAAAATGTTCAATACGCACGGTCTGCTGTGCTGGGCGATGCGAAAGATTCAGCAGTTCATAACGGTTCTCTAGACGGAAGCAGATCTCCGTATACGGTGGAATCTAGCCAAAGCGCTTCGCCGTTTGGGGCATCGAATGGTGTTACGAGGGGGTTGCTACTAATAATAATTTACGGTGTCGCTATCGTATTTGCACACTGGTTAGCTTATTTAATTCGTTTCGAATTTCATCCGCCGCTCGAAGAGCAGGTGCTGTTCTGGCGGACACTTGAATGGTGTTTGCCGGTAGAACTTGCGGCACTTTATCTTTTTGGCCAGTTCAGGAGCCTTCTTAGTTATTTCAGTTTGCCGGATGCACGGCGGGTTGTGTTCGCGTGTGCAAGCGCAAGCGTTTTTTCGGTTCTCGTTTGGTATTTAACAAAAGGACAGCAAGCACCCCCGCGTTCGATTATCATTCTTGGGTTCCTTTTGGATTCCACTGCGCTGGGCGGCGTGCGATTAGCTTTTCGCGTTATGCGTGAACGGCAAAAGGTAAACGGGAAGGGGATCCGACCATTGAGAAGAATTGTGATTGTAGGTGCAGGAGATGTTGGCGCCAATCTCGCTAAAGAAATGAAACTAAGGCGCGACTTACGTATGTATCCAATTGCGTTTTTCGATGACGATTGTAGCAAGTGGAATACCCATATTCATGGTGTACCTGTGCTTGGTAAGCCCGAGCTGTTGATGCAAGGCAAGATACGTGCAGATGAGGGCGTGATAGCAATGCCAAGCGCTTCCGGGAGACGAATTAGGGAGGTTGTTCAGGTATTCAATGAGGTGAAACTCAAATTTGAGACGGTTCCTTCCATGGAACAAATGGTGAATGGCGACGTGAAGGCCTCACAAATTCGTCCGGTGCAGATCGAAGACCTTCTCGGTAGAGAACGAATCAACTTGGAGACTGACCGAATCCGTGAGCTTGTGCGCGGGAAAACTGTTTTGGTCACTGGAGCTGGCGGTAGCATTGGCAGCGAACTCTGCAGGCAAATTGCCAGAAACAATCCGGCACGTCTGCTTCTCGTTGAGAGATGCGAGGTTCAAATGTTCCAAGTCGAGCAAGAGCTAATCGGTTATGGTTTCGGTTCGATCCTCTTCCCGTTGATAGCGGATGTCCTAGACCAAGATCGCATGCGCGGTATTTTCGAGAGCTTTAGGCCCGAACTGGTGTTTCACGCGGCGGCCCACAAGCACGTTCCACTGATGGAGCATCAGCCTTACGAAGCGTTTCGCAATAATACTATTGGGACCAAGGAGTTGGCTAATTTATCGAGTAAATCTAATGTCGAACGTTTTGTTTTAATTTCCACCGATAAAGCAATTAATCCGACGAATGTAATGGGCGCTACCAAGCGTTTAGCGGAGTTATACCTCCAGGCTCTTCAGGGCCAGTTTGGTTCGAAAACGAAGTTCATGGCTGTGCGGTTCGGGAACGTTCTTGGCTCTTCTGGGAGCGTTATTCCTACATTCAAAAGACAAATTGCTGCCGGTGGTCCAGTCACAGTAACACATCCTGAAGTTACCCGATATTTTATGACGGTTAAAGAAGCCGTCGGCCTCGTCTTACAAAGTGCTACGCAAGGACAAGGTGGAGAAATTTTTGTGCTGGATATGGGGAAGCTTGTTAAAATCGTCGACGTCGCTCGTCAGTTAATTGAACTTAGTGGCCTCAAACCCGAGATTGACGTAGAGATAAGGTTCACGGGTTTGCGTCCAGGCGAAAAACTCTTCGAGGAGATTAACTACAATACTGAGAATATGGTCCCCACGGAGCACCAAAAGATCATGCGATTTGCAGGGGTCGCGCTTCCACTCGAGGCAGTCGAAAGAGGGCTATCTAACTTTCAAGCTATAGCAGCTGGGAGTGACTCGAATCAGTTGAAACTGGAAATCAAAAAGCTACTTCCCGAGTATACACCTTATTTGGAAGCTGTTTGATAGATCCGGAGATGTACTGGCTATGAAAGCCTTGGCAAGAACAGCTAACAGTGCAGAAAACGCTTTGTACGGCTCTGCTTCGAATAACGGAAATGGCGTTGACCATTCGTCCTGAATTGCGATTCCTGTGATCGATGGCAGGAAGATTTAGGATTTCTCGTATCGATAAGTAACCTAGGGGTATATTGCCGTGATCACTATACTGACCCCATGTTATAATGAACGCGCGAACGTTCGCGAACTACATGCACGAATCCAGGCTGCCATGGAGCTTCTTCCTGAGTATTCGTACTCGCACCTCTTTATAGACAACGCTTCCACAGATGGGACGCAGGAGGAACTCCGGCGGCTCGCTGCAGAATATGGGACTGTCCGCGTAATCCTAAATCACCGTAACTTCGGGCAAGTGCGTTCGCCGTATCACGCTCTGCTTCAGGCGCAGGGTGATGCCGTCATTGTCATGGCTTCGGACTTGCAGGATCCGCCGGAGCTAATTTCAGAATTTGTTCGGATGTGGCGTGAGGGGTACCTTGTGGTGTTGGGCCACAAGAAGAACAGCGCCGAATCTGCATTATTTTTCGCGATTCGAAAGGCCTATTACCGGCTCGTGAAGCGTCTGGCAGACGTTGAATTGTTGGAAAATGTGACCGGGTTTGGGCTCTACGATCGAAAAGTAATAGAGAATTTTAGGTCAATGGAGGAGCCCTATCCATATGTCCGCGGCCTTGTAAGCGAACTAGGATACCCGGTTGCGTTGATTCCCTATAACCAGCCTCTTCGCCAGCGTGGACTTACAAAAAACAATTTCTACACTCTTTACGATGTGGCGATGCTCGGAATTACGAGCCACTCCAAGGTGCCATTGCGATTGGCAACCATGCTGGGTTTTGCAACCTCGGCGATTTCGTTTCTCGTGGGGCTGGGCTACCTTGCGTATAAGCTCGTTTTCTGGGATCGATTTGCCCTAGGCGTGGCGCCTGTCGTAATCGGCCTATTCTTTTTCGCTTCGGTCCAACTTTTCTTCATCGGAATCATAGGCGAATACATCGGTGCGATTCATACGCGTGTGAATAACCGTCCCCTTGTCATTGAGAAGGAGCGGATAAATTTTTAGAGCGGAAGATTTGACCAGTGCTCCATGCCACGAGGGCAGTCCAACTGGCCAATGCTGCCCAATACGATAGCCGAAGGGTTGGTTGGCCAGCGAAATGAAGCGCAACGTCATGTTTTCCTTTCGCGATGAATACGGCCGCAAAGCCCTCTTTTGAAATCTCAACTGACGTTACCTGCCCATCAACCCATGCTCGGTAACCGGGGACGAAGACTTGGTGGGTAACAAGCTGAACCGGAGCTGAAGCTTTTACGGCGACTTTGTAAGGCAACAGGGTTTCGAGATGCACCCGTTCGTACTGTGGATCGGACTCATAAAATTCAAATGTTCCAAATTGAGCGAAATCGGCGGATTGAACGCCACGCATCATCGGAATGAACCGAATCGTAACCGTGTCGCCTTCAGGATCTGATGTCCACAAACCAAGGTTCCTTGAGTTTGATGGACCACTTCCAAATGCGGCGCTTTCTCCCGAACTGGGGAGAGCGTATTCTCGGAAGAAGGTCTTCCCCGTAAATTGGAGGATACCTTTTAAGGGCGTGCTAGGAAATCCGAACCTTAGCAGGTAGTGATGTCCCAGCTCGAGGTGCATCGGCGGGGAAAGATCAAGAATCCCGGGGTTAGTGTCGACGGTTCCCCGAAAATGTCCCGACGCGACGAGCTTCCGCCTAGGCTCAGGCAGCGGCAACCCAGTCGTCGAATCAAGAAGGCGAGCCTCGAATGCTGGGTCGGCAACGCCGTTTGTAAATCGAGCGGGCAATTTGGTGAATAGGCCGTAGGCATGCTTCATGAGCGGCCTGTTCTCGGGGCGCTCCGACCGCGCTGATATTTCCTCGGAGGCTGTACGCTCGATTCCTGCGCCGATGAATTGCCTCGTTTCCCAAAGGCTCCAGGCGCACCCGACAAAGATGGTAATGCCAGCAGCTAGACAGTAGGTGCTGCGCTTAATTGTTTCGGCGGCAAGGGCCACCTGGGTTCCAACGACGAGAAGCACGGCGACGATCAGGTAGAATCGCTGCATCGGCCAATAATAGGTGATGCGGACGACCGTCTCGGGGAAATGTGTCCAGAGGGGCGCCGTTACGCCGGGAATAGGCAGAAGAAGAACGAGAAGGCCGATGGAACAGGCCAGAAGTACCCAGAGGACCTTGGAGCGTACCCTGAAGGCCAAAACTAACGCGGCGGCGAGCACGGCCCAAAGCCCATAGCCCAATTGGAGATCACCTAAGGCCCGGGCGTTGGTAGTCAGCGGCAGGACATCTGCCGGGAATGAATTCCTAATCCCGTCCATGATCATTTCCCGGTGGGGCAGAGCTCCCAAGTCGGCAGACTGCTGCCCGGGCACGTGCAGTTCTGCCAGCGAGACAAAAGGGTATTGAGCGAGCACGGCAAAAAGCAGTGCGCCCACGAGTGACCGCTTGACTGGCCCAAGGCCCCGATCCACGAACCCCAAGCGCACAACCTGGCTCACGAACGCGATCCCCGTGAACCAAAGCGCAATCGGGGAATGCGCCCACCAGAGAGCCGCCAAAGGTGCCACGAGACAAACCTCCGAAACTAAATCATCCTTTCTGAAGCTCCTTACGATCCCGTAGGCAGCCCATGGCGCGATCGGAACCGTCATCCAGGTCATGTACTGGTCCTGGGTGTAGATGGTCCCCATGATTCCGGGGCAGCTTAAGTAAAGGATGGACAGCCCGGCTGCGGACCAGCGCCGATCCGGAGCGATCCGGCTTAGAACAGAATACGCGGAGTAGATTCCCGCCACCCCGCAGACGATCACAGTCAGGTGCTGCAGGGTATAGAAGCCGAGCGAGTGCCCCGTCACTAGATCGATCAGGCCTCCCAAGTGCTGGTACATCGGAGCCACCCTTAACGGGTACACAGCGCCATTGTAGGCGTATTCCGACTGGCCGACAAAGATGGGAAAGACGCCTGCGCGGAGTTGCGTGACAAAGTCCGCCAGCATGTTGGCGTACCAATAGGCATCGCCGGTCCCGATCAACCGGTGCGTGGCAAAGGGGTGGAGGAGCCAAGCCGCGACGGCACCGAAGATTCCCAATCGGACCCATTCCTGTTTTTTCGGGCCGGGCATCGGGTTTGGATGAGATCCTAGGCCTTGTAGTACTCGCGGTACCAGGCGACAAATCGAGCGACACCGGATTCAAGCGTGGTCGTCGGAACATAACCCGTGTCGCGCTCAAGGTCCGTCGTGTCGGCCACGGCGGCGGCGACCTCGCAGGCCTGGGCCGCAATGAACTTCTTTACGGCCTTCTTGCCCAAGCTTTCCTCCAGAACCTCGATCAGGCGGAGGACCTCGATCGTCGAGCGGTTGCCGATATTGTAGAGGCGGTACGGCGCCGAGCTCGTGGCGGGATCCGGCTTTGCTGGGTCCCATTTGGGGTCAGGCGCGGCCGGTTTCCAGAGAAGCCGGTGGATGCCCTCAATCACATCATCCACGTAGGTGTAATCGCGGCGCATACGGCCATCGCCAAAGATCTCGATTGGCTTTCCTGCCAGGATGGCCTTCGTGAACGAGAAGAGGGCCATATCCGGTCGACCCCACGGGCCGTAGACTGTGAAGAGCCTTAAGCCCGTCGTCGGGATGCCGAAAAGATGGCTGTAGCTGTGGGCCATGAGCTCGTTGGCTTTCTTGGTTGCCGCATAGAAGCTCACGGGATGGTCGTTCGTCTGGTGGACGGAGAAGGGGAGTGTGGCGTTAAGCCCATAGACGGAGCTCGAGGAGGCATAAACCAGGTGCTGCACCTTGTGGGCCCGGGCGCCTTCAAGCAGGTTCAGGAAGCCCATCAGGTTGCTGTCGGCGTAGGACCGGGGGTTTGTGAGCGAGTGCCGGACACCGGCCTGCGCGGCCAAATGGACCACGAGGCGGGGTTTGATCGACGAGAAAAGGCTCTGGGTAGCGCCTGCATCGGCAAGGTCTGCCTTGTGGAACGTGAAGCCTTTCTTGCCTTGAAGAACTTGGACCCGGGCCTCCTTAAGGCCCACGTCGTAGTAGTCGTTCAGGGTA
>Ga0302319_10016634_pt1 | contig 13531 bp, 9 predicted proteins | sample Bog_T0_2_FD_203319 | JGI IMG/M metagenome (GOLD analysis project Ga0302319, IMG submission 203319) | Peat permafrost microbial communities from Stordalen Mire near Abisko, Sweden - Bog_T0_2 | ecosystem: Environmental > Terrestrial > Soil > Wetlands > Peat | place: Sweden: Abisko, Stordalen Mire...
AGGAGCGCGAGCTGGGAAATGTCGAGGCTGTCGCGGGGCTGGGGACCCACCAGAAGGACCTTCGAACCCGCGGAATCGGCGCGGTGGACCATGTCGAGGAGATTGTTCCGGCTGTCATCGAACGCGAGGTAGTCCGCTGCGTCGTTGGTCGGAAGGTGGATGATCACCAAGGCCGGACGCAACGCCATGGCGCGGTCGATGTTCCGGGACGGGTTCGGGGCATTCTTCCCCACGATGTCGGGCAGGGCCGCGGACCTCGTGTCGAAGGTGGTGTACCCTTGCACGGCGAGATTTGTCAGGCATTCACCGGCCTTCCGGTGGTGCAGGAGGGATGCCAACCTCCAGACGTAGCCGCTGTCGGGGACGGAGGGGCCGTAAAAGCCCTCCGCAGTGGACGAGCCGACGACGACCACGGAAGGCCGGGCATCCGGAACGCTGGGAGCTTCCAAACTGGCGGTGTCGTAGAACATGGTCTGGTCCACGCAGGCCGAGGTCAAGTCGTCGGCGCGGCACGAGGGAGCGAGGAAGAGAATCGACGACACCACCCAGAGGGCGATCGAGCCTTTCCGGAAGCGGAGGCGTGGCCGGGAGGCGGATGGTCCCGCCTCGGTGTCCGACCGGTTCGTTCGGAGCCCGGAGAATGGAATAGGCATCCTCCTTCGTGGGGGGAGCTCGGAATATACGATTTCAGCGGTGGTGCCTTCGTACCTGGCCGCCGAGGCCCTCCGGCACTGGCCTCAGAGCCGCTCCAGGACCGCCGCTCCCATGCCCTTGGTGTCCACCACGGTGGCTCCGGGCCAGCGGATGTCGCCGGTGGCGATGCCGTCGTCCAGCACGCGGGTCACCGCCTTCTCGATCCGCGACGCGGAGGCCTCGCGGCCCAGAGCGTAGCGAAGGAGCATGGCACCGGACAGGATCTGGGCGAGCGGGTTCGCGATCCCCTTGCCCGCGATGTCCGGAGCGGAGCCGCCAGAGGGTTCGAAGAGCCCGAAGGTGCCTTCCGCGAGGGACGCGGAGGGAAGCATGCCCAAGGAACCCGTGATGGCTCCGGCCTCGTCGGAAAGGATGTCCCCGAAGAGGTTGGGGCAGAGCATCACGTCGAACTGCCGGGGGCTGCGCACCAGTTGCATGGCGCCGTTGTCCACGTACATGTGGGAAAGCTGCACGTCCGGGAACTCCTCCTTGTGCACCCGCGAAACCACCTCGCGCCACAGCACGCTGGCCGCCAGCACGTTGGCCTTGTCGATGGAGGTGACGTGGTTGCGGCGTCCGCGGGCGGCGCGGAAGCCCACCCGGGCGATGCGTTCGATCTCCGGAACGGAATAGACCATGGTGTCGAAGGCCTTCAGCGCGGCGCCCTGGCCCTCGCGACCCTTGGGCTGCCCGAAATAGACGTCTCCGGTGAGTTCGCGCACCACCAGGATGTCGAACCCTTCTCCCACGATGTCGGAGCGCAGCGGACAGGCCCCGCGCAGCGCCTTGTAGACGGTGGCGGGGCGCAGATTGGCGTAGAGCCCGAAGATCTTCCGAAGCGGGAGCAGGGCCCCGCGCTCGGGCTGGAGGTCCGGCGGGAGGGATTCCCACTTGGGGCCTCCCACCGACCCGAAGAGGATGGCCTGGGCCGCGCGACAGGTCTCCACGGTGGAATCCGGCAAGGGATGATCGTGCGCGTCGTAGGCGGCTCCGCCCACCAGGGCCGGGGTCCATTCGAAGGAGAATCCGTCGATCCGACCCACCGCTTCCAGCACGGAAACGGCCTGGTCCATCACCTCGGGCCCGATGCCGTCTCCCGCGAGCACCGCGATCTTGTGGGTGTGGGACATCGAAGGATCCTTCCGTCGCGGGGTTTCAGGGCGCCCCCAGTGGTTTTGTGGCCGTGGAAAGAGCGGAAAACTAGCCTCCCAGGGCGACAGCCCGCCCAATCTCGGTGTGCACCCGCCGATCTCGGCACGGTGCAATAGAACGCCGACTTGGGACGTCGGCCAAAGGGAACGAATGAACGACGCGACCCATCCATTGACCGAATTCTTCCGACGCGAAGGCCGCCGTCTGGTCTCCTTCGTGCGGGGGAGGATCGAAGACAGCGCGGAACTGGAGGCCGAAGACCTGGTGCAGGACGTGTTCGCCGCCTTGTTCGAGAGGTCCGACCCCCTCGCCGAGGTGGAGAACCTCTCCGCCTACGTCTGGCGCAGCCTGCGGAACCGGGTGGTCGACGCGCTGCGCAAACGGCGCCCGACGGTTTCCCTGGACCAGCCCCTCGGCGACGAGGATGGATTGGTCCTGGCGGACATCCTCGCCTCCGACGAACCGGACGCCCTGGAGGAACTGCTCGCCGCCGAGGAGCTCTCGGCGCTCTCCCGGGTCCTGGAAACCCTGGACTCACGCGAACGCGAACTCATCCGCGAAACGGAATTCGAAGGCCGGACCTTCCGGGAATTGTCCGAGGAGTGGCAGGTGCCCATCGGCACGCTTCTCTCGCGAAAATCACGCGCGATCCGCAAGCTCGCGGTCGCGATGGACTCCACGACCAACCGAACTCAAACCAAAGGAGAACGACCATGAACGCATGCTTCCGACCTTCCCCCCTCCACTTCCTGCGCCGCGTGCTGGGAGGTCTTCTGATCGCCGTCGCCGTGGCCACACTGTTCGGCTTCATCGTCGAACATCTCTGGAATGCCCTGATGCCGGGACTGTTCCACCTGCCCATCCTCACCTGGCTCCAGTCCATCGGGATGGTCCTGTTGGCGCGGCTCTTGGTGGGACACCACATGGGGCACCACCACCACCGCGGCGGCGGCCCATGGAAGCGCGGTCCTTTCGGCGGCTGGCACGACCGGCACGAGTTCAGGGACTGGTTCGAAGGCGAAGGCCGCGAGGCGTTCCAGGCCTGGAAGGCGAAGGAAGGCAAGGCCTGACGGTCAGGTTTCGTCGAGGAGCAGCGGCGCCATGTCCAGGTGGTCGCTGCTCGCGAGGACGTACCGGACCCCGCGGACCCGGCCCATGAGATCGCGCGCGGGGCGGGCGAATTCCGCCTTCAGGCTGTGCAGATGCCCGAAGACGCAGACGTCCGCTCCCGAGCTCTCCACCAGGGCGCTCGCCCGGGTGGGCTCCAGGTCCGGGCCGATGGGGGGGTAGTGGGTGAGGCAGATCCGCTTCAGCCACGGCCGGTTGGGGAGGGCCGCGATGCAGCGCTCCAGACGGCCCAGTTCCCTTTCGTAGATCCTGGTGTTGGAGGCGCGATCGGCTTCGGTGCGGGTGTCCGGCCTCTTGTCGGAGAGGCGGTTCCACTGGACCAGTCCGTCGCAGCGGATCTCCTCGTGTTCCCAAAGGCGCGTGCCGAACACCAGCCAGTTCCCCACCTCCACGTGGTCCCCCGAGATCGCCCGCAGCGAAGGCGGCAGCTCGGCGCGCACCTCGGAGATGGATTCCCACCACCGCTCGTGGTTGCCGGGCAACAGGACCTTGGTCCCGGGAAGCCGGTGCAGGAATTCCAGGTCGGTGAGGGCGTCGGAGAGACGGCTGGCCCACGAGATGTCCCCGGGGAGCAGCACCACGTCCTGTTCGGACACGCGTTCGCGCCAGGCCCGCTCGATGCGGGCCTCGTGGTCCCGCCAGACCTCGCCGAAGACGTGCATGGCCTTCTGGGGCGTGGCCAAGGTGAGGTGGGGGTCGGACAATGCCCACAGTCGCATGGACCGGGGAAGATAGGTGGTCGCGAACGCCAAACGCAGGGAAGGCTCGACACACCGACGTCTTTTGAGGTATTCTGGGGGGATCTATGGGAGACCGTCCATGAAGTTCCCGTCCCATCCGTCCCTCGCCCTCCTGGCCGCAGGGTTCGTCCTCTCCGTCGCCTGGGCCCAATCCGACCCTTCGGCTCCGATCCATTCTTCCGCCAAGAAGGGGAAGAAGAGGACCGTGCAGGTCGCCGAAGTCGCGGACAAGGCGGAGACGGACTCCCTTCTGCGGGAGGATTCCCTGGCGCGATTCGCTCCCGTCCGGGTGCTGGACTCGCTTTGGCATCTCGATTCGCTCGGTCGCAAGGTCCATCCCCGCCGTCGGGATTCCATCGCCACGGTCCGCCTGGATTCGGCGCGCCGCGCCGACTCCCTGGTGGATCTCGAGCTTCGCAGGCGTTCGGATTCCCTGGAAAAGGCCAGGACCTGGTTCGTGGCCAAGCCGAGGGATTTTTCGCAGTCGCCGGAATTTTCCGAGCGCCTCCAATCCAGGCTGTCCCTGGAGCTGCGCAGATCCACAGCGGTGCGTCCCGCACCGGGACTGGACACCAATTCCGGGTTCGACGGTTCCTGGAAGGCGGCCAGGGCCTCGGGTTCCGCCAAGATGCTGTACACGGCCCTGTATTCCGGGGTCCAGGGATCGCGCAACGCCATGGGCTGGATCTTCGATCTGTCCAGCGGACGGAAGATCGATTCGGCAGGCGGCAGGAGCGCGGGCGACGGCGATCGTTCCGCCGACCGTCTCGCCCGCGACCTGCTCCGGGCGCTGCTGCCTTCCGGGCCGGATTCCGTCTGCCGAGCCGATTCCCTCCTCCTTGTCCGCAGGGTGTGGACGGTGTCGGAGCCGGCCAACCCGAGCGCCGATTCGGTCGCCTCCCGCTCGGTGCGGGATTCCCTCCAAGCGGGTCTGGGCGGATCCCGCTTCGCCAGTTCGAGGACCCTGCCGTGGGGCGCCTGCCACGATCTGCGGTGCTTCGATTCGACCGCCGCCGCCGCCGGAATCGAACGGGTGCTGCAGTCCACCTTGTCGCATCCGGCGGATTCCACCTGGGTCCTGGCCGTGCGTGTGGTGCGCGCGAAGGACGACAGCCTGGTCGATTCCTTCCGCGTCGTCGCGACGGCCCCGTCCCTTCTGGCCGCCCGGGTCTTGCCGGAGCTGCTGCGCAGCCCGCCGTCCTGCGTCGTTTCCTGCGTCCCCCGGAGTTCCCGCGAAGTCTGGAGCTTCGAAGTTCCCGACGGCGTCGGAACGGACTTCGACCGGATCTCCCTCTCCGTTGGATTGAAGGCGGCCTTCCGTGCGCGGCTCGACAGGCAGTTCCTTCCTGCGCCCACGGGTGTGGGCCAGACCGCACAATGGGATTCGGCGGTCCGCGCGATGGGCGTCCAGCGCCTGGCCGTGGCGACCGTGACCGGGAAGGACTCTCTGCGCACGCTCCGGGTCCGGATTCTCGATCTCCGCTCCGGGGCGGCGGACACCCTGGTGCTTCGGCGCGGTGGACCGGCGAGTCGGGTCCTGCCCTGGTTCGCCAGGCACGTCGCGGCCCATGGTGCCCAGGAAGATCCTCCCTGCGGGAACGCGTGCAGGCTCGATTCGCTGCGGATGTTGCGGACCAACTGGGCCGTCGCGCCCGCCGAGGGCCTGGATTCGGCCTCGGGCCTCCTTCTCTTCGGACGGCTCGCCGAAGTCCTTCCGCTGCAGAGGACGGCGAGCGTGGTGTCCCTTCCGAGAGGCCTTCCCTGCCCGGATCCATCCTGCTTCGATTCCATCGCCACCAGCCACCAGATCGGCAAGATCCTCTGGCCCGCCCTTTCCCGGGGGCCGGACTCCGCTTGGATGCTTTCCGCCAGGGTCTACGACGTCGCGAGCGACGAATGGACGGATTCCGTGCGTCTGCGCGACTTTGGAGCGGCATCGGGGGCGTTCGCGCGCCTCTCGAAAAGCGTCTGGGATTCGCTGGTCCCCGTCGCCAGGCCTTGCGATTCCTGCGTTTCCCGCGACACCCTGGAGGCCGCCTTGGCCATCGCGGCCCCGGTCTGGACCGGTGCGCCCGACAGCCTGGCCGCGGTGTTCCGGGATACGCTCGCTCGACTGCTGTCCCGAAACGGCGCCTACCAGGTCCTGGGTCTCCGTCGCGTGGATTCCCTGGCCGGCGATTTGGATTCCGCTTCCCTGGCGCGGTTGCGTTGCAAGCTGGGCGCGGCCTACCTCCTGCGCACCGGCGCCGCACTGGAAAAGGACGGTTGGCGCGTCAAGGCGACTCTGACGGAGATCGCCACGGGAAGGACCGTGGCCTCCGTGGAGACGTTCGACAAGACCACCTGGCCGTCCCGGCCCATCGAACTTTCCCCCTGGATCGCCCACCGCCTCCTGGGCACCGATTCCACCGCCGCACCGCCTCCCAGCCCGCATGCCTGGAGCGTGCCCTGGTTCAAGATCGTTTCCCTGGTCGTCCCCCTGATCCTGGCCGCGGCTTCGGTGGCTTCCCACTGGTGAGATCCCCGGGGGACGGATCGCCTCCGGTTTTGGATGTTGCCCTCTCGATTTCCACATCGAAACGATCGGGGGGTAGAATGGCCGACAATCCTTTGAAGATCCTGGGGACCCTGGGGCAGTCCATCTGGCTGGATTACATCCGGCGGGACTTGATGGAGAGCGGAGAACTCAAGCGCATGATCGAGGAAGACGGCCTGCGGGGGATGACCTCCAACCCGGCCATCTTCGAGAAGGCCATCGCGGAGAGCGACGAATACGAGACGGAGATCCGGTCCATGGCGCTCCTCGGGAAGGATCCCGACGCCATCTACCAGGCCTTGAGCCTGGAGGACGTGCGCAGCGCCGCTGACGAATTCCGTCCGCTGTGGGACCGCATGGACGGCGGCGACGGCTACGTGAGCCTGGAGGTGAGCCCGCATCTCGCCCACGACGCGGCGGGGACCGTCGAGGAAGGCCGGCGGCTGTGGGCCCAGCTGGACCGTCCCAACGTCTTCATCAAGGTCCCGGCGACGGCGGAGGGCCTGGTGGCCATCCGGCAGCTGATCGACGACGGGATCAGCGTCAACGTCACGCTGCTCTTCGGGATCGCGCGCTACGAGCAGGTGGTGGAAGCCTACCTGTCCGGTCTGGAGTCGCGCGCTTCGCGCGGCGAGCCGGTGCGGCACGTGGCCTCCGTGGCCAGCTTCTTCGTGAGCCGCATCGACGCCCTGGTGGATCCCCTCCTGGAGAAGATCGTCGGGCAAGGCGGCGAAAGGGCTGTTCTCGCCGGTGCGGCGCTGGGGCAGGTGGCCATCGCGAGCGCGAAGGCGGCCTACCAGATCCAGAAGAAGGTCTTCGGGAGCGAGAGGTTCGGAAAGCTCGCGGCGCGGGGGGCTCGGATCCAGCGCCTCCTGTGGGCGAGCACGAGCACGAAGAATCCAGCCTACAAGGACGTCAAGTACGTGGAGGCGCTGATCGGCCCGGATACCGTGGACACGGCTCCTTTGGAAACCATCGACGCCTACCGGGACCACGGCAATCCCAAGGCGCGTCTGGAGGAGGGGCTCCAGGAATCCCGAGCGGTCCTGGATCACTTGCCCGAACTGGGGATCCGGATCGACGACGTCGCCATGCAACTGGAGAACGAAGGCGTGGAGAAATTCAAGCAGCCGTTCGACAAGTTGATGGCGACCCTCGCCAAGAGCGCACCCAAGTACGCGTCCCACGCCTAGCTGGAGATCGAATCCGCCTTTGGGCGGATCAGCCTAGAATCGAAAGGTTCGCCATGCTCGCGACCAGCCGCTTGGTCTCCTTGCCGAAGAGGACATCCAACCGGGCGGCGTTCCCGGAGCCGTGGATCTTGAGGATCTGGCCGGTTCCGAACTTGGGGTGCCGCACCCGCATTCCCTGCTTGTAGGATCCGCCCAGGGTCTGGTCTTCGGATTCGTAGTCGGGAAAGGAGACCGCATCCGGAGGGGACGACTTCCGCGCAGGGCTTTCCGACCAAGCTCCCGATGCCGAACGCGCGGTGGTTCCCTGGCGTTCCTGGCTTCGCAGCGACCCCGGGGGGAAGGCGGGCCTACGCGTCTGGGAATGGAATCCGGAAGGCCCCAGCGGGCGCCGGGGCGAATCGTCGTTTTCCAAATCCCCGCCGGCGAACAGGCCGCCCCTCGGCGAGCCCAGCTCGAAGACGACCGCGTCCAGGTCCATCTCGTCCAGGAACCGGCTGGGGATGCAGGCATCGCGGATCCCGAATCGGGTGCGCACCCTGGCGTTGAGGATGTGCAGCTTCTTGCGGGCCCGGGTGGTGCCCACGTAGAACAGCCGCCTCTCTTCCTCCAGCGCTTCGGGGCCGCCATCCTGCCGGAGCAGCGGAAACAAGCCCTCCTCGCATCCGGCCAGGCAGACGACGTCGAACTCCAGGCCCTTGGAGTTGTGCAGGGTCATGAGGACCGCGGCCTTCCCGCTCGAATCCTTGGAGTCGGCGTCGGAGACCAGTGCCACCTCCTCGAGGAATCCCTTCAGTCCGCCGTCCGGATTGCGCTCGGCGTAGTCCGCGGCCCCCGAGACGAGTTCCTGGAGGTTGGAGAGCCGCTCGTGCGATTCGTCGGTGCCTTCGGCCTCCAGGGCGGCCTCCAGTCCGGACTCCACCACGGCGCGTTCCACGATGTCGGAGAGACCCACTTCCTCCTTGAGGGCCCACTGCCACTTGCGCAGGATCTGTCCCATCCCCCCGGCCTTGTTCCCGCGCACCCCTTCCGGCGGCACGTCGCAGAGCGCTTCCACCAGGTCGCCACCGTGCTTCCACTCCGCCGCCTGGCGGTAGAGGTCCAGCGTCTTCTCCCCGATGCCGCGGCGAGGCGCCTGGGCGGCGCGTTCCAGGGCTCGGAAGTCCTTGGGGTTCACCAGGAGGCGCAGCCAGCTGATCGCGTCCTTGACTTCGGCCCGGTCGTAGAACCGTGTGCCCCCGATCATGACGTAGGGCACGCCGTCGCGGCGCATGGCCTCTTCCAGGGACCGGGACTGGCTGTTGGTGCGGTACAGCACCGCGATGGACTTGGCCTGCGCCAGGGCCTCTTTGGCCACCCCCGCGCAGCGGCGCGACTCCAGGCCTTCGTCGTCCTCGTTCCAGACGCTGACGGGATCGCCCGCCGGTTCGGCCGTCCAGATCTCCTTCGCCTTGCGGCCCTTGTTGCGGCGGATGACGGATCCCGCCACCTTCAGGATGTTGGCGGTGGAGCGGTAGTTCTGCTCCAGCTTCACCACGTGGGCACCGGGGTAGTCCTTCTCGAAATCCAGGATGTTCTGGATGTCGGCGCCGCGCCAGGAATAGATGGACTGGTCGTCGTCGCCCACCACCATGATGCGGCCGTGGGTGGCCAGCCGCTTCACGATCTGGTACTGCACGGAGTTGGTGTCCTGGTACTCGTCGATGAGCACGTAGGCGAAGCGCGCCCGCCAGGCCTCCTCCCGTTCGGGAAAGCGGCGGAAGAGGTCCAGCACGTTCAGGAGCAGGTCGTCGAAGTCCATGGCGTCGGCGGCCTTCAGGGCCTTGCGGTAGTGTTCGAACACCTTGGCCGCGTTCTTGGAGACCGGATCGAATGCGGCGGCGAGATCCTCGGGACCCTGGTCCTTGTTCTTGCAGGAGCTGATGATGCGGCGGAACACGTCGGGCGTGGGGGTCTTGATGGATAGCAGCGCGCAGGCTTCGGCGATCACCTTGCGCTGGTCGTCGTCGTCGTAGATGGTGAAGGCGTCCCCGTAGCCCAGGTATCCGGCGTCCGAGCGCAGGATCCGGGCGCAGATCCCGTGGAAGGTGCCCATCCAATGGGGCGCCGACTGCCCCATCAGCTTCTCCGCGCGTTCGCGCATCTCGCGGGCGGCCTTGTTGGTGAAGGTCAAGGCCACGATCTCGCCGGGCCGGCGTCCGAGCCCGCCGATCAGCCAGGCGATCTTCCACGTGAGCACCCGGGTCTTGCCCGAACCGGCCCCAGCCAGGATCAGTTGGGGACGGTCGTTCACGAGGACGGCTTCCGCCTGCGCCGGATTGAGTTCGGCGCGGATCCGCTCTTCCAGGGTCATTTCTTCTCCCTCAGGTGTCGGCTTGGGACGCCGCGATCACCTGTTCGATCGTGGTGAGGCCTTGGAGAGCCTTCTCCAGGCCGTCGCGCCGCAGGGTGATCATCCCGTGGGCCTTCGCGTAGTTCTTGATGACGTCCGAGCTCTCGCGGCCCAGGATCATGGAGCGCAGCGCCTCGTCGGGCGCCAGGAGCTCGAAGATGCCCATGCGTCCGCGGTAACCGCTCCCCTGGCAGTTCTTGCAGCCCTTGCCCGCGAAGAACTTGGTGCCGGGCCGGATCCCCACGCGGATGAGGGTGTCGTCGGGGTAGATCTTCTCCTCGCGGCACTTGGGACAGATCCTGCGCACCAGTCGCTGCGCCAGCACGCCCTTGACGCAGCTGGAGACCAGGAACGGCTCCAGCCCCATGTCCAGAAGGCGGGTGAAGGCGCCCGCGGAGTCGTTGGTGTGGAGGGTGGAGAAGACCAGGTGGCCCGTGAGGGCGGCCTGCACGGCCATTTCGGCGGTTTCCCTGTCGCGCATCTCGCCCAGCATGATGATGTCCGGGTCCTGGCGCAGGATGGCGCGGATGCCGGCGGCGAAGGTGAAGCCCGCGAGGTTGTTGATCTGGCCCTGGCTGACTCCTCCGATGTTCATTTCCACGGGGTCTTCCATGGTCACGATGTTGACCTCGGGGGAGAGCACCTTGCGGATGCACGAGTACAGCGTGGAGGACTTCCCCGAGCCCGTGGGTCCGGTCACCAGGATGATGCCGTCGGGGAGGTTGATCATCTCCTCGAAGACCTTGTACATGCGCGGCGCGAATCCCATCTTCTCCAGCGCGATGTTGTTCGCGTTGGGGTCCAGGATCCGCATCACGATCTTCTCGCTCACCCCGCGCTGGCGAAGCATGGTGGGGAAGGAGCTCACGCGCAGGTCCACTTCCTTCTGGTTGTGGCGGATGGTGAACCGCCCGTCCAGGGGCTTGCGCTTCTCGGCGATGTCCATGCTCGCGAGAACCTTGATGCGGGAGATGATCTGGGACATCAGCTTGGCGGGGATCTGCGGCTTCTCGATGAGGTCGCCGTCCACGCGGTAGCGCAGGCGGAGGCTGTTCTCCTGCGGCTCCAGGTGGATGTCGGAGGCGCCCAGGGCCACGGCCTCGTTGATGATGATGTTCACGATCTTGACGACCTGCCGGCCTTCCTCGTCGGCGAGCTGCTCCTCCTCGACCTGGTTCTTGACCACGTCGAGTTCCTTGTCGTCGCCCGCCAACCCCTGGAACATCTCCTGGAGGTTCCCGCCGCTGGCGGAGGCGTAGACGCGGTCGATCGCGGAGACGATCTCCTTCTCGGTGGCGATCATGGGCTCGACGTCGTGGCCGGTCTTGAACTTGATGTGGTCCAGGGTGCGCAGGTTGGTGGGGTCCGCCATCGCCACCGTGAGCACGTTGTCCCGCTCGAAGATGGGGATCACCTTGTAGGAGCGCGCCATGTCCTGGGGGACCAGCTTCACGATGGCCGGGTCCAGGTTGATGTTCTCCAGGATCACGCGCTGCACGTCGATCTGCGCCGAGATCACGTCCAGCAGCTTGTTCTCCTCGATGAAGCCCTTGTCCACCAGGATCTTGCCCAGCTGCTTCCCGGACTTCTTCTGCTCCTCCAGCGCCAGCCCGATCTGTTCCTCGGTGATGAAGCCCTGGTCCACCAGGATCTCGCCGATGCGCTTTCGCTGGCCGGACAACTCCAACTGCAGGCCGAGCACGCTCTCCAGGGTGTCCTGGGTGATGTGCCCCATGACCACGAGGACGGTCCCCAGGCTGGTGCCGGTCCTCTTGTGCTCCTCCATGGCCTGGTCCAGGATCTCCTGGTTGATCAGGCCTTGGGCGAGGAGGATCTCGCCGATCTTCTTCCTGCGTCGTCTCTGGGCCAATGGATTCCCGTGAAAAGTGAGTACACGGAAGTGTAGCATCCGCCGGGCGGGGCCGCGCCGCCAGCCGCACGAAGAGTTTAGGCTCCAGGCCCCCAGAAGCGCCATTCCTTGCGCACGATCAGCCGGGCTCCGCTGTTGAAGTTGAGCCAGGCCCAGGCCCAGGAGAACACCACGAAAACCCGGTTGCGCAGGCCCGTCAGGTAGAAGATGTGGATCACCACCCAGGCGAGCCAGGCGGGGAAACCGGACATCTGGAGCCAGCCCGATTCCAGGACCGCCTGGGACCTGCCGATGGTGGCCATCTGTCCCTTGTCCAGGTACTGGAAGGGCTTTCGGGAAACCCCGCGGAGTTCGCCCTTGATCAGGCGTCCCAGGTACTTGCCCTCCTGGAGGGCTGCGGGAGCCATTCCGGGTACGGATCGACCGTCCTTCGTCGTCACCTTGGCCATGTCCCCCGCGACGAAGACCTCGGGGTGCCCGTGGATGCTGAGATCCGTCCCCGCCTCCACCCGGCCGGCCTTGTCCGTTCCCACCCCCAGCTTCGCTCCGAGCGAACTCGCCTGCACGCCGGCGCCCCAAAGGACCGTCTTGGCGGAAATGAATTCATCCCCGATCGAAACACCGTCCGCGGTGATGTCGGTGACATGGACCCCCGTGCGAACATGGACACCCAGGCGTTCCAGGACCTGGGCGGCCTTGGCGGAATGCGCGGGAGTGAAGGCGGCGAGCAGGCGCGGGGCTCCCTCCACCAGCAGGATGCGCACGTGGCCGAAATCGATGTGGCGGAATTCCTTGGTCAAGGTGAACCGCGCCATTTCGCCCAACGCTCCGGCGAGCTCCACGCCGGTGGGGCCGCCGCCCACCACCACGAAGGTCAGGAATTGTTTCTGGAGTTCCGGGTCCCGGCACTTTTCCGCGTTTTCGAAGGCCACGAGCACGCGGCTGCGGATCTCGGTGGCCTGCGACAGGGTCTTGAGGCCGGGGGCGAATTCCTCCCATCGCTCGTTCCCGAAATAGCTGTGCTTGGCGCCGGCCCCCACCACCAGGTAGTCGTATTCGATGTCGCCGGCGTCGCAAAGGACGAGGCGGCGATCCAGGTCGAACCCGGAAACCACGGTCTGGAAGGTCTCGATGTTGGAAAATTCGGAGAGGAGACTGCGGATGGGCGAAGCGATCTCGGCGGGACTCAGACCGCCCATGGCCACCTGGTAGAGCAAGGGCTGGAAGAGGTGGTGGTTGCGGCGATCCAAAACCGTGACCCGGATCCCCTTGGCGTTGCCCAACTCCTTCGCGCAATTGAGTCCGGCGAAGCCTCCCCCCACGATCACGACGTGCTTGTCTGGCGACATCCATTCTCCTTCTTCGAGTCTGGAAGGGAAGGTACGGGTTCTCTCGGCTCGCGGTTTGATTTCACAACTGGCGTCGGGCCGTTCACCTCGCGGTGGGCCCTCGGCTGCGCCGGGCTTATTCCCAGGGCCTACCCAGGCCCTGGACCCGGGCCCAAGGGGTACGGTGGCGCACCCCTTGGGAAACCCCGCCAGCGGTGGACTGCCGTCCCCCTGCACCCCAACACAAGGAGCGGCGGACGTGGCAGGGTGGGTAGGGGCTGCCCGGCTCGCGCACCCGCCTGCACGCCGAGGCGGCGTGGCGGCGGGGGGCGTGATACCGTCTGGTCGGGGTGGCGGCATTCGGAGCGCGCAATCCTTGATGTCAATTTCCGTCCAAATGCGGTTACGAAGCGTTGGGGGTCCAGGGGGGCTCGGTTATTCGGAGGGCGTCCTGGTCGGCCATCGGCCCTTGCGGGCCGATGGAGTCGGACAAGTGGGACGC
>Ga0302319_10016635_pt1 | contig 13531 bp, 11 predicted proteins | sample Bog_T0_2_FD_203319 | JGI IMG/M metagenome (GOLD analysis project Ga0302319, IMG submission 203319) | Peat permafrost microbial communities from Stordalen Mire near Abisko, Sweden - Bog_T0_2 | ecosystem: Environmental > Terrestrial > Soil > Wetlands > Peat | place: Sweden: Abisko, Stordalen Mire...
GCGGTATCACCCTGCTGCCATGGGGAAGCCCGAGATATACGCGGGATGTCGATGTCGCCCTTCTCAGCGGCTTCGGACGCGAAGACGAGTTCACTGGTCCCTTGCTGAAAAATGGCTATTCGGGCCGGATACCCTGTTCGAGTTTGCCGAGGGATGTTGGCTGCGGACCTGTTCAGCTGAGGACCTTCTGGTCCTCAAACTGTTCGCTCACCGCCCGCAGGACTTGGTTGACGTCGAATCGGTCGCCGCGCTTCGCGCGTCGTCGCTCGATTGGGACTATGTGAGCGACAACCTTGCGCCCCTGGCCGAGGCTAAAGACGAACCTCGGATTATTACCGTGTTTGCGGATTTGCGCCGGCGTTATCGCGTGCTGTGACAGGCAGGCGGAAACGCCCAATGCCGCATACTTTCTGTGGGGCGGCGAATCGTGGCCGCAGCCGCTTTCGAGGTGGCAGGACTGGCTGGAAAGCCAGTCCGCGGGCAGGATTGCCCGCCCCACAACCGGCTGCCAGCCGTAGGGTGACGAAATGTAGGCGGCATGGGCGGAAACGCCTGCCACACTGAAGGGATGGTCGATTACCCGATGTGGATTGGCGGCGGGGCGGTTCGTACTGCTTCGGCGCGGCCGGTTTTGGTTCCGTTCGATGGCTCGGTTGCGGGGACGGTTTACGAAGCCGGACCGGTCGAAGTCAACGCCGCTATCCAAGCCGCTCAAAAGGCCGCTCCGGTCATGCGCGGGCTATCGCGCCACGAACGCTCGTCCATCCTGTACAAAGCCCACCAGCTGATCGCCGAACGACGCGAAGAATTTGCGCGGGCCATTGCGTCGGAATCCGGCAAGCCTATCCGCGAAGCCCGCATCGAAGTCGACCGCGGCCAGATGACCCTGCTCTTCTCCGCGGAGGAGGCTCACCGGCTGCACGGCGAAGAAGTGCCTATCGACGCGCATCCCGCCGGGAAAGGTAAGTCTGGGATGGTGGTGCGGGAACCGCTGGGTGTTATCGCGGCAATCACTCCTTTCAATTTCCCCTTGAACCTTTCGCTGCATAAGATTGGCCCGGCTTTGGCGGGTGGGAACAGCGTGGTTCACAAACCCGCCTCAGCGACGCCGATCAGCGCGCTCTTACTTGCGCGGCTTTTTGCGGATGCCGGATTGCCCCCGGGCGCGCTCAACGTCATCACCGGTCCCGGCGGCAGCATTGGAGATGCCCTTACCTTCGACCCGCGCATCGCCATGGTGACCTTCACGGGCAGTCCGGAGGTGGGCCAGCGTATTCGCAATTTGGCCGGGATGAAGCGTGTGACCCTCGAACTGGGCTCTAATTCGGCGGTGATTGTGGAAGCCGATGCGAATCTGGATAAAGCCGTGCCCCGCTGCGTGGCAGGAGCCTTCGCGCATTCCGGGCAGGTCTGCATTTCGATCCAGCGCATCTTCGTTCAGGAGTCGATTCGCGATGAATTCGCCGCCCGGATGGCTGAAGAAACCCAGAAGCTTCGGATCGGCCATCCGCTCGACGACGCTACCGAAGTCAGTTCCCTGATTACCGAGACAGAGGCGAGGCGCGTTGAAACCTGGATTGGCGAAGCGCGCGACGCGGGGGCAAAGCTCGTCACCGGGGGAGAGCGACGGGGCGCGACGGTGGAACCCGCGATTCTGACCGGGGTGCCGGCCGGCGTAAACCTAAGCGCGAAAGAAGTTTTTGGACCCGCGGTGGCGATAAACGCGTATCAGCATCTTGATGAAGCCATTAGCATGGTGAACCAGTCGGATTACGGGTTGCAGGCGGGCATGTACACGCGCGACCTGGACAAGGCTTTCCGGGCAGCCCGCGAGGTGCACGTTGGAGGCTTTCATATCAATGAGATACCGGCATTCCGGGTGGACCAGATGCCCTATGGCGGGGTGAAACTTTCGGGCACCGGCCGCGAAGGGCCACGCTACGCTATCGAAGAAATGACGGAACTCAAACTAATTACCTGGTGAGGCCGTTTAAGGAAGTGACGTTTGTGAAAGAACCGCGTCCATCTAAGCAGGAACCGATGCACGATGCCGCCGAAACGGTAAGTGCCCGTCTGGCTCCGGCCATCACGGATTTAGACGAAGCCGGCCTGATACGGGCAGCACAGAAGGGCGATGCCGAGGCGTTTGAGCGCCTGGTGCGCCAGTACGACCGAAGCGTGCTCCGCATCGCGATGAACCTGCTGCGCGCTTCGGAAGAGGCCCGTGACGTCTACCAGGAAGCGTTCCTGAAAGTTTACCGGAATCTGCACGCCTTCCGCTTCGATTGTTCGTTCCATACGTGGCTGTACCGAATTGTGACCAACGTTTGCCTGGACCATCTGCGCAAACGCAAGGTCCGGCGCGAGGAATCGACGGTGGTGGAAACCGGCGACGGCACGGTGGATCGGGTGTCGCAGGTGGAAGAAGAAGCTCCGCACGCGAACCCGGAGCGGCAGATGTGGAATCGGGAACTGGCCGGGAAGATCGACGGCGCGCTGGCCTGTCTGACGCCGCGCGAGCGAACTGTTTTCGAGTTGCGGCATTATGAAGGATTGCGATTGCGCGCGATAGGCGACATGATCGGCACTACGGAAGAAGCCGCAAAAAACTGTCTGTTCCGCGCGACGCAGAAGATGAGATCGAGTCTGGAATCGTTTATATGAGCTGCAGGGAGATTATTTCCGAAATTCCGCTGTATTGTTACGGCGAAGTGACGTCCGAAATCGAAGAGCGAATTGAGTCGCATGTGGAAGAGTGCGGGGGCTGCCGGGCGGAACTGGCGCGGCACCGCAAATTCCTCGAAACGCTTGATACCAGAGAAGACGCGACCGACCCTATGCTGCTGTCCAGTTGCCGCGCACGGCTCCGCGCCCGGCTGGAAACAAAGAGGACTTCCTTCTGGCAATGGCAGATTCCCTTCCGCGTGCCCGTGGGCGCGATGGCTCTTGTGGCTGTGGGTTTTTTTGGGGCGCGCTACACACCCGAACGATTTGGCGGCATTGAGGCGGGCTTCGCAGCGCCGATGTTCTCAACCGTGAAATCCGTCGAGCCCGACACGGGTTCGGGACAGGTGCGCATCGCGGTGGATGAGATTCGGCGCCATGTAGTGAGCGGAACTGCGCAGGATCCTCATATCGAGCAACTGCTGCTGTCGGCGGTTCGCGAGGAATCGAATCCATCGGTGCGGTTCGCGTCGGTGCGGATTCTCAACAGCAACGCCGATTCGGAACAGGTGCGCCAGGCGCTGGTGGACGCGTTGACGCGCGACCCGAATGCCAATGTCCGGCTCAAGGCGCTTGAGGGTCTGAAGCCTTATGGCGGCGATCCGCTGGTTCGGCGCACTTTGGCCAATGTGCTCTTGAAAGACGATAATCCCAACGTGCGCATTCAGGCGATTGACCTGCTGACCACGCATCACGACGATTCGATTGTCGGCGTGCTGCAGGATGCCGTTCGAAAGGAAGACAATGCCTATGTGCGCACCCGTTCGGTTAATTTGCTGGAACAGATGAAAGCTTCGGTAGGGACTTACTGATGCGTTCGGCTTTGCTCACACTGTTTCTCTCTATTCCCCTCTATTGCCAAACGCCCGGCGCGCACGGCCATTCAGCCACCATGCACACGATATCGGCGGTGCGTCCGGGCTATCTGGGCGCCGGCGTGGTTGAAGTCACGCCTGAACGGGCCAGGATCCTGAAGCTCTCAACTGCCACCGGGGTGGAGGTTAAACGGGTAGACGATAACTGCGCGGCTTCCAGGGCCGGCCTGAAAGTGGACGACGTCATCATAGAATTCAACGGTCAGAAAGTAGAGAGTCTCGATCAGTTTATCCGCAACATCAGCGGGAGCGCGCCGGGCTCGAAAATCACCATGACCGTCTGGCGCGAGGGCGCGAAACGGACCCTTACGGCCACGCTGGCGGCGCGTCCGGACGAACTGATGTTCACTTTTCCGCCAGATCCTCCGCTTCCGCCGTTCGAAATCATCCCGGCGCCCGCGCCCATGATCGGAATCGATGGCGAAACGCTGACGCCGCAACTGGCGCAGTACTTCGGGGTGGAAGAAGGCGTTCTCGTACGCACCGTGAACCCCAGAACGCCTGCCGAAAAAGCCGGGATCAAAGCCGGTGACGTGATCGTCAAAGTCAACGGAACGCCCGTCACCAGCGCGCGCGAAATCTCCGGTCTGCTGCGGGTGGGGCACAAGCCGATGGTCTTCACGGTGGTGCGCAATCACAAGGAAATCACGCTCAACGTGGAGCTCGCGTTAGAATTCGATCCATGGCACGAACAGGAGCCAAATGGATTGTATTTGGCATTCTGTCGTGCCTCGTAGCTACTTACTATAAGTGGGAAGTCCGCGCTACGGGCACGGACTTCGTCTGGCATCAGGACCTTACCGGCTATTACAACTATCTGGCCCAGGGTTTCGTCGCGGGGCATCTTTACCTTCCTGTAGAGCCCGACCCGAAACTGCTGGCGCTGCCGAATCCGATCGACCCCAAGGCGGGACCCGAGCTGCCGAAGCTGTTCGACGCCGTCCTGTATAAAAGGCATTATTACCTCTATCACGGGGCGGGTCCGGCGGTGATGCTGTTCGCGCCTTACCGGCTGCTGACCCGGCATGACATGCCGGAGAACTATGCGCTCTGGCTGCTCTGTCTGGGCGGTTTTCTCTTCTATGCGCTCACGCTGATGCGGCTGGTGGAGATGAGGCCATGGCTGCTGGCCGTGATGCTTGTTGCGCTGGCCTGCTGCACATCGATTCCGTTTCTGATGAACCGGATCTGGGTTTATGAACTGGCCATCGGGGGTGGGTACTTCTGCATCGCGGCCGCGCTGTTTTTCTATGTGAGGCAATGGTTCATACCGGCGGGCCTGATGTTCGGACTGGCTGTGAGCTGCCGTCCGCATTTGATAATTGTGGGCGCATTCGCCGTGATCGCGGTGGCGATTTCGAACCGGCGGAAGGTGGTGCCGCTGGTGATCCCGATGGCTGTGGTGGGCGGGTTAATCGCACTTTATAACTTCGCGCGCTTCGGTAATCCTCTGGAATTCGGCCTTACGTATCAGATCACCGGGCCTTATCAGGGACGCGTGATCCCGCGCCTGGTCAATGTAATTCCCGGTCTGTTTTATAACCTGATCGCCGGCATCAATGTCTCAAGCGTATTTCCGTGGCTGCTGATGCCCGCTTCGCCGCGCATTGTTCCCCGCCCTCCCGAATACTTCATCGAACCGATCGTGGGGGCTCTTTGGCTGGCACCGTTTCTCCCACTCGGGCTCGGCGTTTTTTTCATCCGCAAACTGAGGGAGGCGATCTGGATAGTGCCGGCTTCGGCGCTTGCGATCCTGTTCTTCATTACTCTGACCGGCCTGAGCACGCAACGCTACGAAGTGGATTTTCTGCCGCCGATGGTATTGGCGGCTCTGGCGGTGAGCGTGGTTTTGATCGAACGCCAGCGGGCACTCGCCGTCGTCGTGGTGATTTGCGTGGCGTTTGGGGCCGCGCTCAACGCGTCCATGGGAATTACCGGACCGTACGGCGATATCGTCCGCAACAAACCCGCCCGGTTCGTGAAAGTCGCGGGCTTCTTCAGTCCGATCGCGCGGCTGCGGCCGCAACTGAATCCGGCCTTCGACGAGCGCTTTTCAAGCCCGGTGATCAAAGGCTATGACCATGTGCGCAAGGATCTGTTTTTTGCCGGTCAGCCTCCGCTGCGCTATGAGGTCTTCCTCGATCAGCTGGAGGGAAAAGCGGTACTGGTTTCGAGCTTCAACAATGCGCAGGTAAGCCACGAACTCCCGTTCAGCAGCCAGCCCGTCGGGTTCGAAGCCAGGTATGTCCCGCAAACGGGGGAAGCCATCGTAACCTCTGACGGAACAGAACTGCTCCGCCAGAAAATCGGAACCCTGGTAGCCGCTCCCATCGACATCGGACCGGTTAGGTAGGACAGGCGGTTTCGCCTGTCTAATTCGCCAGATCCTTTACCAGCTCGTACAAAAACGTCTCGCCTTCGTAAAAGGACCGGACCATCATTCGCTCATCCCGGCCATGGGCGCGGTTATCCGTCGGGTCGCCAAAGAATCCCTGCACCCCGTAGGTCGGAATCCCGGCTGCCCGCAATGATCGCCCATCGGTCGCGCCAGTGCTCATGAAGGGAATCACGGTGACGCCGGGCCACATGGTATCGGTGACTCGGTTCATCGCGCGGATAATATCCGGGCGAAGCGGCGAGCCTGGCGCGTTTGCTTCCTGGTTATCAATTTTGATCTCGACCTGATCGTCGGCCATGACGCGTTTCAGGGTACTCATCAGGTAATCGAGCGAATCGTCCGGATACACCCGGCAGTTTACATTCGCCGCCGCCAGTTGGGGCAGCGCGTTGCGGGCGTGGCCGCCTTCGAGCATTGTCGCGACACATGTGGTCCGCAGCATGGAATTCCACATCGGCGACTGCGCCGCAAGCCGCTGCATCGCCTCCTGCGACCCCGCCGCTACCGCTTCGAGATCGGCTTTCTTCGCGCCGGTCTCCTGCTTCGCCATCTCTGTGAAGTAGGCTTTGGTTACCTCATTCAGCTTCATCGGAAAACCGAATTGCGAAAGCCTTAAGAGCGCTGCGGCCAGATGATAGATCGCATTATCCGGCACCGGCTGCGAGCTGTGACCGCCCTTGTTGCGAACCTCAAGCCGGAGATCGATATACCATTTCTCCGCCGCCTGGATATCGTTCGAGATGCGCTTTCCGCTCACCAGTTCACCACGTCCGCCTTCGTTCAGACAGAATTCGGCGTCGATCAGTTCCTTGTGGTTTTTGATGAGCCAGTCGACACCGTTATAAGGTCCGCCGCCCTCTTCATCGGCCGTGAGGGCGACGATAATATCGCGCGATGGCTTGAACCCTTCGCGCTTATATCGAATCAGGTTTGCGACCCAGACAGCGGCCTGGGCCTTATCGTCCGCCGTGCCGCGGCCATAGTAATAACCGTCTTTCTCGGTGAAGACGAAAGGATCCATGGTCCAGTCTTCGCGTTTCGCCTCGACCACATCGGTATGCGCGAGCAGCAGAATCGGCTTCTGCGCGCCGGTCCCGTGATAGCGCACGACCAGGTTCATCTTGGTCGGTATCGCTCCGCCGATAAACATGTCGGACGCCAGAAAGCCCTCGGCTTTAAGACGAGCCGCGACGGCTTCGACAACAGGCGTAGTCGCGCCCGTGGTGAAGCCAGACTTCGTCTCGACCATCTGTTTGTAGATATCGTGGGCGAGCTTTTGATCGGCATCGGGCGGCATCGTGTCGGCCGCCAGCAAGAGGATGAGAGGAAGAAGCGAGGCAGTCATTTTAGGGCACAGATTTGGGCGTCGCTTCGCCGCGATGGCAGGTGTAGCAGGTGACTTTCTCCGCGCCCCCGAAGGTGTTGGCGTTAACTCCGCGAACCATCTCCAGCATTTTGCGCGCAGTCAGCTTTTGGGGTTTGTCATCGCTGGCAAAATCGCCCTGCACATGGCAATCGGTGCAGCCCAGGCCGGTTCCCGCCCTGAACTGACCCATAACAGTACGAACCTCTTCGGGCTTGAGGATTTTGAGGTTCTTCATGGCCATACCGCCGCCGGGTGGCTGGCCGAAACTCAGCGGGACAAGGGCCGCGCATCCGGCCGTCAATAGTAACAGGTAACGAAACATCTAAACAGTTTAGCGCCGCACCAAAACCGGCGGACGTACCGGTACACTACTCCTCGAACCCGCGGGGAAAACAGGTAATAATGGCAGAACATGAAGAGCCTGCCTGCCATCGCAGTCTTTGGGATCCTTTGTTTCGCGGATCAGCCAACGCCACCGGTATGCAATGCCGCCAATCATGGCCGTTTCTGGCCGGAGGAGGCGAACTCGGATCGCGCTCTGGCGCGGAAGCTGTATCAGAGCGGCGAGCTCGAGATGTGCTCGCTGGTGCCGCCGAAATACACAATCTACTGGAAGTACAAGTGGCAGCACCTCAGCGTCAACGCTCACTCGACAGCGAAGACAAAAACGGCTCAGCCGCCAACGGTGACGGCTGAGCCCTCGCACTAAGCTTTATATTTACTTTTGCTGAATGCCCTGGATGTAATCGCGGAGATTTCGGATCCGGATGTCTACGGCGCCTTCCCCGGCGCTGACCGAACGGAAAACGTCGCCCCACATCGGCATGTCGCGCGAACCGTGCGCTCCCGTGGCGGACATATCGCCCTTGATGGTGTTCTGCACTTCGAGTGAGGGGAATTTGCCGCCGTTCTTTTGCGAGAGCAGCGTCAGGTCCGCGGGCGCTTTTTTCAAAGCCGAAGCCGCCGGGCCGGTACCTTTACCGTCCTGCCCGTGGCAGGCGGCGCAATAGCTCCTGAACATCTCCGGGCCCGATGCCGGGCTGGTGTATTCAATCGGAACCTTATTGATCTTCCTCGTCGAATCCTGACCGAAACAGGCTATCGAAACCCCCAGTACGGCGGTGAATGCTATGAGTGTGCGCAATTGGCTCGCTCCTTTCGGATGCGAGACAATGCAACGCTGCGGCCATTCAGGGGGCGGCGCGGAAGTATGCGGGCAGGGATGGCTTCGTCTCCGCCAGAATCTCAAGGACTGCGCGCCGGTCCGCCGCACTCAAGGCGCGGTATGCGGCCGACCGATCCTGGCCGCTGAGCACTTCGAAAAGCCTTTGATATAAGGGGTTCCTGACAGCGTCGGGAAGCGCGTCGAACGCTTCCGAGTAAATCAAAAAGCTGCACGGATAGCGGAAGAGGCGGCGCTCCAGATCCATCTGTCGCAGCGACCGGCCCTTGCTGTCGAAAGGCCCGCGCGCTTCGAATTCTGCGCGAAAGGGCGCAGTTCCGGCCGCGCGATCGCGCAACTGAGCCTCGTCGGCGAACAGCAGGTAGCGCACCGTGTTCTCGATGGTGGCTGGCAACTCAGGCCGGTTGAGACGCGCTTCATAGCCAAGCCGGGTGATCAGGTTGTGCATCCGGATCTGGTGGTTCAGGACCATCAGGGCGACCAGATCGCTCGTAGGTACGGGATACAGCGCGGTGTTCACCCGCCCTTTGAGGTCGGTCACATTGGCGCCGTGCTCGGAATCGATTTTGTTGGCTCGGCCTTTGGCGAACCCGTTGCCGAGATGGCGGTCGGCGCCGTGAGTCCCGGTGACGTACCAGCCTCCCCAACGCTCATTCAGTGGGCTGCGATGATCGGTCAGGTAAGATCCGGCTTCGAGAATGGGTTCGCCCGTGCTGTCGGCGAAAACCGACCGCGTCAGGAACCCGGGCACGCTCATTGTATTCACCGTGAAATGGCATTTGAGGCATTCTTCGTTTCTGCGCAGAAGCCGGGGTTGCGGGGACGGTTTGTTGTTGTCGATAGTGTAGAAGACCGCGCCTTTTTGCGGGTCGATTGCGGTGAGTTCGAGCAGGCCGCCGCGCACCATGCCTATATAGACGTCATCGGCGAAGTAAAGCGCGCGCGGATGGTCGGGCGAGATTCGGGCTACCTGCAGACTGGTTTTCGAGAACACCAGAGTTTGCGAAGAGACAGGTACGCTCAGTTCGCGCAGGACCGATTCGAGGTAGCCCCAGGGACCGCTGAATTCGAGGTGGGCATCTCCCCGTTCCAGGCGATGCGCGAGGTTGCTGACGAGGTCATGACTCTCGGCGGTGTAGTAGCGGATTTGGGGATCGCCAAGACGCGGGATGAACGATGGCGGCGCCTGGGCCGATGCGGATGACGCCAGCGCAAGACACACGACGGCTTTGACTTTCATGAATGATTGCCGTGCAGCTTCGGGTCCACTTAGGCTATTGTTTCAAAACGACACTGGACACGGCGACAGCCGCGTCTTCTCGGTGCGGTCACCCTACCCGATCCGAAAGATCCCGACCGAAGACCGCAGCCTGCCGGCGATGGTCGAGAGCGCCGCCGCACTGCTCTCCACGTGCCTCCCGCCGCTGGCCATCGATTCCGCGGCCTGGTCCACATCGGCAATTTCGACAGCAATCTCCCGGGTGATTTGCGCCGACTTCACCACCTGCCGATTGGCGTCCTCCACACCTGAAGAGGCTTGAGAAATGTTGCGGGCGATCTCTTTGGTGACGGCCGACTGTTGCTCGATTGCCGCGGCAATGGAGGCGGTGATCTCGGTGACTTCCCGAATAACGCCGGAGATCTGATCGATGGCCCCGATGCCGCTCCGCGCCGATTCCTGCACTCCCGCGATACGGCCCCGAATATCTTCCGTCGCGGCCGCAGTCTGCTTAGCGAGGATTTTGATTTCGTTAGCGACTACCGCAAACCCCTTGCCCGCCGAGCCGGCCCGCGCAGCCTCGATGGTGGCATTCAAGGCCAGCAGGTTGGTCTGAGCCGAGATTTCGCTGATGGCCTCAGTAACTTTTCCGATGCCCTGCGCCACTTCACCCAGACGGTTCATCTGCTCGGTGATTTCCTGGGCCTTGCGTGTGGCCGCTGTGGTAATCCTCCGCGCCTTTTCGGAATTCGAAGCGATTTCCCCGATGGTCTGCGTCATATCGACCGCGTTCGACGACACATGCGAGAGATTGGCCGATGCCTGCTCCATCGCGGCCGCAACGGTCTGGAAACTTATCGCCATTTGTCCCGCCGATCCCGACACGGAGCGTGTTTTGCGGGAAACTTCCGACGAACCATTCGAGACACTGGCCGAATCCGCCGTAAGTCCAGCCGAGGTGGAAGTCAGAACGCCGACACTCTCGGCAATCTCGCTCACCATTATGCGCAACCCGTCCGACATGGAATGCATGGCCACGGCCATGTCGCCGACTTCGTCGTTAGAAATCACCGTGGGAAACTCGTGAGCCAGGTTGCCTTTCGAAATATCTTCGAGGGTGGTAACCGTGCCAGCCAGAGCGCGGCCGACCGGCCGGACTGCGACGAAGGCACAGAATCCCAGGAAGAACGCCATCGGACCCAGCCAAAGTGCGGACTGAACCATGCTCGCGTGTACCTGCCGGTCGATGTGATCGAGAGAAGCATGAAGCAGAAAAGCACCGTGCATTTCGCCCGAACGCCAGCCTTCCATTCGGAATCCGAGAAGATCTTTGCCCTTCTTGTTGGCCGCCGAAGGAACCCCGTGGCACTGCATGCACTCTTCGCCCAGGATAATTGGCCGAGCGTAGATCATCTCGTTTTTGTCGCGGTTTACGGAAAAGTACTCAGGAGCGTGGTTTTGAGCCAGTTCGGACAGAATTTGCTCCTCCTCCGGAGTCGGGGCGTCTTTAGGATTTCGGGGGTTTTCCGCCGGGATCCGCAACGTGTAGCCTTCTTTATCCGCGACGGCCTGAATGCTCTGAATCGCGGCAATCACCGGAATGGTTTTATAAATACGGGTGGACCGGAAATCGGGTGTACGGCGCGCTTCGCGAACCAGGCTCTTATGGTCGAAAGCTCCGCTCGCATTCAGCTTGCTGGCTCCGTCACGCGTGCTCTCGGCCGCAAGGACCAGATTCCGCATCCCGTTCTCTTCGAGCTGCAGCCCCTGACTGCGAATAATCGACCGCTGAATTAAAAGGCTGGCGCCCGCGGTAATCGTAACCGCGGCCCATGCAATCGCCACCGCGCGAGTCGAAATCGTCCACCGGAACTTCAACGTGAAAAGCGCCTCCGATTGAACTATCGACGAGAAAAGCCAGGACTGTAGGGGTAAATCCTGAACCCAATCGACGAGTCCTCAAACATCGTAGATCAACCTTTCAATCTCGCGTACAAAACTGTCGAAGGAGCGAGAGAGGCGGGCTTGAGCCAAATCCATCTCGGCTGCGAGAGCTGCCTGATCCACCGTCGGAGAGTATGCTCTGCCTGGAACCATTTTCCCGCGCAACCACTCTTTAGCACCTCTGATCCCTTCGGGATTCTCTGGTGGTTCCAGATCGTGGCTCAATCCTCGCTTTCCTGCCAGAGACCGGGCAGCTGCCAGAAACCAGCTTTCGAACTCATGTTTGGGAACAATAGTCGCGATGCCGCGTCTCTGGACCACAGACAGCGCTCGCGTTTTGAGAGCCGGCCCCAATTCCGCCGGACAGTCGTCGTCGGTATCCACCAGGATAATGATGGGATCCGCGGGTCCCATCGCGAGCTCCGCGAGCCGGACAGCTCGTTCAAGCTCACCTTCACGAACCAAAGTAGTTTTGGTGATCCGAATCGGCCTTGCCGTGTGTACGTTAAAAACTCCGCAAATCTCATGACAGATTCGCCGTATCAGTAAGGGGGCCGCCTCGACTTCTCCTTTACCCTCGATCACGATTCCGAACCGGACCACTCTGGCCGTCTGCACTAAACTGCCAAACCCTCCGGCCTGAGTTGGTCCATCCTCATGAGTTCTCCGGCTGTATAGAGGCGGTCCCGCATGGCTTTTCTGGCTACCGCGTCAGCTTCACCGATTATTGTTTGACCCTGGTCCATCGCCACAGCGCGCAGTGAGTGCGCAGGAATGTCGTCTCTGTCGAGCAGATCGGGGCTATGGCTCGTAACGATCACCTGCCGGTAAAGACTCGCCTCAACCAGACTGTCAAACAGGACTGCGGCCGCTGCGGGATGCAGGCCCGCCTCCGGCTCTTCGAGAGCGATAATCTCGACGGGATAGCGATCGGGCTCCTGGAACAGCGCAACAAGGATCGCGAGTGCGCGCAAGGTGCCATCGGAGATGCTTTGCGTCCAAAACTGGTGTTCCAACCCCGATCCGGCGTTCAGTTCAAAACTCAAATTGTAGTTGGCATCCACCGCCTTCGCATCCACCGAGATCACCTGTGGGTTGATTCTTCTGAGATACTCGACAATCCTTACGAGGCGCTCCGGCGAAGATGACTTTAGCCGAAATAGGATCTCGGCCAAAGCGCTCCCCGTCCTGTCCAGACTGCGATACCGCGTCGCCGCATGGAAACCGCGGATTTCATCCGGGACTGGATTGTAGACCACGACTTCGGAAAGCGTTCGGTAAACGGGCTCAAACGCGGCCAAACCCGATGCGTTGACCAAATACAGCTTGTTATCGGATGCGGCGGGAACGACCCCCTGATTGCTTTCGACTACTCCCTGCGTCACCCGGAACCAGTCGCGGCGAGACGCGGATTCTACAGCGCATTCCTCCCTTAGGACAACGACCGGACCCTCGAATGGGGCGTCGAGATCCACCGAGTAGTGGCCCTTAGATCCATTTCCCAGCTCGAAAAACAGATCGAATGAGATCACGGGATTTCCTTCATGCCCGCGGTGGAGTATGCTAATGGCGCCCGACCGATTCGCTACAGCCTGTTCTAACGAGGTGCTGAGTGCGTATGCAAGGAGGCGAACAGCTTCGACGAAGTTGCTCTTCCCGGCTCCGTTCGGGCCCACCAGGAAGGTCAGCGGCCCGAGCGGGACGTCGCAATTCCGAATGCTCTTGTAGTTCCTGAGAAGCACTCGCGAGAGAGAACTGTGCGGCTGCGACATGTCAATGGCTTGCGGTTTGTAATCAGTATAGTTGTTCAGCTCAAAGCTTG
>Ga0302319_10016639_pt1 | contig 13529 bp, 13 predicted proteins | sample Bog_T0_2_FD_203319 | JGI IMG/M metagenome (GOLD analysis project Ga0302319, IMG submission 203319) | Peat permafrost microbial communities from Stordalen Mire near Abisko, Sweden - Bog_T0_2 | ecosystem: Environmental > Terrestrial > Soil > Wetlands > Peat | place: Sweden: Abisko, Stordalen Mire...
TGTTTCTGGATGACGCGCGGTTCCTGCCCGTCTTTGAGGCGGCGGTTGCTTTGGATGTGCCCGTTAACCTGCATCCCGCACTTCCGCCGGAGCAGGTGAAGGAGGCCTATTTTTCCGGCTTGCCGGGCGAATTTGGATTCATGCTTTCGATGGCTGGCTGGGGATGGCACGCGGAGACTGGGCTGCACACGCTGCGGCTGATCGTGAGTGGGTTGTTCGACCGGTTGCCGGGGCTGCAACTGATTATTGGACACATGGGCGAGGGGTTGCCGTATGCCCTGGCGCGCTCCAGCGCGGCCTTATCCCGCGCCGGGAATTTGCAGAAGCCGGTGGCCGATTATTTCCAGTCGAATATTCATCTGACGACCAGCGGCTACTTTACCGAGCCGCCGCTGCGATGTGCTATCGATGTCGTCGGCATGGACCGGCTGATGTTCTCGGTGGATTATCCCTTCAGTCCCAATCCGCGAGGAAGGGAGTATCTGGATGCGCTTGGCCGAACTCTGGGAGCCGCCGATTTAGCCAAGTTGACCCACCAAAATGCGGAGAGGCTGCTTCGTTTGGCGTCTGGTGCCGGGTGATCAGACAACTCCCTCCTTCGCCTCGCCAGTGTACGGTCTTCCGGAGCGGTTGCGGCGGTGTCATCCCAGGAAGGCTTTTCGCGCCCGTTTGCCGGAAGACTGCCAGCGGCGGACGATTTCGTAAACGATCACGGTGGCGTAGACCACGGCGATCCAGACGCAGACTTCTTCAATGGGCAGACGGCTCCAGGCGGTGATGCGAATGCCGATCATTTGGGAATCCTGGAAATTCCACCAGCCGTAGGGCACGCCGAGGGTCGCCTCCCAAAGCAGGCTGATGAGCAGGATCAGCAGCAGGGTCAGGCTGAAGGCGCGCCAGTTGATCACCGGCATGGCGGAGGGCAGCAGCGCCGCCGAGGGTCCGAGCGCGCCGATGACCAGGAAGACAAAGTAGCCGGGAAAGCCGGGTTCGGCGACAAAAATCCGGCGATAGAGAATTGCTCCGGCGATGAGCGCGATGGCCCAGACGAGTGACTGAGGATGAAAGCGCAGCAGGCGCGCGAAGCTGGTGCGCGCAGCCGCGTCGATTGGGATGCTGTAAGCCGAGAGCCAATACTCATCCAGCCAGATGTAGATCAGCAGCACGGCGACGAATCCGGTGAAGTAGAAGACATATTCCTCGACCGGTACGCCGCCGCCCAGGGCTGGAGCGGTGATGCCGAGCGTTGCGCCGGGGTTGGGAAAGGTGAAAAAGCTGCGCGCAAAGAAGAAATCGAGCAGTGCTCCGAGCGGGAAGAGCAGACCAATCGTCCAGAGGAAGGATTTCCTGGAGATTTTGATGTCCTCGCGCGGAACGAACCAGAAGGCGATAATCACAATCGGCACGATAAAAAGCAACAGGCTGACGGTGTATCCAAATGGCGATGTATTGGGTTGGGAGGAATCGATGGAATTTGAGACTTTGACCGTGTGGAGCGTTAGAGCGGCGGGAACCGCGATCATGCCCAGGATGGCGATGACTACCCGGAAGCTCGAAAGGGCGGAGGGCGGAGTGGAAGCGCGCGCCATGGGGCGTTCCTCGGATGGGCTGCGGACGCGACTCGTCATGCTGAGAAACTATAACATCGAACTTCTTGGGAATTCATAGGATCGCGATCGCGCACAGGACAATCGCATGAAGAAAAAATGGAGACGACTTGTCGCCAGGTTCAGCCCTGCGCAAACAATCCGATTTTGTCAAGCAAGTTTGTTGTAAGTCGTTTATTTCCAGGCACCTGTGTTTGCGTATACCTTTTCCGAAATAGAGCATAATGAATCACGGTTCCGAATGCGGGAATTATCTTCATCCTGCTCGCCTCTTGCCTCAAGGGCCTCGGGTCGAAACGAAAGGAGGCAAAAGGTGCGCCGAATATGTTCCTAAAGTACGCTTAAAGTGCGCTTGAGCGCACCGAATTTTTACCGTATCTCATTGATTCTTTTGGCAATACGGCAGGAAAAAGTGGTACCACCCCAGGCTTCAGTCCAATTTGGTAGCTTTTCTTTGGCACGAGCCGAGCCATCGTTCATGCGATGGCTCTGCAACCGGGTGAGATTCTGCATCGTTCGTGGGGCGTCGTGTCTCTATAGTGGAGATTCCGATGAGTGCCGCGACCCAGACTGCTCCCATAACGATGCAAAATCCCGCTCACGCCCCAGTGACAGTGTGGAAGCCGCGCGCCAATCGCTGGGTGATTGCGCTGACCGTAACGCTGGCCACGTTTATGGAGGTGCTGGACACTTCCATCGCCAACGTGGCGCTGCCGCATATTGCCGGCGGGCTGGGGGCGAGTTCAGACGAAGCGACCTGGGTGCTGACCAGCTACCTGGTAGCCAATGCGGTGATTCTGCCCATGTCGGCGTATCTGACGACCTTCATGGGGCGGAAGCGTTTTTACATGATCTGCGTGCTGCTGTTTGGCATCAGTTCGGCGCTGTGCGGACTGGCGCCTTCGCTGCCGCTGCTGATTTTCTTCCGCATCCTGCAAGGCGCTGGAGGCGGAGGCCTGGCGCCCAGCGAGCAGGCGATTCTGGCGGATACGTTTGAGCCTAAGGACCGCGGTAAGGCGTTTGCGATTTACGGGATTGCGGTGGTTTGCGCACCGGCGATCGGGCCCACGCTGGGCGGCTACATTACGGACAACTTCGACTGGCGCTGGATCTTCTTTATCAATGTGCCGGTGGCGATTTTCTCGCTGTTTTTGACCAACCGGATTGTGGAAGACCCTCCGCATATTGTGAGCGAAGTGAAGGAGATGCAGAAAAAGGGATTGAATCTGGACTTTTTCGGATTCTTCCTGCTGGCGGTTGGGTTTGGGTCGCTGGAATTTGTGCTGGACAAGGGCCAGGAGGATGACTGGTTCGGCTCGCACCTGATCACGACGTTCATCGTGCTGTGCGTCACTTCGCTGACGGTGCTGATTTTGTGGGAGATGCGGCAGATTCGCATCGGCCACAAGCCAATTCTGGATCTGACGCTCTTCAAGCGGCGGAACTTTGCGATTTCCTTTCTGCTGATGTTTGTGCTGGGTTTTTGCCTGTTCGGGTCGACAGTGTTGATACCGCAGTTTGTGCAGTCGATGCTGGGGTATACGGCGGAGCAGGCGGGGCTGGTGATCAGCCCAGGAGGACTTGGCATTATTCTGCTGATGCCTCTGGTGGGCTTCCTGGTGGCCAAGGTGGATGCGCGGTTTCTGGTGGCATATGGATTTCTCTCCTGTTCGGTGGCGCTGTTTACTATGCTGAATCTGGATCTGGATGTGAGCTATGGGTATGTGGCCTGGTTGCGCATCTTTCAGGCCTCCGGACTGGCATTTCTCTTTGTGCCGATCAGCACGATCTCCTTTGCCGGTTTGCCGCCGGGCAAGAACAATGACGCCAGCGGATTGACCAACCTGGCGCGCAATATTGGCGGCAGCGTGGGTACTGCCTTTTTGGTGACGGTGCTGGCGCGGCGGGCGCAGTATCATCAGTCCCGGCTGGGGGATCATCTGTCGTCGAGCAGCCCGTCGATGCTGAACCAGGCGGGGACGATGGCGCGCTACCTGCACGACAAGGGCGGCTTGGCCTATTCGCTGATGCAGGGCCGGGCGATGGCCGAGGGATCGGTGATGCGGCAGCTGGTGCTGCACTCGACGATGCTGGCGTATTTGGATGTGATCAAGTGCTTTGCCGTCGCCATGGCGCTGATGGTGCCGATCGTATTTTTGATGACTAAAGTAAAAGGCGGCCGCGGTGGCGGCGGACATTGATCCGAATTGATACCGCGCATGGCTTTGAGCTTGCTTGTGATTGGCTGCGATACACTGCCTTCGTAGACGTTGTGCCTTTTTCCCGATTCTCACAGGGTATTTGCGCGCTTTTGTCCTACGAATCACTGAAGAGGCCACTCACGGATGTTCCATCAGAAGCGCGCCCGGTTTTTCTCCGTTTCTCTCGTTGCTCTCGCCGCAATCTCCTTGCCGCAGGCCCATCCTCAGTCCGCCGGCAAGACGCTGACGGTTGAAGATATCTTTGCCCACGGGCAGCTTGCCGGCGGGGCGCCGCAGGGGTTGACATGGTCTCCGGACGGAACGCATCTGACGTATCTGGACGGCGGGGAGTTGATCGATCTCGATCCGGGGACGGGCAAGCCACATGTGCTGGTGAGCCGTGCCAAGCTCACGTCGCTGTCGGGTAGCGCAGTCAATGAGAAAGATCGCGATCACCGGGATCGTTACGGGATGGCCAGCTACTTCTGGGCGCCGGATTCGGCGCATTTGTTGTTTGACACGAACGGCAGCCTTTGGCTCTATGACTTGAAGACCGGTACTGGGCTGAATATCGGTGCGAGCGGCGCTGGATCGGGAGATGATCCTAAGTTTTCCCCGGACGGAAAGCTGCTGTCATTCATCGGAGAACACGGCGAAGAGCATGGGCTTTCGGTGATTCATCTGCGCGACGCCGGTACGCCGGTGACCAACGTGGCAGCGACCAACAATGGCGCAGTTCTGAATGGCAAGGTGGATTGGGTCTACGAGGAAGAGCTGGAGGTGCGCAGCAACTACTTCTGGTCTCCGGATTCGATGCATATTGCGTATTTGCAAATGGATGAAACCAACGTGCCGGAGTATCCAATTACGGACTGGATTCCGGTGCATCCGACGGTCGATAAGCAGCGGTATCCGCAGCCGGGCGATCCCAATCCTGCAGTGCGCCTGGGGATTGTCGGGCCGGGCGGCGGGAAAACCGCTTGGGTGAAGCTGCCTGGAGACGCTTTCAAGAGCGGCGAAGATTACATTCCTCGTTTTGGCTGGGTCGATCGGAGGACGGTTTGGGTGGAGACGCTGGCGCGGGACCACAAACACCGGAATCTCTACTTTGCCGACGCTGTGTCCGGCCAATCCAGGCTGATGCTGCAGCAACAGGACGACAAGTTTCTGGACGATAAATATGACGTTTCGGTTGTGGACGGTCAGATTATCCTTACAGGTTGGATGGACGGCCATACTCACATTTACCTGTATGGCTACGATGGCGCCAATCCGATGGCGAGTGAGGCGAAGCTGCAGAAGCAGCTGACGCAAGGCGACTTCGACGTGGACGAGGTGCTGGGAGTCGATGCCGCGCGGAAGCAGGTGTATTTCGCTTCGAACGAAGGCAATGCCGTGGAGCAGCAACTGTGGCGAGTCACTTTCACTGGCGAACGCAAACCGATTACGACTCAACCTGGATTCCACGCGGGCGACTTTGCGCCGACGGGCGGCGCGTTTGTCGATCGGCATTCCGACCGGGTGACGCCAACCTCGGAAAGCCTTTGCAATGTGGATGGACCATGCCATATGTTCTGGTCGACCAAGGCGATGGAGGCCTACCATTTGCGCTCGCCGGAGCCGCTGGAGGTGAAAGCCGGCGACGGGACGACGCTCTATGCGACCATTCTGCTGCCCGAGGGCCCAAAAGACGGATCGAGGCCTGATCCGGCGAGCGTGCCACTGATCGTCAATCCTTACGGCGGACCTGGGGTGATGACCATTCAGAATAAGTGGGGCGGAGACGGTTTCCTCTTCGACACCTTGCTGGCCCAGCATGGATTTGCAGTGCTGCACACGGACAATCGCGGCATGTCTGGACGTGGCAGGGAGTTTGCGCACGCTGCGTTTCATAACTTCGGGCCGGTGCAATTCGAGGATCAGCTTGCCGTGGCGGATGCGGCGCTGGCGAAGTATCCCCAGCTTGATGCGAAGCGGCAGGGCTGGTGGGGTTGGAGCTGGGGCGGCACGTTTACGCTCTACGCGCTGACGCATTCAGACAGGTTCCGTACCGGTGTCGCAGTAGCTCCGGTGACTGACTGGCATAACTACGATTCGATTTACACCGAGCGCTATATGAGCGAGCCGGGAGAGTTTCCCAGCGGATACAAGGACTTTTCGGTGGTGAACTCGGCTGCCGCGCTGCATGGACACCTGCTGCTGGTGCAAGGCACAGGAGACGACAATGTGCATCTGGGAAATGTCGTTCAGTTTGTGCAGCAACTGATCGTGAACAACATCCCGTACGATTTACAGATTTATCCGCGCAAGACGCATTCGATTGCGGGCAAAGAAGTGCGGCCGCATCTCTACAACCGCATCCTGGCGCAGTTTGAGACTTACCTGAAGCCGCCGGTGACGAGCGATGGCAAGTAGCAACTCTAGCGCGGTGAGTTAGAGCAGCGAGGCTAACTGCGCCGGAAAATCTCTGTGTCCAGTTTGCGAAATTCAAACTGCTGATACTCGCGGATGATTTCCGAGGAAAACAAACCCATAATCACCCTGAGTGTGATGCCGAGGACGAAGAGCGGCACTATGACACTGCGGGATTGGCCGGTGACGGCAGCGATCAGTGCGCAGAGCAGGCAGGCTGCGCCCAGGCCGGAAAGAAACGAATACGCGCCGCTCGATGAGTGCGGCCAATAGATTTGTGACCGGGTATGTTATCCGAATGCAAACTCTAGCTTGGGGCGTTCCCACTCTCGGATGGTTACCGCAGGAGCTTCCGGTACCATGAATCTATGCATGCCGACGCTCTGAAAACTGGTTCGAAGGACGAGATTGAGGCGAAGATATGGTCTTTGGAACTGCGCCTGATGGACCCCGCGTTCCGCCGGAACAGTGAAGCGGTGGCCGCACTGTTGGCGGAAGATTTTCGCGAATTTGGGTCGTCTGGCCGGGTTTGGAGCAAAGAGACTATCCTCGCGCTGCTTGCCGGAGAAGCTTACGATGCCCCGGCGGTCGAGGGGATGTCCGCTCAGGAGATTGCTCCCGGGGTGGTGCTGGTGACGTATCGAACCGTGCGGCATGACGCGGATTACTATGCGGCGCGAGAGGTGCTGCGCAGTTCGCTGTGGATTCACTGCGATGGGCGCTGGCAGGTGATCTTTCATCAGGGGACGAAGGTTCCCGATGCGCGAGCCTCAGCGCAGCGTGGCAACGTAGCTTCGAATCCCGCTGGCCAGGATCTGCACGCCGATGCAGAAGACGATGAACGAGGAGAGTCGCATGAGTACGGTGGTGCCTGACTTGCCCAGCAGCAGCGTGGCGGACCGCGCGTAGCGGTAGCAGATGTAGACGACCGCGCAGGTCACGAGGGTACCGAGAATCGACGCCGCGAGAATATCAGGCGCGAGGAAGGACTTCGCCTGCAGTTCTGTGGGCAGGTGTGCGCCAAGCGCCACGGCTACTGAGATCGAACCGGGGCCAACGGTGATCGGCAGCGTGTACGGATAGAAAGCGCGCCCCAGCACCTCTTCCGGATCGGGCGCGGTTTGCGAGGCTTTCTGCGCGTCCTTGGTCAGCAATTGCCAGCCGGTTACGGCGACGATCAGTCCTCCGCCGATCTGCACCGCGTAGAGCGAGATGCCGAAGAAAGAGAGTATCTTGCCGCCGAGGAGCATCGATCCAAAGAGCAGGAAAAAGCTGTACATGGTGATGCGATTGACGAGTTTGCGCTGCAAGTCGGGGCTGATGTTCTCCACCATGCTGAGGAAGACTGCAGCGCTTCCGATGGGATTGACGATCGGAAACAACGCTGCCAGCACCAGGATGGAGGCTTGTAGAACCAGAACCACGTTGTCGTAAATTGCGCTGAAGACCATGCTGAAATTCTCGCACTCCGATGGGGAGCGGCACTACGAATCCTGCGCTCAGGAGGCCTGAGCGGCGAACGTCTGCAGTGCCGGTACGGTCGCGGAGGACACGGCTTTGCGCGGCCCGCGTTTGCGGGCGCTCATGACGCGAATGCGCTCGATCAACTCCGACGGCGTGCATAAGCCCTTGGCCAGAAAGGCGTCGGCGCGATGGGCGCGTTCGCCCGGCCGCACAATGTCGCTGGTGAGGATCATTGGAACCTCGGGAGAAATCTCTTTCAAATGGCCGATTAGCGCGTTGCCATCCATCTGCGGCAGGCCCAGATCGGTCAGGACGAGGTCGATCTGCGTGGAAGAGAAGAGGGTGATGGCGTCCTGGCCGTTGGTCGCGGTGAGTACGCGGTAGCCGCGAGTCTCGAGAAGAAACTTGCGGACGGAGAGGGTTTGTTCGTTGTCGTCGATGCAGAGGATGGTTTTCTTAGGTCGCATGGGGGTGAAAATAACTCCTTCGGGGCAAATGATTACGCGCCTTGCCGGCTCATTTCCTCGGGTCTCGGTTGAAACCTGAGGATGCGGCCGCGCTGAGGCAGCAATATCCTGGGGAACGCAGCCATACCGGTGCATGGTGCGCAGTAGCCTGCGCGGCCCGACAACGAAGCATGGCAACCGCAGGACAGGGTACTCCTGTCTGCGCGAAAAGCACAGCGCCGCTATGTCTGGGCCTGGTATGCGAAAACCGGTCTAGACCACGGAGATGAAAAGTGGCGCAAAGCCGCCCTGCCGTTTCAAGGGCAAGTGAGCCTGAAGCATACTTATCCCCATTGGGGAGTCTATGCAACTACCGGCAAACTATGCCTGAAACGTGCATGGAATGAGGCTGCGACGCCTTCCCATCCGCTATCGATTGTGTGTGAAACTCTTGGCAGGATCAGCCGGCTTGCTCGCTTGACTCCTGCAACGCTTTCCGAGACTAAGGGCATCGGAAGATGTGTGCAATGGGGAAGACCAGGCGAAAACGGCTTGTGAAAATCTTCGCCTGCCCGCGGATTTCGCGTTAGGTCCACTGTTCGCAGTACGTTGCCAATGTGAATGCCTGTTGAAAGCGTGTGCATCACGGCAGGAAAAGCCGACCTTTTGCAACAAGAATTGTGCTTCCGCCGACGCGCACATCGGTGACCTTGCCGATCGGGGGGGCTTCCGTTGGGATTTCTGAGTCGCCCATCTGGCGGGCGCTGAGGAACAGTTCGCTGGGCCGGGAGATTTCGACCCCCTGGCGCACGTGGATGGTTTGGGTGGAAGCGACAGCGCCGTGGCGGACCAGGTAGCTGATGGCGCATCCGGCGGCCGAACCGGTGGCCGGATCTTCGCCGCCGTTGAATTGCATGCGCGCGCGCCACGCGGGCATCTCAGCCGCAGCGTCTTCCGGTCCCAGAACATAGAACCAGCGCGCGCCACGGGCCTGCAGGAAGGCTGTAGCCTCATCCTGGCGGACGCGCAGCCTGGCCAACGACTCGGCCGAACGGAGCGGCACGATGGCGAAGGCCGTGCCCGTCGAAACGATCTGGATGGGCCGGGCTGGGTCGAAGTCGTCGATGGCGAGACTGGTGAGTGCGGCGACTTCTGCAGCGTCCAGCACGGCGCCGAATTCCGGGTCGCGCTGAGTCATCGTGCCTTTGACGGGCCAGGCGTGGGCCTGGGGCTCGAATCGGACCGGCACCGGGCCTACATTGAGAGCCAGGGTAACTGTGCCGTTGATGACGCACTCGGGAGCGATGGCGCGCAGCAGGCTGGCGGTGCCGAGAGTGGGATGTCCGGCAAAGGGGAGTTCCTCCTGGGTGGTGAAGATGCGCACGCGCACCCCTTCGCGGCGCTCGATCTCAGCGTCTCTTCGCTCGATGAAGGTGGTCTCGGAGAGATTGGTTTCGCGGGCGATGGCCTGCATGATTTCGGTCGAGAGCGTACCGGGACTTAGGACGACCGCCAGAGCATTTCCCTGGAGCCGCGTGTCGGTGAAGACATCGAGCAAAAAGTAATCGAGACCCCGCTCAGCGGATGCATTTTCGTTCTGCAACACTTGACACCTCCCGGCAATGTCTTTAGTCTACGAGTATCCGCCGTGGCTTGCAGGCTTCCGGCGCGCACTGAAAGTTTACGATGATCAGGTTTGCATCCATCCCATCCGATTCCTGTCGCTGCTGTTGCCAGAGCAGTTTGCGGGCGCGCGCTGGGCGAGGGATTCGATAGCTTTCAATCGTTCGAATCGAAGCACAAGCGACCCACCCGCGATACGAGCGAGGTGGGTTTTTCGTTGTGTCAGGTTTTTTCCGCGACGGCCTTTTTCTACCGCGGGCGTCGTGGAAGCAGGATGAGCACCGGTGGCGAAGTGGCTAACGCGCTGGTCTGCAAAATCAGTATTCGCGGGTTCAATTCCCGCCCGGTGCTCCAATTCATGCACGTTTAAGACCAGACTTCGCCTTCATTGCACAGCTAGATTTACGTCTTCTGTCAGGGCCATTGTTATTGGCCACTGCGGGTTGTACTTCGGCGCTCCCTGCCGGTACTTACTCACCTCCGGTTCATTCCGATCGAGAATTTATGCAAGCCTTCTGAATCCCGCGAAAAGTTTCCTGCTTCGATGATGTATTATCGCTTGCAGATTTTTGGACCGGCTCTGCGGTGACCCAGGATGCGCTCGGATTTCGCCTTCGGCATGCTCCTAGAGCCGATGCAGAGACACGAGTTTTGATGGAGGTGAGAAATGGCGACGCCGTTTGTCGGAGAAATTCGGATGACAGGATTCAACTTTGCGCCGGACGGATGGTTTCTGTGCAACGGGCAATCGCTGCCGATTTCTGAATACGAAGTGCTCTTCAATTTGATCGGCACAACTTATGGAGGCAATGGGCAGACGACCTTCAATCTGCCTGATCTACAAGGCAGGATACCGTTCCATCAAGGCACAAGCAACCTCGGTCAAACGATGGTGATCGGCCAGATTGCGGGCGAGGAGTCGGTGACGCTGCTTTCCAACCAGATGCCGGTGCACAGCCACGCGCTGGGAGCCAGTTCCGTTGCCGGCGGTCAGGCGAGTCCGGTTGGAGTTGTGTGGGCTTCGTCGAATCTGGGCCAGTTCTCAACGGAGGCGCCAAGCCATGCAATGGCACCCTCCGTGATTGGACAGGCGGGCGGTGGACAGCCTCACGACAACCTCCCGCCTTTCCTTGTCGTGAACTTCATCATCGCCTGGGCGGGGATCTATCCCAGCCAGGGTTGAAGTCCCAAGTTGGAGCTGGGGTAATTCGCTGACTGTGAAGGGAGCATTATGGCGGAGCCATTTATCGGGGAAATCAGAATGGTGTCGTTCAATTACGCGCCCAACGGCTGGGCGCTGTGCAACGGACAACTGCTGCCGATCAACCAAAACCAGGCGCTTTTCTCGCTGCTAGGAACAACCTACGGCGGGAACGGCATTCAGAACTTCCAACTTCCGAATTACCAGGCGCGAATGCCGGTTCATGTAGGCAATGGCTACAGTCAAGGTCAGTCCTCCGGTGAGGCGGCGCATACGCTGCTCGTGAATGAGATGCCGAGTCACAGTCATCAGGCGGTTGGGGTGACCACAATTGCCAACAGCGCAGCCGCCAGTGGCAACGCGTGGGCGGCGTCCGCGGAGAATCCGTATGCCGCTTCACCCAATACGCAGATGAGCGCTGCGGCGTTGGCGAATGCGGGAGGTGGCCAGCCTCACGACAATATGGCGCCCTATCTGACGATCAATTTCATCATTGCTCTGGTTGGAATTTTTCCGTCGAGAAACTGAACCAGAAGTAAACCTTTGGAAGCTGGAGAAATATAGCCATGGCCAATCCATATGTTGGGGAAATCCGCCTGGTGGCGTTCAACTTTGCTCCGCTGGGGTGGGCGCTGTGCAATGGGCAACTCCTGCCCATCAGCCAGAACACGGCGCTGTTTTCACTGCTGGGAACCCAGTTTGGCGGAGACGGCAGATCGAACTTTGCGTTGCCCAATCTGCAGGGCCTGGCGCCAATGGGCCAAGGTAACGGAGCCGGCCTGACGCCGCGGGTGATGGGCGAAACGGGGGGCGAGGCGGCAGTGACTCTGCTCCAGACCCAAATCCCACCGCATACCCATGCGGCGCAGGCAGGAGCGGCCAGCAATGCGCAAACTCCCGGTCCTACGACGGTGTTTGGCGACGGGGGACGCGGAAGGGCGGAAGCCTACGCGCCAGCGTTAAACACCGGTCAAGCTTTGATGAGCGCGAAGGCGGTCGGCACGGCCGGAGGCAGCCAGCCGCACAACAATCTGCCTCCCTACCTGGTATCGAATTTTGTGATCGCGCTGCAAGGCGTCTATCCACCGCGCGCCTGAGTCTATGGAAGATTTGCAGATCGATTTGCGGCCGGAGACCGAAGGGGACCTTGAGTTTCTTGCCGCACTTTACCGCGATACTCGCCGCCATGAAGTGGCCGGGTGGGGATGGCCCTCCGATCAGCAGGCATTATTCCTGAACATGCAGTTTGAAGCGCAACGGCGTGGATACCGGCAGATGTATCCGGATGCCATGGGCCGTCTCGTTTATGTTCAGGGAACGCGTGCGGGACGGATGCTGGTCAACGAGGAGCATGCTGTCATGCATCTGATCGACATTGCGTTGCTGGAGGAGTATCGAAATCGCGGCCTCGGGACGCACTTACTGACTGAGTTGCAGAGGGAATGCGACTTGCGCAAGTTAGCCTTGGAACTGCGTGTGCTGGCCGTAAGTCCCGCGAGGCGGCTCTATCGTCGCCTGGGATTTGAGGAAGTGAACTTGGACGAGATTTATATTCAGATGGAGCGAAGCCCGATGCCTGCTTTCGAGGGGAGTGGATGACGAAGCTGTTTGTATTTAAAGACTTCATTCCGCATCTGCGCACACATTTTGAGGTTACCGGCGATGCGCCTGTGGCATTGGAGTTGACTACGGCAACTGATCTCTCCAACGCTCGGCTGGAGCAGTTCTCGCTGATATTCAGCGGTTCGGCTTCGCCCTATCTGCTGCAAGGCCTATATGAATTGACCCATCCGCGCATGGGCAAGATCGAGCTGTTCCTGGTGCCTTTGGGTCAGGACGAAGTTGGAATGCGCTATGAGGCGGTGTTTTCACGGTTCCTCGAGCGCTGATGCAGCGTGGTTCCTTCAATTGCGCTGATATCGGTTACCTCAGCAAAGTGAACACGGCGGTGCAAGTGGCGGGGGTGGTGTGCGCTCCGGAAGGTACGAGCAACAGCGGAAAGGTTCCTAACCAATCGTGTTCGAGCGTATAGGTTTCCTGGAGCAACGGCGCGCCTGCTTTTGAAAATTGGAGCGCGAAACCGGTGATCGCCGGTGACCTGGCAGCTTTGGCTGCGGAGGGTATTTCGAGTTTGGGATCGAGGGTGGTCACAGACACCAAAGTCAACGTGCCGGCAGACTTTCGATTAAGAACAGCTCGAAACTGCGATCCAACCCATGCTTCAAAGGTCTCCGCGGTCAAGCCAACCAATGGATCGGGGCCTTCGCGCGCCGGATATGGGCCGGCGTGGATTTTGCGAGACTGCGCGATGCCAGCTAATGGGAACAGCGCACAGTAGCCTATGCTCGCGGCTTTGCGAAAGAATTCACGGCGCGTGGAATGCATATGGCTCCCCTGCGCACCGACTATACACAGGATTCAAAAATATTCGTAGTGAAATAATCGGTTCCCAAGAGGGCAGACGTCGGGAAATTTTGATTTGACAATCCCACCTGTCTGGCGGAGACTTCTTTTGCTTCGATTTCTCCCATGCAATTCGCGGCCAATTTCACTTTCCATTTCTTTCGAGCGGATG
>Ga0302319_10016640_pt1 | contig 13528 bp, 10 predicted proteins | sample Bog_T0_2_FD_203319 | JGI IMG/M metagenome (GOLD analysis project Ga0302319, IMG submission 203319) | Peat permafrost microbial communities from Stordalen Mire near Abisko, Sweden - Bog_T0_2 | ecosystem: Environmental > Terrestrial > Soil > Wetlands > Peat | place: Sweden: Abisko, Stordalen Mire...
CAAGCGGCGATGTGGCTGGAAGATCTTGCTCGCAAGGCGACTGCTGCGGAAGTGTACCCGTTTCCATTTGCGAATGGAGAGTTGGATTTTCGTCCCTTGTTGCATGCTGTCGCAGAAGACAGGAAACGTGGCCGGCGCCAACATGAAATAGCGCGGGCCTTTCAACGAGGGGTGGCCCAGGGTCTGCGAGATGCCATAATCGCGCTTTGTCACGATTTGGTCATCGACACTGTCGTTTTATCGGGAGGCGTGTTCCAAAATGAGCTTCTGCTCTCAGACATCCGCGACCTTATGCGCGGCAGCGGCATAGCAATCTGGACGAACCGCTCTGTACCGCCCAACGATGGAGGCATCAGCCTGGGCCAAGCCGCTTTGGCCGCATTTGTCCAGGAAGGCCCCGCAGCCTCGACGACCACCGCAGCTTCCACGGCGGTGACGCCCTCAAGGGACCGCGCAAAGTAAGAATGCCAGGTCAGGACACTAAACTCCGATCTTACCTGGTTCACGGTCCTCCTCCGCTCACTTATGGCGTGGATTGCAAGTCTGGCCATCATTCTTACTGAAAACGCTGAGCAGGCTACTTCCGGCACCTTTCGGCAATTCAGGAAGCCTTCGCTCCACCCTAAAATGGAGTGCCCTCAATTCCCTAACGACCTGAAATCATTCTCTTACGCTAGGCATCTACCGCAGCAAGGTACAATGAATGTTTCATATGTGTGCAATATTTCTGGCTATGGCAGATACCGCTCTTGTCGAGCAGTCGGTTCGGCACCTGCTATGGTACGTGGCCATATTTGGCTCGTTCACCTCCACCATTTTTTTTGGAATGGTGATGGTAGCGGCATTTCGATATGTGTTGCATACGCGGAGAGACGGAGAGCAGGGACGCTCGACATCGCCTCAGGATCTGCCTGCAGTAACCATCTTAAAACCGGTCCATGGCATGGAACCGAAGTTGGAAGAAACCCTGGAAAGTTTCTTCCAGCAAGAATACTCGAATTTCGAGATTGTTTTCGGCGCCCGTAACGTGAGCAATGAAGCGCTGGTCGTAGTGGAAAAACTGCGTGCGAAGTATCCCCACGTACCCACGCGAGTGGTGATTTCGGGAGAACCATCTTGGCCGAACGCCAAAGTCTTTTCGCTCGCCAGGATGATCGCTTCGTCGGAGAACTCCTATTTCGTCATCAGCGATAGCGACGTTCTGGTGCGGCCCGATTTTCTGCGCAAAGTATTGCCGCCGCTCTTGGACCAGAAAGTGGGACTGGTCACGTGCATGTATGAAGGCATCCCCACGCGCGATTTCTGGTCGCAACTGGAAGCTCTAGGTATGTCGGTCGAGATGCCGTCTGGGGTGATGGTCGCCGACATGGTGGAAGGTGGAATGAAGTTCGCGCTGGGCGCGGCCATGGCGGTGCGGCGTGACGCTATCGAGGCCATGGGCGGGATTCGCGAGACCGCCGATTTCTATTCCGACGATTTCGTGCTCGGCAACCGGGTCGCCGACGCCGGATATACGGTAGTGCTGTCATCCTACAAGGTAGGACACGTGCTTGCAGGGCAGTCGCTACGGCAGACGTTCGGCGATCAGCTACGCTGGATGAAGAGCACGCGCTTCTCGCGGCCATGGGGGCACGTGGGATCGGGCCTGACCTACGCGGTCCCGTTTGGCTTGCTGGCATTGCTGCTGGCGCTAGGGCACCGCGACTGGATGCAGATTGGCATTGCGCTGTTCGCGATCTCATGGATCAACCGCATGTTGCTGGCCTTGCTTGTGGGCTGGGCCGTGATCGGCGACCGCCGTTGTCTGTGGTTGTGCTGGCTGTATCCGTTGCGAGACTTGCTGGGTTTCTGTACCTGGGCCGCTAGCTTTACCAGCAATCGGTTCTTTTGGCGCGGAGAGCCCTACGAATTCGGCCAGGAAGGACGCATCACGGCGGTGCAAAGGGAAATTGATTTTGTATCCGAGAGGGTGCCGCAGGCAAATGACTAACAGCCATCGACCCATGTCATAAGTACGAAAACGATTCTGCTCGTGGGCTGAAGCCCCATTTTAGGCGGCGTCTACTCGGCACGGCTGAAAGTCGTACCCTGATACAAAGCGTTCTCCCCATGGTGATTCTGCATCCCGCTGCTAGAGTTTTCGTAGCTTTCCGTCGCGCAATTTGAACTGCAGCCCCCGCCATTCCACTTTGTTTCCCCCGTAGCTTGCGATCCAAATTAGCAGAGCGAGAAAGTCGTGCAGCGGCAGCAGCCACAGGTCTCGCACCACCCGTGGATCTTTGAGCACGCCCCGGCCAACCACCAACGCTGAGGCCAGCCGCGTTGCCGCGGTGACGACGAGAGCCAGCCACGTCCACCAGGCATAGGGATCCAGCACCACTGCGAGCACCGCCCAAACCAGTCCGAAGGTGACAATCAACCCAACATACTGGGCGGGCCGGCGGTCCTTGATGTTCCGGGCCCAGCGCATCTGGTGCGCCCAATAATCGCGCAAGGAATAGTCGGGCAGAGCGGTCTCGGGGATCGCGTCGGCCAACTCGACTTTGTAACCCGCGGCAGCGGCGCGCGCTCCCAGTTCGTAATCGTCGCCCAGATAATCGACCAGTGGCTCCAGACCGCCGAGCTGTCGGAGAACGGTTTTTGTGGTCGCAATCGTAGCCCCCAAGCCGAAGCGAATACCGCCTTCCATGGCGCGCGCGATGAGCACGCCGCCGGCGAAGTCAGTGCTGAGGCCGAGCGCCTCAAGCTTCGAGCCCAGCGTTTTGCCGGCCAGACCGCGGTAAAGCGTCGTTACCATGCCAACCTTCGGCTCGGCAAAGGGCGCCATCACGCGCGACAGGTAATCGCGTTCGACCAAAATGTCGCTATCATTAATAAGGATGTGCTCAAAGCGGGCGTGGGGCAGCATTTGCGCCAGGTTGCTGACCTTGCCGTTCAGGCCGAGGATTCCGGGACAATGGATCATCCGCAGGTTTCGCTGGGGAAACTCCTCGCGCAATTTCTCCACCAGCGATAACGCCGGGTCGCCAAGGTCGCTCACCCCAAACAGCAGCTCATATTCCGGGTAATCGAGCACGCAATGGCTGCGGAAAGCCGCATACATATGAGGGTCAAGTCCCTTCAGCGATTTCAGGATGCTGACGGGAGGAGCGCATCCCTTTTCGACCGCGAGGCCACGCTCCCGCTGGAAACGCCCTGCGGCCCAGATGCACATGCCGAAATAGGCGATTCCGCCAACCGCCAGCAAACAGCAGAATGCCGCTACGATCATGAGGACAAGACGCATGGAGCTGTTCAGATTAGCAGACCGCTGAAGCTGCGGCCCCTCGCGCTTGCCTGATTTTCATCGCAAGCGCGTTATTATGGAATGTGGAAATCATAGGGAAAACGCAATGATCAATGGTAAACGGGTCGCGGTAGTGATGCCGGCCTACAACGCCGAGTTGACGCTGGAAGCGACAGTGCGGGAAATCCCAGACCTGGTCGACATCCGTATTTTGGTTGACGACTACAGCAAAGACAAGACCGTGGAACTGGCCAAGAAACTTGGGTTGCTGGTGTTCGTGCATGACAGGAACTACGGCTATGGCCGCAATCAACAAACTTGCTACCGCGAAGCGCTCGCCGCGGGCGCCGATGTCGTGATCATGGTCCATCCGGATTATCAGTACACGCCCTTGCTGATCACCGCCATGGCCAGCATGGTGGCCTACGACGTTTACGACGTTGTGCTCGGCTCGCGCATCATCGGCGGCCAGGCCCTGCGCGGCGGCATGCCGTTTTACAAATACGTCTCCAACCGTTTTCTGACCGCGTTCGAGAACCTGTTTCTGGGCGTGAAGCTCTCCGAATATCACACTGGATATCGCGCTTTCGGCAGCAAGGTCCTCACCACGTTACCGCTGCTGGAGAACTCTTCCGACTTTGTCTTCGACAACCAGATGCTGGCCCAGTGCGTACACTTCGCATTCCGTATTGGCGAGGTGTCGTGTCCGACCAAGTACTTTGAAGCAGCGTCGTCCATTAACTTCCGCCGCAGCGTGAAATATGGGTTTGGCGTGTTGGGAACCTCGCTCCAATTCAAGTTGAACAAGTGGGGACTGACCAAGCTGCCCAGGTTCAGCTCGCAGGGGAGAAAGCTCGAGCTCGATCCCGGAGTGAAGGTCAAAGCATCGCCCGTGGTCACGAGTAGGTGAACGCGCATCATCCCGCGGCAAGACTTTCCACTGACAAGCGAGAAGCGCCGCCATCGCCCAGCGGCGATACCGGCACTTGGTTTACCCGAATACCGCGATTTGAGGACCCTTGCTATGCTGCATCGCTCTAATTCGGCGTGACCTCGAAAACCGTTTCCTAGCCATAATTTCCGATTCCTGGCGGGCAATTGGCGAAGTCTGGGGCAAGCACCTTCAGGGCCGGCTCTTCCGCCTCATAGACAAATTTTTTCTGCGTTGCAACTTCTAGCCGGGATATTTCGTACTATCAACCGGCCGGGTTTGTCCAGGTGCGTAGAATAGCCCAAAGGGTTTCTCGACGAAAATCGAAACGGCAGCGGCCCTTTTAGGGCTTAACTTTCGACTAAGATATGGCAACTCCAAAACTGCAAGTGTCGGCCGCCGATGCGGTAGCTCCGCAACGAAAAGTCGCGCGTGCCCATTTCCTGCGCGAGCCAGCGGTGATTGCGCTGCAAAACATGGTCTCGCACAAGCTGCGTTCGTTTCTCATGCTGGTAGGCGTCATCCTGTCGGTATCCACGTTGATCCTGGTGGTAGCGCTGGTCGCCGGAATGAATCAGTACTTTGCCGCCCGCATCGCCAACCTGGGATCCAACGTTTTTCTGATCATGAAGTTCCCCATCATCAGCGACACCAAGGAGTTGCTCAAAGCGACCCGTCGCAACCGCGATATCACCTGGGATGACTATGTAGCGCTGCGCGACAATCTCAAGCTTCCCCAGGCGGTTGGCGTAGAAGGGCGGCGCAATGCCAACCTTCGTGCGGAACACCAGAGCCTGGAAGACGTCAATCTCCGGGGAGTGACCGCCAACATTGGCGACATGGATGTGGAGGAAGTCGCAACCGGACGTTACATCACCGATACCGACAACCAGCATCGCGACATGGTTTGCATGATCGGCGCCGACGTTGCCGACAAGCTTTTCCCCACTACCGATCCTCTGGGCAAAACCTTGTCCATCGACGGGCAGGAGTTCCAGATAGTCGGTGTCGCCAAGAAAATCGGCAACACTTTCGGACAGTCGCAGGACAACTTTGTCTATATCCCGATCGAAACCTGGCTGAAGATATACGGGCGCAACACTACTTTGAGCATTAATGTTCAGGTGCGCGGAGCGGAGTGGCTGGCCCGCACCCAGGAAGAAGCCCGGGGGCTGATGAGAGCTCGCCGCCATCTCAGTTATAACGACGATGACAATTTCGGCATTCTTGCCAGCGATAGCCTGATGAGCCTCTGGCAAAATCTTACCGGCACACTAGCTTCGGGGATGGTGGGACTGGTGTCCATCTTCCTGGTCATCGGTGGAGTGGTGATTATGAACGTCATGCTCGCCTCGGTCACCGAGCGGACGCGGGAGATCGGCATACGCAAGTCGCTGGGGGCCAAGCGGCGCGATATCCTCATGCAGTTCCTGGTCGAGTCCACGGTGATGGCGCTGGTCGGTGGCGCGATCGGTGTGCTGATCGCGTGGATTATCGCCGTCATCGTACGCACCGCGACGCCGGTCCCCATGTCAGTTCCAATTCCTGCGGTGGTGCTGGCGATTGGTATCTCCTCGGCGGTGGGAATGTTCTTTGGGGTGTATCCGGCGAGGAAGGCAGCCAAGCTGGACCCGATCGAAGCTTTGCGGTACGAGAATTAAGGGGACACGGACTAGGGGATAGGGGACAGCAAGATTGTGACGCGATCAAACTCGAACTTGTTCCCCTGGCCTCTGACCCCTAGTCCCTGACCACTGGTTTTCTTATGGCGATGCACTTTGGGGTAAATTCGCGGATGGCGCTGGAGACGGTACGCGAGCACAAGACGCGCTCCTTCCTCACCGTGCTGGGGGTGGTGATTGGCGTCGCCGCCATGATCTTCGTGGCCGCCATCCTGGTCGGCATCAGCCGCGACTTCCAGGGCTTCCTGGAAGACTACGGCACCAACACGCTGTTCATCTTCCGCTTCGACATCGGCATCCGCACCGGACGCATGACCGCTGAAGAGCGCAACCGCAAGCCGCTCACCCTGGAAGATGCCAAGGCGATCCTTGCCGAGTGTCCGCACGTAAAAAACGTGGCCGTGGAAATCCAGCCACGCATTGACTTCGACGTTCGGCCCACTCCGCAAGTGGCGCGCTACGGCACTCACGAGATCACCGATCTCGACTACACCGGCACCAATCCCTCCTATCAGGACGTCTACAATGCACACGTCAAACAGGGCCGTTTTTTTTCCGACTTCGAAAATTCGCATAGCGAAGACGTCGCCGTCATCGGCTCCGAAATCGACAAAAACTTTTTCCCAGCCCACGACGGGATCGGTAAGACCATTCTTGTCGGCGGTGTTGCCTACCAGGTGATCGGGGTGCTGGAAGAACGCAAAGGCCAGCTCTTCAAAGACCAGACTGCCGATCGCACGGTCAAGGTTCCCTACTACAGCTACCACAAGCACTATCCCGCCGACGATGAGCATTTCATCGGCGCCGAGGCCTATCCCGGCTTCAAAGACGCTGCCGAAGACGAGATTCGCGGCTTGTTGCGCCGCCGCCGCAACGTACCTTTCAATAAGCCCGACAATTTTGGCATCACTACCGCCGAAGCCATCGCCGACACCTTCCGCCAGATCATGAGCACGGTCGCCCTGATGACCATTGTCGTCAGCTCAATCGGCTTGCTGGTGGGCGGCGTCGGCGTGATGAACATCATGCTGATGTCGGTGACCGAACGCACCCACGAGATCGGGGTGCGCAAAGCCATCGGCGCCCGCCGCGGCGACGTGATCCGGCAGTTCCTCACCGAAGCCATGGTCCTCACCGGACTGGGTGGGCTGGCTGGAGTGCTGGTAGGGGGCGGTGCAGCCGCGTGCCTGCCGCTCATCTTTCCTTCGATGCCAACGTCGGTGCCGCTCTGGGCCGTCATTTCCGCGGTGGTGACGTCGGTGTCTGTCGGCTTGTTCTTCGGGATCTATCCTGCCGTCAAGGCGGCCAGACTCGATCCCGTAGAAGCTCTGCGCTACGAATAGCTCTCAGCCGTCCGCCGTCAGCATTCAGACCTCAGCATTCAGACCTCAGCCCATCGGCATTCGGCGGTCAGCATTCCGCCGCCTTGTTTCCTTGGTCGACCTTAGTTCGGCGCCAGCTTCTTTTCCTGGTGGCACCTCGAGTTGTTATGCTTGCGGCTTTCTGTCCGCCGTCCCCCGGCTTTTAGAGACGGTGTCGCAAGTCCCGATTGCAATTTCATGGTGGACAAATCGCCGCGAAGGCAGTCCCAGTAGCCGCAAAGCGGCGGGATGACGTTAGCCGGGGGGCGTGAGCCCGGTTACGAAGGAAATTATTCTGGGCCGCAGAGCGGCGGCATGGTCGTGACGCGGTTTCTAATAGCGTTGCAATAATTTTAGTAGCGAGAGACCGGATTCGGCGTATGATCCAGCGCACGTTTCTGAAGGGAGCGCTGCATGGTAAATCGTAGAGGGTTCATGAAAGAGGTGAGCAAAGGTTTGCTGGCCGTTACCGGAAATGGGCTGGTACTGCCAAAACTGTTCGGGCAAGCGTTGGCGTTACCGCACCTGGATTATCCATCTGTTCTTTCGGCAGTGCCGAAAGGAACGCCCGTGACTGCCATGAGCAGGGTCAACCGCCTTAACGGCAAGCGGTATACGTATCTGGAGCCGGAACGTGGAAGACCGCCAAATTTTTGCGGCCCCGGCTGCAATCTCCCACTACGGATGGTCGTACCTCAACTATGCACAAAGCAACAACACGGCCTACACGCACGCCGCAACCTACACCCAGAACAACAACCACACGCTGACACTGACCCAGTGGCGAGCTTGTCTAACCGCACTTGGCGCGTTCCGCTCCAAACGTGTATGCCAGTTGCGACGAAATTATCCGCACCACCATCCTTGCGTTCGGGCATCGAAGATTACCCCAACCAGCCTCCGGGGCCGCCTCCGGGACCGGGGTTACCGCCGTACGATAACACGGGCGGTGATCTTGACCAGATGTCGGAAAACCTCGGAAACTGGTGGTTAGGGCGAACCGGCAGGGCTGGTTGGACTAGCGGACTTGCACTGGACGCGCTGGAAGCCAATTCAAATAATCCGAGTGGCTTCGACTTCACCTATGGCACATACATGAGCCAGCAGGGTGGGCTTTCCGATATGTGAACGACCTGACCAGCTTCCTGGATGATATCGAGAATCCGTTGCTGGATGGCAGCATTAGTATTACGGTCAACGGAAGCACCTACGCTCAGTTACAGAGTGAAGCGGACTGGTTTATGGCCGGGGCAGCCTCGCTCTCCTGGGGATGCGCGTGGGCAGAATTTCCGCCAGCCGATGTTGCTTGCGTCGCAGGGATTGCGCTAGGCACGGTAGGCGGCACACTGTGGATGCTGATGCATGGTGGGTTCATCAAGAACGGAGGTAACTAGCAATGGCATCGCGGGCGAACCTCCCCCGGCAGGGGAAGGTGGAAAACTGGCTGACAAAACGTGTTGTAACTCGTTGGGCGTTTTTCGGAGTATGGTCTCTGATGATTCTATTCATGACGACCACTCTTGAAAGCACCCACCACTCTCCACTGTTGACAGGGGTTGGTTTCGTTTTCGCCGTTGTAGGCTTTGCTTTTGGTATCTATGGGGTGGTTTACACGCTTGGGCGAAAAGATAAACAACCTAACTGACTTGGATTCCGGCCCATCTCCCAAAAGAAGCCGGGCACCGCAGCCCGGTTGAGCGCGGCTCAAGGGGCGTTGCTGCTAGACCTTAGCCAGCCGTTTTTTGAAATAAAACGATTGATCGCGCGAAAAACAATAATCAAAAGGTACTGAGTACCAGCATAGCCGTCAGCGTTGCCGAGATAGGCTCGGCTATCCCCCTCTTAAAAATCTGCAAAGTATTCAAAACACTGAGCCCAAATAGGAAAAGTATTCAATCGACGGGGCTTATAGGCAAAGTATTCAAAATACTGCAGTTAGGCAGGAGCTAGGCTTGGCAGCGACAAGGCCGCTTGCTAAGTCATTGAAAATAATAGAAGGAAAATTTCGAAAACGAAAGACTTCTCGCGGATCCTGCCAAATCGCCCGAACCAGCCCATTGGGAACACTGTCCCCAACCTACTTAGTGTCTCGGGCAGACTTCCGGCTCACAAGGGAAATCGAACCTGTCTCCGTTACGAAGGTGCTATAAGGGTTTTAATTTGGAACTGATCCAAGCACCTCCGACATCTGTGTTCCATGCCGGCGAAAGGATGGAATGGGTTCCTCAATCCTGGAAGACTGAACCTTTTCCGACCGGGTATCTCAATAAAACATCATGTCCACTCCTATCGAGGATTACGCTCTCATTGGCGACTGCGAAACCGCTGCGCTGGTCAGCCGCAACGGTTCCATCGACTGGCTGTGTCTACCGCATTTTGCTTCCCCAGCATGTTTCGCTTCTATGTTGGGAACCGGCGACAACGGGCATTGGTCGATCGCGCCGAAGATCGAGGCTCGCTGTACTCGACGTTATCTCGACCACACGCTGGTATTGGAAACCACTTTCGAGAGCGATGACGGCTCGGCGCTTCTCCTCGACTTCATGCCGATCCGCGGCGGGAACGCTCACCTCGTCCGCATCGTTCGCGGGATTCGCGGCAATGTTCCCATGTGCATGGAAATGGCTCTGCGCTTCGACTATGGCCGATCAGTTCCCTGGGTAACTCGCATAGAGGACGACGCGCTTAGAGCCATTGCCGGGCCCGATATGACAGTGCTGCGCACCAGCGCTCCGCTGCGCGGGGAGAACCTGAAAACGCTCAGCGAATTCACCGTTGCCGAGGGCGAGTCAGTGCATTTCGTGCTAAGTTATGGGCCTTCCTACGACGAGCTTCCTCCGCCCGCCGATCCCGAACAAGCCTTGTGCGAGACGGTGAACTTTTGGCAGGAATGGGCCAGCCGAGCCAAACTGAACGGCGAATACACGGATGCAGTCGAGCGATCGCTGATCACATTGAAGGCGCTGACCTATCGGCACACCGGAGGCATCGTCGCCGCACCGACCACTTCATTGCCCGAACAATTGGGCGGCCAACGCAACTGGGATTACCGCTACTGCTGGCTGCGCGATGCCACCTTCACCTTGCTGGCCTTAATGAATGCCGGCTATTTCGAAGAGGCCCAGGCTTGGCACGATTGGCTACTGCGGGCCGTAGCCGGTAGTCCCGATCAGGTGCAGATCATGTATGGGATTCATGGCGAGCGAAACTTGCTGGAGTGGGAAGTCCAGTGGCTTTCCGGATACGAAAACTCCAAGCCAGTTCGCGTCGGCAACGCCGCTTCCGAACAACTCCAGTTGGATGTTTACGGCGAGGTAGCCGACGCGATGCTACACGCCCACCTGGGTGGCATTCCTCGCAACGAAATCGATGTGGCCTTGCACATCGCGTTGAATGAGCACCTGGCCACGATTTGGCAGCAGCCGGACCAGGGAATCTGGGAAGTGCGTGGCGAACCCCAGCACTTTACTTATTCGAAGATCATGGCTTGGGTGGCCTTCGATCGTGCTGTCAAAACCATGGAGAAATTCGGTGTACAGGGTCAGGTGGAACGTTGGCGCGATCTGCGCGATACCATCCATCGCGAGGTGTGTCAGAAGGCTTATAACTCCGAAGTCGGCAGCTTCACCCAGGCCTATGGTTCCAACCAACTCGACGCTTCGCTGTTGCTGATTCCGCAAGTTGGCTTCCTCCCCTGCACCGATCCACGGGTCCGCGGCACGATTGAAGCAATCGAAAAAAAATTGATGTACAACGGATTCGTTCTGCGCTACCGGACCGAGAACGTGGACGACGGCCTCCCCGCGGGGGAAGGCGCTTTCCTGGCCTGCAGCTTCTGGATGGTAACTGCGCTGCGCATGTTGGGCCGCGTCGAGGATGCCCGGGGATTGTTTGAACGCCTTTTGAGCTTGCGTAACGATGTGGGTTTGCTGGCCGAGGAGTACGATCCCAGGGCCATGCGGCAGATGGGAAATTTTCCGCAAGCCCTATCTCACATTTCGTTGATCAATGCCGCCTTCGAGTTCACCCGGGCCAGCAGCCCAGGGCAACAGCGCGCGGAATCGTCGCCTGCGACACCGGGGGCCCCGAAAAAACCGCGTGAGACAGCTTGACGGGTAAGCGAGTCGCTTCTTAAGGTGTGGGGAAGGGGCGCAGCTTCAGCTGTACGGTATAAGGCCTTATTCTTGTCATCACGAGCCGGGCCCCAGCCCGACGAGGGACCTGCCTTTCGATCTTTTCCGCAGCCTGTAAAGACGTGCCCCGATACAAACCGACTTGTGGGATGGCTGATCGCTTGTAGTTATTGCGCTGCCACCCCGGCGGGCTGTGCGTTACGCCGCGGCCGCCGGTTGGCTTGCAATATCTTCTTGCGCAGTCGCAGCATGGTCGGGGTCACCTCGACCAGTTCGTCGTCGGCAATGAACTCAATCGCCTGCTCCAGGTTCAGATTCTTGAACGGCACCAGGCGGATCGCCTCGTCCGCAGTGGAGGCGCGCATGTTGGTCAGCTTCTTTTCGCGCACCACGTTGACGTCGAGATCGTTGTCACGCGAATTCTCGCCGATCACCATGCCTTCGTACACATCCACGCCCGGAGCGACAAACAGCTCGCCACGCTCCTGCAGTCCCCAAAGCGCGTAGGCGGTAGTCAATCCGGCACGGTCGGCCACCAGCGCCCCGGTCACACGATGTGGTATATCGCCCTGCCACTCGGTATAGCCGTCGAACAACGAATTCATCACGATGGTCCCACGCGTGTCGGTGAGCAACTCGCTGCGCAGCCCGATCAGCCCGCGGCTGGGGATAACGAATTCTATGCGCACCCGGCCGTAGCCGTGGTTGTGCATCTTCTGCATGTGCGCCTTGCGTGAGCCCAGCTTCTCGATGACCACGCCCACGAACGACTCGGGAATGTCGATGGTCAGGCGCTCAATAGGCTCCATCAGCTTGCCGTCGATGTGCTTGGTCACAATCTCCGGCTTGCCGACCGCCAACTCATAGCCCTCGCGCCGCATCATTTCAATCAGAATGGCCAGTTGCAATTCGCCGCGTCCCATCACCCGAAACGAGTCGGTATTGTCGGCTTCTTCCACGCGCAACGAAACATTCGTGAGCAACTCTTTCTGCAGCCGCTCACGCAAATTGCGCGAGGTAACGTATTGTCCTTCGCGTCCCGAGAACGGCGAGGTGTTGACCATGAACTGCATGGCGATGGTCGGCTCGTCGATAGTAATGACGGGGAGCGGCGCGGGATTCTCCACGTCGGTAATGGTCTCGCCAATGTTGATGCCGGTAACGCCGGCGACGGCTACGATGTCGCCCAACTCAGTGGTTACGATGTCGGTGCGCTTCAATCCAGAGAACGAGAACAGCTTGGTGATCCTGATTTTCTCTATCGAACCATCGCGCTTGGCGATGGCCACGTCTTCGCCGGTGCGCAGCGTGCCGTTAAACACGCGCGCGATGGCAAGGCGTCCCAGGTAGTCGCTGTAATCGAGATTGGCCACCATGATCTGCAACGGCCCATCGGCGTCGCCTCGGGGCACGGGAATGGTGTCGACGATGGCGTCGAATAGCGGGCGCAGATTCTCGCCGGGCTGGTCCAGATCAGTCGTCGCCGTCCCCAACTTGGCATTGGTGTAGAGCACGGGAAAGTCAAGCTGATCTTCTCCGGCATCAAGGTCGATAAACAGGTCGTAAACCTCGTTGAGCACTTCCTGCGCGCGCGCATCGGGACGATCAATTTTATTGATAACGAGAATTGGCGGCAGCTTGGCTTCCAGCGCCTTGCTCAGCACGTAACGGGTCTGCGGCAGCGGACCTTCGCTGGCATCCACCAGCAGCATTACGCCGTCCACCATCTCCAGCGCGCGCTCCACCTCGCCGCCGAAATCGCTGTGGCCGGGCGTGTCAACGATATTGATCTTGACCTCAGCCGGGTGACCGGAGCCGGGCGCGGGATGATAGAAGACGGACGTATTCTTGGCCAGGATGGTGATGCCGCGCTCGCGCTCCAGTTCGTTGGAATCCATCACCCGCTCGACGTGCGTCTCGTTGGCGCGGAAGGTGCCGCTCTGGTTCAGCATGGCGTCGACAAGGGTAGTCTTGCCATGGTCAACGTGGGCGATGATGGCGATATTGCGAATGCTCGTGCTCAAAACTGTCCTTTCCAGCTTGCGGAAAACTCTAGGGAAACCGCCTTCGATCAGCGAAACGGAGGGAGTCGGGACCGGAATAACTAGTTTACAATACGAGGCTCGGTAAAATGT
>Ga0302319_10016641_pt1 | contig 13526 bp, 12 predicted proteins | sample Bog_T0_2_FD_203319 | JGI IMG/M metagenome (GOLD analysis project Ga0302319, IMG submission 203319) | Peat permafrost microbial communities from Stordalen Mire near Abisko, Sweden - Bog_T0_2 | ecosystem: Environmental > Terrestrial > Soil > Wetlands > Peat | place: Sweden: Abisko, Stordalen Mire...
GAACTTCACCTTGACCGCGGAGCAGGTGGGGGTCGACGTCGACAACGCCGGTGCCTCGACCGTGAAGAAGGTGGCCGCCAAATGAATCTCGTAGACCAGCTGAAATCGCTCGACATGCGGGATCCCGGCCGCTGGCCGCTGCCGATCCGCGGCGTCTTCATCGCGCTGATCTTCGTCGTCTGCGCCGGCTTCGCGTGGTACATGCTCGTTTGGGATCAGGACCGGCCGCTGCTCGAGAAGGCCGAGGCCGAGGAGCAGGACCTGCGCGCCCAGTTCGAGAGCAAGCAGCAGCGGGCGGCCAATCTCGAGGCATACAAGGGGCAGCTCGCCGAAATGGAGCGCAGCTTCGGCGCCATGCTGCGGCAATTGCCGGGCAAGACCGAGGTGCCGAACCTGCTCGTCGACATCTCCCAGACCGGACTCGCCGCCGGCCTGCAGGAGAAGCTGTTCCAGCCGTCGAGCGAGCAGAGCAAGGGCTTTTACGCCGAGCTGCCGATCCACATCAAACTCGTCGGCAGCTACCATCAGTTCGGCAATTTCGTGAGCGGCATCGCCGCCCTGCCGCGCATCGTCACGCTGCACGACATCGAGATCACTCCCGCCACGAAGGACGGCTTCGACAATCTGACCATGGACGTCACCGCCAAGACCTACCGCTACATCGAGGACGAGGGCAATGACGGGGCGAAGAAGGCGCAGAAGAAGCCGGCCGGAGGTGGCACGTGATCACGCAAGCGGCGCGCATCGTGGCGGTGGCATGCATGGCGGTAGTGCTCGCCGCCGGCTGCTCGGGCGGCCAGAGCGATCTCGACAAGTGGATCGCCGATACCAAGGCGAAGCCGGGCGGTCGCATCGAGGCGCTGCCCGAGGTGAAGCCATACGAGACCTATTCCTACAACGTCGGCAATCTGCGCTCGCCGTTCCAGCCCATCGGTCCGAACTCGCTCGCGAGCGGCAGCGTCCGGCCGAGCACGCGGCGCAACCGCGAGTTCCTCGAGGGCTTCTCGCTCGACACCTTGAAGATGGTCGGTACGTTCAAGGTGGGCGGCAACTTCTACGGGCTGGTCCAATCGAAGGACGGCCTCGTGCACAAGGTGCAGCCCGGCAACTACCTCGGGCAGAACGATGGCAAGATCACCGAAATCACAGGCGGCAAAATTAGTCTCGTCGAGATCATTCCGGATGGTCTCGGCGGCTATGTCGAGCGACCGGCTTCGTTGGCGTTGACCGACTGAGGCCCCAGGGAGAACGAAAGCATGATCAGTATTCAGAAACGTTCCGCGGCAATGGCGATGGCGTTGATCGCGCTCCTGGCGGTCGCGTTCGGGGCGCGCGCCGCCGATCCCAACAAGCTCGAGGCCATCGAGGTGCAGTCCCTCGCCGGACAGCAGGTGCAGTTGAAGCTGCGCATGAGCGGGCCGGCGCCGGAACCGCTGCCCTTCACCATCGACAAGCCGGCGCGCATCGCGTTCGACCTGCCGAACACCATCCTCGCCCTGCCGTCGCGCCGCGTCGATGTGCGTTCCGGCGGTGTCGACACCGTGCTTGCTGCCGAGGCGAACGGTCGCACCCGGCTGGTCGTCAACGTCGAAAGCCTGATGCCGTACACGACGAAGGTCGACGGCAACGACATCATCGTCACGCTCGGCGCCCAGCCGGGTGAAACGGCGGCGGCGCGGGCGAATCTGCTCGGTTCCGGCGGCACGGTCGCCGCGCCGGGCGTCGAACGCGCGATCCGCACGATCGACTTCCGTCGCGGTGCGGACGGCACCGGGCGCGTGATCGTCCAGCTCACCGACGCCCGCACGCCCGTGAACGTCCGTCAAGAGGGCAACCAGATCGTCGTCGATTTCGCCGGAACCGCCATTCCGAAGAACCTTCTGCGCCGCTACGACGTGATGGATTTCGCGACGCCGGTGCAGACCGTCGACGCCGTCAAGGTCGAGGGCAGCTCGCGCCTGGTGATCAGCGCACAGGGCGATTTCGAACAGCTCGCCTACCAATCGGACAAGCAGTACACCATCGAGATCAAGCCGTCGCTGAAGCGCGCCAACGCGGACGAGAAGCGCGAATACACGGGCGAGCGCCTGACGTTGAACTTCCAGGACATCGACGTGCGCTCGGTGCTGCAATTGCTTGCCGACACCAGCGGACAGAACATCGTGGTGAGCGATTCGGTCGGCGGCAATCTGACGCTGCGGCTGCAGAACGTCCCGTGGGACCAGGCGCTCGACATCGTGCTGCGCACGAAGGGTCTCGACAAACGGCGCCAGGACAACGTCATCATCATCGGCCCGACGGAGGAACTCGCCTCGCGCGAAAAGGCGGAACTCGCCGCCCGCAAGGACCTTCAGGAACTCGCGCCGGTGCGCACCGAATTCGTGCAGGTCAATTACGCGAAGGTGTCGGATCTCGCGAAACTCATCAAGACCGCCGGCGGCAAGGACTCGATGCTCTCGCCCCGCGGCAGCATCTCGGTGGATGAACGCACCAACACGCTCCTGGTGCAGGACACCGCGGAACGGCTCGCTGACGTACGGCGGCTGGTGCAAGCTCTCGACGTGCCGGTGCGGCAGGTGCTCATCGAGGCGCGCATCGTCGTCGTGAGCGACACCTTCGAACGCGACCTCGGCGCACGCTTCGGTGTGACCTCTGCGCAGAGGAACGGCAACAACGGCCTGCTCGCCATCACCGGCAACGGCACGGGCGCCGACACGATGACCCAATCGGCCATCACCAACCTGACCACGACCGGTTCGGCCTTTCCGGTGACCACGCCCGCGCTCGCGAACCGCTATCAGGTGAACCTCCCGGTCGCGAATCCCGCCGGCACCATCGGCATCTCGCTGCTCGGCGGCAGCTCGCTGGTCGACCTCGAGCTGTCGGCGGCGCAGAACGAGGGCCGGGGCGAGGTGGTTTCCTCACCGCGTGTCATCACCGCCAACCAGAAGCAGGCGAGCATCGCCCAGGGCGTGGAAATTCCCTATCAGGAATCGGCCTCGAGCGGCGCTACGACGACCCAGTTCAAGAAGGCTGAACTTTCGCTCAAGGTGACGCCGCTGATCACGCCCGACAATCGGGTGATCCTCGACATCGACGTCAAAGACGATGCGGTCGGGCAGAACGTGCAGAGCGCGACCGGCGGCACGGTGCCCTCGATCGACACGCGCGAAATCATCACGCAGGTGCTGGTCAACGACGGCCAGACCGTCGTGCTCGGCGGCATCCTCGAGACCACGAAGAGCAAGTCCGCCGACAAGGTGCCGTTCCTCGGCGACGTGCCGGTGTTGGGCAATCTCTTCAAGACGACCACCAACATCAACAACAAGACCGAACTTCTGATCTTCATCACGCCGAAGATTCTGCGTGAAGGATCCAATCTCTATTAAAGGCAATGGGCGGCGGCGCGAGGGCGCCGCCCGAGGGATGACAATGCGTAAAATTGCGATCATCGGATTGATCAGTGCGATGCTGCTGGCCGCCTGCGGCGGGGCGAACACGATCACGGGGCAGGCCGTCTCATCCACCTCCGCGCCGGCGGTGTCGTCGCTCGCGGTGACCTCGAGCGCCGCGCAGATCGCGGCCGACGGCACCACGAGCGCTGCCATCAGCGCCGTCGCCAAGGCGACCGGCAATGCCACGGTTGCAGGTGCCACCGTCACCTTCACCTCTTCCGCGGGCATCATCTCGGTCACCCAGGGCACCACCGACGCGAACGGCCTCGCCACGGCCACCCTGACCGCCGCCGGCGTTGCCGCCGGCACCAACATCACGGTGACCGCCAAGTCGGCAGGCGTCACGGGCACGACCACGGTCGCCGTGGTCAGCATCCAGCAGAACATATCGCTCACTACCAACCTGCCGCAGTTGCCCTCCGACGGCTCGAAATCCGCGACGATCACCGCGCTGCTGCGCGATGCCAACAACAACGCGCTGCCCGGCGTGCTGGTCAATTTCAGCCCGAGTTCGGGGGTCGTAACGCCGAACATCGGCACCGGAGAAACAGTTGCGGGAACCACCGATGCAAACGGCACGGCGACGGCCACGCTGGGCGTGGCCGGTGACGAGTCCAACCGCATCATCAAGGTGACGGCGACCGCCGGCACCGCCACGGCCACTCTGTCCGTCCCCGTCGTCGGGACAACTCTCACCGTCACCGGACCGCCCACCTTGGTGGGCGGAAGCCAGGGCACGTATACGGTCTCTATTACCAATTCAAGCAACGCGGGGATCCCCGCCATCCCCGTGACCCTGACGTCGGCCCTCGGCAACACGCTGAGCGCGACCTCCGTCACCACCAATGCCACCGGGACCGCGACCTTCACGGTGACTGCGTCCAAGTCCGGCAACGACACCATCACGGCCACGGCCTTGGGCAGCACCGCCACCCAGGCGGTGGGCGTGAGTTCGCAATCCTTCGCGTTCACCACGCCGGCGGCCAGCAACGCCACCACCGATGTCAAACTCGGCGCCAACCAGACGCTGGCGGTGACTTGGACGATCAGCGGCGTAGCCCAGGCCAACCAGACCATCAATTTCTCGGCGACGCGCGGCACCCTGAGCGCGGCCTCCGCGGTCACCGACGGCACGGGCACGGCGAGCGTGACCATCTCGTCCCTGGCGGCGGGCACCTCGACTGTCACGGCATCGGCGACGGGCGTGACCGCGCAGCAGAACCTCGATTTCATAGCCACCGCGCCGACGAGCATCGCGGTTCAGGCGAGCCCCGCCACCATCCCGACCAGCGGCCAGAGCACCATCACGGCCACCGTCCGTGATGCAAGCAACAACCTGGTCGAGAACCAGACCGTCGATTTCGCCATCACCCAGGACACCACCGGCGGGACGCTGTCGGTGGCAACGGCCCAGACCGACAGCCAGGGTCGGGCGCAGACCGTATACACCGCGAGCTCCACGCCGAGCGCCACGAACGGCGTGATCATCCAAGCGAGCGTGCCGGGGACGTCGGTCGCTGCGCAGTCTGCGGACCTTACCGTCGGCGGACTGGCCGTGCACCTGTCGCTGGGCACCGGCAACAAGCTCCTCGAGAACGCCAACCAGACCCAGTTCATCGTGCCGTACGTGGTAGACGCGCTCGATGCGGCGGGCAATGCCGTGCCGAACACGGTGATCACTCTCGAAATTCACGCGACCTATTACAATAAGGGCAAGTGGGTGCTCGGCACGACCCAGTGGAACTGGACGCCGACCATCGCCCTGCCGGGCTGTCGGAACGAAGACATCGACTTGACCGGTATTTACAACCGCTACAAGGACGGTTTCCAGGACACCGGCTATCTGACCAACCCCGACTATGACAACCAGGGGAATCAGAACGGCAAGCTCGATCCGGGCGGCACGGCCACCGTTTCGCCGGGGACGGTGACCGCCGGCGCCGACGGCTCGGCGACCTTCAACGTGGAGTATCCGGAAGATCAGGCCTTCTGGATCACTGTGCAGCTGACCGCGACGACCTCGGTGTCCGGCACGGAAACGTCAGCGAGCACCACGTTCCAGCTGCCCATTCTCGCGACTTATGTGACGACGTTGACTTCGGTGCCGCCGGGTCAGATCAGCCCGTACGGCACGGCGAACGTCTGTACCAATCCCAACTGATCGGTCGTGCCTGATCCGCGGCGGGCGCCCCTCGACGCCCGCCGCGACCTGCAGCCGGCCGGGTGCGGATTCGACGTGCTTACCCCCGGCATCCGCGAACCGCGGCGATTCCGGCGCGCTCCGGGTACACTAGCGCGCTGCAATGCTCGCCAAACGCAACATATTCCTCGTGGGTCCGATGGGCTCCGGCAAGACGGCCGTGGGGCGGCATCTCGCGCGCCTGTTCCGGCTGACCTTCCATGACAGCGATGCGGACATCGAGAGCAAGACCGGCGTCGACATCTCGTTCATCTTCGAAAAGGAGGGTGAGGCGGGGTTTCGCCTCCGCGAGCGGGAGTCGATCGAACGGCTGACGCGGCTCGATGCGATCGTGCTCGCCACCGGGGGTGGCGCCGTGATCGAAGCCGACAACCGGCGCGTGCTCGCCGAGCGTGGAGTCGTCGTGTACCTCAATACCTCGATCGAACAGCAGATCGAGCGCACCCGCCATGCGCGCCACCGGCCACTGCTGAACGACACCGATCCCGAGAGCACGCTCAAGGAGCTCATGCTGCGCCGGGCGGCGCTCTACGCCGAGATCGCCGATATCACCGTGTCGACCGATGCGCGGCGCGTGCAGCTCGTGGCCGAGGAGATCCACCAGGAAATCCGCCGCGCGCAGAGCGCCTGCGCCGAGGAGCCCTGAGCGTGGCATGAGCGGCGCCGCATTCACCGTCGACGTCGATTTGGGTCTGTCACGCTATCCGATCACAATCGGGGCGGGATTGATCGGCGACGCGGACGTCTTTCGGGCGCTCGTGCCGGGGGTGGATCTGCTCGTGGTGACCAATACCACCGTGGGTCCGCTGTATCTCGAGCCGCTGCGCGCGGCGCTGCCGGGGCGCCGGGTGGCCGAGTGCGTTCTGCCCGACGGTGAGGAGCACAAGACGCAGGCGACGCTCGGCGCGGTGTTCGACGTGCTGGTTTCGCAGCGCTTCAACCGCGACGCCGTGCTGCTGGCGCTCGGCGGCGGCGTCATCGGCGACATCGCCGGTTTCGCCGCGGCGTGCTATCAGCGCGGCATCGGCTTCGTGCAGGTTCCGACGACGCTGCTCGCCCAGGTCGATTCTTCCGTCGGCGGCAAGACGGGGGTGAATCATCCGGGCGGAAAGAATCTGATCGGGGCCTTTCATCAGCCGCTGGCCGTCATCGCCGACACCGCCACGCTGTCCACGCTGCCCGACCGCGAACTGCGGGCGGGGCTCGCCGAGGTCATCAAGTACGGCTTCATCTGCGACCCCGTGTTCCTCGAGTGGCTGGACGAGAATCTGGCGAATTTGCTGGCACGGGATCCGGCCGCACTCACGCACGCCATCGCCCGCTCGTGTGAGATCAAGGCAGGCGTCGTCGCCGGCGACGAACGTGAACGGGGCCGGCGCGCCATCTTGAACTTTGGCCACACCTTCGGCCACGCGATCGAGGCGGCCACGGGATTCACGAGCTACCTGCACGGCGAGGCGGTGGCGATCGGCATGGTTGTGGCGGCGGACCTGTCGCACCGGCTTGGTCTGATCGATGCGTCGGGCGCGCAGCGCGTGAAGGATATGCTCGCCCGGGCGCAGCTGCCGACGGCCGCGCCGCGGATTGGCGCCAAGCGAACGGCGGAACTCATGGCCATGGACAAGAAGGTGCTGGGCGGCAGCGTCCGGCTGGTGCTGCTCGAGGGGTTCGGCAAGGCCGTGGTGAGCGGGCGTTACGATGCGCGCGCCCTCGAGGCGACGCTCGCGGAGCACTTCGGGTGAGCGGCGGCGCGGCGGACGGCATCGCGGCCGACGGCCTCGCTCCTTACGCGGCGCACGATGCCGAGTCCCGCGGCCGGCGCATCGCCGAACCGCCACCCGCCTATCGGTCCGAATACCAGCGTGACCGCGACCGCATCGTGCATTCGACGGCGTTTCGGCGCCTCGTGTACAAGACTCAGGTGTTCGTCAACCACGAAGGCGATCTCTACCGCACGCGGCTGACGCATTCGCTCGAAGTCGCACAAATCGCACGTACCATTGCGCGGGCGCTGCACTTGAACGAAGTGCTCTGCGAGGCGATTTGCCTCGCGCACGATCTCGGTCATACGCCGTTCGGCCACGCGGGCCAGGACGCCTTGCACGAGTGCATGGCCGATCACGGCGGTTTCGAACACAACCTCCAATCGCTGCGGGTCGTCGACGAGCTCGAGGAGCAATACGCGGATTTCCCGGGCCTCAATCTCACCTTCGAGTGCCGCGAGGGAATTCTGAAGCATTGCTCGGCCGGCAATGCCCGTAAGCTCGGCGAGCTTGGCGAGCGATTCCTGCAGCGCCGGCAAGCCGGCCTCGAAGCACAGCTCGCCAACTTTGCCGATGAGATCGCCTACAACAACCATGACGTCGACGACGGCATCCGCGCCGGTTTGATCACGGTCGATGAGCTGCTCGCCGTGCCCCTCTTTGCGCGCTACCACTCGGAGGTGTGCACACGTCACCCCGGACTTGCGGGGCGGCGCCTTGTGTACGAAATATTGCGGCGTATGATCAATCATCTGGTGTCGGATCTGGTCGACTCCTCCGCCGCGCGGCTGCGCGATGCGGCGGTGACGACGATCGACGCCGTGAGAGCCCAGCCGGCCATGCTGATCGGATTCAGCGAGTCGACGGGGGAATTGAATTCCGCACTGAAGGCATTCTTGCGCGAGCACGTCTACAAGCATTACAAAGTTCGGCGCATGACCTCGAAGGCGCGGCGCGTGGTGCGCGAGCTGTTTCAGGCCTTCTTCGCGAGCCCGGGACTCATGCCGAACGAGCATTCATCGGCCGCCGCCGCGTCGGAGCGCGCGGCGGGGACGTCCGGCCGCGCCCGCGCCGTTGCCGATTACATCGCCGGCATGACCGACCGCTATGCGATTCTGGAGCACCGCCGGCTCTTCGATCCCGGTGAGCGAACGTGAAGTCGGCGCGAACCAAGCCGGAGACGGGTCGATGACCGCGACGCTGAAGAATGACCTCTTGCTCCGGGCTTTGGCATGCGAACCGACGCCGCGGCGGCCCATCTGGCTGATGCGGCAAGCCGGCCGCTATCTTCCGGAATACCGCGCCACGCGTGCCCGGGCGGGCGATTTCCTCTCGCTGTGCACGAATCCGGACTATGCGTGCGAGGTGACCCTGCAGCCGATCGCCCGGTATCCGCTCGATGCGGCAATCCTGTTCTCGGACATCCTCACGATCCCCCATGCCATGAATCTCGGCCTGGAATTCGAGGCGGGCGAGGGACCCACTTTCAAGCGCCCGGTGCGATCCTCCGCCGACATCGACAAGCTCGGCATTCCCGATCCAGGCAGCGATCTGCGTTACGTCGTCGATGCGGTGGCCCTGATCCGCCGCGAACTCGGCGGACGCGTGCCCTTGATCGGCTTCGCCGGCAGCCCGTGGACGGTGGCAACTTACATGGTCGAGGGCGGCGGCAGCAAGGCGTTCGGGCACACCAAACGGATGATGTACGAGGCACCGCGCGATCTGCATCGTCTGCTCGATCTGCTCGCGCGGGCGACGGTGGTCTATCTCAATGCGCAGATCGCCGCGGGCGCGCAGGCGGTCATGGTGTTCGACACCTGGGGCGGCATCCTGACGCCGCGACAGTACGAGGATTTTTCGCTGCGCTACATGGCCCAGGTGGTCGACGGGCTCACCCACGAGTCGCAGGGCCGGCGCGTACCGAACATCGTTTTCACCAAGGGGGGCGGACCCTGGCTGGCGAAGATCGCGGCCATTGGTTGCGATGCCGTCGGCGTCGACTGGACGATGGATCTCGCGACCGCCCGCCAGCTCGCCGGTGCACGAGTCGCGTTGCAGGGCAACCTCGATCCCTCGGCCTTGTTCGCGCCGCCCCAGACGCTGCGCGAGGAAACGCTGCGGGTGCTCGACAGCTTTGGGGCGGGCCCGGGGCATGTTTTCAATCTCGGCCACGGCATCACGCCCGACGTCGATCCCGAGCGGGTGGCGGTGCTTGTCGACACTGTGCGCAGCTACGTGCCGGGCTAGAGGAGGCGGCCTAAGGTCTAGCTAAGCTAGGGGCCGGCCTGGGACCGCCGCAGCTCGTCGCGCAGGGCGCGGCGCAGTATCTTGCCCACGTTGGTCTTCGGCAGTTCGTCGCGAAAATAGACGTGCTTCGGCACCTTGTAGCCCGTGAGTTCGGTGCGCAAGTGCGCAATCAGGTCATCCACTGTGAGCGCCGGATCTTTTTTGACCACGAAAAGCGACACGACCTCGCCCGAGTTCGGGTCGTTCTCGGCGACCGCCGCCGCCTCGAGCACGCCCGGATGTTCCGCGGCGACGCCTTCGACCTCGTTGGGATAGACGTTGAACCCCGAGACGAGAATCATGTCCTTCTTGCGATCTTCGATGAAGACGAAGCCACGGGCATCGATGCGGCCGATGTCCCCGGTGCGCAGCCAATCCCCGAACATGACCTGCTCCGTTTCGTCGGGCCGGTTCCAGTAGCCGGGCGTCACCTGCGGTCCGCGCACACAAATCTCGCCCACCTGATCGATGCCGAGTTCATCGCCGGCATCGGTGCGAATCGATATGTCCGTCGAGGGGATGGGCAGGCCGATGGAGCCGTTGTAGTCCAACCCCACCGGGTTGATGCAGGCGCCGGGCGAGGTTTCCGTGAGTCCCCAAGCCTGGGTCAGGATGCATCCGGTCACCTGTTTCCAGCGTGCCGCCACGACCGCCTGCACCGCCATGCCGCCGCCGAGCGTGACGCGCAGCGCGCTGAAGTCGACGGAGTCGAATCCAGGCGTGTGCAGCAGCGCATTGAACAACGTATTGACGCCACTGATGTAATAAAAACGGTACTTCTTCAATTCCGCGACGAACGCGGAGTAGTCGCGCGGATTCGTGATCAAGATGTTGTGCGCGCCGAGGCGCAGAAACGAGAGACAGTTCCCCGTGAGCGAGAAGATATGATAAAGCGGCAACGCCGTGATGACGATCCGCTCCGCGTCCGTCGCGAGCGCATCCCGCGTCCAGGCGTCGGCCTGGAGAATGTTCGCCACGATGTTGCGATGGGTGAGGATCGCACCCTTGGCGACGCCGGTGGTGCCGCCCGTGTACTGCAGAAACGCGATGTCCTGCAGCCCCAAGTCCACGGTCTCGAACTCGAGGCGCTCTCCCATCGCGAGCACCTCCTTGAAACGCAGCGCGCCGGGGATGGACCACGCGGGCACCTGTTTACGCACGTACCGCAGCACGAAATTGACGAGCGAGCCGCGCGGGAACGCGAGCAAATCGCCGGCGCCGGTCACCACCACGCGTTCGATGGCGGTGTGGGCGAGCACATCCGCAAGCACGTGCGCGAAATTTTCCAGAATGATGATGGCCTTGGCGCCGGAATCCACGAGCTGATGCTCCAGCTCGCGCGCGGTGTAGAGTGGATTCGTGTTCACGCCCACCATGCCCGCCCGCAACACGCCCACGAGAGCGATGGGGTATTGCAGCAGATTCGGCATCATGAGAGCGACCCGATCGCCGCGCGAGAGTCCCGCTTCTTGCTGCAACCATGCCGCCAGCGCGCGGCTTTGGTGCTCGAGCTCCGCATAGGTGATCGTCGTGCCCATGTTGGTGAACGCCGGTGACGCCGCGTAGTTGGCGCAGGCCTGCGAAATGAGTGCGTCCAGGGAGGCGTACTCAGCGGGGTCGATGGTTGCCGGTACTCCGGGTGGATAACTCTTCAGCCAAATTGGATCCACGCGGGATGCATCTCCTCTCGTTGTGGCAGGGTGTATAGCACCGCTGGCCCGATGGGGGCAACGGCGCGAGTCGCGCGCAACTCGGCTACACTCTGCTGCATGGGTTCTTCCACCGCGATTGGCACCGCGATTGGCACTGCGATTGGCGCGGGTCTGCTGCGATCGTTGCGGCTCCTCGCGTTGTCGGGGTGCGCGCTGCTCGGCGGCTGCGTTTTTGGCTATGGACATTGCCTGTTGACGCAACCGGTGGAGAATTCGCTGAGCGGCAGGATTCACTTCCGGTCGTATCCGGCGGGCACCGGGATCGATTACGTCCCCGTCCTCGCGCTCGACCGCACCGCATACATCTACGCACCCGCGCAGAGCATCTCGTGCATCGCGGTGAACGATGTGCAGATCACCCGTGTGGCCGAATTTCCGCCGGAGATCGTCGAGAATACCGAGATCACGGTGCGCGGCACGCTCTCGCTCGGCAACTCGGCGAACGCGCACACCCGCTTCGTATTGAATATGTTGAATATCGAACCTGTGGCGCCTGTTCGGCCGTCACCTGCCGTGTCGCCTGCACCGCCGGGGCCAACGGTACCGCCACCGCGGCCGTGATCTCGGCCGGCCGCGGGCAAAATGCCGGGGAAAAGGTTTACAATTTGCGGTGTTCGATCCACACCGGGAGCAATCATGAAGAAGAATCACATCGGGGAATTGTTTGCCGCACCTGTGCTGATGCTGAGCCTGGCGATGCCGGGATTTGCGAATACCACCAGTCCGGCGGCGACACCGCCGGCGGTCGTACTGCCGACCTGCAAGGATGGGACCACCTCAACCGTCGCCGGCAAGGGCGCCTGCAGCCATCATGGCGGTGTGGCAAAGGCCACGAAGATGACCGCAACGCCCACCGCCTCGCCGGCTGCCGCGATGCCGGCAGGCGCGGCTCCAGCCGCTGCCGCACCGGCTCCGGCCGCGAAAGCTGCTGCTCCGAGCATGGCGGCAAGCTCGGCCGATCCGACGGGCGCGACCGCCAAATGCAAGGATGGCACCTATTCGCATGCCAAATCGCACAGCGGCGCCTGCTCCAAGCACGGCGGTGTTGCGGACTGGCTGACGGCTGCCAAGTAGAAGCGCGTTCAGGGCACGGCGAGGGCCTGGGTTAAGGCGCCGAGTGGGCCGCCTTGGGGGCGGCGGCGAGCAGCGGCTGCAACGCCGGCCATAAATTGGCCAGCAGCCGCGGCTGGCCGGCCTCGTTCGGGTGAATCCCGTCGTCTTGCATCAGAGCGGCGTCGAGGGCGACGTCTTGCAGCAGGAACGGGACGAAGGCCACATGCTCGCCGCGCGCCAAGTCGCTGAATGCACGCCGAAATTGGTCGGTGTATTCGGGGCCGTAATTGGGCGGCACGAAAATTCCGAGCAGCAGCACGCGGGCGCCCGCAGCGCGCGCGAGTGACACCATGCTGGCGAGATTCGCGCGCATATCCGCAACGGGAAGGGCCCGCAGTCCGTCGTTGCCGCCGAGCTCGAGGATCACGATCTGCGGGTGATGCAGCGCGAGGGCGCGCGGCAGGCGCGCCAACCCCCCGGCGGTCGTTTCGCCGGACACGCTGGCATTGATCACCTGGTACCCGTAACCTGCTTCACGGATCTTCGCCTGGAGCAGTGCGACCCAGCCCTGCGCGACGCGAATTCCATACCCGGCGCTGATGCTGTCGCCCCAGACGAGAATGGACGGTGGGTCGGCCCTTGCCGCACCGGCACCGATCAACAGAACGCAAAGGACCAACAGCCGCATTGCGGACGCACTCCATGGCAGATCGAATCGTTTTGGAAGCAAAAGGTGTCTCTAAGACTGTCACAAGCCCGGAGGGTTCATTGACCATTCTCGCCGACGTCAGCCTGACCGTCCGTGGCGGTGAAACCCTCGCCATCGTCGGCGCCTCCGGCGCCGGCAAATCGACGCTACTCGCCTTGCTCGCCGGGCTCGACTCGCCGACCTCGGGTCGGGTCTTGATCGCCGGCGTGGATTTGACTGATATGGACGAAGACGGCCGGGCGGCGGTCCGCGGCCGCCACGTCGGTTTCGTCTTTCAGTCATTCCATCTCATCCCTTCGCTCACCGCGATCGAGAATGTGATGCTGCCGCTCGAATTGCGCGGAAGGT
>Ga0302319_10016643_pt1 | contig 13525 bp, 16 predicted proteins | sample Bog_T0_2_FD_203319 | JGI IMG/M metagenome (GOLD analysis project Ga0302319, IMG submission 203319) | Peat permafrost microbial communities from Stordalen Mire near Abisko, Sweden - Bog_T0_2 | ecosystem: Environmental > Terrestrial > Soil > Wetlands > Peat | place: Sweden: Abisko, Stordalen Mire...
AGTGGGCCAGGCTTTACGATGATCGCGCCTATGAACGCCTGAGTGGCGCCTACTTCGCCGGCATAATCCCCAGCATCCACGAAAAGTCCTGCGACACCCATGTGCCCCCGCCCTGCGCCGGAAGCGGAGCCGTGCCGGGCTTGCCGATCGTCGGCCCGCCGGGGAAATTTCCGAAGTTCGGATTCTCGTTGCCCGTCGTGCTCACAAGCGCATACGCATGGCAGGTCATGCACGAAGCCTGATGCGGCTCCACTCCGGCATTGAACTCGGTAAACGAATTGCCCAGCTGCACCGCGTTGCCGCTCGCATCCGTGAACTCCGTTTGAGCCGCCACCAACCGGTAATTCAACAACTCTTTCGCCAGCCCCGCGCGCTTCATCAGGTCTGCCAAAGCGGCCGTAGGAGCTGTCGCCGCACCCTTGCTCATCGCCGGGTCAGACCCCCACGGATCGTTGCACGCGTTGTAAAGATCCGGATTGCAGCGGTTCGGATTGGTCACGCTGTTCTGCGGTTCGAACGTCGCCCACAACCAGTTAGGCAGCAGCTTCGAGGAAATATGAATCCCCACCAGCGCATAACAGGCGTTGTCGATCGTCTCGACATAGACACCTTCCGGACGCTTTGCCGCGCAGTCGAAAGCATTGTTCACCGACGCTGCCGGTAACCAGTCCGCTTTCACTTCGAGCGACGGCGTCGGAAAAGAGACCCCTGTCGCGCCCGCGAAAGCCACCTGACTTTGCAGGTTCGTCAACGTCGCGCCCGCGACCGGAGCCTTCACAAACGCAGTCTCCTGAGGGTCCGTAAAAACCTCCTCGCAAAACTGTGGCGAAGAACCCAGATTCTTCGGGACAAACGGCTTCATAGCGGGCGATGCGGTCGCAGCCGTAGTCATCTCGTTGCAGCCGCCCGGTCCCGCCGCGGCAGCCATGGGCTTCAAACCCCGCCGCCTCAAATGCTCGCCCAAAGCGCTGCCATGCAAATGACGCACCGGAGCCGTAGCCGCCATCGTTTGGGTGGGACCGCAGCCGGGAGTGTTCGGCTCTAGAAAGCAGGTCTGCTCAGTCCACTTCTCCCAAGTAAGCTGTTCGTTTTTAGCGGGACAACTTGCGGCCACGAACAACTGCCACGCGGTCTGCTCATTACTGCCCGCCGCCGCCGAAGGCATCGCACAAGCCGGCGCAACCGTCTCCACCGCTTTTACAGGCTGAGTTTCGGGAGGCTTCGAGCACGAAACCTCAATCGCCGGGACGCACAAAAGCAAGACAAACGGAAACAGTTTTTTTCTCATGACTCGAAAAGTATGAGCGAAAACCGCCCCAAATGCCACATCGATTTTAAAAAAAAATCGTGGGGCCCACGCTTTGTGCTGCGGCGTCGTGTCTTCGAGCTTAGTATTTATTGAGTTCCGCGATTAACGCCGGCAGGCCCTTATTGTTATAAATATCGGCCAGCCGCTGTTCTTCCGGCGAAGGAGCGATAATCCGCAACAACGGCGAGGAAGCCTTGATCTCCGCCCGCGTCGGAACCCAAACCTTCCCGTCCGCGAATTCCACCTGGCTCACGAAACCCGTCATCCCCTGGATCTCCACCGGCCTTCCCGTCCGCGAAAACTTCAAAGTAGTATCCGGCGAAAGATGGCTCCGCTGGCCCGGAGGCAAAAGCATCGGGGTGCTCGAACCCGGCACCGACCCCGCCAGATACTCGTGCCCTTCCTTATCCTTCACCAGCCATCCAATCTCCACATAACGAACCGCGCGCCCCGACTTATTCAGCACCTCAATCTGCGGAGCGCTCGCCTCGTTCCCGGAAATCTGCGCCCAGCCTTCCACCGCCTGCACCGGCGATCCCGGCATGCTCAGGAAAGCGAACTGCGCAACATGCGCGGAGGGCGGCACCGCCGACCCCACTGCTCGCCCCGTCCGGCTCATCGCCACATCCAGCTGCGGCCGCTCGCTCTGCTTCTCCATGCTGAGCAGCATCTCTTCGCGCAAACCCTTCTCGCCCTTCGAGGCCAGAACCTGTTTGAAATAGGTCCGATCGCGCTGGGCTTCCGTTTCCCAGAACGTCATCGCGCGCTGAGAGTTGAGCTTATTGGGTCCGAAGAAACTCAAATCGTCGAACAGTACGCCGTCCAGCTGTACCCGCACCAGCGGACCGGCGGATTGCTGCACCGGCCTAACCAGCCGGATGTCGACCGGCAGCGTGAACTCGTTCGAAGGCGCAACATCGATGCACGGTCGCGCTACCGAACCCTTGCCGCCCGGTGCGAACTCCTGCGCCGTGATCAGCAGCGTCACCCCCCGCACCCGGTGAAAGCCGATATTGCGCAGCGTCAGAGACATGTGCAGGTTCAGCTCAATGGCGCTGCCCCGTGTCACAGCGCGCGATTCGCCCATGCTGGTCGAAACCAGCGCCAGCGGCGATTCCGGCGGAAGATCGATTTTCACCGAACTGCCGGGGTCGAGCACGGGCTCCTGCGCCATAAGCGGCAGAGCGATCGCCACAATCGCGAACAGACGCGCGCTGTTATTCAAAAGACGCATTTGTGATCGTTACCGTGCCATTCGAAACATTCGTTGCCCGGATCCCCTGAGCGCTTACCGTTTGGTTGGCCGGCGCGCCCCCGCCCCGATTCAGCAGCGTGATGCTGCTGGCCCCGGTGCGAAGTTCCAGACCCGCTACCGTGGATTCCACAACCGGCGTATTCGAGACAGCCACTTCTGGCGCCGCCACACGGGATTTCATCGTAATGCCCGCGCAGATCAAAAACAGCACGCTCGCGAAAGCCACCGTCAGCCGTGGATTCCATCCCCGCGCAGACTCCGAATCCCGCACGCATTCGCCCGCTTCAATCCCCAGCCGGATGTTCGCCTTCATCTCCGCCGCCAGCCGGTTCCAGTCCAGTTCCGGGGGAGCGATGCGAGCCAGATCCGCCCGCAGGATTTCGAAATGCGCCACCTTAGCCGTACACTCGCGGCATTCGCGAACATGCCGCTGCAGGAAGAAACGCGAGACTCTGCCGCACTCGCCGCCCGCCAGCAGGGCTAACTCGGTTTCGTTCGGATGGGGGTTCATCGTTTTCTCCTTTCCGCAAACTTTCTCAGTTTGATTCGAGCGTTAGCAATGTGAGACCGCACTGTCGCCTTTGAACAATCGAGCCTGCGGGCTACTTCCTCCGCCGGCAACTCTTCCACGTCGCGCAGCACCAGCGCGGCCCGCTCTCGCGGAGTCAATCGTTCCAGCCCCGCGGCAAGCCAGTCTTTTTGCTCTCCGCGAAGCACCGCCGCTTCAGGTGTTTCAAACAGGCTCTCAGGCGCGTCCGAGATCTCGCAGAATGTAATCCGGTTGTGCCGCCGCAGGAAATCAAGCGCCGTGTTAGTGGCGATGCGCGAGAGCCAGTGCGCCGCTTTCTGCCCGTCTTTCAGCTGATCCTGGCGCTGTAGGGCTTTAATGAAAGCCTCCTGCGTCAGATCCTGCGCGTCGTGAACGTTACCCACCATCCGGTAAATCTGAAGGAAGATGCGGCGCAGGTTTTCCGAAAAAAACCGCTCCTGATTCTCCGCGGACAGACTTGTCGCTTCCTGCAGCGCTTCCGGCCGCCGGTCGCCCGAATCCGAAGCCCGGTAATCGTCCGTCATTTGTAGAGCGGTAAAGAGCATCCCTTGCCAGACCTGACGAAATGGATCGGCCAAACGTGGAGGGAAATCGTTCCGCGCTATCCTCAAGTATAGGGCCAATACAGATGGACTACGGACGCCGTGTCGCGATCGTCGGAGCGGGCAAAACCGCGTTTGGAGCATTTGCGGACCAGGACCTCCGCAGCCTGGCGGTCGCGGCAGGCCGCAAAGCCCTCGCCAACGCCCGCATGGAACCCGGCGCCATCGAGGCTTTTTACCTCGGCAACTTCGCCGGCCCTGAATTCACGGCACAAAACCACCTCGCCCCCTGGATTTCGACCTCGCTCGGAATGGCTGGCATCCCGTCCACCCGCTTCGAAGCCGCCTGCGCCTCCAGCGGAGCCGCATTTTCCCAGGCGTTCATGGGCGTCGCCAGCGGCATTTACGACGCTGTCCTCGTCGTCGGCGTCGAGAAGATGACCTGCCAGCCAACTGCGCGCGTGACCGAGATCCTCGCCGGCGCAGGCGATGGCGATACCGAAGTCAGGGTTGGCTCCACCTTCCCGTCCCTGTTCGCGATGATTGCCCGCCGCCACATGCACGATTTCGGCACCACCCGTGAACATCTGGCTTCCGTGGCCGTCAAGAACCATGAAAACGGCGCGCTCAATCCCGATGCGCAGATGCGCAAAGTCATCACCCTCGAACAGGCCATGAACGCCCGGCCGATTGCCGAACCCCTGAATCTGTACGATTGCTCCCTCATCAGCGACGGTGCAGCCGCCGTCGTACTCTGCGCCGCCGATCGAGCCCGCGATTTCTCCGACAAACCTGTCCAGGTAAAAGGCGTCTCCCAGGCTTCCGACTTCGTCGCCCTCGACCGCAAGAAAGACATCACCACCTTCCCCGCGCTCCGAACCGCCGCTCAGAAAGCCTACGAAATGGCCGGTGTCACGGCCAAAGACATTGAATTCGCCGAACTGCACGACTGCTTCACCATCGCCGAAATCGTCGCCATGGAAGATCTTGGTTTCGTCGAGCGCGGGCGCGGCGGCTTCTTCAGCCTCGAAGGCGGCACGCGCCGCGAGGGCGCCATGCCCATCAATGCCAGCGGCGGTTTGAAGTCGAAAGGCCACCCGGTAGGCGCCACAGGCGTGGGCCAGCTTTGTGATATTATTCAGCAACTTCGGTGCGAAGCCGGCGACCGCCAGCTCAAGCGCCACTCCCTGGGGCTGGCTCAGAATCTGGGCGGCAGCGGCGCCACCTGCGTCGTCACCATTCTGGGGCGCGACTAACCATGCGAACCGGCGCCGTATACACCGAAACTGTTGTTCATCTTGCTCCTACAAAGTTCGCCGCGGACGTACCCTATCAGGTGGCAATCGTAGACCTTGACGACGGAGAGCGATTAACCGCCCGCATCGCCGGCGAACGCGTCGCCATTGGCGACCCTGTAATTGAAACGGAATCCCACGAAGCAATCCCTTTCTTTCAAAAATCATGACATCACTTGCAGAACCCATCTCGCGGCTCGGAACCGAGTCCGCGTTCGACGTCTTATCGCGCGCCCGCGCCCTTGAAGCTCAGGGCAAAGACATCGTTCACCTCGAAATCGGAGAGCCCGATTTCGATACGCCCCGGCATGTGGTCGAAGCCGGTCAGAAAGCGCTCGGCGCCGGCTTTACTCATTACGGCCCCACGCCTGGCCTGCCCGATTTGCGCAACGCCATTGCTGAGTATGTTTCGCGCACCCGCGGCATCTCGGCCGAGCTGAAAAACGTTGTCGTCACCCCCGGCGGCAAACCCGTCATCTTCTTCCCCATGATGGCGCTACTCGGTCCCGGCGATGAGGCGATTTACCCCAACCCCGGCTTCCCGATCTATGAATCGATGATCCGCTACATGGGCGCGAAGCCTGTGCCCATCCCGCTCGTCGAGGAACGCGGCTTCTCTTTCGATCTCGACGTCTTCCGCGCCAGCCTCACCGACAAAACAAAGATGGTGGTGCTCAACTCGCCCCAGAATCCCACCGGCGGCATCATCCCCAAAGAAGACATCGTCGCCATCGCCGATGCCGTGCGCGATCGCGACCTCGTCATCCTCAGCGATGAGATCTATTCGCGCATTTACTACGAGGGCGATGCCCCGTTCTCGATTGCCAGCCTTCCAGGCATGGCCGAGAAGACCATCATCCTCGACGGCTTTTCGAAAACCTACGCCATGACAGGGTGGCGTCTCGGCTATGGCGTCATGCCGGAATACCTGGCGACTGCGGTGGGCCGCCTGATGGTCAATTCAACATCCTGCACCGCGACCTTTACGCAGATGGCGGGCGTTGCCGCGCTGCAGGGTCCGCAGGACGATGTCGATAAGATGGTCGCCGAATTCCGCCGCCGCCGCGATGCCTTCTGCGCTGCCCTGAATGACGTTCCCGGCTGGCGTTGCGTCCTTCCCGGAGGCGCGTTCTACGCCTTCGCGAACGTCAAAGCGATGGGAAAAAGCTCGAAAGAAATCGCCGACGGGCTGCTCAACGAAGGCGGCGTCGCATGCCTCGATGGCGGCGGCTTCGGCGAATACGGCAAAGGCTACGTCCGCTTCAGCTACGCCAACTCCTACGAGAACCTCATGAAGGCGGCCGAGCGCATCAAGTCCTGGGCTTTACACCAGTAACCAAAAACACGGCGCCGGGGCTTTCCACCATCCCCGGCCCCTCGAATCCATCGCCAGGCGCGAACTGCATCCCGCCGAAGGTCCCCTCGCCTTCAAGGGCAATGCATAAATCTCCTTCGAGCATCGCCGAACCGTTCACCAGCGCCCGCTCCACCCGGAAATACGCGCACTCCGCCAGCACATTCCCGTGCCGCGGAACGAACCCATCGTACGGCACGAAGTTCGCCACATCCAGCACTTTCTCGACGTGCAACTCCCGCCCCCGCCCGAAATCGTAAAGCCGGTAAGTCACGTCCGAAAACTGCTGCACCTCGCAAAGCGCCAGTCCCGCTCCGATCGCATGAATCGTGCCCGCCGGAAGGAAATAGGTCTCCCCCGCACGCACTTCCACCCACCGCAGCAAATCCACAATCTCGCCGCTCAAAGCCGCCTCGCGAACCCGCTCCGCCGTCTCCGCCTGCTTCAGCCCGATCGCGATCCGAGCCCCCGGCTCCGCCCGCAGCACATGCCACATCTCGGTCTTTCCCGCCGACCCGTTCTCATGCGTCCGCGCATACTCGTCCCCCGGATGCACCTGCACCGAAAGGTTATCCGAAGTAAACAGGAATTTCACCAGAACCGAGCCCTCAAACCAGATTTCTCCGATCTTGAGGGCCCCCCGATTCCTATACCACGGCTCAGTATCCGCCGAGCCCCAAACCTTCTCTAAAGGTCTGATCGTCAGCCGTCGGGGCATCAGCCCAGGCTATCCGCGAACTTCTGAATACGGTCCAGACCCTTCTCGAGCTCCGCCATCGAAGTCGCATAAGAAATTCGAACATGATCGTCCGTCCCGAACGCCTCGCCCGGAACCACCGCCACGCTCGCTTCCTTCAGCAGCCGATCCGCAAACTCCAGCGGGGTCTTCATCCCGCCGCGCGTAATCGCCCCGCGAATATTCGGATACGCATAGAAGGCCCCAGCCGGTAGCGAACACGTAATTCCCGGAATCTCCCGCAGCCGAGGAACCACGAAATCCCGCCGCTTCCGATACTCTGCCAGCATCCCCGGAATCGAATCCTGCGACCCCTTCAACGCTTCGATCGCCGCCTTCTGCGCAATCGAAGTTGGATTCGAAGTCGAATGGCTCTGCAGCTTCATCATTGCCCCGATAATCGGCTCCGGCGCCAGCCCGTACCCAATGCGCCACCCCGTCATCGCATAGGTCTTCGAAACCGTCCCCGCTACCAGCACCGTCGGCTTGGAATCTTTTATCGACGCGATCGAATACGGCTTGCCTTCATACAGAAAGTGCGAATAGCATTCGTCTGTCAAAAGGTAAATCCCCTTCGCCGCCGTGATGTGATAAAGCTTGTCGAATTCCTCCCGCGCCATGATCGCGCCCGCCGGATTGCTCGGCGAGTTGATGATCACAATCTTCGTCTTCGGAGTGATGCTCTTCTCCACCATCGCGGCCGTCAGATTGAACCCCTCCGCCTCGTCGGTCTCGACAAACACGCACTTGCCGCCCGCATAATTCACGATGTCTTTGTAGGTCACCCAGTAAGGCACCGGAATGATGACCTCATCGCCCGGATTCACCAAAGCCTGCGTGTATTCGAACAACACATGCTTTCCGCCTACCGTGATAATGCATTCCGACGTCTTGTAATCCGTCCCGAACTCTTCCTTGTGGCGATTCACCACCGCCTGCTTCGTGTCCGCCGTACCGCCCGCCGGCGTGTACTTCGTGAAGTTCGCTTCAATTGCGGCGATACCGGCCCGCTTGATGTTCTCGGGAGTGGGAAAATCCGGTTCCCCGGCGCTGAAATCGACCACGTCGACTCCCTCGCGCCGCAGTTTATCGGCGTCGGCCATCACCTTCATGGTCGAGGAAACGCTGATCAGCGCTATGCGGTCAGCAGTCTTAGGGGGGGCTTGCAGTGTAGGCGTCATGTTGTTTTAAATCTTTCGCGCAAACGTTGCTCCACCAGAGGCGGAACCAGTCCTGTAATATTCCCGCCGAGGCCGATCACCTCTTTCACCAGCCGTGAGCTGATGAAGGAAAATGCCTCGCCCGCCAGCAGAAATGCCGTCTCGAGACCCGGCTGCAGGCGCCGATTCATCAAAGCCATCTGCAGTTCGTTCTCATAATCCGAAATTGCCCGAATGCCGCGCAGGATCACCCCGGCGTTCTTTTTCACCGCGTAATCCGCCAGCAGACCGTGGAACGAATCGACCTCCACATTGGGAAACCGGCACACGGTTTCCGCCAGCATGTCCATCCGCTCCTGAACGGTGAACAGCGGAGCCTTCGACTCGTTCCGAAGCACCGAAACGATGAGACGGTCGAACAAACGAGAACCCCTCTCGATCACATCGAGATGCCCATTCGTGATCGGATCGAACGACCCAGGGTAGATCGCGACCACTCTCGTATGCTTCTGCGTCATTCTTTCGAAACGGGGAAAAAGCGCTAACTAATGATTCTACATGTGCCCAGAGCGGGACTTGGCCCAGCCCAGCCCAGACCCTGACAGATCGCGCGACAGTCTCGAAGCGGATCACGTTCCGCTCACAGCGGTAGGGCTATTTAATGCGGTAGACGATGCCGTCTTCGACAAAGCGATCACCGATCGTCCGCAGGGCCAGACGCATTCCTTCCACGGATTTATCCTTTCCAAAGTTTCGGCGCAGCGCACGCACAAAAGGGTCCTTCATTTCGAGAATCTTCAGCGTTGGTGTCTGCAGGTAAGAAATCCCCCCGGCCGTCAGAGCGTCGTGAACCAGCCCATAGGCTTCGAGGGGACCCGCTTCGTCGAGCAGCCTCGATGCAAGTACAAATCGCCAGTCTTCGTATTCCTGCGGATAGAGCCACATGGCTATCTTGATTGCCAGGCCGGCATCATCGAGCGCGACGAGCATTCTTGTGCCGATTTCCAGTTCCGACGCTAATAATGCAGTCTTAACCATGTCATTACTCCGTGCTTTCTGTTCTCAACCGCTTCGATCAGGGCAGCTGCCTGAGCCTCACTGTATTTAGCATACCGGCTCTGCTCCGGACCAGTCCTGGACGTCATCCCAACGTTTGCGAAACTCTTCATCCCTGGCGGACCGGCCCTTCAAGTCCTCTTCCAGTTCCGCTACTCGCGCCAGTTCCTTAAGATTGTGGGAGTAGCTGGAATTAACGCGCGTTTTATCCGGAAAATCATACCTCCTGGTCCTCTTCGCAATGCATGCCTTCAACGCACACTCCACCGCATACCCCGCCAAATAATATGCCCCATCGGGGAGCCCTGCATTCAGCAGTGCTTTCGCCTCGCGAAGCCGGGCTCGCGCTATCGCCTGCAGATCTTCACGATTCACCGTCCCCAATGGTACCCGTTCTCCGCCGGTAAAATGTCAGGAGATGCCCATCCAGATCGCCCCCGCCACCGAATCCGACGTCCCCACCATCCTCGAAATGATTCGCGGCCTTGCCGAATACGAGAAGCTTCTCCACGCCTGCACCGCAACCGAATCCCAGATCCGCGAAACGCTGTTCGGCGAACATCCCGCCGCCGAAGTCATTCTTGCTTACAACGATGCTGAGTGCGTCGGTATGGCGCTTTTCTTCCCCAACTACTCGACGTTTCTCGCCAAACCGGGCCTCTACCTCGAAGATCTCTTCGTTAAACCGCACGCCCGCGGACAGGGTGCCGGCGCCGCACTGCTGAAAGAACTCGCACGAATCGCCAAACGCCGGGGCTATGGCCGGGTTGAATGGGCAGTCCTCGACTGGAACGAACCCTCCATAGCCTTTTATAAAAAACTGGGCGCCGTTCCCATGGACGAATGGACCACTTTTCGCCTCACCGGCAAAGCTCTGAACCGGCTTGCTTCCGGCTCATCTGATATCCTGTCGGTTTAGGAAATCTAACGGCGCGCCAGCCTTATCATGACGGCAATCAGGCGCGCCCTTTCGCACGTCCGGAGTTCTCTCAAAATGTCAGGTCATTCAAAATGGGCGACGATTAAGCACAAGAAAGCCGCCACCGACGCCAAGCGCGGCAAGATCTTCACTCGCCTTATTAAAGAAATTCAGATCGCGGCCCGGTCCGGCGGCGATCCCGACGGCAATCCGCGCCTCCGCACAGCGATCGTCGCTGCTAAGGGCGTGTCGATGCCTGCCGACAACATCAAGAAAGCCATTATGCGCGGCACCGGCGAGCTGGAAGGTGGCCAGATCGACGAAATCATGTTCGAAGGCTACGGCCCCGGCGGCGCTGCCGTGCTGGTTTCAGTCGCCACCGATAACCGCAACCGCACGGTCAGCGAAATCCGCCACATGTTCTCGAAAAACGGCGGCAATCTCGGCGAACAGGGCAGTGTCGCCTGGATGTTCGAGCGCAAGAGCCAGATCGTGGTCGAAAAGGAACAGGCCGACGAAGACAAGCTCATGGGCATCGCGCTCGAAGCCGGCGCCGAAGATCTGAAAGACAGCGGCGATTCGTGGGAAGTGATTTCCGATCCCACCAGCCATGAGGCCGTTCTGGAAGCCATTCAAAAGGCCGGCATCGAGACCGTCTCCGTTGAAGCGGTCGCCATGGTGCCGAAGAATCTGATGAAGCTCGAAGGCCGTAACGCCTCCGGCATGATGAAACTCACCGACGCGCTGGAAGAGCATGACGATGTGCAGAACGTCTACTCGAACTTCGACGTCGACGAGGAAGAAGTCGAAAGCCTGGCCTGAGGATGACCCGCCGCATGCGAGTGCTGGGAATCGATTGCGGCACTGAGCGGACCGGCTACGGCATCATCGATACGGATGGCCGCCTGCATCATCTTGTGGCAGCCGGTTGCATCCGCTCTTCGGCCCGCGATGCGCTCGAACTCAGGCTCCTGAATATCGCGTCGGGGCTGCGCGGTTTGTTTGCCGAATATCAGCCGCACTATGCCGCGGTAGAGGAAGTATTCTTCGCCGTGAATGCCCGCAGCGCGCTGAAGCTTTCGCATGTGCGCGGGGTAGCGCTGCTCATAGTCGCGGAGGCGTCGCTCGAAGTGGCCGAGTATTCGCCGCTTGAAGTAAAGAAGAGCGTGGTCGGTTATGGCCGCGCGGAAAAATCGCAGGTACAGCAGATGGTGGCTTCGATATTGCGGCTTGCCGAACCGATCGCTTCGGAAGATGCCAGCGATGCGCTCGCCATCGCGATCTGCCACGCGCACCACATTCCGCTGCTGGCGAGAAAGGTGGGCGCATGAGACTGGTCTCGCTCCTCTTCATCCTTCCTCTGATTGCTGCCGCGGAACCTAAAATCACTTTCTCTAAATCCTTCCCCGGAAGCGTTCCTGCGTACGTCGAAATAACCGTGGATAAAACCGGCGCAGCCGAATACAAGGAAGATCCCAAAGACGACAATCCCCTTAAATTCCAGCTTCAGCCCGAAGAAACCAGCGCCATCTTCTCCCTGGGCGACCGTCTTGACCATTTCAACCACCCCATCGAATCCGGCCTCAAGGTCGCGAATATGGGGCTGAAGACTTTCCGGTACGATCCGGGCGACGGCGCGTCCCACGAAGTGAAGTTTAACTACTCCGAAGATCCCGAAGCGAAGACTCTGCTCGACTGGTTTGAACGCATCTCCGAAACCGAACGCGCCCTCATCGATCTCGAACGCGCCGTCCGCTTCGACAAACTCGGCGTGCAGGACGCCATCCTTCGAATCGAAGTCACCCGCGATCAGAAACGCCTCGTTGCCGAACGGCAGTTCCTTCCGCTGCTCGACCGCGTTGTGAAAAACGAAAGTTATCTCCACATGGCCAGGGAACGCGCGGCGGCCCTCACCGAAAGTATCCGAGCAACGAAATGAAGCTGCTGCTTATCATGATTGCCGCAGGCGCGGCATGGGGGCAGGCTACCGCCCAGGATCTTGCCCAGCAGGAACAGGCCGAACTGAGCAAAGCCGTCACCGATGCCGGCAACAGCCCCATCGATTTCACCCACGCCCTCGAACGCCATCTCGCGAAATATCCCGACAGCCCACAGCGCCTCGCCATCGAAAAGGCTCTGGCGAAATCGGCCATGGATGCCAACGATCGCCCGCGCCTGATTCTCTATGGCGAACAAGTCCTGAAAGCCGAACCGAAGAGCGACGACTTCCATCTCATCGACGCCGTAACCCGAGCCCTGCTCGACGCAGGCGATGCCGAGTCTTCAAAGAAGGCCCTCGAATACACGATGCGATATCGGCAGGATGTCGATTCCATGCGTTCCCGCGCATCCGAAGGCCACATGACAGAAGGGCAGTGGGCCGCTGAAATCGACCGCGCCATGGCGCGTGTCCTGATGCTGCAGGCTCGGGCCATCGGCAATCTGGGCAACGCGGAAGAAGCGGTGAAACTGGCAAAATCGGGCTGGGATTTATCGCCCAGCGCCGAAGGCGCCCGCGAAACCGGTTACTGGTACGACAAGCTCAACCGCCTTGCGCCCGCCATCGAATACTACGCCGACGCCTTCGCGATGGACGATCAGGCAACTACGCCCGCCGATCGCGTCAGCGACCGTGCGCATTTGGCCCAATTGAGCACAAAGCTGAACGGATCCGAAAAGGGCCTGGGAGACCAGGTGCTGGCGGCATATGATCGAACCGCCTCTATGCGTAAACAAATGCTGGCCGATATGAGAAAAAAGGACCCGAACGCGGGCCGCTTCGATCTGCTCGATTTCACGCTCGCCCCTGCCGACGGAGGAGAGCCGGTTTCACTCGCCTCTCTCAAAGGCAAAACCGTCGTGATGGATTTCTGGGCCACATGGTGCGTCCCCTGCAAAATCCAGCACCCCATGATCGAGAAGATCAAAGCGAAGTACGAGAAATCGGGCAGCGTCGTCTTCCTCTCCGTCGATTCCGACGACGATCACTCGGTGGTGGCGCCGTTCCTCAAAGAAATGCACTGGGGCGGGCGAATCTTTTACGATTCCGGTCTCGGCCGGTTCCTCACCATCAGTTCTATCCCCACCGTAATCGTGCTCGATAAGGACGGCAAAATCTCCAGCCGTATGGCTGGCTTCGTCCCCGAGCGTTTCGAAGACATGCTGACACAACGGATAGAGGAGACGCACCCGAATTAATATGCGCATCCGAACCCCGGCACTGTTCGCCATCCTCGGCCTGCTCATTATCGGGAGCGCGTTCGCTTTCCAGAAGCCGTTCCGCGAGTACCCGGGCATTGAATACGAGAACTTCCCGCTGCCGCCCGATTATCAGGAAAAGACCGAGTGG
>Ga0302319_10016644_pt1 | contig 13525 bp, 9 predicted proteins | sample Bog_T0_2_FD_203319 | JGI IMG/M metagenome (GOLD analysis project Ga0302319, IMG submission 203319) | Peat permafrost microbial communities from Stordalen Mire near Abisko, Sweden - Bog_T0_2 | ecosystem: Environmental > Terrestrial > Soil > Wetlands > Peat | place: Sweden: Abisko, Stordalen Mire...
CGGCCGATCTGGATTAGCGATTTAAGCGCGGTGCCGCCGAGCCAGCGGCTTGAATCCGCGCAACGGCACCAGATGGTCTCCGGCTGGGCTGTGCCGGTGCGAGTGGGAAGCAAGGTGCTGGCGGTTCTGGAGTTTTATAGCCATTTGCTGCTTCGCGAGGATCGCGAGGCCATCACCACGGTGGAAACGGTGGCAGCGTCGCTGGGACAGATGTTGGCGCGCTCCTATGAACGGGGCCGCGCCGAAGAACTTTATCGGCAGCAGGAAATCCTGCTCGATTCTGTTGCGGATGGCATTTGCGGTGTCGATCGGCATGGGCTGGTGAGCTTTGCCAACCCTGCTGCCGCGCGCTTGCTGGGTTCTGCCGCCTCCAGCCTTACCGGCAAAAAGGTGCATGATCTTCTGCACGGTTACGCACCGGCCACGCGGGAATGCGCGAAGGATTGCCCGCTTCGGCGTTCCACGGGAAATCGCAAGTCCGCAGGGGGCGAGGACACGATCTTCCGGTCCGATGGCGGCTCCTTTCCGGCGGAGTATGCACTCACTCCGATCCTTGACCAGGGGCGATTCTCAGGGTCGGTGCTCAGCTTCAGGGACATCAGCCAGCGTTTTGCGCTTGACCGCCTCAAGGACGAATTCATTTCCACCGTGAGCCACGAATTGCGTACTCCGCTGACTTCCATCCGCGGCGCGTTGGGACTGTTGTCTTCTGGAATCCTGGCCAAAGTCGATGGCAAGGCGGCTGACTTGCTGCGCATCGCCCTCACCAACTCTGACAGGCTGGTACGGCTGATTAATGACATCCTGGATCTGGAGCGCATTCAGAGCGGGCGCGAACCACTTGCATTCCGCTCCGTGCAGCTGGCAGACATCGTGCGCCAGGCAATTGACGATATGAAGCCGGTTGCCGACGCAGCCGATGTGCATCTAATCCACGACACCACCCAAGTTGAGATTGCCGCGGACGCCGATCGACTTTTGCAGGTCATTACGAACCTGTTGTCGAACGCCGTGAAGTTCTCTCCGCCTGATTCGACGATCTCCGTGATGCTGCGGCCGGGCGTCACCGGGGTCACCGTGTCAGTGATTGATCAGGGTCGTGGCATTCCCGCGGATAAACTCGAGGCAATTTTTGGACGATTCCAACAGGTGGATGCGTCCGACTCCCGGCAGAAGGGTGGCACCGGGTTAGGATTGGCCATTTGTCGCACCATTGTCCTGCAGCATTCGGGGCGAATCTGGGCGGAGCGCAATCCTGTATCGGGCTCTACTTTCCGGGTATTTCTGCCGTATCGGCCAGTGCCGGTGAAGACCTCCGGAAGCGTATTTGAGCATGAGCCGCGCCACGGGACGATCCTGCTGGCGGATGCCAACGCAGCGGCGCGTCCGCAAGTAGCGGCCCAGTTGAGTCGCCATGGCTACCGTGTGGTGGAGACCACCACGCTGGAACAGACCTTGGCTGCGGCGCATGAAGGGGTGCAGGCGATTTTGCTGGGGACGTCAGTTGACGGCATGAACGGCTGGGAGATTCTTCCGATGCTGCGAGGCGCCGACCCTGAGGCTCATACACCCATTGCTCTGCTTGGCATCGATCATCGAAAAGACCCCATGGATTCACCGGCAGTGACGCAGCGACGTGCCGTCCGCCTGCCGCTGGACGAAGATGCGTTGCTGGGAGAACTGGCGCGCTCACTCTGTGAGCCGGGGGAGAAAGCTCGCATCCTGGTTGTGGGCGACGATGTGGCGATGACCGCCGCTATCCGCGAGATCTTTTCGCGAGACACGATCGAAGTGGCGCTCGCACAGTCGAGGCAGGGGGCCCTGGATGCCTGTTACTCCTTCAAGCCGCACTTGCTGATTCTTGACATCAGCCTGCCCGATGGAGACGGATTCAACGTGATCGACTGGCTGCGCCAGCGCAACGACCTGGCGCGTTTACCCCTGGTGGTGTACTCAGGTCGCGACATTTCAGCCGCCGACCTGAGCCAGCTCGCACTGGGGCCCACGCACTTCCTGTCAAAAGCGCGTATCAAGCCGCAACAGCTTGAGGCGCTTGTATTGACGATGTTGCGCACTTCGCGCCCCGTGGAGGAGGCGCTTCCGCTGGAACCTCACGGCCGCAACGCCTGATCGGGAAGGGCTGGTGATGGAAAAACGTGGCAATTAAGATTCTGGTTGTTGCGCAGTGGCCTTTCCCGGGTTGTTCAAGGCATGCGGCTTTCGATAGAGTTCAAACAGCAAGCAAAACATTGAGCCGATTCAGGTTGAATGTGGGACCACTCGCCCGGTGAGGCGGAGCAGCTCGCTGTTTCCTGCGCGCGTATCCTTCTCGAGTATCCAAGTAATGAAAAAAGATGACGGTCGTAGCGCTTTCTAGGGATAGCAATAGTGGAACCGCTGTGAAACCCTTTTGGCATGTCTATAAGCAGTTGGGGAGGATGTTCAGTCGTGGCGCACCGAGTACTGATCATCGATGATGAAAACGATATCCGTGAAGTCGCGGCATTGAGTCTTGAGACCGTTGCCGGGTGGGAAGTGATGGTTGCCAATTCAGGGGCGCAGGGGCTGGCACGCGCAATTGAGTATCAACCGGAGGCCATCCTTCTGGACGTGATGATGCCGGGTATGGATGGGCCAACGACGTTTCGTGAGCTAAGGAAAAACCCCGCCACCGCCCACATCCCGGTGCTGTTGCTGACCGCCAAGGTGCAGGGTACTGACCAGCGCCGTTTTGCTGACCTGGGCGTTGAGGCTGTGCTGTTTAAACCCTTTGATCCGCTCACGCTGTCTTCGCAGATCGCCGGCGTTCTGGGCTGGAACTGAATCGGGACTGGAAGATGGATGCAATCGGACAAAGCGCGCTGGCTGAAGCCTTGGATCGGATGTGGCTGCAGTATCTGCCCCAGATGGAAGAGCGTGTGGCAATCCTTGAGGCGTCTGCCGCCGCGTTTGTCGCCAAAGAGCTCACGCTTACGCAACACGAAGCGGCCAAAGGCGCGGCGCACAAGCTTGCCGGGGTGCTGGGAACGTTTGGATTGACAAAAGGAACCGTTCTTGCCCGGGAGGCCGAAATTCTCTATTCCGGCGAGCCGGAAGACGATCCGTCGCTGGGCCCGCGGCTTACCACGATTGCCGCTGAGCTGCGCGTGATCGTAGCCAATCGCAAATAAAGCAACACCGCTTCCGCCCTATGCGGGGAGCGCGCGCTTCGCTTCGAGGCGCGCCTTCACCCTTGAGCCGACAAACACAACCACTCCTGCTGCAATCAGCGCCACCGTTCCTCCCAGGACCTTGGCCAAGGCGAGCGGCTTGTTGGTTTCCTCGCTGCCTGGGATTACTGACAGAACAATGGTGACGGCACAGCTTAAGAAGCCGATGGCACCGAGCGCGATGGCCACCGGCCGTCCACCGGGAACGCGGCGAACCTCCGGCCCGGCCGGCCTGCTCTGCAAGCGAATCATGGCGGCAAAAAGAAATAGATACGGCAGAAAAAGAGAGATCACCGCCATGCTCACGAGAACGTTGTATGCGCCCCGCACGGTTGTGCCCGCCTGCCCCAGCAACGCCACAATCATGCCGGCACCGCCGTATACCGCGATTGCGACCCAAGGCGTTCGGTAGCGAGGATGAACCCAACCGAAGGATGGGGGCAGATAGCGATCGACACCGGCGACGAACGGCAGGCGCGCGGTCGCAGAAAGATTTGCGGCTGCTCCGCCAATGGAGTTCAGAGCAACCAGTAAAGCAATGGGAGCGAGTAGCCATCCCACGCCGAGCTTTTCCGCCAGCATGTGGATGCCGTTTACAAAGCCGTCCGGGCCGCCGACGGCCTGGCTGGGCAGTGCAACCAGCAGCGCCGCCGTTCCGGCAATGTATCCGATGGCGAGTAAGCTGCCGCCGACGAGCAATGCCCACGGAATCACGCGACGCGGATTTTGAATTTCATCGCCCATGGCGGAGGCGGACTCAATGCCGGAGAAAGCGAAGAAAACACTGGACCAAAAGACTGCGTTTTCAAATGTCCAATGCGGGATCATCGTGGATTTGGTGAAGTGCGTGGCAGGGCCGAAGCGAAAGTACGAAGCGGTGGCAAGAACAATGAGCACGGTCAGCGGAATGAAGCTGCCCAGCGAACCGATGTTGTTGAGCCACTTGCCCACGTCCACTCCGCGGATATTCAGCAATGTGATGAGGAGCAATGCGAGGACCGAAAACAGGATGAAGTACGTCGGGCTTGACGCCAACGTTTGCGCCCGGGGACCAAACGCGAATAGGGCCGACGCTGCACCGAAGTAAAGCACCCCAGGAAAAAACGGAAGGTTGCTCATCCAGTAGCTCCACGCGCAGATAAATCCGGAAAAGTCTCCAAAAGCTTCGCGGGTCCAAACATAAATACCACCCTCTTCAGGATGGCGCGATGAGAGTTCCATCACGCTGGCGGCAAGCGGAATGAAGAAGCAGGTGAGCGCGGCGATCCATACCACGAGGATGCTTGGACCGGCGGCTGCGGCGGTTGCTGTCCAGCGGATGCTGAGGGCGACGACGAGATAGAACAGCGCCAGATCGCGAAACCTGATTCCTCTTTTAAGCGCGGGAACGGGAAGCATGTACGGCGGAGCATAGCAGAGGCGTGGCTGCCGACGCAGCTAAATTTTGTGGAGATCCTTGAGAATCGCCATTGCCGCATTGCGCCCGTTGATACCGATAACACTCCCGCCGGGATGGGTGCATGCGCCGCATAAATAGACGCCGGGCATTGGCGTTCGCGCTGAGAGGCGGTTGGCCCACATATAAGGTGGAAGGCATTCGCCTTGAAAGATGTGGCCTCCGGTAAGGCCGACCTTCTGTTCAATGTCCGGCGGCCCAAGCACTTGGGCGTCGATGACGGCGCTCTCAATGTTGGAACAGAACCGGCCGATCGAATCCAGTGCAAGCTTTCGGACCTGCTCGCGCCGGGTGTCCCATGTCCCTTCTTGAAACTTGTACGGCACGTACTGCGCGAAGACACTCATCGTGTGCTGCCCGGCGGGAACAACGGAGCGGTCATGCACGCTCTGGAAATAGAGCTCGCACCAGAGATGATGCGGCAGTTCACCTCGACGCGCCGCGGCGAAGCCAGCTTTCCATTCCTCCTTGGTAAGGGGGGCGTTGATCTGACCGTAGTGATGCGGCTGATTAGTGCCGGCGCGAGCTTTAAAATCCGGCAGCTCACGCAGATGTACATTGAGCTTCACCGTACAGCCTTCAATGGGGACGCTTTCCACCCGCGTCCGCCAGGTTGAATCGGCTTCTTTACCCAGCAAACGCAGGGTCTGGCGCGGGTCGGCGTTGGAGACGATGGTGCCTGCTGCGATCCGCTCGCCGCTTTCAAGCAGCACGCCTTCGCCCGGAATGATTGCGGACACCGGCACTCCTGATACCACGGTTGCCCCGGCTTCTAGTGCGGCATCGCAGAAATAAAAGGACACCATGCCCATGCCGCCGCGCACGTAGCCCCACATGCCGGGCATCCCGCCCAGGCGGCCGGATGCATGATGAAAACGAATAGACGCGGTGCCTTTATCGAAGGGGCTGGCATTGGTGCCGATCACGCCCTGGCCAAGGTAGGCAATCTGGAGACGTTCATTGTTGATGTAACGTTCGACGAACTCGGCCATCGACCAATCGAACAGCAGCGAGCGCGCTTCACTATCTTTGCCAAGCCGTTCTTCAATTTGCTCGCGCGTGGGTGGTTCGCCAATCCACAGATCGCCATTGCCCGGCGGACGGAGCGCATCCCGCAAACGGCGTAGCACTCCGTTCATGGCGCGCCAACCTTGAACATCGGCGGGCGCAAGGGCGCGGACTTCCTCGGCGCAGCGATCGTCGTCATCCCAAAGCTGAATGCTGGAGCCGTCGAGAAAAGGTACAAACAAGCCATTGACCGCCGGAGTCCACTGATAGCCGCGACGTGGGAGTTCCAACTCTTCAAGCACCAATGGATGGAGTAGCCCGGCAAGATACGCGCACGGAGACATGCGCACGCCGGGAAAAGGCTCCTCAATTGTGCATGCGCCGCCGACGCGGGCGCGGCTTTCAATTACCAGCACACGCTTGCCCGCGCGCGCCAGGTAAGCAGCGCACGCCAGGCCGTTGTGGCCTGCGCCCACTACGATGACGTCCCAAGTCCGTGTGGCCAATTCGCGGATCGGAACAGGGAGGCCAACTTCGCCGAGCATGTCAGCAGTGGCTGAACTCATATTCGCTCTACGCTATCATTCCCCGTCGAGACTTGTGAATGGACGCGATCCAGTCGCGAATTCCGTTGCTTCTTGCTTTCTGCTAATTTCAAAATGAGGATGCGATTGATGAAGGCACCCACGTGTTCTCGTCCCATGAAGAGGACAAGAATATCTATGCGAGCGTTGCGATTGGGGAAGCCGGTTTCCCTTGTAGGTGCTCTCGCATTGGGATTCCTGCCGGGATGGGGCCAATCCCCTGCCGCGACCGGCCAATCCTCCCTGGTGCCGTCTTCCTCTACGTCGATGGCGAATTCACTGCAGCAGGCCGGAAACAATGAACTCCACATCTTTTACGTGCATGGTATTGGCGCCGGCGGTCCAGATGACTTCGATTCAAACTTGCTGAGAAAGAGTATCTGCAAATTCCTGAAAGATTGTGTAACGACTGAGGGTCGTCTGGAAGGGACTGATTACGCGGATCAGCATATATTTGCGCTGAACGCTCCGCCCCCTACGCTGGCTTATTTTGGAAAGCCCGTTTGGAGCAGCGATGCTTCAGGACGATCAGAAGAATGGAATGCTTCAGCGCCTTACGTTGATCACTGGAAGCTTGAACGCAGAAACGCTCCGGCTGTTTATGTGGATGAAATCGACTGGTGGCCCTTGGTGTTCGCGCTGAAGTGCCGCCAGATTATCGCCGAGGACGCGGTGCTCGCGGGGCCGCAGAAAGCTTATCTCGATCTGTGCTCGAAATCAGAAGCCGACAACAGCCATCCGGGACGCTATCGACTTTATCCGTGGATCAGTGCGGCCGAGTCACAGCGGCTCAAGGCTTTGCCTGCGCGTGGAGCGAGGGTCAATCGAAACCTGAAGAATAGCCTCCTCGATTGGGGTCTCGCAGATGCGTTGATGGCGGTCGGACCCATGCAGCCACTGCTATTGGAGGGAATTCGTCAGTTGGTGTTGAAGTCAGTGAGCGTGTCAGCGGGGAGCTCGCCGAGTGGTACAGATGCGTTGGCCGACCAGGAGTTTGTGATTGTTGCCCATAGCCTGGGAAGTTACCTGATTTTTTCAGCACTGGACATGCAAGCTCCGCAATCGAGTTCCGCCGAATTGAAGGAGTGGCAAAAGGAATTCAATGCAATTCTCAGCCGTACCTCGGTAGCTTATTTTCTGGCCAATCAGCTTCGGCCGCTGGAATTAGCGAGCCTGGATACCAAATCAAGTATGGTGCATCACCTTGAAACTTGGAGCGCCCTCCGCCGTAGCTATCTCGCGGATCAGAAGAGCGCCGGCGGAAATGCATTCGCGCCTCCGCGCATTGTTGCATGGAGTGATCCGAGCGACGTGCTGACTTGGACCGTTCCTGAATTCCAAACCGGAACGGGGCCGGATGTGGTGACGGTGAAAGATCGAACCATCAAGAACGCGCCGCATTGGCTGTGGCTCTTTGAATCTCCAACCAAGGCGCACGAGAATTACGCCGCGAACAAGCGGATTATTCAGGAAATGCTCAGGCCAACGAAAGACAATCGCAAATCGTCGCGGCGGCACTAAGCCAACCCCAACCAGTTACACTTTGTAGGGAATGACCGCTCCTGATCCATTTGCGCCCCAGCTTGACCTGAATTTCGAGGAGCCGCGATTGACTCGGCGCATCTGGCCGGTGCGCGCGCTGGTCGCGCGGGTGCGGGAGCTAGTTGAGCAGGAATACTCCGATGTCTGGGTTGAAGGCGAAATATCCAACTGTCGGCCGGCTTCTTCCGGGCACTTGTATTTCACGTTGAAGGATGCTGACGCGCAATTGCCCGTCGTGCTGTTTCGCCGCCAGGCCATGCTCTTGCGCTTCCGGCCTGAAGACGGGCTTCGCGTGCTGGTGCGTGGCCGGGTCAGCGTGTATGAGCAACGAGGCCAGATGCAGCTGGTGGCTGAAACAATGGAGCCCGTTGGCGCCGGCTCGTTACAACTTGCGTTTGAACAACTCAGGGAACGCCTGAAAGGCGAAGGCCTCTTCGACGCGGATCGCAAGCGCGCCCTACCGGCGTTTCCACGCACTGCGGGCATTATCACTTCGCCGACAGGCTCTGTGATTCGCGATTTCCTAAATATCGTGAACCGCCGGCATTCCGGCCTTGGCGTGCTGATATTCCCGGTTTCAGTACAGGGCGACCAAGCCGCGGCTGAAATTGAAGCTGCTCTGCGTCAACTGAACGCGAGCGGCCTTGTTGACGTGATCGTACTGGCCCGCGGAGGTGGATCGCTTGAAGACCTTGCCGCATTCAACAGCGAGCGGGTTGCGCGGGCCATCGCCGCATCCAGGCTTCCCGTAGTTTCCGCCATCGGGCACGAGACGGATTTCACCATCTCTGACTTTGTTGCCGACGTGCGTGCGCCCACGCCATCGGCCGCGGCCGAGCTTATTACGGAGGCGCAGCACAAAATTGCGGAACGGGTTGCCACATTGTTTCATCGGCTGGAACGTGCTGCCCGTTTCCAGGTGTTGCATGCGCAGCAGCGTTTAAGTCACGTGCCGCTGAGCCGTGCGGAATCCCGCATCTCCACGCTGCTGCGGCGAAAGGCCCAGCGGCTGGATGAATCGACGCTTCAACTGGATGCGGCGCTTAGCAGCAAGTTAAGACAGCGTCAGCAACAAGTGGCAGATTTGGCTGCCGCCGTGTTGCGCCACGATCCTCGACAGAGCCTGGCCCTGGTGCGCGTCCGCATGGTGGCATTGCGCACCAGGGTTGACCGTTCGATGGAACGCACGTTGCGGCGCGCCGCGGTTCGTGTTGGTGGACTAGACGCGCGGCTCAACTCGCTTTCGCCCCTCGCCGTGCTTGACCGCGGCTATGCTCTTGTTCTCGGCACGGATGGTGAGCTGATTCGATCCGTGGACCGGCTTGAAAAGGGGACCCAGGTTACAACTCGAGTTTCAGATGGCGCATTCACCAGCCGAGTAGAGACAACTAAACCTAACCGGAATGTCCCCACGAAAAAACCTTAGAATCGAGACTATGACCCAAGCACGCAAACGCAGCCTTTTCGGTACCGATGGAATCCGCGCTGTTGCGGGAGAAGCCCCGCTTGATCCAACCACAATTTTTGCGTGCGGACTGTCCCTCGGCCACTCCCTTAAAACCGATACACCCGGCAGTAACGGGACGAAGCCCAAAGTGCTGCTGGGCCGCGACACCCGCGAGTCCAGCCCATGGATCGCAGCCACCCTGGCCGCGGGCGTTCGGGCCACCGGTGTGCAGGTTGATAGCGCAGGAATCGTGCCTACGCCGGCTGTTGCATTCCTCGCTCGCACCCACGGGTTCCAGGCCGGAGTGGTCATATCGGCATCGCACAATCCGTGGCGCGATAACGGCATCAAGCTCTTTGGCGCGGACGGATTCAAACTTCCAGACGCGGTTGAACTGGCAATGGAGGACGAAATTGTTCATCATGCCGCCCGGATCGTCGCGCCCGACCCCGCAAGCTTGCCGCCTTTGGAAGACAATGCCGCACTGCAAGGGGACTATATCCAATTCCTCATTGACTGCGTGCCCGGGCTCTCGCTCGGTGGATTGAAAATTGTGGCCGACTGCGCAAATGGAGCCGCAGCGGCAGTGGCGCCTGAATTATTCCGGCGACTGAACGGCTCAGCCGGTGAAGGCGGCGTAACGCTGCTCAATGTCTCACCCGACGGACGCAATATCAACGACGCCTGCGGAGCTCTACATCCCAGGTTTGTAGCCGCTGAAGTCACCGCGCGCGGCGCCGATCTGGGCCTCACCTTTGACGGCGACGCGGACCGCTGCATGTTGGCGGGCTCCCACAATAATGTCATCAACGGGGATGCCATTCTTCTCATGGCGGCGCGCGATCTGAAGGCGCGGAATCTGCTGACAGGTGACCTGGTAGTGGCCACAACAATGTCGAACATGGGACTGGAAGCTGCGCTGAAACGAAGCGGCATCCGCATGATGCGAGCTCCGGTGGGCGACCGTTACGTTCTGGAGCAAATGCTGTTGAACAATGCCGCCTTGGGCGGGGAACAATCGGGGCACATCTTGCTTCCGCACCTTGCCACCACCGGAGATGGCTTGCTGACCGCTCTGGTGGTGCTCGATCTGATTGCCCGCACCGGCAGGTCGGTAGATGAGTTGACTGCTGACCTGAAAGTTTTTCCGCAGGTTATAGTCAATGTCAAGGTGCGCGAGAAGAAGCCTCTCGAGTCCATCCCAGCGGTGGCCGCGACCATTCGCGCCGCCGAAGAAGAGTTGAAGGACTCAGGCCGCGTGGTTATCCGTTACTCCGGCACAGAAGCGCTGGCCCGCGTGATGATTGAGGCGGAAGATGAAGCATCCATGCATCGCCACGCTACCGCGATTGCCGATGCCATTCGTCACGAACTAGGTATCTGAACACGCGGTGGGCGACTCCGTTCCAGCTTCCAAGCCTGGTTGCCCATCGATCAAAAGCCATTCTGTCCTATGACCAAGCCGGCAGTCAGATGCATTCATCCACGGCTGGCCGCGGCAACCTGAGCTGTGCCAAAGAGTTTCCACAATGATTCAAGGAAAGTGGAAGCGTTTTTCCACTTCAAGAGGAAGTGGACACTCGCTGCCTTGCCACGTCCGCCTGCATTTGATCGGACAACAAGAGGAAAAACATTCCGACCAGCCTCCGACATGGGAGTTATGGCGAATATCTGTACAACTAAGGTGGCAAAGGCCAGCCAGATCCATCAAAATCGTCGCTTTCGTCTCTTGATTGGAGTGGGGTTTGCATACAAGTAGGGCGAGCAGCAATTAAGCCAAATCAGATATCAAGGGAGATCACTTCAATGAAACTCTTTAATTCAGTTGCCGGCCCAGCAATCCTCCTGGGAGTTTTCGTTTTCGCTTCAAGCACACCAGCCCACGCAGACAACTACTCATGGACAACCTGGAATTCAGTCAATGCAGCAACGTTGGGTTCCGCCACAGGCACAATCGCAGGCGGCCCGACGGTAACCTATTCAGGCGCAACAAGCGGCTTGCTGACCGATTCCCCGAGCTGGACGCCCACTGGCACCTTTAGCGGTGGAAGTGTCTCGAACGGCCCAGTAGCGGGCGACAATGCCATCCAAATGGAAGGCGGCAACGACTGGCTCACTGAAACAATCACATTCTCGTCTCCGGTGGTAGATCCGGCGCTCGCAATCTGGAGCCTTGGCGCTGCCGGCAAGACTGCATCCTTCGATTTCACAGCTTCTGAGCCGTTCTCGGTGGTAGCTGGCGGGCCTTCGACCGAATATGGTGGCAGTTCGATCTATCAGTTTGGCAATAATGTCTACGGTGCGGAAGGAAACGGCGTGTTGGTGTTTGACGGTACCTTCAGCTCGCTCTCATTCTCCACGCCGACCTACGAGTACTACTTCGCTTTGACGGTTGGCGAGGATGCCACGCTGACCACCGCCCCGACGCCCGAGCCGGAGACACTGTCGCTGCTTGGCCTGGGTCTTGCCGGACTGCCGTTCCTGCGCGCTTCCTTCACGAACCGCCGCCGCCGCGCCGTTCAAGCTTAAGACGTTTCTCGCTGTTGATGAGAAGTTTGAAGTGCACGTGCCTTCTTCCAGATTCCCCCTTTGAGGCTCTGGAAGAGGGCCTCCCTTCAAATGCCATCCATCCCGCAATATCCGGTATCCGCATCGTCTTCACCTTCCTTCCCTCTTTATAAAAATTGTGGCAACACAACTCGCGCGATTTGCCTCGACATCTCAGTCATAGGGGATATTGTTCGTGAATCGTACAGGAAGAGTGCCTTCGGGCAGCACAAGTTTGCCCGTCGCGGCAGCGTCCGCCGCAGGCGCCGATTCGCACGCCTCAGCTCTATCCCAAACAAGCAAGCAGTTGCTGCCATGGCTCGTTGCGGTGGCATTTTTCATGGAGTCGTTGGACACAACGATTCTCAATACGGCGGTTCCCGCAATTTCCGCCGCGCTCAAGGTGGGCCCGCTGAGCATGAAGGCAGTCCTGGCGAGCTACACCCTGAGCCTGGCCGTGTTCATTCCAATCAGCGGATGGATGGCTGACAAGTTTGGGACGCGTAGGGTATTCGCTTCTGCGATCGGGATCTTCACGCTTGGCTCGCTTCTGTGCGGGATATCCACCAATATCCATCTTCTTGTTGCCTGCCGCGTGCTGCAAGGCTCTGGCGGGGCAATGATGGTGCCGGTGGGGCGCCTTACGCTAGTCCGAGCTTTTGCCAAGTCGGAATTGCTGCGCGTAATGAGTTTTATCTCGATTCCAGCCCTGGTAGCCCCGATGCTTGGACCCATCGCCGGCGGGCTGATTGTGGGTTATCTGCATTGGCGCTATATCTTCTTCCTGAATATTCCCATCGGCATTGCAGGGCTGGTCATGGTGTACCTGCACCTTCCTAACTTCTGTGAAGACGATGTGAAGCCGCTGGATATTGTCGGCCTCATTTTGTTTGGCTCGGGCATTGCGCTGCTTTCTTATGTGCTGGAGATTTTTGGCGAGCATGCGTTGAGCAGCCGCGAAGTCACCGGCCTGTTGGCGCTTTCTGTCTTCATGCTGGTCGGCTATGTGCTGCACGCACGGCGTATCGCGTATCCGTTGCTGAACCTGGGGCTATTGCGGATTCGCACATTTCGCGCTGCAGTGGCCGGAAGCTTCTTTACGCGCCTCGGCATGGGCGGCATACCGTTTCTGTTACCCCTGCTCTATCAACTTGGACTGGGGTATACGGCCATCCAGTCAGGACTGCTGATTATGCCGCAGGCGCTGGGGGCGATGGGCATAAAAATTGTGCTGTCGCGGGTACTGAACCTGATTGGGTATCGCGGAGTACTTATCTCGAACACGATCCTTGTGGGTCTTCTGATAACGGTGTTCGCAACCATTGGACTGCAAACGCCGGTGTGGCTGATTCTTCTGCTCGCCTTTTGCTACGGGGCCTTTTCTTCGTTGCAATATACGAGCATGAACACCCTTGCATATGCTGATACAACGGACGCCCAAACCAGCAGTGCGAGTTCAATAGCAAGCACAACCCAACAAATGTCGATCAGCTTCGGTGTTGCAATCGCCGGGCTGACCACCGCGTTTTTCCTTCCGGCGACGGCTCATGCGCGCGAAATCGAGATCATACGGGGTCTGCACCATGCGTTCCTGCTGCTCGGCGGCCTGACGATTCTCTCGACGTTTGTGTTCAGCATGCTTCAGAGCGGCGACGGAGACGACGTGAGCCGTCATAAGGTGCTTCACTCCGGAGAGTGAGCGGCGATCCGCTGAGAGTGATCGATTCACGAG
>Ga0302319_10016645_pt1 | contig 13525 bp, 9 predicted proteins | sample Bog_T0_2_FD_203319 | JGI IMG/M metagenome (GOLD analysis project Ga0302319, IMG submission 203319) | Peat permafrost microbial communities from Stordalen Mire near Abisko, Sweden - Bog_T0_2 | ecosystem: Environmental > Terrestrial > Soil > Wetlands > Peat | place: Sweden: Abisko, Stordalen Mire...
ATTCCCCGAGCAGACGTTCCGTGGCCGTGGCGATTTCTGCTACTGCCGCATCGAACGCCACTTGATTCGATTTCGAAGGCTTTCGAAAACCGCTCACCTTCCTCACAAACTGCAGCGCGGCCGCCGCTACTTCCTCGGATGTCACAGGATCCTCGGGCCGTCGCAATACTTTGATGCTTCGACACATAACTCCAAATATAACCAAACCATAAGCGACATGCCGGAGAACTTTCAGCCGCCGCGGCTACTACTTTTGCCGATGTGTAATGCAGGGATTGAACTCGGATGGTCCATCCACAGCTAGCCATTGCGCGTATACTCGCGCCCTTGGCATGTTGTTTGTGCTGCTTTGCCCGGAATCCGCTGCAACTCCCGATTGAAGTGGCGGGTGCAGCTGGGACCGAAGCAGCCGTCACGCTCGACATTCCAGCCGCCTCGGCCAACCAGGTTCGATCGCTCTGGATGCAGATTCACGGTCTGGAATACGCCGGCATGATAAGCGTTCAGATAAACCAAGGCCCCTGGACGATGTTGAATAACGAAACCGCCCTCGTGGCCGGGCCCGGTCGAAGTTACGGAGGCATCGGCGGCGGTTTTGCGACGCTCAAGCTGACGCTGCCCATCCCACCGGGCAGTGTAGTCGATTCCTCCAATACCGTTCGATTCCGCTTCAACGGCGCCAACCGGGTGGTCAGCGGCTTTCGGGTTCTCGCTCTGAATCTCCTTGCTCGCGACGGCCGCGCCCTCTTGCCGCAGGATTCCTTCGTCGAAGAAAATCCCGCTACCTGGATGCCGCCTTTGAACGATGCCGAGAGCATAGCAGCGGGCGCCGCCCTCTGGCATTCGGCCAAACTTGTTGCGAGCGCCCTGCCGGATGCGTCTGCCATCCGGGCTCACTGCGCCGACTGTCACGCGCGGGATGGCCGCGATCTCAAATACTTCAACTTCTCGAACGTCTCGATCGTCGCCCGGTCGCGCTTCCACGGGCTTTCAGACTTGCAGGGCCGCCAAATCGCCAGCTACATCCGCTCTCTCGCGGTTCCGAATCCTGGCCGACCCTGGAACCCTCCCTATCAGCCTGGACCCGGCCTGGACAATCAACTGGCTATTACAAATCGGGCCGCGGGAGCCGGGCTGGCTCGGGTGCTGGATAAAGACACCGATACGCTTGCGTTTCTCTTTTCAGGGGCGTCGCCGAGCCCTGCTGTTTTCAATCCCGACGGTCACTTGAACGCGCGCGAGATTCCCATCGCGCTGCAACTGCCGGACTGGAACCATTGGCTCCCGCGAGTGCATCCTCTCGACGCTTGGGGCGAACACTTCGAAACCAGCGCATTTTCACAGCTGTATTCCACTGGCCTCACTTCCACAGACGACATCCCAGGGTTTTTCAGCAAATGGAGCAAAGCCAGGAACAAGTTCCTGCCGCATCTGGAGCCCGCCTCCACGAAATGGTCGCCGGAACTGGCGGAAACGCTATACTCCGCCCAGCTTTGGCAACTCGTCAAGACCTGGGAGATCGTTCAGGAGCGCGGCCTCGACGGCTCTCCCTGGCAGAACACCATTCCCGCCGCGACTGCGCCTACCGAACTCAATATCCCCGACGGACCTGCCGGCATGGGCGGCAGCGGCCTGACGAACGAATATTACAGCAACGCGTGGTATCAGCTCCAGGTACTCTTGAACGATGGCAATCACCGCCATCGCGGCAAATTGCCAATCGATTGGCCCTACCTGATCGGACATTTTCTGGATCTTCAACGGCTCAGTGGGAGGCCGGAATCGGGTCGCTTGCTAGTGATGTTGATAAGGGCGATGCAATCGACCGACCCGCACGCCGGTCCCGAGAACATCACCGAGGGTTGGCGGCCCGAACAGAATCTCGATCCACGAATCATGGTCGACGCGGCGTGGGCTCCTATGTTCGCCAGTCTTCCGCCAGATTTACGCCGAGTCATTACCGAGTCTTTGCTCGCCGCTTGGCTCGATAAGACCATGCAGTATTCCCCGGCATCGTATTTCAAACTGGGCCTATCCGCCAGCGCCTATTCGGCCCCGATCGGCCTCCAGAACATATACGGTGGCAAGGTATGGCAAGCGGAGACGCAATTTCAGGCGGCCGGAGTAAAAAGCGACCTGCTCCAGCGCGTGCAGGACTGGGGCCAAATCTATACGAAGGTGGCGGAACTCTTCCATTACTAACGTAGGAAACCCGGATCGCGTCCCTGGTGTCTAAACCCAAAGAACAAAATCAGCCGAGTGTGAGGCCGCCCGGCGCGCATGTCGACGCACGGCCGCCCTGGTTCATTTGGAATTGAGACCTCTGTGGGCGCCGCGTTACAGCTATACTTGGCTTCCATGCAGCCAAGTATCCGAACAACAAACATATGTGTTGCGCTGATTGCAGCGACAACCGCCGCGGGGAAAGCCAGCGAGTTTACTACTATAGACTGTCCAGGAGCAGCCTTCACTATCGCCAGCGGCATCAACACATCCGGCCAGATTGTGGGGTATTGCGAGGTGTCCAATGAAGTCACAACGGCATTCCTAAGGCTTCCCAATGGAGCCCTCAAAACGCTTTCGGCCGAAAACGCGGTCCGAGGAACGTATGCGGTCGACATCAACGATGCAGGCGTTATCGCAGGCTCTTACGTAGACAGTCTGTACCAATTCCATGGATTTACCTACAGCGGGTCGACCTTGACCGAGTTCGACGTACCGGGCGCGAGGTATACGAACCCGGTAGGGATCAATTCAAGTGGCGTCGTCGCTGGCACGTTCGGCGCAAGCAGTGAGCCTTATAATCGAGGCTTTTTACGAGATGCGACGGGCAACATAACTACTTTCTACGTTCCTAATTCCATGACCACACAAGTAAATGGCATAAACGATGCGGGAGAGGTTGCCGGCCTTTTGGTTGACAGCACCGGCTACCACGGCTATGTTCGCGATGCCTTTGGAAATATTACCGTCTTCGATGTGCCCGGAAGCGACCCCCGTTTTGGAACCGAGCCGGAGGGCATCAACTCCAGCGGGCAGGTGACTGGCGTATGGCAGGACAGCACAAATGTCTATCACGGATTCACCCGGCAAGCGTCCGGCGAATTTACAACATTCGATGCACCCGGCTCTACGCATACGATTCCTTATTCGATCAACGATTCCGGCGAGGTTACCGGCAATGGGTACATCACTGAGAACAATAACCTTGGATATTCGTTCACGCAGTCGGGAGCAAGCGTGCCAAGCGAGTTCGAGGATCCCTTAGCGGGTCGCGATCAGGAACACGGGACCTTCGCTACGAAGATCAATGCCGAAGGTAGAATTGTCGGTTGGTACACCGATTCCGTCGGCATGGCCCATGGTTTCGTTCGCGATGTGTTGCCGGGCAAATGAATGATGAACCGGAGCGGGAAATGACGCCTGATCCGCGCGTTTTTTAATAGCGATACACCGCCACCGCGGGCGCGCCGTGCGGAATCTGATTCCCCGCCACAATAAATACTTCACCGCCATGGAGTAGCGTCTCCAGCGCGGCCGCATTCAGCAGATCTTCATCGCCATCCACGTGCTGCTTGTGCCCCTTCACGCCGCGAGTCGAATCGTCGAACACACCCATATACTGGGCGCCTTCCGCCAGAATCAGGTCCAGCACCCGCCCGTCGAAAGACGCCTTCACGATATCCTTCACAGTAGAAGACGAGCGTTGCGTCCCAGCCTCCTCATAACGGACCAGAGCCTTCCGCAACGGGGCCTCAAAGAAGGAGTGGACGGCATCCAGGGCGCGCTTGTGCAACTCGCCGCCTTTCAGTCCATCGGGCGCGCCATGGACCACGTCATGGGCCAGGTTTGGGTAAACATTAACCTTGCGGAAAGTAGCAATCTCATATTCAACACCGGCGATCACCAGCGGCGATTCGTCATGGCGCTCCCTTAGATAGACAGTGATGCCCTCGCTCACCTGTTTATAAAAGTGCGAGAGTTGAATTACATTATCTTCGCTCTCGGGAACCTTCAGAACTTCGGCCGGAAGTTCTACTTCGTGCGAGTTATCCTCGGTACAACGCAAGAGCCGGATATGTTTCTGGCTAAGAGCCAGCACGTAGAACGATCGCTCCGCTTGCAACGCCGGGATCAGCGGCTTGATATAGAAATGATTCGCGATGCTTACCGATTCCTCAACCGTCTCGGGAAGGTGAAAAGCTCGGCAGAACTCCGGCGCGCAATAGATAGCCAGCGCCTTGCCCTTGGGAACAACGTCATGCGCGGCGTCTTCCAAAGTCTCGGCCAGACGCCTGTCAACGGACGCCTTCACCTTCTCCAGCGCGTGTCGCAGACGCACCGGAAATGTTCCATCATTGGGAATAAAAATAGAAATACAAGGACCCGGCGCGGCTCCCAATTCTTTGATCTCGTTCAGGGAGATTTGGGTCGCGTCAGCTACATGATTTGCCTGCACAGTGGGCGGCCTCCATTGTAAGGACCGCTACCGTGACACATAAGTTTCCGCGTTATTTCAGGTAACGCAAGCGTTCAGCAAACCAACTCCCTCGATCCGCGCGCTCACCTTGTCGCCGCGGCGAATGCGCGCGCCCTTGGGACACCCCGTGGAAATCAGGTCGCCCGGGTAAAGCGTCATAAATCCGCTGTGAAAGCGCACTAATTCATAAGGACTGTGGCGCATCTTGCGAACGAAATCGCGCGAGCAGACGCCTCCGTTGTGCTCCGTGATCACCTCCAGCGCGTTGACGTCCGGGATTTCATCGGCCGTTACGATCACCGGGCCAAAGCTGAAGAACGTATCGATACTCTTGGCGCGCGTCAGATAACGCGGATTCTTGCGCAACACATCCAGCGCCGTCAGATCCAGCGTAGTGGTGTAGCCGAAAATCATGTCGCGAACATCTTCCGCTGCCACAAAACGGCACCGCTTGCCGATGATGACGCCCAACTCTCCCTCGGCGTCCACATCGTTCGAGATGTGGGGCGGCGGCAGCACGATATTGCCATCAGGCGGGAACATGCAAGATGCCGGTTTCATGAAACTGCCCGGTTCTTCCGGTTGCACCGCATCGATATCCTCGGCATGCGATTTATAGTTCAGCCCGATGCACCAGATCTTAGGAGGCACATCGTACGGCAGCGCAGGCTTTATCTCGCTTACCGGAATAGACTCGAAGCCGCCGCCTGAATCGCGCAGTTGGTCGACGAAATCCTGCTGGACGATCTGCAGCAGGTCGTTCGGAACCTGCGTGCCGCGGCGCGCGTTGATCTCCTCAATCGGAATCACGCCACCCGCATCGAGAATGCCCACGTGGAGCATATCCTTAAAAGTAAACCGAAGAAGTTGCATACACTTTTGGCAATATAGCCGGGATCGCTGAATAAGCCGTAACTATTCAACATTATGCCAGCCCCCCACCAGTGGACCGGTTTGCTACCTGGAGAAACGGTCATCACGACGTTGAAACTGATTGAGGATCATCCGTCGATTCAATGAGATGCGGGGTGCACGCTCGTTTTCCCGGTTCAGCCACAAATAAATCCTCCCAGGGCACGTAAAAAGCGGTCCAGGCATCGTTATAGTGTTAGGACCAGGACAAAATTGGCTCCATTCAGGATCTCAACACGGTTTGCACCGCTGCTCGCTCAATCAAATGAGCGAGAGGTCCCCATTGAACAGGGGCAAACCGGCATTGGAGAGAGCGTCCGGCTCTGTTTTGAGGAACTCCGGGAGCCTTTGTACCGGTACCTGCATAGCGCCGGGGCCAGCGCCGCCGATGCGGAAGATATCGCGCAGGAGTCTTTGATCAGGCTCTACCGTCAGCTTCACCAGGGAGCGCAGATTCGGGAAGTCCGTCCGTGGGTCTTTCACGTGGCCCGCAATCTGTTAATCGACGAGAAGAGAAAGTGGAACCGGCGGGTGTCCTTGCAGACGGATTGGCAAACTCAATCGAGAGTCGAGGGACGGGCCGATCCAGCTCTAAATCCGGAGGAGCGCGCAGCGCAGCGGCAGCGGCTGGACCGCTTATATGCGAGCGTCGAAGAGCTGACCGAACTACAGCGGGAATGTCTCAGTTTGCGGGCGGAGGGGCTGCGCTACCGGGAGATCGCCTCGATCCTGGATCTGAGTTTGTCGACCGTATCCGATGCGGTGCATCGCGCGGTTTTGAATTTGAGGAGGCGCCTCGAATGAAATGGACATTCGGGAGGGTTCGGAACGAGCATCCATCGCCCAGCGCATTACTCCTGGCGATCGAAGGCGAATTGTCGGCCAAGGAAGAGTTGGCGGTCAATCAGCACCTGCAAAAGTGCTGGGAGTGCCGCGCGCAAAGCGAGAAACTGCGCGAGGGCATCCTCCAGTACATGGCTTATCACGATGACTTATCGAAGAACATGGATCCGCCGCCAGCCGGCTGGGCGGGCTTCCCGTACCGGCTTCACAGCGTCGCCGCGGAGTGCCTTCAGCATACGAAGCAGGTGCGGTTGGTGAGTTTTGTTGCACTCGCGCGCGCACTGGCGATCGCCGCTGTGCTCGTCTTGGCAGCTTATTTGACCGTTTCGCGCTTGGTTCATCCGCCCGCTGTCTCCGCCAACGAAGTTCTGCGGCTGGCGGCCAAGGCGCGCCGGGCAGAGTGGGAGCGTGGCCCGCACGGACCGGCCCGGCAACGGCTGCTGATCAGGCATGGCGGCCGTTCCTTGACACGCGAGGTAGTGCGCGGCGCGAACCAGGCGGTCCAGCCGGCGGATTCTGCCACTTCTGACGAACAGGATCTGCAGCGCGTTTTTACAGGCAGCGGGTTGAATTGGAGAGATCCGTTGGACCCTGAAGCTTTCGCCCACTGGCGGAGTTCGCTGGCCGCAAAGGAGGACCGTGTTCAAACCGCAGGCAATCAGCTGACGTTGACCACCGTCGGGTCGGGGCCCTTTCCTGTGCTGGAGGCGTCGCTGACGTTGCGGACCGCCGATTGGCATCCCCTCAGCGAGCAATTGCGATTGGCCGACCAGAGCCGCGTCGATATCACGGAGCTGCCGGCGGAGGATGGCAGCGCCGTTGCCGCGGTGGCCTCTCCAGAGACACGTTCGTCTGATGTTGAAACCCCGGTTGAGCCAAAAACGGTTTCGAACGAAGTTACGATAGGAACGGCCGATCTGGAAAAATCGGAATTGCAGGCGCGCGTGGCTTTGCATACCATTCGCGCGGATTTGGGTGAGCAAATCGAGATTCGGCGCGACAACGCTACGGTGATTGTGAAAGGCCTGGCGAATACGAGCGAACGAAAGCATCAGATCGAAACGGCGCTGGCGGGAATTTCCGACGTGTCGATTGCGGTTCGGTCCATCGCGGAGATATCTCCCGGGCGCTCGCGAACTCCGGCCACTTCCCTGACACTGAACTCCGCCCAGCAGCCGCCCTTGTTACGGGACCGGTTGTTCCAGGTGTTTCCCGATGAGACCGAGCGTCAACATTTCGTGGATCGGACGCTGGCCCGTTCGCAAGCGGCGCTGATGCGCGCCTGGGCCGTGCGCCGGCTGGCGGAGCGCTACACGCCGGAAGAGAGTGCCCATCTCGATTCCGGTTCTCGCGAAGCCTTGCGCGAGTTATTAAACGACAATCTGACGGCCATGCATGGGGAATTGGGCGATCTGCGGTCGTCCTGGGGCGCGCTGCTGCCTTTAGGAGAAGCCGTCGCTCCACCCCGGCAGCAGAGTCCCGCCGATTGGCAGACGCGGGCTCTCCAGCTTTTCCCGGCGGTCGAAAGTGTGGACCAACTGTCGACGTGGGCCCTGGCTGGAGTGGATGGCCCCGGTCTTGAACCCGGCGAAATGCTCAGAAAACTCGCCAGTCAACTCAACGACGCGCAGTTCTGGCTCGACCGTCTGACTGCGCAAATGGCCAGTTTAGAAGGGGAGCAGCGCCACCCGTGAACTGCTTGGTCCGCAGCGTGTTGGCGGCGCTGGCCATCGCAGTTGCAGGCGCGTTCGGACAAGACGCGCAGCTATCGGGAGTCGTTAGCGATCCCTCGGGCGCTATCGTTCCCACCGCTCGTGTTACGGCGCTGAATCAGGAAACAGGAGTAAAACGGGAAACGGAAGCGAACCGGGAAGGCTATTATCTTCTGCCGGCGCTGGCTCCTGGTTTGTACCGTGTGCAAGCCAAGGCCTCCGGATTCCAGGTCAGCGTCCGGGAGGGACTGAAGCTCGCCGTAGACCAAAACGCGCGGCTCGACTTCAAGCTTCAAGTATCCAAGCCGCAGGAGCGAGTCGAGGTGGTGGAAGACGCACCGGTGCTCTTGAACACCGACGATTCAACGTTAGGCGTCGCTTTGGATACCCGCCAGGTGGAGGAACTGCCGATTGAAGCACGCAATGTGGTGGAGTTGTTGAGCCTGCAGCCGGGCACCTTGTATCTGGGCGAGAATCTGGTGGGCGATTGGCGCAGCGGCGCAGTGAATGGCGCGCGCGCCGATCAATCCAATGTCACTCTCGACGGGGTGGATGTGAACGATCAGAATACCGGCGCTCCCTTTACCAGCGTTCTTCGAGTGACCCAGGATTCCGTGCAGGAGTTCCGCGTCATTACCGGCAACCCGACGGCGCAAGAGGGCCGCTCCTCGGGCGCCCAGGTGGCGTTGATCACTAAGAGCGGTACGAACGTGGTCCACGGGTCCTTGTACGAATACAACCGCAACAGGCTGTTTACTGCTAACGATTATTTTTTGAAAGCCTCGCAGTTAGCCTCTGGCCAGTTCAACGAACCTGCCAATCTGATCCGTAACGTATTCGGCGCCACCTTGGGCGGTCCCATCAGGAAGGATCGGCTGTTCATGTTTGCTAACTATGAAGGACGGCGGGACGATGAGGCACAAAGCGTGGTTCGGCTGGTGCCTACCGCAACGTTCCGGACCGGCGTGATCCGCTATGAAAACACCGCGGGCGGCGTAACCACGCTTTCGCCGTCACAGATTCAAGCCATGGACCCGCTGAACATCGGCGACAACCAAAACGTTCTTGCAATTTTGAAGACTTATCCACTGCCGAACGATTCCACAGTGGGCGACGGATTGAATACCGCGGGATACAGGTTCGCCCTCAGTCAACAGAGTAAGTACGATACTTACATCAGCCGCTTGGATTACATCCTTACTCCCGACGGACGGCACACCTTATTCTGGCGCGGCAACCTGCAGGACGACAAATCGCCCCAACCACCGCAATACCCTGGACAGCCCCCCGCCACCGTCGATCTGAATAATAGTAAAGGCTTCGCTAGCGGCTACACGGCCGTGCTCTCGCCGCAAAAGGTCAATACCCTGCGCTGGGGCTTGACCCGGCAAGGAGGCGAGGACGCCGGTGGGCTATTGTCGCCATTGGTAGCGTTAGGCGCTGTGAATCCGCCATCCTCGTACGCGCGGGGCAGCAGCCTGCATGTGCCGGTGAATAATCTTACCGACGATTTTTCCTGGAATCGGGGCAAGCATGCCCTCCAATTGGGAGGCAACTTCCGCATCGTAAATGACGATAGCAGTAGCTACGTCAACAGCTTCTCGAGTGCCCAAATGGTCGATGGGTATCTGGCGGGATCGGGAATCGCCGGCAAAGGCGGTCCTTTCGACCCCGCGGTGGCCGGGTTCATTCCGGTGGCGGATTCATTCCAGAAGGCCTACGATACCGCACTGCTTACAGCCGTCGGAATCATCACCGATGTCAATGCGATTTATAACTACACCAAGACAGGATCTGCTTTACCGCTGGGCAGTCCGGTGGCGCGCCAAAATCGTTGGACCGAACAGGAATATTATGGCCAGGACACCTGGAAGGTGCGCTCCAATTTAACCCTCGTTTATGGGTTGCGGTGGACTTTGTTACAGCCGCCCTATGAAGTAAACGGAACGCAGGTGGGACCTTGCACGTTGAGCGCTTCCACCTGCACTCCGCTCAGCTTGACCAACTGGTTCAACCAAAGCGCCGAACAAGGGGCTACCGGAGGCGCCGCTATTAATGTTCCATTAATTTCGTTTGCGCCGAATGGTCCTGCCAATGGAAGGCCGGGTTTCTGGAATTGGGACTACAAAGACTTCGGTCCAAGAGTGGCTCTCGCTTGGGCTCCCGATCTGGGGACGGGTTGGCTGGCCGATCTCTTCGGTTCAAAAGGCAAGATATCCGTTCGCGGCGGGTATTCACTGGTTTACGACAATTTCGGAGCCGCTACCGTTAACACTTATAACGCCGACGGTTCTTACGGGCTCACCACGCAAGCGTCGAATATACCGGGCAGTGTCACCGTGGCCACCGCGCCGCGATTCACATCACTGACCCAAATCCCCACCAGCCTGCTGCCTCCTCAGCCGGCGGGCGGCTTTCCCGCTACGCCATCGCCCAGTGCGTTCGCCATCACCTGGGGTTTAGACAGCAGCTTGAAAACGCCTTACTCACACGATGTCGATTTTTCGATCGCCCGCGATCTGGGGATGGGTATGGTGCTAAACACGGCCTATGCGGGCCGTTTTGGCCATCGTCTTCCGGAGCAGGAGGATGTCGCCATGCCGCTGGATCTGGTGGACCCGAAGACGGGCGTCGATTACTTCACCGCCATGACGATGCTCTCCAAATTGGCGTACGCCAATACCAGCATCAATAACGTAAAACCGATCGCTTATTTCCAGGACTTGTTTGGCCCTCTCAATGGCTTAACAGTGGGTAACTCAGGGCCTCTGACTGCCACCCAAATCGTATACAACCAGGTGCAGCGAAACCTGGGCAACGAGACCCAAGCTCTGTTCAACCTCGACCTGCCCAATAGCCAGACCAACGCCGGGTTGAATGTTCCCGCCCACACCTATCCCTCCTATCGTTACTTCCACGATCAGTACTCGTCATTGTACGCGTGGAGGACCATCGGCGCTTCGAATTACAACTCTCTGCAAGTAACTCTGCATAAGCGATTCGGAGCCGGCGTGCAGGGCGATTTTAATTACACCTGGTCCAAGTCGTTGGACATGACGTCCCAGGTTGAACAGGCCCCGAATCTCGGCGTCGACAATTTCGCCCAGATCATTAATTCCTGGTCTCCGCGCCAGTTGTGGGGTGTTTCCGATTACGATACGACACACCAGATTAACGCCAACTGGCTTGCGGAAATCCCCATCGGACGGGGCCGCCGATTCGCCTCTGGCGCCGGTCCCTGGGTGGACGCGGTGATCGGGGGATGGCAGCTATCGGGGCTCCTGCGTTGGACCAGCGGACTCCCATTTAGTGTGAAGCTGGGCGCCACATGGCCGACCAATTGGAACATTCCGGGTTTCGCCACGCTGGATGCTTCGATTCCGGCGAGCGCTTTGGTACGAGGGAATGGGCCGGAAGCGTTCGCCGGCCCGCAGGCAGTTTCGAGCGCCTTCCGGGACAACTATCCCGGTGAGTCGGGCACCCGGAATCCGTTGCGGGGCGATGGATATTTCGGGTTGGACGCAGGGTTGTCGAAGCAGTTTCCAGTGACCGACCGGGTACGGTTGAAGCTACGCTGGGACGCTTTCAACGTAACCAACAGCGTGCGATTCGACGTACAGTCGCTGGGTGGCAGCTATTTGATGCCGGCGACATTTGGAGTTTATTCGAGTACTCTGACGACCTCGAGAGTAATGCAGGTCGCTATGCGCGTAGAGTTTTGACGCGTCACGACGCGGGCCCTTGGGGTTGTTTCGAGGGTAGCCTGAGTCACAATTCCTGAAAATCTTGTAGAAAACGACGAGGCTGGGGTACACTTCCTTGAGCACATTATCTTTTTGAAGCAGCCAATGGGTGCGCAGAAAGAAATCCTCGGGCGCCGAAACGTTTTGCCGCCCTGTGACACTGTTTGTCCGGGAGGTGCACCAATGACACAAATCTTTGTTTGTGTAATGGACACGCAGCCCTGGGTGACGTCCGCCCTGCGAGGCTTGCTAGGTCCGAATTTCGAGGTTCTTCCTCCGCCGGGGGACTCGGTTCACGAATCGGCGCTTTCCAAAGCCGATATCTTTCTGGTAGGGAACGACTCTGACGACCCAGGCCGGGCCATGGCGCTGGTTGGACGATTACGCCAAGCCAATCCCCGCGCCCCCGTGTTCGTGTTGGCTTGGACCAGTTCTGAGCGCCTCGCGATCGCCGCTTTGAAGAGTGGCGCGGCCGACTATTTTGCGCCTCCCGTGGAGCTGCGGGAAGTTGCCATGGCGGTCCAACTAACGGTCGGATCGTCCAAATTGTCACCGCGTGGCGTTCCAGCGGGCGCACTCCAGCCGGGAGGCAGGCCTATTATCGGCGCGAGCCAAGCCATGGAATCCGTCCGCGGGTACCTGCTCCGAGTCGCCCAACGGGATTGCAACGCTCTGGTGCTGGGCGAAACAGGAACCGGGAAAGACCTGATTGCCGAAGCGATTCACGCCAATAGCCGCCGTCACAACAAGCCCTTCGTTTCGATTAATTGCGCCGCCATTCCCGATACACTCCTCGAAAGCGAGTTGTTCGGATATGAGCGAGGAGCCTTTACCGGCGCAAATTCTGCCACCGAGGGAAAGGTCTGCCAGGCGCACAACGGGACCATCTTTTTCGACGAGATCGGCGAAATGACTCCCTACGCCCAAGCCAAGATTCTCACCGTCATCGAAGGCAAGCAGATCCAGCGTCTCGGCGGCAAGGCTAACCTGCCCGTGAACGTGCGCATCATAGCCGCGACGAATCAGGACTTACCGCAGCTGGTCTCGGAACAGCGCTTCCGCCGCGATCTCTACTTCCGCCTGAATGTGGCCCACATCCAACTGCCCGCCTTGCGCGACCGTCGAGACGATATTGCACCTTTACTGGAACACTATGTGGGGGTTTTTAACCGGCAGACTGGTGCGAAGGTGGAAGGGTTCACCGCCCCCGCGCTCGATCGGCTGACAAAGTATGATTGGCCGGGTAACGTCCGGGAATTGAAGAATGTAGTTGAATCCGTCTTCGTGGACCCGCCGCATCCGCGTATCGACCTGTGCCATCTCTCGAGTTCAGGGGCCGGTATTGCCAGTGCCACCAGCGTCAGTGAACGCGAGCGGTTACTGGAGGCGTTGAACGCTACCCAGTGGAACAAGAGCCGGGCCGCCGGGAAATTGAACTGGTCCAGGATGAAGATTTACCGGAAGATGGCGAAATACGAGATCGCCGATCGTGAAGACGATAAGGACGCCTGTGCCTTGGCGGAGTAGGATGGAGCCTGCCGTGCTCTATCCTATTCCGCGCGTCCATGGAAAAGCCTGAGCCGCTCGAAGCAAAATACGCCAATTACTTCCAGGTCGGCCAGAATGCCATCGAATTCGTCATCGAGTGCGGACAACACTATGCGAACGACCCAGCTCCATTAATCCACACGCGAGTGATCACTAGCCCCACCTACGCTAAGAATCTACTGGTAGTTTTGCAGGAAGCAATGCAAAAGCACGAGGACCAATTTGGCCCCGTGAGCGATGTCTAACTAGTCGCGACCTTCTGGTTAATCCTCCTATCCCCCAAAAAC
>Ga0302319_10016646_pt1 | contig 13525 bp, 13 predicted proteins | sample Bog_T0_2_FD_203319 | JGI IMG/M metagenome (GOLD analysis project Ga0302319, IMG submission 203319) | Peat permafrost microbial communities from Stordalen Mire near Abisko, Sweden - Bog_T0_2 | ecosystem: Environmental > Terrestrial > Soil > Wetlands > Peat | place: Sweden: Abisko, Stordalen Mire...
TCAACAACTCAACCGCCGTCAACGGCTGTGCTCTCCCCGACAGGTCCACACGGATACATGCCCGGAATCGAGACGAAATATGCCGTAATCAACGCCACCATCAAGCGTGGCGGTGATTGGGTTGCTGCTTTTGGGCTGAGCGAATTTGCGGGCGTGCCCAGAGACCCACCTGAATACTGGCGGTCCCAAAAAATGAATCCGGGCGGTCCGAAAACAGTTGAGCTTGCGCCGGACCAGTTTTATCGAGTTCGGTTGGGCGGGAATCACTTCGGCCTGTACATTGATGCCGATGGGGGGATTAACTACTTCACGAAGAGCAGCTTCTTCAGAGAACTGGATCGCCGGTATCGGGATTGCGTTGCGGATGTGGACTTGAGCTGCGACGGAGACTGGGCGGGCGATCCGTTTTCGAATCGAGTTCCGGAAGAGCGGCTGGGCGAGAACAAGTTGTGGCTGACGGCGTCGTAGCGGGCGAAAGGCGGGCGCGGCGAGACGAATAGATGAGATGATCGGTTTGGCACAAGCCCGACCTACGGAACTCAGCGGGCCGGACTCTTCAAAGTGCGAAAACCATAATGCCCAAGCTTAAGACACAGGCAATTACAGATAAGGATTTGATTACTTTCGTAGAGGAAGAAGCCGACTTTGGATTCGAGATGAGGGTGCTGCATCGTCTTCGGGAACTCGGTTACGATTATGCCCCTTCAGGAACATATCGCGATCCGGTCACAGACAAGATGCGGCAGTTTGACATCCGGGCCTCCATTATCACGAAACATACACTGCTGTCGCTCGCTGTAGAATGCAAAAACATTCGCACACACAACCCGTTATTAATTAGTGCGGTCCCTCGAACAACCGGTGAGGCTTTTCACGACCGAATTCTGCATCGTGTGGACATGGGCTTCAATAGAACGACTGTCGAACCTGCATTAGAAGCTGATACGAGGTACAAGGTTGGCGAAACGGTTGGGAAAAGAACGGATACCCTTGTTTGTCGCGCCGTCGGGCGCGCTAAGTAGCGCCTGTGCTTGGGGCAGCGATAGCCAGTTGCCTGCCCGCACGCCTTTCGTCTTAGCGCTTTTCACGCGCATCACGCCGGCGGCCATTTCCGGCGGCAGCAAGCCATTGTCGGCAGCTTCGGCGGCCAGCTTTCGGATCGCCGACATCCGCACGATTATGGAGGAAGATCCCAGTTTCCGCTCCTCTAGCGATGCTCGCCATCCGCTTACCGCAGCCTTTGAAAACGGCGGTCGTGGGTCCAGCGCGGCCCACCGGGAAAGGAATTGACGCGCACACTGCATCCGCGTTTCTCTAATGCAGCCATCAGAGTTTTGGCGCGATGAAAGAGAGGAAAGATGTTCTCCGACCGAACTGCATATTCGCCTGAGAGTTGGCAGCAGACAAGTTGCGAGTCACCTGTTATGGTCAGCTCCGTTATCTCGGTCTGGATTAACGCATGCTTAAGAATTTCAATTAGCGCCAGATATTCCGCCACGTTGTTGCTGTTTCCCCCGAAGCGGAAACGTACTTTGACTGAGGCTCGCCATTGATCACCCAGCCCAGCCCCATATGGCCGCCAGGATTATAAGGCTCACACGCGCCATCGAATGACGCCACTACTTTGTTGTTTGGCATTCTGCTCCTTACTCCGGCGCAGCGACGGCGTCGGTGTTTGTGACCACAGCGGGCCTCATGAGGGCAGTGTGAACCAATAAAAGTGTGATTTGTTGGTTCTTGCCGCTAATGTTTCATAACCCGCGCGTCCGAAGCGACTTCAATCAAAACCTCCGACGTATTCTCCTTCACCCATGCGCTCTTCCGGGATGCAATTTGTGAACAAATCGCCCACGGTTCCGCGATCGGTGCAATTTATTCTCAGGTGCCGACCGCCAATCACGCAATTGACGATCTTACTCTAGCTCTCGCTCGGCATGTTCTGGAGCGGAACCCGACGGTGACCGCTTCAGCACCCCGAGACAACTGGCTGAAAGCGGCATACGCGATGATAGATGAGAACCACCCTCCATTGCCCGCGGGGTATTCGGCTGAGACCAACGTCGACCGCCTCATTCGATGGGTCGATCTTCGCTGTAAACGAGTATTGATTGGCGTAGTGCCAGTTTTGCCGTCATCCGAGATTCGCAATGCGCTCAACGTGGCGGAATGGATGAATCGGGTGTCGCGCCTTCCAACGATGGTAGTCCACGGGGCAAACCTTACATCTGAAAAGAAGAGAGCAGCTCCCAAAAGCAGCCTCGAGGAAAGTTTGGCCGCACGTTTAGAACGCGATCTGGAACCCCGAAACCTCTTTGAACCCAATGTAATTCTTTTAACAGTCTTCCAAACCAAGCCACGCGTCGATTTCGTCTGGCGCGCGGGCCGTCTCATTGTCGAAATTGACAGTTATCATTTTCACTCGCGACCCGAAAACTTCGCCGATGATCGGCAGCGCGATTACGAAACCCTAACATCTGGTTATGTCACCCTTCGAATCACCGGAGGGGAAATTTCGCGCGACCTAGATTTGGTCATCCAGAAAATTCGCCGATGCGTACGGCTGAGGAAAAACCTTTTTCATGTCTAACGATCTCGATCCTCAATTTAAGTGCCTCGTTCTATTTGCTTCTCTTTCGGACCGTTCATTCACCAAGTCGGATCTCGATCTCAAGTTGACAGTGGCAGAAATAGATCGACTCAGCGAAGAAACTGGGCTCCTTACAATAACGCGTAGAGGAGCATCTCGTAAACTTATTGCAAACCAAAAGGCGCGAACCTGGGCAGGCGAACACCTCAACACGAATTTGGACGGCAAGAGCAAAGCCGTTCGTATGGTTCTCGATTTGGTCCGCGCCAAAACGGCGGCGTTCTTGAAAATCAAGCAGATTTCGTTCGCTGAGTTCGTCCATCCGGACCCAAGCACCGCAAAGCTGGATCACCCTTCGGATATCTCTCATCGTTCAACTGCTCTCGCCGGGATTCGTCACGCGTACCTCCTTCTCACAGCCGGTTCATACGACGAACGAGTGCTCTTGAAGCGCCTTCGCGCCAAACTGACTCTTGATCGCCCGTCACAAGATGCCGCGCTATTGGAGTTATTGCGGAGTGGAGAAGCTGACTTTTATCCTGAAGATGACCCGATGAGCCGTGACGAAGAAGACGATAATGCGGCCCTGCAGATCGCCGACCGCCGCCGCCACGTCATCTATCTGCACAAGGAACCAAGAAGATGACACCGTCTGCTTTCGCGGCCTTCTCTAGCGTCGCGTTTCACCGTGTATTTGAACTGCAACAAGTGTGGATGGATCGCCCGAACGATCATCTCCCACTCCAGCAACGAGCCTTGGAACGTTTCGCTGAAGCTCTGCGACGCGCCAAGAAGTTGCCAGAGGGAGTGAATCCACAGGGACTCTGCTTTATTGGCGCTGCTGGCGCTGGCAAAACTCATCTCCTTGGGGAAATCCGCCGCGAAGCCGCCGATCAGGGTGCCAACTTCGTTCTCAGCGATCTCACCGATGTTCGCGAATTCTGGCCGCTTTTGGCGATGCACTATCTCCAAAGCCTGCGTAAATTGATGAATGGGGTTTCGCAACTCCAACGCATCCTTGAAACGCTGTTCAGTAAAACCGGTAGGACCGCTGAGGTGGCTTCCGCTCTCAATGGCAGCCGAGCCCTGCCTCGCCAAGAATTGGTTGCGTTCGCCAACGAACTCATTTCATCTCTGCGCCCCATTTACGGCCGCGACATTGTGACGCGCCTTCGGGTGTTTCGCGCTCTCCTCTACCTAGAATCCGACGATATCGATCTATCCGAGCGTGCTTATTCCTTCCTGCAAGGCATTGAGCAGATAGACGAGGAGTCCAAACAAATTTATTTGTCCGGGCCGAATTCGGCGAAGAGAGTCGCCACTGAACTCGCATAGTTTTATAGCCTGAGCGGCCCTAGCGTCGTCGGATTTGATCAGTTGGACCCATTCGTGGCTCAGAATAATTTGGCGGATATGGAGGACACCTCTAGCATCAGGCTCAAAGAAGCTTTGCACGTTCTCTTTGATTTCATGAACGGGTTGACTGCAATTAGGGGAGAGTTCGCCAGAACTTTCGTAGTTGTCACTTGCATCGAATCGAGCTGGAAGGTGTTAAAGAACCGTGGTCTCCAAGCTTTTCAGGACCGTTTCGAAGAAGTCGAGCATCTTGATCTCATACGTGATCCAGGTACACCGCAAGACTTGATTGCGGGCCGTCTGGAAGAGGCTTATGTCCAAGCGAATTTCACCCCTCCATACCCGACTTGGCCTTTTGCACGCGGTTTTTTCAAGTCTCTCCCTCACGGCTTGACGCCTCGTGAAATACTGAACCGATGTGATAGTCATCGCCTCGCATGTGTTCGAGCTGGAAAAGTCATTGAGCTAGACGGCTATGGGTCGATCAGTGTCAAATCCGAAGATGCCGGCGCGGTATTCGATAAGCGTTTTGAAGAACAGCGGGCTTTGGTTGATCCCAATGAACTACTAGATCCGAACAATGAAGATGCTCTCGGCCGCTTGATGGGAGAGGCGGCGCGGCTGTTTTGCCGCGAGGTGCCCTCCGATCCAAACATTGATCTGGTTGTAGAAACCGATTTCCACGAAACGAGGCAATATGAGAGTTTGCACTTCCGCATGCGGCGAATTTTTCGTTTGGAGGGTGACAGGGAAGAGCACATTTGCGTCCGCATTCTAGGAAAAACGCAATACAGATCCTTCCAAGTCAGGCTAACCGCCGCGCTCACTACTTCTGGCATGTCCGAAAAGCTCGACGGTAGACGGCTGTTCCTCATACGCAACGGTGGCCTGCCTTCCGGAGAGAAAACCTTATAACTTACAAAACTCGCGCGCGAAAACGGTGCCGAATTCCTCCCAGTTGCTTTGGAAGATGTCCGAGCCGTAGCGGCTGTCGTTGCACTTTCGAAATCAGGCGACCCGCTCTTCGAAAACTGGCTCCTCCAAAATCGTCCGCTCAGCAAAACAAAACTATTCTGCGAGCTCGCTCCTGCTTGGCAGACCTTCCAATCGGAGGGAACACCGATTCCCAACCCGGAACAAACAATCGCCGCGGTTCCCGGCCAGGAAGCTTCAACCCCAGTTACGACGCAGCCGCGGGCCTCGGCCACAGATGAGCGGCGTTCACATCTAGCGCTCGGCTCCCGTCTAGAAGCAGGAACCGTCGGCAGTCAGGTGTGGATGCCGTTAATCGACTTAACGCAGCACGTGATCTTGCGGGCGGGCTCTGGTGGTGGAAAAACGGTGTTCGTTAAGCGTCTCGTCGAAGAAGCCGCTCTTTGTGGTATATCGTCGATAGTCATCGACACGGCGAAGGATCTTTCCATGCTCGGTGACAGATGGCCTAAGCCGCCCGCGTCCTGGTCCGCAACCGATGCCCAATTCGCTGAAGATTATTTCAATAGCGTTGACGTTCAAATTTGGACACCCGGACATGCCGGTGGCCGCCCGATGCGGTTGGCTCCTTTGCCAAATCTGAGCGGTCCTTTTGCCGAGGCGCATGATCGCAGCCAAGTTGTCGACATAGCGGTCGCGGGCCTATTGCCACTTGCGGCACAGAAAAGAAATTCCACCGTTGAGAAGGCAATCATCAAGAAAGTAGTGGAGTGGCTCACGACGCAGCCACAACATTCTGGTAACGAGTTCGAACGTTTAATCGCCGCGTTGCGCGACCTACCTGCCGAGGCTTTTCAAGGCTATCAAAACGAACGCAAGCTCGCAGTTGGCATGGCCGACCGAATTCACGCTGCTCTCTCGACCGATTCACTATACGGTGGCGACGGAGAAGAACTCGACCCTGCCAAATTATTCGGCGTTAACGCCGCTCGCTCCCGGGTGTCCGTTCTCAGTTTGTTTGCGATGCCCGATATTGGTACACAGGCGCGTTTTATCGGTCAATTAGCCAGCGTATTGTTCAACTGGATTCGCAGAACGCCATCTCCCGCCGGTTCGCCAGTGCGTGGTTTGCTTGTGCTGGATGAAGCGGCCCGCTTTCTCCCCAGAAACAACGCTGAATCGAAACCCGCTCTGATGCTGCTTGCGCAGCAGGCTCGTAAATATGGCCTCGGGCTTATTTTGGCCACCCAAAATCCCAAAGACATCGACTATAACGCCATCGCCAACTTTTCCACCCAGATCTTCGGAACGGCCAACGCGCCCCAGGTTGTCAAATTCATCCGGGAAGCTATGGAGCAACGTGGGATCAGTGGCCTCAATCCGTCTCAGTTGAAAGCGGGCCAGTTTTTCTGCGCCACGCCGTCCCTCGACAGACCGGTGCGACTGCAGGCCCCAATGTGTTTAAGCGCTCACCCTCACAACACCCAGCTAAGCGATGAGGATATAATCCACCGTGCACAAAGATCGATCATAGATGGGTATATTGACAAACGACTTAACGGGTATTCGAGTCAGTAAATTGAATCGATAGTGACCGGGCCGAGTCGTCGAAATGCAGCCAGGACTTCGCACTTAAGTGCTTTTTTATAAGAACTTAAGCGGCCTTCTTGGTTGTTCTGTAAACTCGTTCCAAGCACCAATTGAGACACGCACGGGTGGGCGTGCGACTTTTACGGAAACGTCCAAATGTGCTAGGAAAGCCGACTGCGTATCACGGCATTCTGCATCGCGGTCACGTTCCCTCCCTCTCGATTCGCGGTGGGCAATAGTGAGCAATGCTGCGCAGCTAGGGTGACATAGTTGGCAATCCTGGCATTTTAGAATCAGCAACTTATTGAGGAGGAACACGGGTCGTGAGTTCGAATCTCACCCTCACCGCCATTAGACCGATCAGCCGCATTATTCTAGTTCCTCGTCCCTACAGCTTTGCGCCGGACGCCCGCCGGAACCGCCTAAGTCCATGGTCATGCCAACGGCCTTCTTCGTGATCAAATTGATGACGCCCGAGATCGCATTCCGATCCGCAAGGCACCGACCCAGGCCCCTTAATCACTTCGATTCTTTCGAGGATCTTGACCGGAAATGATTCCAATAAGTCGCTACTGACTCCGCCCTCCAGGATTTCTCGAACCGGCCGGCCGTTTATCAGAATCAACACATATCCCGTTATCGACGCGGCTCTGGTCTCCCCGAATCGCGACGTTGCTGCGGTCTTGAATGAAGGCGCTGCTGGTGTTAAGTCCAGCAACCTGATTCAGAGTCTGCGAAAGCGTCATCACTCCCAAACGCTTCAGCGGACGCCGTCGTCACTTTCGTGTTGGACAGCGATTCTAGATCCATCGAGAAGGGGCTACTAGCGCCATCGTCTGGCTTGGCAGTGTTAGACGATGGGTGCCAATTCGGTCATATTGCCACGGCTTAGGAGCGACTAGGCTCCCACTACGAAGTGCTGTATTACCTCCGACATATTCGGAAGGCGCTTTTCGGGCGTTCTCTAGAATTTTTCCGCTTCTCGTGAGCGGTCTAAACAGTTTTTCTTGCTTATCAAGACGAGAAAACTATGCTTCACCCGAATCCGCATTGTGAATCCAGCGACCAAGCCAAGTCTGCCGAGACAGAGCAAGAAACACCTCGCGCAGTCGTGGTGGCTAAAGGAAAAGGCAAGCGCTATTGGGGTCCCGGCGGTGATTGTTACGAGTTCTTAGTGACCGGCGAAGAGTCCGCGGGCGACAGCTTTACGCTCTTGGCGGATGTGCCGGTGGGGGGTGGCCCGCCGTTGCATTTGCATGAAAAGGAATCCGAGGCGTTCTATTTGCTGAGCGGAAGCCTCACCTTTCAGATTGGTACTGAAAGCATAAGGGCCTCACAGGGCGATTTTGTCCACATCCCCCGAGGCGTGATGCACACCTACGCAAATACGGGAGACAGCAGAGCGATGGCGATTGTTGTCTTCTCTCCAGCCGGTATGGAGGGATGGTTTCGCGAGGTTTTAGTCAAAGCCGTCGATCCGGCACAAGGTCCTTACGTCTACACAGAAGCCCAGTTACAACTCATGATCGCGGCCGGCCCTCGATATGGTGTTAGCTGGGGATAATTTCTGACCACTCTCACTGGAATCCGTTCTCACTGGAATCCGTCCACTCGCTCCAGATCTTCAGTCCTTAAGTATTCCCGGCCGAAAATCAGCTTCTTCTCGTCGTTTGATACGTCAAAAACGTAAATTGGATGTTGCGGTAGGGCCGCAGCGGTTTCGATTCGGGCAGACTTAAAGCCGCGGAACAGAATTAACTTCTCGCGGCCCGCTTCGGAGGTCGTAAAGTAGATGCCGGAAGGCCCGACGATATAGTCTCCGATATCATCCAGCACCCGCTGCTCAGCCACTGGCCGATCAGCCGCTGTTTTCCACAGTGCCAGTTTCCCCTCCGACAGCCTTGTGAAGTACATGGTGCGCCCGTCGCGCGAAAACTGAGGGTTCGATGTCATGCGAGACGTCAAGGGGACCGCCTGACCACCCGCCTCTGGCACTTTCCATGTCATGGAAACGCCCGTCCGGAACGAGGTAAAATAAATCCACCCTCCCCCTGGAAACCAGCGTGAGTTCTCGTTAAGTCCTAAAGAATCGGTGATACGAAGCGGCTTTTCGTTCGGGGAACTCACGGTATAAATGTCGCTTTGTCCACCGCAAACCGCCGAGAAGGTAATGCGCGCACTGTCTGGAGACCAGCGCGGTATGGCCAATTTGGAGCACTGTATGTTTGTCCATTGCACCGGATTCCCGCCGCCTCTTTCATCAACCCACACCTCTTCGTATCCACTACGGTCGGACACGAAAGCGAAGCGTCGCCCATCGGTTGAATAGGTTGGCTGAAAATCGCGGCTGTTCGAAGGAGTGGTGACCTGCCGGGCAGCACTAGCATCCCGCCTTAGGGGTAGCTCCCAGATGTTCGTGATGTTGATGGAGGAGGTAAATAAGAGCAGCGGTTTGCCCAAGGAGTCTCTACCAGTCGCGGGCCAGGCGGAAGAACCTCCGACAGACAACATAAGCTGCTGCGGCCGTCCTCGCTCGAACACCGCCATGCGCGCCAGCCGGTGCTGCCTAAACGTGCCAGTGGAAAAGACCAATTCCTGGCCGTCGGCAGTCCACGCAGGCGTCACGTTCCAGGGCCGTCCGGTATCAAGCTTCCGCGCTTCGCCTAACGGACTCAGTTTTGAATCGAGGGCCAAGAGATACAAATCGGCCAGCCCGTCTGCCTGGATACGAGTGAACGCCAACCCTCTGCCATTCGGAGAAATGGCAGGACCGCTATCCCCAAAGGGCCTCCCCAGTGCGGGGGGCGTGGTCAAACGCCTCAATTCTCCGCTACTGGTGGAGAGTAGGAACAGGCCGAACGAGTCCTGAGCTATAAGATTTGCCGAGACGATCAAATAATGGGGATCACGAGACCAACACAACGCGCCGCTATAACCTGTGCCCTGCGTTCCTATGACGGCGAGCGTACGCTCCGAGCCGCTGGATACCGTTCGCAAAATGACCTCAGCCTGCTCCACGCCCTTCACGTTCAAATACGCCAGCGTCTTTCCATCGGGCGACCATGCTGGATTGTCGCTTTGAACGCCCCCTCCCTTGGCAAAGGTCTCCACCGTTTTTCTATTCTTTGTCGCCACGCAAATCTGAGTCAGCCCTTTGACGTCGCAGCCATAGGCAATCTGCGAACCGTCAGGCGAAATGGCGGCATGCGTCGCGCTTCTTGCCAGTAAAACCGGCTCAAGCATTTCCGTGCCGCTACGGCCACTCCTACCCCAATGTGAAGAAACGCCCCACCATAAGCATAGGGCCGCCGCCGCTGACGTTATCGTCCCTGCCACAATCCTGGTTCGCTTGGCAAATCTCTTCTCTGGGCTAGGAGAAGGTACTTGCGGTATACGTTCAGCTGCGGGTGAACTGTCGCCCCTTATCTCCTTCAGCCGCCGTCCCACCTCTTGGGAACTGGGGCGCGCATCCGGTTCGCGCGCCATCATTTGCGCCAGTAGGTCCGACAACTCCTTCGGCGCCAAAGGGTTTACGTCTTTCAGGACTTTTGGCTCGCCCGTCCCGATCGCCATCATCGCCTGCAGTGCCGTTTCCGCTGGATACGGATGCGACCCCGCCGCTAGTTCGAACAACACGGTCGCTAGCGAAAACACATCCGACTTGGCGCTTACCTTCTGGCCGTGCGTCTGTTCCGGCGACATATATCGATACGATCCGGCGGGTAGATCGGGATGACTGATCGTCTCCATATCCAACTGCCGCGCTAAGCCAAAGTCCAGGATCTTGATGTATCCGTCGCGCCGTACGATAACGTTTTCAGGTTTGATATCGCGGTGAACAATGTTGGCGGCACTGGCGGCGGCCAATGCTTCGGCCATCTGTTCCCCTATGCGCAAGACTTTCTCCACGGGCTGCGCCTGTCCGCACAAGCGCCGCAAGAGTTCTCCAGCCACAAGTTCCATCACAATGGCGGTGCCGTACTCGGTGCGCAGCACTTCATAAACCGTGACGATGTTCGGATGATTCAAAGCGGATGCCGCTTTGGCCTCGCGAATTTGCCGTTCCGAACTGTCCGCCTTTGCGCCGCCGGAATCGCCCGCCGTTCGCCGCAGGAATTTCAACGCTACCGGCCTTGCGAGTTCGGTGTCTTCAGCCGAGAACGCTTCCCCCATTCCCCCTTGGCCCAAGATTCCCGTCACTATGTAGCGGCCAATCTTCTGCCCCGACTCGATCCTCAAACCCCACGCGCTAGCCGGCTCACCCCTCGCGGTGCTGAGCGATGGATCTGCCAGAACCTCTTTGGCCGCGCCTCCCACCGCTTCGTCAAAGAAAGCTTCCGCTTGATCGGACGCTCTGATCAAAGCCGCCACGCGCTGCCGGGTAGCGGCATCGAAGCCGCATAGCCGATCAAGGTAGGCTTCACGTTCCGCCGCATCTAAATCGAGAGCGCCACCGGCGATCTCCTGAAGTCGCTCCCACTCGAGCGGACTCATCTGGAATCGTCTTCCTCCATCGCGGAAGGTGAGACCAGCTCTTGGTATAGGAATGCCTTCGCTAGCCGCAGTTCACGGCGCACGGTGGCTGTAGATATGCCAACGGCCTTGGCAGCCTGCTCCTGCTCCATGCCAGCGAAAAATGTCAGCTCTACCAGTTGGGCCTTGCGCGGGTCAAGCGCCGCTAAGCGGTCCAGCGCCTGATCAATCTCCAAAAACTCCACTTCCGCTGGTTTGGCGCCTACAACTTCGTCTTGCAGCGGGAGCCGTAACGCTCTCCCCCCGCGCTTTTGGGTGCGTTTGGCCTTTCCATGATTCAAAAGCAGATGGCGGATAATCCGCGACACGAGCGCATAAAAGTGCGCTTGATCGCCAATCGCCGCATTGGAAGCGAGCAGTTTCATGTACGCTTCGTGCACCAATTCGGTGGCGCGTAGGGAATGGCCGGGCGCCTCTGGTTTCAGGTGATAGCCGGCCAGCACTCGCAACTGGTCATAGACTAACGGCATTAGATCGTCCAGGGCTTCTGGATCTCCTGCCTGCCAGTTCTGGATCAGTTCCGCTATCTCCGTCCGATTCATTGGCCAGCCCCTCCGGTACTGGTCTGGTTTAGTGATGTTAACAAAACGATAGCGTTTCGCGATTTTTTCAGTTTTAGAGGCGTTCGCTATTGGCTGTCTCACTCACAAAGTCACACCATCCACACCGTCCGAATGCGAAATCCTCTTCGTCTTCTCACCGTGCAGGAAGTCTTCGATATCTCCCACCTTCTCCGCAATAAGATTCATCTTGCGCGCTAAACCTTGGATCTCGGCTTCGGCTCGCCGGTTTACGTCGAAATCCAGTTCTCCGCGCAAGCGGTCTTTGGTATCTTGCCGGTTTTGGCTCATCATGATGACGGGCGCTTGAATGGAAGCCAGCATGGACAGGAACAGGTTGAGCAGAATGAACGGGTAAGGGTCCCAGGCTGACTTGCCTAGCACCACGTTAATCGCGCTGTAAATGATCAGGACGACGCCGAAGAGAATGATGAAAGACCAGGAACCGCCAAAACGGGCCACCGCGTCGGCTATACGTTCGCCGAAGGTCGCCTCCTGTTCAATTACTTCATTCGGGTTACGCCGCGCGCGCACCTGGACAAGCTTCTGGGCCGTGTGGAATTGACGGCTTAACACTGCCAACATGTCCATGCCAGCATGAGGCTTGCGCTCAAGCAAAACGGAAATGTCATGGCGGTCCACCTCAATGCAAACGGATTCAGTTAGCGCAGTTGCTTCCGTTTGGTGAGGAGTTCCATCCAGCATCGAAGCGAAGCCAAAGAACTCGCCCACCGCCGGTTCATCGAGAATCACTTCCTGGGAATCCTCATCAACCGTGGTGACACGCACGCTGCCTGAAACCAGAATGAAGGCTTCGCCGCTCGGGTCGCCTACCTTATAAACCCGTTGCCTGACAGAAAAAGTTCTGACTTCCACTTGGCTGGCCAGTACGGCGCGCTCGTCGTCGTCAAGCAGCGCGAAGAGCGGGACATTTTTTAAGATAGCGGCATCACATGGCATAAACTCCACTTTAATAGAGCCAGCGACAAGTGAGACGTCTACTTATTGAAAGGGCGCGTCTAAGCTAACGGCGACCAAGCGGCCCGAAGATTGTACCGCCATATTGTTAAACGGTAGAGAGGACGGCCCAGCGGCTGCCGCGGCGGCGCGCTCCAAACCGCTGGCTGCGCTCAAGGCGTCTTTGATCAAAGTGCCGGCCTGTTCTGAACTGCAAATCAGGTTCAGGCCTACGTGCGCCTTATCATCGAGCTTGACGCTATAACCAAAGTTCTGAATGCCTGAGAAGAGACTGTTCAGCCCCAGATGCGATGAGATGACGGGCGGAATGCTGCTGCCAATCCATTCGCTAATCTCACTACCCGGGGCGAATCCAACCACCGGCGATTGCCGATCCATGCGGCTTTCGAGATCGGCAAAGGTGGGATTGGTTTCAAGCGATGGCGCACGCCCTTGCCGAACTTCGGAAATAGCTTGCAACTGATCCTTCGTTCCAAAAAATCCACGCCCGTCTTCCTTCGAGATTAGAAGCAGGCAGGTGCCTTCTTTGGAACAATACTCGGGACCGTCTTCCAAAACAGTTTGTGGAATGCCGTGCCTGGCCGCTTCTTTAGCTACGGTGGCTCCGTGAAAATCGCCCGCTATCAGGCCAAAGAATCCGTTCGGACCGGCAGCCGTTACTACTTCGCTTAATTGAGCTTCGGAAATACCCAGCAGCGAAAGATCTTTTTGGACACGCTGTAGACCTTCGCCCGAATATTGCTTGCGCAAGTTGTTGTAATTGGGTAACCGGCGTAACTTACTTAGCGCATCGTATTCGAGGGAAGTCGTTTTTGCTGGAAACGCTGCCTTAGCTTGCTGCAATAGCTGCGCCGGCAAACCGGACGCAGCTAAAGAAAGAAGCGCAATGATTGGTACAACTTTTCGCATGGGTTAGGGAACGGTAACCGTGATTCCAACTTGATTCTTAATTAGACCACTCGTGGCAGTCACAATTATGTTTCCTGTT
>Ga0302319_10016647_pt1 | contig 13524 bp, 18 predicted proteins | sample Bog_T0_2_FD_203319 | JGI IMG/M metagenome (GOLD analysis project Ga0302319, IMG submission 203319) | Peat permafrost microbial communities from Stordalen Mire near Abisko, Sweden - Bog_T0_2 | ecosystem: Environmental > Terrestrial > Soil > Wetlands > Peat | place: Sweden: Abisko, Stordalen Mire...
GCTGAAAGAAGAGGACGTATCGAGTCTGGAAGGTAGACCCTGAAGGCCGGGTCGTTCAATTCGTCTCAACGTGCCATGTTGGCTTCATTCCTACCGTTGACGCGGTGGAAGGGCTTGCTGGGGGGGGCGCTGGTGATGTTGTCCTTGGCGTTGTGATCGCCGACGGTTACTCGCATCTCAGTCTTGCCAAGGCGCGGGCGGAACTGGCGTCTCTGAAGCGGACCGTGGCCGAGAGGGCGGCGTCGAACGCCGCGGTGCGCGACGCGGCATTGGCCCGGCTCGATGCCGATTTCGCGCCAACGCGGACGAAGGCCGCATACGTCGCGCCGCAGGACGAGTTTACGAGCGACGACGCTTATGCCGAACTGAAGAGACGCACTGAGGCGGGCGTGGCCGTACTGGATCGCCGACATGCGGACGACCGGCGGGCGCTTGCCGGAAGGTATGCGGCCGAACTGGCAGCGAATATCCGAATACCCAACCGCCTCCAGGACGCCCTGAAGGAGCGGAAGTATCGGGAAGAGGGCGCGGCGCTCGATTACCTGAGATACGATGCCAACCTGAATCGGCTGATGGCGAAGGTTGGACAGACGGAGTACTGGTTCGCATTGCCTAACGATAAGGCCAGGGAATTGCATGCGCGCTGGATCTCGGCTTCCGTGGAGGGTGCCGCCGAGGACGATCCGGACCGGACGCGGTGGTTGGTGGATCCGGCTTCGGGGGGCAGGTATCTGGGCCTTCCCGCGAAGTTCTGGAGGCAAGGGAACACGCCGCTGCGGAAGAAAAGCCCCATCAGCAGGAGCCGTTGGCGCGTATCGCGTGGGTGGACACATCGACGGGCCTGATGTGGACTTTGCACGACAACGGAAAGGATGTGAACTGGGAAGGGGCGAAGAACTATTGCCGTAGCCTCGACCTGGGCGGAATTAGCTGGCGGTTGCCCGAGATTGGCGAACTGAAAGGCCTTTACCAACCCGGACAGCCGCAAAATGCGAAAGGCGTCCAACTCAGTACTTACTGGGCCTGGAGCGCGACAACGGATTCGACCCACTCAGGGGGGGCCTGGTACCTCTACTTCGGCAATGGGGGCCGGAACTTCGCCGGTGTGGGAACCACCTACGTCGCTCGGGCGCTGTGTGTGCGCCGTGCCGGAGAATGATGGGATATTCGGTTATTCGGCCCTTCGATTATGTGTTTGGGTTTCCCGAAATTTTTTTGGGCTGCGGTCCTTTGCTGTCCGACGGGTCCGATCTATCGGATTCGCAGCTTCTCTTCCACGTGGCGCAGACGGGCGTCGAGCACGCCCTCAATCCGCTCCATCCCCGCCTGTAGTTTGGCGCTTTCCGCCTGAATCAGAGCGTTCGTGTTTTGCAACGCCAGCGAAACATTCTGTTGCATCGCATCTATTCTGCCGTTGGTATCGCTCAATCGGTTGTTGATATCGCTTACTCGCGAGTTGCTGAACAGAACTCCCAGCGAGACAATCACCGCAGTTCCCAGCAGGGTAGCGGAGGTTTGGTCAATGGCCATGCTTCCCAATTGTACGCCAGGCGCGAAGCGCGGCGCTGATGTCATGAGTTACTGCGGGCGAGAACTCCAGCGGTCCCCGGCTTGAGAGTTTCGCGGTTTTCCACTAACCTGAAGTCTCCGGCGGGCACGGAAAGCGGATGAATACCGGCGACACGGTTGAGGGAAGATACCAGATCGAGCGGCTGCTGGGCCAGGGCGGGGACGGAAAGGTGTTTCAGGCCCACGACCTCGAGCTGGATAAGCGTGTCGCCATCAAGACGCTGTTGCCGCAGTCACTTGCCGACCGGCGCAGTATCGCGCAGCTGAAGTCGGAGGTCCGGCTGGCACAGGACCTGCGCGACGAGAACATCTGCGGCGTCTACCACTTCCATATCTCGGACAGTGAGCCGTTCATCGTCATGGAGTTCATCGACGGCGAAAAGCTGTCCGACTTCATTTTCCGTCAGCCCGGACACAGTTGCGGCGAGGTGACTTTCCGGCGCGTGGCGGCGCAGATTCTCAAAGCGGTGGAATACGCGCATGGCGCGGGCGTGATCCACAGGGACCTCAAGACGAGCAATATCATGATCCGGCGGGATGAGTCGGTTCGCGTGCTGGATTTCGGAATTGCGGCGAGCCTGAAGGACGCGCACTCTCGCGCGACGGGTGGGGAGGTGGCCCTTTCCATTCATTACGCGTCGCCGGAGCAGATCCGCGGCGAACGGCCGTCCGTGGCGATGGACATCTACTCGTTGGGGTGCGTTTTTTACGAGATGCTGACGGGGCGTCCGCCGTTCAGGCAGGGCGACGTGCTGCAACGGCACCTGATGAAGCAGGCGGCTCCGATGCCGGGCGTGTCGCGGATGCTGAACCGGGCGGTTCTGGCGTGCCTGGCGAAGGACGCTAAGGCACGGCCGCAGTCGGCTGAGGATCTGGCGGCGTGGATCATGGAACCCGAAGATCTTACGGTCAGGACCGTGCGGAGCGGTGGGAGGCGGGCGATCTGGTGGACCGCGGGATTGCTGGTACTGGTCGGCGCTCCGATCACAGTCCATGAGTGGCCTGGGATCAAGGTCGCGGTCGGGAATGTAGAATCGTCCACGCAGGGCACTTCGGCTCAACCGCAAGCGCAAATTCCCGTCGAGCCTCCGCCGCTGCCTCATCCGGAAGTGATCCGAACACCCGCTTTGGTCCCGGCGTCCCCGAAACCGGAAAAACGCAGGCGGGAGAGACCGCAGGATACGAAGAGGCAGATCACGCTGCCCACCCCGAAGAAGCCCAGGCAGCAGTTTGATCGGCCATCCCAGAACGCGCAACTGGCGGCCCAACAAGCAGCACAGCAGGCGGCACAGGAGCAGGTGGAGCAGCGACAGCGCGCAAGACAATTTGTCGATCAAGGCGATGCGCTGGCAGGGAGATACGATTAGCATGGGGCGATGGCGGCGTATGCCAAAGCCAGGAACCTGGACTCGGCCAACCAAGCCGCCCGTCAGGGTTACGAAACAGCGGCGAAGCGCTGGCGCGTGGAGTGCTCGTTGGCACACGCTTGTGCAGGTGAGCCGTGACTCTATCCGGGCCTTTTGATGTTGCGGCGTCTGGATGGCGCGACGCGCTGCCGATCCGATTTCGATCTCAGCGCCTGCCTGAAGCCAGATCTGGTAGTGGTATCCAGAAAGAGCGGCGCGGAGGGATCATTCGTCGGCATCCCACTTCTTGCCTGTGGGAGCGACGATATTCCCGCAGATCGTGATGGTGTCCTTCATGCATCCGAAAATCCGCGGGATCTCGTCGTTCGCGGGGCCCAGGCTGGCTACGGGCTTTCCATGCTTCGCGATGAGAATCTCTTTCCGGCTTTGCTGGACTTCATCCATACCATGGCCATCCGAGCAGTGGCCTGATCGGGGTCCGCGCGCAGCGAAAGCTTGGCGGCCAGGCCGAAGCCCCGACCCTGCAAGGTGCGCAGGCTAGGTCACAAGTTTGTTGATAAACTGGCGTCGGTATGAGATTCGGAACGCTTGCGTTGGGTTTGATTTTTGCCTTGTCGATAACGGCGGCTGAGCGCGGGGAAGAAATTAAGCTGTGGCCGGGGGGCGCGCCGGGGTCGGAGGGGATTACGGCGGAGGAGGTTTCGAAGCCGTCGGTGAATCCGGCTTATGGCAAGCTGCCGGGGCAGTTCACGGTGTCGCATTATCCGTCGATCTATGTGTTCCTGCCCCCGAAGGAGAAGGCCACGGGTGCGGCGATGGTGGTGGCGCCGGGCGGCGGGCATACGCAACTCGTGATGGAGAAGGAAGGCTGGGAAGTCGCAGACTGGCTGAACGCGCATGGGATCGCGGCGTTTGTGCTGAAGTACCGGCTGGCTAAGGCTCCGGGCGTGAAGTATACGCTGCCCGGTGAGGTTTATGCGGACGCGGCGCGGTCGGTGCGGCTGGTGCGGAGCCGGGCCAAGGAGTGGGGCGTCGATCCGGCGCGGATCGGGTTTATAGGGTTTTCGGCGGGTGGCGAAGTGGCCGGGATGATCGAGACGAAGTTCGACGCGGGGAAGCCGGATGCGGCGGATCCGATTGAACGCGTGAGTTCGCGGCCGGATTTCAATGTCCTGGTGTATCCGTTCTACAGGCCGGGGTCGGTGCCGGCGAGGGGCGCGGGCGATGCGGGCGGCACGATTACGATTGCTCCGAACGCGGAGTTCCCGGTGTCGAAGGACGATCCCCCGGTGTTTATGGTTTGCGCGGACGACGATCCGTCGCATGTGGCGCCGACGGCCAAGTTCTATCTGGAACTGGAGGCGGCGCATGTTCCCGCAGAGATGCACATCTACACGTACGGAACGCACGGGTTTGGTTTGCGGCCTACGAAACGGCCCGGCGCACCGGTGGAAAGCTGGCCGGATCGTTTGAAGGACTGGCTGGCCGACCGCAGCATTTCGAAGCAGTAAGTCTGTATTTCCCCGTAAGTTATACCTGCCAAAAGAGTTAGCCTGCCTTGTCGGAATTGGCGCGGAACTGTCCAAACGCCGGTCACAAATATTATTGAACTCTATTTCCTTTTAAATCAGTAAGTTCCCCGTTTTTCAGTTTTTGTTTTGCCGCTCCCGCAGATATCTTTTGTGCAGGAAGAACGAGTGCGCCGAAAAACACAGAAGAGCGGAGAGAACGGAATGCAGCCGGCACGGGAGCGGCTGCTGATCCGGGCGATTACGGCCGGGGCCGGGCGCATTCGGGAACAGCGGCTGAAGATCGCCGATTTTGTCCGCATGTGCGAGTTGCGGAATCTGGTTGCGCTGGCGGGCCCGCGGATGGTGCTTGCTTATTGGGTGACCGCGTGAGGAACGAACGGTGCGAGCGCAGGATTTTGTACGAGCCGTTGAGGAGTCAGAGGAAGTTTCATGAGTCGGCGGCGAGGTTTAAGGGCTTTTCAGGGCCGATCGGTTCGGGTAAAAGTCAGGCACTGTGTCAGGAAGCGATCCGGCTGAGTTACCGGAATCCTGGACGTACAGGGTTGATTGGAGCGCCGACGTATCCGATGTTGAAGGACTCGACATTGGCGTCGCTGACGGAGTGTTTGTACGAAAACGATTTGCCTTTCGAGTTGTTTAAGGCCGAGAACACCATCGTGATGACGGATACGGGGTCGAAGATCCTGTTGCGGGCGGTAGACGAGTACGAGCGGCTGCGCGGGACAAATCTGGCATGGTTTGGCGTGGATGAGCTGACGTATACGCAGGAGGGCGCGTGGTCTCGGCTGGAAGGACGGCTGAGAGACCCGAAGGCGTCGAGGTTGTGCGGGTTCGCGGTCTGGACGCCGAAGGGATTCGACTGGGTGTACCGGAAGTTTATCCAGTATCCGGTGGAGGGGTTTGAGACGGTGCTGGCCGCTCCTTTCGAGAATCGGTTTTTGCTGGAGCAGGTGCCAGACTTTTATGAGCGGTTGAAAGGCAGTTATGACGAGAATTTTTTTCGCCAGGAAGTAATGGGCGATTACCTGAACGCGAAGGGCGGCCTTGTGTATCAGCCGTTCCTGAGAAGCGCGAATGTAAGGCGGGTGGATGTGGATACCTATAGCCCGATTTACTGGGCGGTGGATTTCAATGTGGACCCGATGTGTTCGGTGGTGGCGCAGGCACGGGGCGGCGAGTATCACGTGCTGGATGAGATCGTGTTGCGGCGCGCATCGACCCAGCAGGCTTGCGAGGAGTTTCAGAAGCGCTTTGGATTACCGGCCGCGGGGCTGGTGGTGTACGGCGATGCGTCGGGTGCCGCGATGAAAACGTCGGGATATTCGGATTACGGAATTATTCGCGAGTATTTCCGGTCGCGGTCGGCTAAGGTGTTGTACCGGATACCGAGCGCGAATCCGGCGGTGCGTGAGCGCGTATGCGCAGTGAACGCGAAGCTGAGAAATGCGGCGGGAGAGATCCGGTTGTTTGTGGATCCGAAGTGTAAGGAGTTGATCGCGGATCTTGAGCAGGTCTCCTACTTGGAAGATTCGACGCAGATCGACAAGGACAAGGACAGGCGGCGCACGCATTTGTCGGACGCGCTGGGGTATTTGATCTGGCAGGAGAGCCGGGGAACGGTTGGAGAAAAAGGAGTGCGGTTGTTTTGAGGACACTTATGAATTCACCTATAGAGCAGGAACATCCCGATTACGCGTTGAACGCGCGAATGTGGAAGCGATATCAGGATCTTTACGCGGGCGGCGAGCGATTCCGGCTATGCGCGGCGGAGTATCTGATTCCGCGGCAGAAAGAGCCGGCCGACGTTTATCGCGAACGTCTGGCACGCGTTTTCTACGAGAACTATATCGGGTCGATCGTCGATTGGTATATGGCGACCCTTGTCCGCGAGCAACCGCTTATCGACATAGGCGGCCCGAATGAGACCGGCAGAGCTTTCTTTACCCGGTTTATTAGCAACTGCGATTTGCAGGGCACAAACCTGACACAGTTCTACCGGCAGGTGCTTACTGAGACGCTCGTATGCGGCAAGGCGTTTGTGGTTGCCGACTTCCCGAAGATTTCGGGGCCAGCGCTGACGCGGGCCGAAGAAGACGCTTCCGGACGCAGCAGTGCGTATCTGGTGAGCTACCGGGCCGACGAGGTTATCAACTGGAGCCTCAACGACAACGGCGAATTCGATTGGGTGGTTATTCGGACATCCTGCCTCAAGCAGGACAGCGTCCAGTCCTTCGGCTGGAAGAAGGAGACGCGCTGGATTTACTACGACCGGGCGAAATATCAGATCTATGAGCAGCGGGAAGGCGATAATCCTCGTCAGACCGAACTCGTCGAGGAAGGCCCGCATGGATTCGCAGGTATCGGAAAGGTGCCTGTTTTTCAGGTGAAGGTCAGCGATGGGTTATGGCTGACCAACAAGACCGCGTTGTTACAGCTGGAACACTTCAATAAGTCGAACGCGCTTGGATGGGCTCTGACGATGGGCTTATTCGCGACGCCGGTGATTTATTCGGACCGCGAATTCACGCAGGTGACGGGAGAGAGCTATTACGTGCAGCTCGGGCCGCAGGACAGATTCGGATGGACCGAGCCTGAAGGCAGAGTGTTTCAGATCGCGGCGGACAATCTGGACCGTCTGAAAGACGAGATATACAGAGTGTCCTACCTGATGCAGCAGGCCGGGAACAACACCGGACAGCAGCAATCGGGTCTCAGCAAACAATGGGATTTCAGCGTGACGCAGGAGATTCTCGGGGCCTACGGCAACGTTATGAAGGATTCGATGCGCAATGTGATGAATCGAATCGCGGAAGCTCGGCAGGATGGGTTGACGATCGACGTGACGGGACTTGATGAATTCGACATAACGGACTTCGGTACCGAAGCGAACGACGCCAAGAGTCTCCTGAACCTGGGAATCAACTCACCGACGCTGAAAAAGCAGGTCTTCAAGCGCGTTGCGCTGAAGTACCTGAGCGACGCCCGGCAGGAGATCAAGAACCGCATCGCCGACGAAATCGATGCGGAACCTGTAGGCACTCCCGCCGGGAACCAGCAGCCGCCGATCGGTGGCTGAGTAGTGCGAACCAATTAAGGAGGATCAGTTTGGAAGAATCAATAGACGTACAAACGATCGTACAACAGGCGATCGACGAATACATGCGGAAAGACAGCGCCCGGCGCGAACCTGCGTATAAGACGGAACTGCAGGAAGAGAAGCGCCGGCGTGAGCAGCTGGAGAAACGCATGAACGAACTGGTGGAAGAAAACAAGCGCAGCCGCGCGATGGCGGAAGAAGCGCAGAGGAATTCGACGATACGGACGGAGCTGCAGAAGCTGGGCGTGGTCAAAGTGGATCTGGCCTACAAAGCGGTTCAGGACGGCATCGTGAGAACGGACGATGGCCGGCTGATAGCTCGCGGAGACAACGGCGATATGCCTGTCGGCGACTATCTGGCCGGCTTCGTCCAGGAGAATCCGGAGTTCCTGCCCGCGAGGATCTCGGGGGGAACGGGGATGACGGGTTACCAGAAAGCCGCGCCGACGACAAGCAACGGCGCCATCGATATCGACAAGATCAGCCCGTCGATGAGCAAGGAAGATCTGGAGCGGGTCCGGCAGGAGATACTGCGGGTCGCCAACCAGACTCTACGCGGAGTCTAGTACCCGGGGCTGTTCTTTAAACAGACTCGGGATCAGTTCTTGAAAGCCGGCGGTTGCCCGACAGGGTGATGCCGGGTGTAGGGATGCAGCAACGGAAGGGGCCGGAAACGGCCCTTTTTTATTTGCAATCGAAGAAAGAGAGAAGAAGGATAACAATGCCATCTATTACGTCAGCAAATGTCGCGAACGCGATCGTGAAACTGGTAGCCGCGGACGCGCTGCCGGCACTTGTGGGGAACCTCGTACTGGGGAACCTCGTGAACCGCGATTACGAACCGACTCTGGCACAGGCCGGCGACACGGTAAACATTCCGATCGCGCCGCAGCTTGTGGCCAATAACATCGCCGAGGGCGGCGCGGTAACGCCGCAGAATCCGAGCCTGGGAAATGCGCAGATAGTGCTCAATACGCACGCTGAAGCGACCTTCCAGATTCCGGACGTGACCAAGGTTCTGGCGGTGCCGGACCTGCTGAAGGTCTACATGCAGCCGGCGGTCATCGCGATCGCCGAAAAGATCGAGAGCGATCTTATGAACCTGTATGCGGGCTTTACGGCGAATACACCGCTCGGTACGGCGGGAACGCCGATCACCGAAGCCATTCTCGATCAGGCGGAGACTTCGTTGTTCCAGGCCAGAGTGCCCGCGAGCGAGCCGAAGTATCTGGTGGTCGACAGCAACACGTACTCAGCGATGCGTCAGATTCCCCGGTTCAGCGAGTTTCACAACTGCGGGGAAGCGGGTCTGCGCGCGCTGGTGGACGGGACTATCGGGAAGATCAAAGACTTCTTCGTATTCCGTTCGCAGTATGTGCAGAAGACGGGTTCGGCCCCGGTGAATACCCACAACATCGCGTTCTGCAAGGACGCTTTGGGTCTGGTGATTCGCCGTCTGCCGCAGCCCCTGCCGGGCACGGGCGCCATTGCCGAATACGCCGAACTGGGCAACTTCGGTATGCGCGTCACGATGAGCTATCAGCCGAACACGCTCTCGCAGCAGTTCACGGTTGACGTGCTCTACGGCTGCGCCGTTCTGCGCAACAACTTCGCGGTTCAGGTGAACAGCTAGTCGCAAACGCCGGAGGCGCGCGGTTCCGGCCGCGCGCCTCCCCATCGTTACACGGATAAAAAGAGGAAATCATGGATTTACGGTCTTATTACACGAGAATTCGGGAAACCGAGGAAACACTGACCGGCGAGCACATTGTCGTGGTCAGCCTGAAGACTTCCGAAGGTGGCAAGGCGGGCGTGCGAACCGAAGTTACGCGCGGCATCGCGGCCAGACTGATTGCCGAAGGAAGAGCGCGCGTGGCGACGGACGAAGAAGCGGTGGAGTTTTATGAGATGCACCGCGAGTCCAAGGAGCGAATCGACCAGGAGGAGGCCGCACGACGGCTCCAGGTGATGGTGATTCCCGCGAGCGACTTCAAGAAGCCGAGAGAGCGGAACTGACCATGGCACTGTTCGTGGATGGACCCGCCGCGGGAATAGACGATCTTACGAACCAGGATTCCGGGTTGCTGGATGTGGCGCAGACTTGCGGGATCAACGTTTCGACGAAGATCGCGCTGGCGCACGATGAGATTGCGACGGATCTGCAACTGTGGCTGGACCGTCCGCGGCCGTCGATGGATCTGGTGTGGCGGCCGGTGCTGCGGATCGAGCAGGTGGTCGTGACGCTGACGTTGAAGCGCTGGGAGACGATGCAGTCTCTCTCGCTGTTTTATCGCGACGCGTATTTTTCGCAAATGGCCGATCGTTATCAGGCCAAGTGGGACGAATATGCGAAGCTGACGCGAACGACGTACGAGAAATACCTCGCCAGCGGGATGGGACTCGTGAACGACCCCGTTCACGTGGCTCCGGCGCCATTACTGGGCAGCGTGGCGGGGCCGCAGCAGGGCGGCGTTTTCTACGCGAGCATTGCCTGGTTGAATGCGGCCGGCAAGGAAGGCGCGGCGTCGGTGGCATCTTCGATCGCCATTGCCGACGACCATCTGATGACGGTGAGCGCGCCGGGGGCGGCGCCAGCCAACGTTACCGGATTCAATGTTTACGCGGGATCGTCGCTGAGCGCAATGTACCTGCAGAACAACGTGGCGCTGCCGATATCCGGAAGCTTCACTTATGTACCGGGGTTTGTTACGTCGGGCCGCTTGCCAGGCGTGGGGCAGACTCCGGATTTTATGCGTCCGCTGGCCCGGACGCTGCTGAGAGGTTAAACGAAAATGGCGGGAACAACCGGAACACTTACGAATACGGTCGTCGCGATGCTGCAGTCGACCGTGGACGGCGTCAATGTGCGGCTGGGCGCGATTGAACAGAGCGACTCCAGCATCACGGCGGCGGGGATCCGATCGATTATCGCGCTGAACGCGAGTGTCGAGATCAGCGAGAAGACAGGGCATGCGCAGTATCCGGCGCTGCTGGTGTACTGCGACAAGATTTCCAATTCGCTTACGGAGAAATTCCGGCAATTTTCCGGGAAAGCGCACCTTGTGGTCGAAGTGCGCTATTCGCAGGATCGTCTCGATCTTCTGGAGACGAATACGCAGGCCTGTGTGGACGCGGTGTGCGCACTGCTTGACGACTCGCGGGGCGACTGGGGCAATGGAGCTTTTTATACGGGCGGCTACGACGTTGGCTATGAGCCTATCGCGCGGGGCGGGAAGAATTTTCTGCAGCGGGCGAAGGTTGGATTCGAAATACAGGTGAGCAAATAAAATGTCATACATTTCATCAAACGCAAATCGATGGTACTGCGCGATTGAAAGCGCATATGGGCAAATCGCCGCGATATCGGCGACTAACCGGATTCCGGCGGTCAATATGTCCGCTCAGGTACAGCTGGCCAAGAGCCAGCGAAAGGATAAGACAGGCACGCGCACGTGGGCGGGTCTGCCCCAGGGCATGCGGACTCAGACGAGTTTCGATCTGAAGACGTACATGCGCGACTGGGCGGATCAGACAACGTTGCCGCCGCACGGGCCGCTGTTTCAGGCTGCCATGGGTGCGGCGGGAAATCTGTGGGCGGGCGGAACGCCGGCCTCGGGCACGACATCGAGCATTGTATTCGGAGCGCCTCACGGACTTATCCCCGGGCAGGCAATTGTATCCGGAGGAGAAATCCGCTTCGTTGCGGCAGTGGCCGACCCGACGACGATCGTGCTGAATGCGCCGCTCTCCGTGGCGCCGGTGCCGGGTGTTCCAATCGGCCCCACCGCGACTTACAGTCTGACGTCGGCATTGCCCAGCGTCAGCTTGTTCGATTACTGGGATCCTTCGACAGCGGTGCAGCGCGTCATTACGGGCGCCGCGATCGATCAGGCGACCATTAAACTCAACGGCGATTTCCACGAGTTCGAGTTCAAGGGCTCAGCGCAGGACGTTGTGGACAGCGCGTCGTTTACCGCCGGCCAGGGATTTGCGACGACCTTTCCGCCGGAACCGACAGTCTCGGCCTACACGTACTCGCCGGTTCCGGGGAATCTGGGAGAGGTTTGGCTGGGAGTAATTCCGAACCAGTTCCTGACTCTTTCGTCGGCTTCGGTGCAGATCAAGAACAACATCGATATGCGGGCGAAGGAATTTGGCTCGAGCCTGCCGCAGGGAATCGCGCCCGGACAGCGCGAGGTTTCGATGTCGTTCGAACTGTTCAGCGGGGATGACTCCGCGACGCTTTCGCTCTATCAGGCGGCGCGGCAGCGGTCCCCCATGGAAGTCATGTTCCAACTGGGGCAGGCGGGCGGGCAACTCCTCGGGATTTACCTGCCGAGCGCGGTGCCTGTTGTTCCTGAGTTCGACGATTCGCAGAATCTTCTGCAATGGAAATTCGAAGATTCGCGGGCGCAGGGAACGATGGACAACGAAATCGTCATCGCCTTCGGTTAGACGACGCGCATTAAAAGGAGCCGCATATGAACGTCTGGCAGAGCAACAAAATCGTCGCGTCGGAAAAGATGCCGGGTGTTGAGTTTGTCATCACCCGGATGACTTTCGGACGCCGGCTGGAACTGATGAAGCGCGTCCGCGATCTGGCGGCGCGCCTGGAATATTTCGATGCGGGCAGAGAAGAGAAGAACCGCATTGAGGCCAGTTTGCTGGGCGCGCAACTCGACCGTCTCTACATCGAGTGGGGGCTGGAAGAGATTCGCTGTCTGGAACTGGATGGCGAGGCGGCGACGCCGCAGTTGTTGATTGACAAGGGGCCCGAGGATTTATTTCAGGAAGCTCTGAATGCGATCAAGAGCGAGTGCGGGTTGAACGAGCAAGAAAGAAAAAACTGACCGTCGCATTTCACTTCCAACTGGCGAGCGCCGAATCGGGCGGCCGGGCCGGGTGGGATTGCGAAAGCTGCAGGAGAAATGGTCTGGATGTGAAACGCCGGTGTGGGTTTCTTCCTGCGGAAAAACGTGCTGCGCCCCGCATCGTGTGGGGCCGCAGGCGCATGCATGTGGACGAGTGTCCGAAGTCGCTGGTGACGGGAGAAAGTCTGAGTCTGCTGGAAGAGTTCTTCGTAAGGCGCCGGCTTGGGATTCCGGATTCGCTCGATTTAGAGGCTCGAAAGGTAGAAGCGTTTTTAATTCTACGGGATTTGATGGAAAAGGAGGAGCGGAGTGGCACATCGCAGTCTTGAGGAAACGATTGAAACAATAGCGCCGTCGCGGCAGCGCGGAATACCGAATCCGCCAACCCTGTCGGTAGGCGTGTCGAGCGACAACGGAGATCTGACGAGCGCGCTGTCCCAGGCGGGACAGCAGATACAGCAGTTGCAGTCCGCGTATCAGCAGCAGGCGAATCTCATTACGGAGAATACGCAGGCGCTGCAGAGCAATACTTCGTCGCACTCGGGTTCGGCCGGCAGCACATTGGGGAGCATTGCGTCGAATCTGTTCGGAGGGGCGCTGGGATTCTTGTCGCCGATTATTTCGGGGATTGCGGGTCTGTTCGGTGGCAGTTCGACACCGGCCGCGCTGCCGATTTATACTCCGCCTCCGCCGGTGTCGATTAACGGAGTGCTGCAGAGCGCTCCGGCCGGTTCCAGTGAGACGGCAGCGCCGGTGAGCGCGGCGACGAGTCCCGCCAGTTCGCTGTCGACAGCGGGCCAACAGGTGGCTCAGTTGCAATCGAATTACCGGCCAACTTCGGTGCCGGCTGTGGCGGATACGTTGTCGTCGTCGCCGCTCGCGAGCACGGGTGAGGCCGCGCCGCGCGCGGAGAGTTCTTCGGATGTGGATACGGGGGATGGTGCGGCCGCTTCATCCGACGGAGCGCTGGGATATTTATCGCAGATCGCTTCGGCCATTACGAATGTGGTTGGCGCGAGCAGTTCCACGCAGGCGACGCTCTCGCAAATCTCATCGACGATGACGAATGTCCTCGGTGAGACCACCTC
>Ga0302319_10016648_pt1 | contig 13524 bp, 9 predicted proteins | sample Bog_T0_2_FD_203319 | JGI IMG/M metagenome (GOLD analysis project Ga0302319, IMG submission 203319) | Peat permafrost microbial communities from Stordalen Mire near Abisko, Sweden - Bog_T0_2 | ecosystem: Environmental > Terrestrial > Soil > Wetlands > Peat | place: Sweden: Abisko, Stordalen Mire...
GGGCATGAAGCCGGTGCAGCAAAAGGTCCAGTAAGTATTTGTTGGTCAGTGGCTTGCGAGGGACAATCGAGGGAAATCAAGTGAGATGGAAAGCGGCTGCACGCCGCCGATACCATCTTAACCCCTTATAAGCGGACGCACAGCGGTTATAAGCGGACGCACAGCGGTTGGGCGGTTCGGTCGCCGGTCCGTGGGAGGACCCCGGAATCGATAACTGGGGCACGCGCCGGACGCGGCGGTTCACGCCGGATCGGCCAGCCCGTTCCGCAACAGCACACCGTGCCGGTTGTCCCGCCAGGCGAATTCGGCTAAATCGGATTAGAGAAATTCCCCGGATCAACCGATAAGATCCCCAGCGACAGATTTGACCGCCGCTTTACCGGTGCTGTCGTCGACAATCCAAAACGAAAAGGAAGGTCCAATATGGACACCTCGATATTACGAATCCGGCGAACGGGCTTAGGGCATTATGCCTCGCATCTCGTTGCCGTGCTGGTTGCGTTGACTGCCGGCCCCGGCATGCTGCACGCCTCCAACCTGCTGGGTACATACGCCAGCTCCGGCAGTTCGACGCTGATGACCACGGTAACCCTGAACTGCGTTACAACCGGCAGTACGTCGCCAACCGCGACCATTGTGGTCAAACCACTGGCCTCACTCTCGGCCAATCTCTTCATCACGGCGGCGCTCAGCGGCGCCAACGCGGCCAATTTCACGATCAGTGCCCCGGCGATCGTGCAGCTGGGAAACACGGCGAGCGGCACGGTAGCCACGTCGCTCACGTATACGGTTAACCTGACAACGACCGAGCAGATCGGGTGCCAGGGACTTGCCAACACCGCCGCAACCTCGACGGCAACAGTCACTTTCAGTCACGCCCTCACCAGCGGGGGATCCGCAACGGCGGACGCCGCGGTGGGGATCGGATCGACGGTGAACAGCGGAACGTTGAGCAGCACCGCTTCGGCGCTGACCACATCCCTCGCCACGGTGAACGTGACTTGTCAACTCGTGAACGGCACGTATTATCCGGGCCCGGCGGTGACGGTGACCGTGGGGTCCAATGCCTCGGGCGGCACCCCGTTCGGCCTGGATGCCGGCGCCCCGGACAACCTTGTGACTTATCCCACGGCGATTCCAGGCAGTAGTGTGGCAACCGCCGGAACCCAGGTTACGTTTACGGTCAAGGCGGTAGCGGGTTGCGGCGGCAACCCGGTCAGCGTTACGCCCGTAACCTCAACGATCAGTCTGCAAAGTACGCTTCTCGGCACCAACGTTCTTGTGGCCGATAAGACGATCGCCGTCAGCATGGTGGTTTCGGGTCCGTCGGCGTCCGCGCTGACCGTTTCCCTCGCGACCATCAACCTGACTTGCACGCTGAGCAGCGGCGTTGGATATCCGGGTACCCAGTACACCCAGTCCGTGGGGGCGGCATCGGCCACCCCGTTCACGGTCGACACGACGGTGGACGGTGCGATCCCCTCCTGGCTGAACCTGAATGGCGGGACGAGTCCGGCGGGGACTCCGACGGGCGGAAGCCCGGTCACGTTTACGGTTCAGGTCATTAACACAAACGGAAACCAGTGCGGAGGCAAGAGCGTCCAGAGCACCCCGTATACGTATACGGTTTATCTGGCGAGCACAGGACTTCCGCAGTCCGATCAGTCGTTCGTGGTGAATCTGACGGTTTCGGGTCCGGGCGCGTCTCCCCTGGTGGTGATCCCCAGTCCCATTACCGTGACGTGCGCCAAGATCTCGAACGGCCTGGGCGGCTATAACTATGTTCCGAATTACCCGCAGACGGTCTCGGTGACGGCGCCGTCCGCTACTACGTTCTCGATCGGCACATCGGCCCCGACCTGGCTGTACATCGGCACTCTGAGCTCAACAACGGCGAGCACGAGCGCGGCGACCTTCACGCTTCAGGCGCAGGGCACCGCGCAGTCGACAAACTGCAATGGCGGAGTTGGCACCAGCATCGCGATTCACCTTGTAAACGCGCCAAACAACGACGCGGTATTTTCGGTTGTACTTCAGATCGTGACTCCGACGGTTCTGACGGCAGCGCCGACCTCCGCGACGTTCACCTATGTGAAGGGATCGGGGACGGCGGGTTTCGCGGATATCGCGATCACCAGCAGCGTTCTCAACGCATATTTCTCCATCAACTCGGCAAGTCTGCCGAGCTGGCTCCGAAGTAACCCGTCGAGCGGCAGCGCTCCGCAGAGCATACGTTTTAGTTCGACAAACGTGGCCGATACGCTGGCGCCCGGCACATACACGGCCAGCGTCGTGCTCAGTGTTTCAGGGTACGGCGATCTGACCATCCCCGTCAGCATGCTGCTGACGAATAAAGCGGCACAGATGACGATCCAGGGGCCAACCACGGTGAATCTGACCTGGACGATCGGCGAGGCCTATCCCACGCCGACGATCACGGTCCTTTCGACCGACACACCGATCGCATATGTAGCCACCACAGGGGGCAGTCTGGGACCGGTGATTGCGACCGGCGAACAGAGCGGGCTCGCTTACAGCTTCGGAACTCCGATCGGCGTATCGTTCAGCCCGCAGGCATTCGCGAGCGCGACTCCGGGCAGCGTTCTGACAGGAACCGTAACTCTGACATGGGGGACTCCGGCTTCCACCATCGTCGTTACGTTCGACGTCAGCGTTCAATCGCCGGGAGCTACGATCACCTCGCTCAGTCCGTCGAGCGAGGCGTTCGGGCAAACGACTTTCACGGTAGCGCTGACCGGCACGGGATTTGTGCAGGGGGTGTCCGCGACACAGGCGACGCGGGTCGGCATCGTGACGACAGCCGGCGCGGCGATGACCTTCGATACCGCCATCAACCCGACGATTATTAACGGGTCCAATATGTCCCTCCAGTTCATCTATCCCGGCGCAGGCTATGCCGGGCATATCCCGTTCACCTCCGCGCTGGCCACCAGCCTGGGGACCAACAGCGTGGTCATCGGCGTCTGCAATCCGGTAGGCGGCGTACCGTGCCAGGTGGCGACCGCGTCGCAGACCCTGTACTTCGGCGGGAGCCCCATCGTTCAGGCGGTGACCAGTTCTTCGTCGTTGCTCCAGGCCGGAGGCACTCCGACGGTAGCTCCTTACGACATGATCAGCATCTTCGGGGCGAACTTCTGCCCCTATTGCGCCACCAGCGGCAGCAACAGCGTTCTGACCGGCGCACCCGACCCGCTGACGATGACTTATCCGGCGTCGCTCACCTTTACCCCGACCACTGCCCAGACGCTGCTGTCTCCGCCCGTGGTTGCCGGCGTTCTCACGGTAACGTTCCAGCAACACTCCGGCGGGACGTCATTCACCACGACGAACGCCCCGCTTTTGTTTGCCACGAACGGCCAGATCAACCTGATGGTGCCGAGCGTGGTCCCGATCGCCTCGCTGGTCGACCTCGTCGTCAGCTATACACCTGCCGGTGGCTCGGCTCAGAGCAGCGCGATCTACACAGTCAGCATCGTGGCCACAGACCCCGGTATCTTCACCGTCGGGGCGGATGGCCAGGGCAGCGGCGCCATTCTGGATCTGAACAATAACCTGATCAGCGCCACGAATCCGGCGGGACTCCGGTCCACGACCGTTACGGGCAACTCCGACATCGTCACGATCTACATGACCGGTTTGGGTAAACCCGACAGTACGGCCAGCAATGCCAGCCCGGCAAGCGATGGCGCGGGCGGCACGGGGGGCCTGATATGGTCGGCCGACTGCGTCACGACCGCCAGCTACCTGACTTCGTTCAACGCCCAGCAAACGGGAACCGCGATCAGTTCGCTCGACGGCACGCTGATCGTTACCGGTCCGCTCAACACCGGCCGTTTAGTGCCGTGTCTTCTTACCAACGGCACCGACGCGGTGTCGGTCACCGTCGGCAATCAAGCCGTCACCGACTACCTGTACGCCGGATGGGTGCCAGACACCATCGCAGGTCTCTACCAGGTCAGCTTCCGGCTGCCGGACAATATCGCCAACGGCTTTACCATAGAATCCGGCGCGCTGCTCCAGAGCATCACAGCTCCGACGCAGGTGCCGATCTCCGTCACGTCCAACACCAAGACCACCCAGGCGGGAGTCAGCATCTGGGTTGCGCCACGGCTGTTGATGGCGGGTCCGACCAACGGCGTCACGCCGAACACGATGTCGGTCACGGTGGGCACGGCACTTCCGGGCACCGGCGGGTACAGCACTTTGAACGCCGTGGTGGCGACGGGAGGGCCGAATGGCTCCACGAACGCCAACTACACTTACGCGGTAACCTCCGGACTGTTGCCGGCCGGCCTCTCGATTATTCCGAGCGGCCTGTATGGAGGCTTGATCGTCGGAACGCCCGCCGCCAATACGGGAACACCGGGGAGCAACGCCTACACGGTCACGGTGACCGCCACCGACCAGGAAGCGATTCCGGTGACGGGATCGATCACCTTTGTCGTCACGGTCGGCCAGGGCTTGTTCATGACGAATACAACACTGAACGCGTCGGTATTCGGCACGGCGAACAACTCCACCCCGTTCGTGACCATAGTAACGGCCAGCGGCGGAACGGGCCCCTATAACTACTTCCTGCCCAACGGCTACACGACGGCGACCGGTATCGCCATCAATCAGACAAGCGGCGCCGTGACGACAAGCGCTACGACGCCTGCAGGTTCCTACCCGCTCGTCGTGACGGCTATCGATTCGACCACGGGCACGGCGATTACCGGTACGTCCAACTTCACCATCGTCGTGAACCTGGACGAAGTCGTAGCGGCCACCGCAACGACCTTCCACGCGGGTGTTACAACCGGCGCCGCTAACACGATTACCGTTACCGGCCAGGGCGGTGGAGTTCTCTCTTATACGCTCGATGCGGCGACACAGGCACTGGTCAACTCAGGACAGCTGACCTTCGCCAACGGCATCGTCTCGGTCACGGCCAACGCCGGGATCATCACGCAAACCGTCACCATCACGGTGACTTCAAACGCGATTCCGTTTGTCGGGACGGCGAATGCCGGGAGCGCGGGCGGTACCGCCTCGCAGAGCTTCACACTGACGATCGGGTCCTGATCCAACTGCCTGAAATCTCAGGCTCTCCAACACTCGGCGGCGGGAGTAAAACACTCCCGCCGCCGTTTTTATTGGCGCCAGTACTCCTTCGCCGCCGGGTCCGTCAAACCCGCCGACCGGCCGGTATAGAATAGGAAGAACGCGACTTGCCGCTCTGGCGGCGTCCCGACCGGTCCGCACCATGTTTGCCGTCTCAACGCCCGCGCTTCTGGTTGTATCCGCATTCACGCGGATCTCGCGCGGCATGTTTGACGACACCTTTGCCGGCATCCATCAGCTGGCCTGGTTCGACTGGGCGATCCTGATCCCTTACTTCGGCATTCTGGGCATCCTCTCCCTCTACGGGCTGCACCGCTTCGACACCATTCACAGCTATTTCAAGCACCGCGCAAAAGCCACGGCGAATCCGCCGCGGAAGTTCGACCGGTTACCGCAGGTCACGATTCAGCTGCCGCTTTACAACGAGCGCTACGTGCTCGAACGGCTGATCGACGAGGTGGTGAAGATCGAGTACCCGCGCGAACTGCTGCAGATTCAGGTGCTGGACGATTCCACCGACGAAACGCACCCGTTTGCCGAAGCCCTCTGCGAACGCTACAAAAACATCGGCCACCCCATCGAATACCTTCATCGCACCAATCGCGAAGGATTCAAGGCGGGGGCGCTTCAGGAAGGTCTGAAGAGCGCCATCGGCGAGTTTGTCGCCGTATTCGACGCCGATTTCGTCCCGCCGCCCGATTTTCTTCTGCGCACGATTCACCACTTCGCCGAACCGAAAGTCGGCGTGGTGCAGACGCGCTGGAGCTATCTCAACAAAGGTTTCAATTTCCTCACCGAAGTAGAGGCCATTATGCTGGACGGGCACTTCATTCTGGAACATGGCGCCCGGTCCCGCGCGGGCTATTTCTTTAACTTCAACGGCACGGCGGGGGTTTTGCGGCGTTCGATGATCGACGATGCCGGCGGGTGGCAGCACGATACCCTCACCGAAGATTCCGATCTGAGCTACCGGGCGCAACTGAAGGGCTGGAAGTTCGTCTATCTGCCCGATCTCGATTGCCCCTCCGAACTACCCGTCGAGATGCACGGTTTTCAGGTGCAGCAGTTCCGCTGGGCGAAGGGTCTTACGCAGTGCGCGAAGAAGTTGCTGCCGGGCATCGTGCGGGCGAAGATCCCGCTTCGCGTGAAGGCCGAGGCGTTCATGCATCTGACGCCGAATCTTTCCTATCCGCTCATGATCATGGTTTCGGCGCTGATGTTGCCGGTGATGATCGTGCGCTTCTACATGGGCGTCTGGCAGATGATGCTGCTGGATTTTCCGCTGATTGTGGCGTCGTTCTGGTCGATTTCGGCGTTTTACGTGATCGCCCAGCGCGAGCTGTATCCAAAGTCCTGGAAACGGACGTTCTTTTTCCTGCCGATGCTGATGGCCGTCGGCGTGGGGCTGACGCTGATCAACACACGGGCCGTGCTGGAGGCGCTGTTCGGCGTGCAGAGCGGATTCGTGCGCACTCCGAAATATGCCATCGAGGGCAACCGGCAGAAGCGCCTGGCGGTGAAGAAGTACAAGAGCCGCAGCGGATGGCTTCCCTATTTCGAACTGGCGGTCGGGACGTACTTCCTCTACATGTGCGTATTCGCTATAGAGACCTACAATTTCCCTTCGCTTCCGTTCCTCGCGCTGTTTGTGGCCGGATACTACTGGGCGGGGTTCGGGACGCTCTATCAGGAATATCAGGACCGGCAGCGTCACAACCGCCAGGTCAGGCTTGCCTTTGAAACCGCCGGCTAAACCCCGGCTAAACCTTTGGATAATCCCGTTCTGACTCCTGAGATGGTCCGCGAAGCCGCGGAACGCATTCGCCCGCTGGCGCGCCGCACGCCCGTGATGACCTCGCGCAGCGTCGACGACCGCGCCGGATTCAGCCTCTTCCTGAAGTGCGAGAACTTTCAGCGGGGCGGCGCGTTCAAGATCCGCGGCGCGGCGAATCTGATCCTTTCCCTGAGCGCCGACGAGTTGAAGCGGGGAATTGTGGCGTTCTCGTCGGGAAACCATGCGCAGGCGGTAGCGATCGCCGCGAAGTACGTGGGGGCAACGGCGACCATCGTGATGCCTCGGGACGCTCCGCGGTCGAAGATGGATCCCACCCGCGCGCTGGGCGCCCGCATCGTGACATACGACCGGCTGCGCGACGACCGGGAGAAGATCGCAGCCGCGGTGCTGGCCGAAACCGGCGGTGTGCTGGCGCCTCCCTACGATCAACCGATGATCATGGCCGGCCAGGGCACTGCGGCGCTGGAACTGCTCGATGAGATCCCCGGCCTCGACGCTCTGGTAGTTTGCGTAGGCGGCGGCGGACTGGCCTCGGGGTGTTCCACGATCGCCAAAGCGATTCGCCCCGGGATACGGGTCTTGGGAGTGGAGCCGGAACTGGGAAACGATGTCTGGCTTTCGTTCCGGAAAGGGGAGCGGGTTACCATTGCGCCGCCGGAAACGATCGCCGACGGATTACGGACGCTCGCGCCGGGCAAGCTCACTTTTCCCGTTCTGCGCCAGAATCTCGAAGACATTGTGCTGGTCTCCGAGGATGAGATTCGCGCGGCCGTGCGCTTCCTGATGGAGCGGATGAAGATTGTTGTTGAGCCCAGCGGTGCGGTCGGCGTCGCGGCGGCTCTTTTTGGCAAACTCCCGGCCGGGTTGGGACGCACCGGGGTGATCGTCTCCGGCGGCAATATGGATCCGGAATTCCTGAGGACGCTTTGACGCCCGCGCCGACGATGTAACCCTTTTGTTAAGCTGAAAGTACCTCAGCCTGTCACGCACACCAGTCATGTTTGCCGCCCCCACCCTTTCGGAGGAAATCCTCGACCTCAAGCGCCAGCGTCGCGCGATCCTTCTCGCCCACCATTATCAGGAGCCCGAGATCCAGGAGATCGCCGATGTGGTGGGCGACAGTCTCGAACTCGCCCGTAAAGCCCTGCGCTATGAAGGCGACGTTATCGCCTTCTGCGGCGTCTGGTTCATGGCGGAGACGGCGAAGGTTCTGAACCCGACCCGCATTGTGGTCGCGCCGGACCGCAAGGCCGGCTGCAGCCTGGTCGACAGCTGCAAGGCCGAGGATGTCCGCGAGTACCGCCGCCGCAATCCGGACCACGTTGTCGTGAGCTACATCAACACTTCCGTAGAGGTCAAGGCGGAAAGCGATATTCTGTGCACGTCGCGCAACGCGGTGAAGGTCGTTAACTCCGTCCCCCGCGACAGAACAGTACTATTTCTGCCGGATCGCAATCTGGGCGCTTGGGTGCAGCGCGAAACCGGCCGGGAGAATATGAAAATCTGGCAGGGTTCGTGTATTGTTCATAACACTTTCCCTTCCCGCCGCCTGCTGGAGGCGAAGACGGAATATCCCGAAGCCATCGTGGTGGCCCACCCCGAATGCCCGGAAGCCGTGTTGCGGCATGCGGATTTTGTGGGGTCGACGTCGGCTATCATCGAGTACTGCGCGGACAGCGCCGCGCGGGAATTTATCGTCATGACGGAAAGTGGCGTCAACTATTCGCTGGAGCGCGCCGCGCCTGGCAAACGCTTCCACTACGTGGCCAACGAGAACTGCAATTGCAGCGAGTGCCCGTTCATGCGGCTGAACACTCTCGAAAAACTGCGCGACGCACTGGCCAACCTTTCGCCCCGCGTGGAACTCTCCGCCGAGCTTATGAGCCGCGCGCTCGTGCCCCTGGAGCGTATGCTGGCATTAGCGTGAGCGCTGTCGTGTCCAGTTCCGGTCCCTTGAAAGATGGCTTTGGCCGCATCCACGACAACCTGCGCATCAGCGTGACCGACCGTTGTAATATCCGTTGTTTTTACTGCATGCCGGAGGACGGCGTGCAGTTCATGGATCGGGCCGAAATACTGACCTTCGAGGAGATCGAACGCTTCGTGCGCGCGGCCGTCCCGCTGGGCATTTCCAAATTGCGCCTCACCGGCGGGGAACCTCTGCTGCGCCGCGACCTGCCGCGTCTAATCGAAAATCTCGCTGCCATCCCAGGCATCCGCGATATGGCGCTCACGACGAACGCCGTATTGCTGGAAGAGCACGCGGCGGAGCTGTACCGGGCCGGTTTACGGCGTCTCAACATTCACCTCGATACGCTGGACCGCGCCCGGTTCGAACGGATCACGCGCCGCGACGATCTGGCGCGTGTGCTGGCGGGGATCGACGCCGCCGTCGCAGCGGGATTCGAACATACGAAACTGAATATCGTGGCGGTCAAGGGGCTGGTGGAACCGGACATCGTGCCCATCGCGCTCTATTGCCGCGAGCGCGGGTTCGAGCCGCGCTATATCGAATTCATGCCGCTCGACGCTCAATCCCTCTGGGACCGCGCGCAGGTCCTGACCGCCGACGAGATCATCGCCGTTCTTGCGCGGGAAATTGCGCCGCTGCGGGAAGTTCCCGACGCGGACCCGCGCGCGCCCGCGACCGAATACGAATACACCGATGGAGGCGGGCGCGTCGGATTCATCGCGTCGGTCAGCAAGCCATTCTGTCTGAACTGCAACCGCATCCGCCTGACCTCGGACGGCAAGCTGCGCTACTGTCTGTTTGCCATCGACGAAACCGACGTCAAACAGCTACTGCGCTCACGTGCGCCGGCCGAAGAGATCGCCGCCACAATCCGCGGATGCCTCGCGGCCAAATGGATCGGCCATGAAATCAATTCGCCGAAATTCGTCGCTCCGCCCAGGCCGATGTATTCGATCGGCGGGTAAGATGCCGGCCGGACCCGAATTCAAGGAATTCAACGCCATTTTTATGCGTTGACCGGCCCGCGCGCGGTATTCTCATGGGTTAGACGTTTTCGACCGCCCCGTTCGCAGCCGAACCCCGAACCAATACCAGCCAGGATAACTTTACTTCATGACCAGAGAAGAGGTTTGCCGCAAGATACGGAGCGTGGGGATCGTTCCGGCCATTCGCGTCGGTTCCGCGGACGACGCTTTTTTTGCCGCCGAAACGGTAATCGCCGCGGGCATACCGATCGTGGAAATCACGATGACGGTGCCGGGCGCGCTCGAAATCGTGGCCGGACTGAGGCAACGTCATCCGGAGGCCGTAGTGGGAGCGGGCACGGTTCTCGATGTCGCGGTCGCGCGGAAGTGCCTCGAGGCCGGCGCGATGTTCATCACCAGCCCCGGGTACGATAAGGCGATTGTGGAGGCGACGAAGGAGGCGCAGGTGACGGCTATTCCCGGTGCGCTGACGCCGACCGAAGTCATGGGAGCCATCAGGTGCGGCGCCGAGATGATCAAGATTTACCCGTGCTCGCAGGTGGGCGGCTCGTCCTACATCAAGGCGCTGCGGGCCCCGTTTCCGCGCGTGCCGATGATCGCTTCGGGAGGCGTGAACCAGCAGACGGCCATGAGCTTCATCGAAGCCGGCGCATCCGCGCTGGGCATCCGGGAGGATCTGATTCCCAGCGGAGCGATCCATTCACGCAAGGCGGACTGGATCACGGAACTCGCACATCGGTTTCTGGGGATGGTGGCGCGGGCGCGGGCCGGCAAGGGCTGACGGCGCACTTCGCCCGGCGGTCGAATCAGGCCCGGCGCGCCGCAAAAAAGCGCTGCAGCATCGCGGTCGCTTCGGCGCCCAGCACCCCTTCCACGACTTCCACGCGATGATTCAGGAGCGGTGAATCGGCGATCTGAAACTTGCTGCGCACACCGCCAAAACGCAGATCGCGGGCGCCGAAGACGAGAGTTTTCACGCGCGCCGCCACCATCGCGCCGGCGCACATGGGACAGGGTTCGAGCGTGCAGTAAACGGCCGCATCCTCCAGCCGGTAATTGCCGGCGGCGAAAGCGGCCTGGCGCAGGGCCAGCATTTCGGCGTGCGCGGTGGGATCGAGGAGGCCGATCGGCGAGTTGCGTCCCTCGCCGATCGCCGCGGTTCCGGCCACCACGACGCAACCCACGGGCACCTCGCCCGCCGCTTCCGCCTCGCGCGCAAGGTCGAGAGCGCGCCGCATCCACCGTTCATGCGGGGCGGCTTCGCGCAGTCCGGGTTCGTGCGTGTACGCCACTTCGCTTAGAATAGTAGTCTCAAAGCTATGGCTGAACTCGAAGTCCACACCGAAGTTGAATCCGCCGATCCGTTTGGCAAGAGAATCGGAATTCTCGCATCGGTCGTCGCGGTTTTTCTCGCCGTCGTTACGATCGTTTCGCACCGGGCTCACACCGACGCGGTGCTGATGAAGTCCGACGCCAACGACAAATGGTCGTACTACCAGTCGAAGCGAATCAAGTTCCACAGTCTGGAACTGGGCGTGGATCTGGTGAATGTGCTGGGCGCGGGGAGCCCGGCGGCGCAGAAGATGCTCGAAAAATACGACGCAGATAAAAAGAAGTATGCGCACGACTCCGACGTTGCGCAGGAGGCCGCCAAAGACAAGGACAAGGAAGCGGCGCACGTGGAGGATCGCGCTTTGCGCTACGATTTCGGGGAAGGCCTGCTGGAGATCGGCCTGGTGCTCACTTCTCTCTACTTCATCTCGCGGTCGAAACTGTTCCCGGTGATGGGGATGATCAGCGCGGTCCTCGGGATCGTGGTGGCGGCTTCCGGCCTGCTGTTGTAGCGCCGCTGGCCGCGCCTGCGACGGGCGCCCTAATACGGACGCCGCATCGTGGGCAGCCCCGAATTCTGATTCCTGTTCGGCTGCGGCCCGGGACCGTCGGCATAATGGCCCGGCGGGGCGTTGGTAAAGGTCACTTCATCGGCGGCAAACGTGAGCGGCCGGTCGAGCACCATCTCGATGGTGCTGCCCTTGGTCAGTTCGGCCTCGGGCCCGCGCGTCAACAGGACCGCTGCCATCCCGGCGGCCGCTCCCGCCGCGCTGCCGATGCCCGCACCCATGCCGGCATGTCCCGCCGCCGAGCCGCCCACGACGCCAACCGTGGCTCCGGTGATCCCGCCGGCAGCCACTGTTCGGGCGTCTCCCGCCTTGTTCGAGTCGGCGACCACCTGGCCTTCCTTCGGGTCCAGTTTCTCTCCGGAGCGGGCATCGACCGAGCCCAGACGGGAACGGAAATCGCGCGTAATCCCGTTGGGAAGCGTGATGGAATCGAACCGGACGTAGAGCTGGCCCCGGCCCTTCACCCGGCCCGGCCGCTTGACCTCGGTCACCGTGCCTGTCACATAGCTGCCGGTGGGGATCACGATGTGATTGCCGTTCACGATGGGGAAGGCGGTTTCGAGGTAAATGCGGTCGCCCGCCGAGGAGCTCTTGCTGCTGACGCTGCTGATCAGAGCCAGCGGAATGCGCGTGCCGGACTCGATCGTGTAAGTGGCGGGCGCTTCCTGTGCCGGTGCGGACGCGGACGAAGGCGGGGAAGGCGGCGGCGTTGCGGTGCCCGGATCGCTCTGGCCGTAAACGACGGGAAGCAGGGAGCATGCGGCAAACCATAACATCCCGCTCGCTCTGGTACGTGGCAACATGGGAATCCTCATCTCTATTGTAGAAGAAAACGCGTCCCGGCCGCGTGGCGTTGCAAGAACCGGCAAAAAGCGGCAAAAACCATTTGGCGGCGGGATGGGCGCGGATTTGATCCCCCGCGCCCGGTTACTGTGTTGCCAGCGCCAACGGCTGCACAATCAGCTGAATCGATGCCGGACTCGACTGCGGACCGATACTGAGCTGAATCAGAGGATTGGCGGTAAGACTCGCGGGAAGCTGCACGTTGATTTGATAAAGACCGGCGAAACCCGGGGCCAGACCCGCATACAGAACAGTGCCGGCAGGCGCGGGAGAGCCGTTGAACAGGAGCTGCAGCTGAGAGGCGTAGTAAATCTGGAACGCGGAGGTGGCCAGTTGCCCCGACGTGGTGTCCGGCGAGGTTCGCCCCAGACCCGCCGCATAGAGGATCACAATCTCACCTGGCACCGCAGGCGCCGCCGCTGAAATCACCCGACCGTTCAGGTGGACTCCCACCGCCTGATTTCCGTTCCAGAGGAACAAACCGGGCGAAGTGTTGTTCAGCTGAATGCTGACCGTCGGTCCGGCGAGACTGTCGCGCGCCACCAGCACCGAAACCGTACCCGCGGTGAGTTTGTACGGAACCAGAAAATTGATCTGGGTGGGAGAGATCAGGAACAGACTACAGGCTATCCCGTTGACCCATACGCCGACGCCATTGAGCGAGGTGGGCATCAGTCCGCCGACGATATCCGTGCTGGCCACCGCGCGAGTACTGTCGGCCAGGTTCGTGCCGTAAAGCGTGGCAATGGTATTGGGCGCGAGGGCCTCCACGGTTTGCGTCGCCGCATTCACGATGCTTTGCGCCGTGTAAGCGGGAGCGCCGCCGGAGCCGGAGATCTGGGCGTGAACGGCCAGCGGCGTAACAGCCGCGAAGACCGCGAGGATCGCGAAGGAGTGTTTGCA
>Ga0302319_10016650_pt1 | contig 13524 bp, 12 predicted proteins | sample Bog_T0_2_FD_203319 | JGI IMG/M metagenome (GOLD analysis project Ga0302319, IMG submission 203319) | Peat permafrost microbial communities from Stordalen Mire near Abisko, Sweden - Bog_T0_2 | ecosystem: Environmental > Terrestrial > Soil > Wetlands > Peat | place: Sweden: Abisko, Stordalen Mire...
TGACGGCCCGCGACGTGAATGCGGGTCGCGATAACGAACACGCCCGCGACCAGGACGATGAACAAAAGGCCGATGACGGCCAGGAAACGGACGACGAAGCGCATCGGGTTCTCCAAATCTGTAGCCGGCGCGCAGGGCCGAACAGGAGGACACTACTCGTCTACTTCGCTCTCCGCCATCAAAAGACGATAGCCGCCCGGTTCGGTGACCAGAAAGCCTGTAGCGGGATCATCGGTTTCGACCTTTTGGCGCAAACGCCAGATATGCGTCTCGACCGTATGCGTGTCCGTGCCGGCGGTATAGCCCCATACAGCTGTTAAAAGTTGCTCGCGGCCGACCAGTTCCCCGCCGGCTTCAGCCAAATAGACCAGCAGTTTGCGCTCGAACTCGGTGAGGCGGACCACGCGGTCACCGGCGCGCAGCAGACTCTCCGACGTGAAAAACTCATACGGACCCAACCAGAGAGTCTCGGAAGCGGCAGGCGCCGCCCAATGCGCGTCGATCTGGGCGAGCAACGCCCCCAGCCGCACCGGCCGCGGCAAAACCATATCCTGGGGCGACCGAGCCAATCCGATTTCCCCAATCACGAGCACCGGGCCGGCGAACCCTTCGCCGCACAGCAAATCCAGTGCGTATCGGCGCGCTTCCGCGCTGTCCATATCCACTATCGCCAAGGCGCCTGGCTCGGGCGGCCCTTCGAGCATTGCGATCTGCCAGCCGTCGCGCTGGGTTCGATGCTCACCGAGCGCCCGCGCCAGGGAGTCATCCGAAGCAACAACGCGAATGCAGCGGAGAACCGGGTCGTCCACCGGATTGGCGCTTCAGACCTGCCGGGACAGATCGGTGTTTCTTACCGGCAGGCTGCGCACACGCTTGCCGGTGGCGGCAAAGATCGCATTGCACAACGCCGGCGCTATCGGCGGCGTTCCCGGCTCGCCGATGCCGCCCCATTTCGTGCCCCCGCTCAAGGCCAGGTAGGTCTCGATCTTGGGCGCATCCGCCAGCTTGACCATCTGGTAGCTGTCGAAATTGCCTTGCTCGATCGCGCCGTCCTTGACGGTGATCTCGTCGTAAAGTGCGGCCGTCAGCCCATAGATCACGCCGCTTTCGATCTGCATCTCGACATTGCGCGGGTTGACCACGTGGCCGCAATCGACCACGACCACGACCCGCTCGCAGCGCGCCTTGCCGGCCGAATCGATTGCCACTTCGGCGATCTGGCCGACTATCGTCCCGAAGGCTTCATGGATGGCGATGCCGCGGCCCTTTCCGGCCGGCATCGGCGTCGACCAATTGCCTTTCTCGGCCAGCGTATCGAGCACCTTGAGGAAATCCGGCTTGCCCTCCAGCAGCTTGCGCCGAAACTTGTAGGGGTCCTGGCCCGCCGCGTATGCCAGTTCGTCGATGAAGCTTTCAACCGCGAACGCGTTCTGCGAGCTGCCGACCGAACGCCAGAACATGACCGGGACATGCGTGTCCTTGAGCGCCGCGTCGACTCGGACATTCGGAATGGCATAGGGCATGTTGACCAGCCCCTCGACCGCCAGCGGCTCGACTCCCTTGCCCATCATGCCGCTCATATCGAACATCGGCTTCAGCGAGCGAATGATCGACCCGACCGCGGTCTTGGCATGGACCGCTGTCGGCATGCCGTCCGGTCCCAGCGAAGCCGTCAGACTGACGGCGGCCTGGGGGCGATAACGGTCGTGCCGCATATCCTCTTCGCGGGTCCAAAGCAGCTTGACCGGCTTCCCGACAGCCTTGGCCACGGTGATCGCCTGGACCAGTTCGTCATTGATCACGCGACGGCCGAATCCGCCGCCCAGAAAGCAATTATGGACAAAAACCTGGTTGGGCTTGAGGCCGGCAAGGTGAGCCGCCATGCCAGCGGTCATGTCCGGACCTTGGGTGCCCATCCAGATGTCGAGCCGGTCGGCCTGGAGATGGACCGTGCAGTTGAGCGGCTCCATTGTCGCGTGAGCGAGATAGGGAACCTCGTAGACGGCATCGACAAGCTTACCCTTTGCAAGGGCAGTTGCGACATCGCCGGTGACGATGGCGTTTTCCAGTGGTCCGCTCAGCGCGGCCCGGTAGTCTTCCTTGATTCCAGCGCTGTTGACGCCGGCGCCGGCGCCGCGATCCCAGGTGATGGGCAAGGCCAGCGCGGCTTGCTGCGCGCGCCAGAAACGATCGGCGACGACGGCGACGCCTGTCGGCAGCGGAACGACAGCCTGGACACCGCGATGTTTGAGGATCGCCTTGTCATCATAAGTGTTCACCGTGCCCCCCGGCACCGGGCAGGTCACGACAGCCGCGTAGACCATATCGGGCACCTGGATATCGATGCCGAAGACCGCCTGGCCGGTCACCTTGACCTTGGTGTCGAGTCTGGCTGTCGGCGTGCCAATCAGCGTGAACTGCTCGGCAGTCTTGATCGCGGGCCCCACTGCCAGCACCACCATCGCCGCATCGCCCGCGAGCGCGCCATAATTCAGGCTGCGCCCGGAGGCCGCGTGGGTCACTTTGCTGTTCGCCGCCTGACATTCCGAGGCCGGAACGCTCCAGCGTTTCGCCGCCGCCGCGATCAGGCGCTCACGGGCGCTGGCTCCTGCTTGCTGCAAATAGGTCCGTGAGCCGCGCACCGCCGCGCTGCCGCCGGTCAGCATCTGCTTGTAGACCCCGTTTTCGCGCAGATTGCGGTTGGCGGAGGCATATTCCGATTTGACCTTGCTCCAGTCGCAGGCGAGTTCCTCCGCCACGATCATCGGCATAGAGGTCAGCACACCCTCACCCATCTCGGATTTGGCGACCCGGATCGTCACGCTGTCGTCCGGCTCGATCAGGATCCAGGCATTGACTTCGCCCGCGGCGGCGGCATCGTCACTCCAGGGAGATCCCGGCAAGGGAACGGCGCCCGCGATGCCGGGCAGCGAGACGCCGACCGCCAAGCCGCCCGCGGCTGTCACTGTTGCGATCAGGAAATCGCGCCGGGCGATACCGGCGTCATCTGCACGCATGTGTCCCATGATTTGCCTCTTCAACCCTGGACCTGACCGGCAGCGCGATGGATCGCGGCGCGCACCCGCGAATAGGTGCCGCAACGGCAGATATTCGTCAGGTTTTCGTCGATATCGGCATCAGTCGGTTTCGGGATCGCCTTCAGAAAGGCGACAGCGGCCATAATCTGGCCGGACTGGCAATAGCCGCATTGCGGCACGTCTTCCGCGATCCAGGCTTGCTGGACCGGGTGGCTGCCGTCGGGCGACAGCCCCTCGATCGTGGTGATGTTCGTGCCGGCCGCATCGCCGACCGCAAGCGAGCAGGAACGAACCGGCTGATCGTCGACATGCACGGTGCAGGCGCCGCATTGAGCGATGCCGCAGCCATATTTGGTGCCGGTCAGCCCGATCTCGTCGCGCAGAACCCAAAGCAATGGTGTTTCGGGTTCGATGTCGAGTTCGTGCCGGACACCGTTCACGTTTAGCGCGATCATCCCTGGCCTCCCGCGTGGTCGCATCCCAGCGTGGCCCGCCCGACGCCGATCGGGACGGGGCCAACTGAACCCATAAACTAGCATGGCTTCCGGGGGTCCGGATAGTTTTTCGCACTTCACCCTGAAACGCTTCTCCGGGATCTCGAGATGGGACTCTGGTCCGGCAATATCGTCACTCTCTATCGATATGCCTCAAACAACCGTCGCTCCGGTTGCAGCATACTCCATCGGCGTCTCGCTTCGAGCGGATGACTGCACCTGTTACTGTGAATACAAAGCCCCTGATCGCCAAAAGGCAAATTCCAGCGCTGCACGCTGCTCTCTGCGCAACACGCGGATCAATTGGTGTGTCCTACAAAGTGGCCCGATGATGAGGGCCGCGATTTACTTCTAATCCGAGACGCCTTGCGGCAATATTTGCTTTGTTCAAGGATGAAGCGTTTCTTGTAAAATCTCATCCACCTTAATAAGTTCAGTTATGAATAGCCGGGGAAAAGCCGACAGAATGCCGCCGAGTCCGTTCAAAGACAGCATCGCACTGTTCGACGCGTCGGGCCGGCTTGTCGACTGGAACGACGGTTTTGCGTCGGAGTGGAAAGCGGCGGCCGAATATCTGAAACTCGGAACAAAATATGAGATTCTTTTGTGCGCAGCCACCGCCAACCCGGAAGCGGCGCAATTCCTGGCCATGAACTTTGGCGCCGCCAACGTAGAAGACGCGGTAAGGCAGCGCATTCAGTCTCTCGGGAAGACCCAGGAGTTCGAGTACAGGTCTGCGGACAGGATCGTCAAAGTCAGACAACAGCCCACCGAATCGGGCGGGACGCTGCGAGTCGCACAGGACATCACGGACGAGCGACAGGCGGCGGACGCGCTGGCCTCGGCCCGGCACCAGCTCAAAGCGGTCGATTCGGACACCTACGGGGTCCTGACTCAGTCGCGGCGCACGCCAGACGGGAACTACATTTTCGAACCCATCAGCGAAGGGCTCTGCCGGCTGCTCGATCTGCCGCTCGAACTCGTCGGGCAGGACCCCATGCTGATCTACTCGCGGTTCGAAGCGTCGGCGGAGGACAACGCCCGGACGGCCGCGCTGATGGAGCACGGCGCCCAGACGCTGGAAACATTCTCGCAGGAGTATCGTGTCCGCGATGGGAAGGATCGAATGCGCTCGATTCGCCAATCGATGATGCCGCGGCGTGAGGCCGACGGCACCGTGATCTTCTCCGGGGTCATGCGCGACGTGACCCGCGAGCGGGAAGCGGAGGATCAGCTCGAGTTGATGCGCTCCCTCGTCGTTCGCTCGAGCGACTCGATCGTGGTCTTCGAGACCGAGGCCACACCTCCGCACGACGCCAGGATACTTTACGTCAATCCGAGGTTCGAGGAATTATTCGGCTTCGACGCGGCAGCGGTCATGGGGCGGTCATCCCACGTCCTGCAATATGACGCCGCCACCCGGGCTACGTCGAAAATGCTGGTCGATGCGCTCAGACGCGGCGACGGCGTCCCGATCGAGTTCGAGGCGCATGGCCGTGGGGGCAACGTGTTCTGGGTGGAAGCTCTCGTCGAGACCGTGCAAAAGCTCGACAGCGGTGCGTTGCGATGGGTCGTGATCAGCCGCGATGTCAGCGAGCGCCGTCGGGTGCAGGTGGAACTGCTGCGCGCGAAGGAAGCGGCCGAGGCCGGGAACCGGGCAAAGAGCAACTTCCTGGCCAATATGAGCCACGAGTTGAGGACGCCGCTCAACGCTATTTTAGGTTTCACGGAACTGATCCAACAGGGTGTGGCACGCAATGGCTGGAACGACGGCTATGCGGAATATTTCAACGACATATTGGATAGCGGCCACCACCTGCTCGCACTGATCAACTCCGTACTCGATCTGTCGAAGATCGAAGCCGGATCGCTGGCTCTCGACCTCGACCAGGTCGATCTGGAGGAGGTGGTGCGAAGCTCGGTCGAAGTTGTTCACGGTATGGCCGAAAGCGAGGGAATTACGCTGCGGGTCAACCTCCCCCCGGATCGGCTGGAAATAACCGCCGACCACCTGAAACTGAAGCAGGTGCTGCTGAATATTCTGTCCAACGCCATCAAGTTCACGCCGGCGGGCGGCGTGGTTACGATCGAAGCTTCGGCGACCGAGAAGGGCGCCGAAATCAAGGTCGCAGATACCGGCTGCGGCATCTCGGAAGCAGACCTCGAGCGCGTGTTGCAGCCTTTTGTCCAGGTCGAGAACTCGTTGTCCCGGCGGTTTCCCGGAAGCGGCCTGGGCCTCTCCATCGCCAGAGAGCTTTGCGCCCTTCATGGCGGCCGGCTCGACATCGCGAGTGTCGAAGGCGAGGGAACGACCGTACGAATCATCCTGCCGCGCGGATAATCCCGCGACCGAGCGCAGGTTCAAAGCCGCCCGGACGTATCAGCAGCAGAAAAAAGTGCGAAAAGGCGCGGCAACGCGCAAGCCCAAAACCGGATGGACTATCATGAAACGTATTTCGGAAACACTCGTGGCGGCAGCTGCATTCGTGACCGCCCTGGGCGGCACGCTGATCGGGCTGCCGCTGATACTCGACGCACCCGCCCTAGCAGCGAACGAACCTGCCGTCGAGCGCCAGGCCGACCATTTTCCCTTGCCGAGCGAGCGGATCGAGGCGCGTCTGGCCTATATCAAGACCGCGCTCAAGATAACCGACGCCCAGACGCCGCAGTGGAATGCGTTTGCCGAGGTCCTGCGCCGCCATGCCAAGGAGGCGGACAAGGCCATCACGGAAATGCGGGGCCACCGCGACGACAAGGCCACCGTCATCGACAGACTTGAGTTTCGTCAGAAGATGATGGTCAAACAGGCCGCGGCGCTGGAGGATTTCCTGATCGCCGCCAAGCCGCTCTATGCCAGCCTGTCGGATGAGCAGAAGAAATCAGCCGACGAACTGCTCGCGCATCGCCTCGGCCATGGGCGGTGGGAACATCCGGGCGGATGGGGCCATGAAGGCATGGGGCAGGGCGGAATGGGCCATCACGGCATGGGACCCGACGGGCAACCACCCAAGCCCTGATTGATGCAAGTTGCGACCGTCCCGCCGCCTTACGCGGCCGGGAAGGCGCGCGGCATCAGATCATAGGGATGAGACCAGCCGGGTAGAGCGGCGACCCGGCGGGTCCAGGCCTCGATCCTGGGGAAGGCGGTGCCGTCGACCCCGGTCTCTTCCGGGTAATAAAGATACCCGACCATCGAAATATCGGCGATCGTCGGCCGGTCGCCGACGATGAAATCCTGCGCCGACAGATGCTTCTCGACGATGCCGAAGGCACCCAGGACGCGGCCTCGCAAAAACTCCGTCACCGCGGACTCGCCGGTCTTCTGCAGGCCGACCAGGAACCTGAGCGTCGCGAAATAGCTGGTGAATTTGTGGTTGTCGAACAGGATCCAACGCCAGATCTCGCGGATCTCGTCCGGATTGCGCCCGCCGAAACGGCCGGTCTGTTCGGCCAGATAGTTTAGAATCACGCCGCTCTGCGAGAGCCGTTTTCCGGCATGCTCCAGCACCGGCACCTCGCCCATCTCGTTGACGTCGGTCCGAAACTCCGGGCCGCGCGTCTGGTTGTTGAAATAATCGACGAAATCGAGCTCCCAATCCGCGTCACACAGGTTCAGCATCAGCGCAACCTTGTACGCGTTGCCGGATTCTCCCATTCCATACAGGCGATATTCGGACATCTTCGGCTCCCTGATTGACACTGGTGGAACGGATTCCCGTTTCAAGCCCGCGACAGCTTATCCAGAATGAGGTCGAGCTGATCGATCGAGCGGTAGGCGATTGCAAAAGTGCCGCCGGAGCCCTGGGCCTCGATCGTCACCCGCAGCCCCAGGCGCTCGGTCATGTCCCGCTCCAGCGCCAGCAAATCGGCATTCTTGCCCCGGCCGGCCTTTGTCGGCACGCCGGTTGGCACGACTGGAGCCAACGAAGGCTTCGCCACGGCGGGCGCTTTGGCCTGGTTCGCGAGCTTCTCGATCTCGCGCACCGACAGACCGCGTTCGACCACCTGCTTCGCCAGCGACTCAGGCTCCGGCGCGGTCAGCAGCGCGCGGGCGTGGCCGGCGGACAGGCTGCCATCTTGCATCAGCGCCTTGACCCCGGCGGGCAGCGACAGCAGGCGCAGCATGTTGGCGACATGGCTGCGGCTCTTGCCGACGAGCTGCCCCAACTCGGCATGCGAATGCTTGAACTCGTCGATCAGCCGCTGGTAACCCTCGGCTTCTTCCAGCGCCGTCAGGTCCTGGCGCTGCAGGTTTTCGACCAGCGCGATCTCGAGCGACTGGTCGTCGGACAGGGTTTGGACAATCACCGGTACGTCGTGCAGCGACGCCTTCTGCGCTGCCCGCCACCGCCGCTCGCCGGCGATGATCTCATAGCTGTCGGGATGGCTTTCGATCGGCCGCACCAGAATCGGCTGGAGCAGGCCGTGACGGCGGATCGATTCCGCGAGCTCCTCGAGGGCGGCGTCATCGAAACGCCGCCGGGGCTGGAACCGTCCGGGCCGCAGATAGGCTACGGGCAAGGTAAGGGCGCCGCCGGAGGGGACGTGAATCGCCGCGGGTCCAGGCTCGCCCGGTGGGCGATAAGCCGCTTCGGCTTCGCCGAAAAGATGAGACAGGCCGCGCCCCAACCCCTTCTTTTTACTTGGACTTTCAGACACTGACAGGCTCCAGCGCAAAACGCTTCAGGAATTCCGCGGCAAGCTGGATATAGGCCTGCGCGCCGAGACAGCGATGATCGTAGACCAGAACCGGCAGGCCGTGCGAGGGCGCTTCGGAAACCCGCACGTTGCGGGGAACGACGGTATCGAAAACCCGGCTGCCGAAATGGGCGCGCACATCCGACGCCACCGCATCCGAGAGCGCGTTGCGGCGGTCGTACATGGTGAGAACGATTCCGGCCAGGTCCAGCTTCGGATTGAAGGCGCGCTTCACCCGTTCGACCGTCTGCACCAGATAGCTCAGTCCCTCGAGCGCATAGAACTCGGTCTGAAGCGGAACCAGGATTGCGTCCGCTGCCACAAGGGCATTCAGGGTCAAGAGATTGAGCGAAGGCGGGCAGTCGATCAGCACGACCTCGTATCGACCGTTCTGACCGGAAAGCGCCGTGGCGAGACGATGTTCCCGCCGTTCCGATGTGACCAGTTCGATCTCAGCGCCGGCCAGATCGACCGAAGCCGGGACGATCGACAGCTTGGGAATGGCGGTCGGAACAACCGCCGCCGCCAGGGTGATGCCCCCCATCAGGAGTTCGTAGGTACCATGGGCGCGCTGGGCCCGCTCTATGCCGAGCCCGGTCGAGGCGTTGCCCTGGGGATCGAGGTCGATCAACAGGGTCTCCCGGCCCATCGCGGCCAGAGCTGTTCCGAGATTGATCGCGGTGGTCGTCTTGCCGACGCCGCCCTTCTGATTGACGAGCGCGAAGGTTCGATAGCGAATCATGGCCTGACCCCGGTGTTTGCGGCCCTGGCGGGCTTCGCCTCGTGAATAGCGGACAAGCGGAAGATGGTGGATTCCGGGTCGGTCAGGCTGGGAAAGCGCTCGACTTTCATCGTCCATTCCCGCTCCGCTTCGACCAGTTCCTCCGTTGCGCGACGCCCCTTCGGGAAGACGCAGACGCTGCCGGGACCGATAAACCGACGGCCCAGCGCGATCAGCTGCGGCAGCGGCTTCAGCGCCCTTGCCGTAGCCGCTCCCGCCCTGAATGGCCTGACCGACTCGCTCTTCATCGCATGGACCGTCACCGTGAGACCGAGATCGTCGATCACGGTGCGCAGAAACGCCGCCTTGCGCATATTGTGCTCGACCAGATGGATGTTGGGCAGCCCCATAATGGCAAGAACCAGCCCCGGGAAGCCAGCCCCGGTTCCGATGTCGACCACAGAATCTTCCGGCGCCGGGATGATCGGAATCAGTTGCGCCGAATCCAGGAAGTGACGCGTCCAGACGACGCTTTCCGTCGTCGGCGAAATCAGGCTTAGACCTTGATTGGCCTCCAGAAGCAAAGACTCATACCGCTCCAGCCGCGCCGCTGTTTCACGTGAAACAGGGAAAGCGGCCAGAAATTCCCCGCGCGGATCAGAGTCGCGCGGCGACATCCGGCCGCGCTGCCGCAGGACCGCGTTTCACATATCGCAACAGCGTCACCAGCGCCGCGGGCGTAACCCCCGGAATCCGAGCGGCCGCGCCCAGGGTGCCGGGCCTGACTCGCGCCAGGCTTTGCCGAATCTCGGCGGAAAGACTGCCGACCGTCCCGTAGTCGAGGTCGTTCGGCAGCGCCAGCGATTCATCCCGGCGCAACGCCCGGATGTCCGCCTCCTGGCGGTCCAGATAGCCCGAATAGCGGGCGTCGATCTCGACCTGCTCGGCGATGGCCGGGGCGAACGCCAACAACTCCGGCCAGATCGCCGCCAGCCGCGGCAGGTCGATGCCCGGCAGGCTCAGCAGATCGGCCACGCTGCGCCGGACGCCGTCGGCGTTGACATGGATGCCGTGTCGGGCCAGTTCCGGCGGTGTGGCCAGCAGGCTTGCGGCCAGGCTTCGCGCACGGGTCAGCGCCGCCATCTTGCCCTCAAATGCTTCCGCACGGGCGCGGCCAACGACTCCCCAGCCGATCCCGAGTTCGGTCAGGCGCTGATCCGCGTTGTCGGCGCGCAGCGTCAGGCGATATTCGGCGCGGGAGGTGAACATACGATAGGGTTCGGGCGCGCCACGGGTCACCAGATCGTCGATCATGACGCCGACATACCCGTCTCCCCGGCCCAGGACCACGCCTTCGCCATTCCTGGCGCCGCCGTCGGCGCGGCGCGCGGCATTGATTCCAGCCAGCAGGCCTTGTGCCCCGGCCTCTTCGTAACCGGTTGTTCCGTTGATCTGACCGGCGAGGAACAACCCCTTGATTCGTTTGACTTCCAGTGTCGCTGTAAGCTCGCGCGGATCGACGAAATCATACTCGATCGCATAGCCGGGGCGGAACATCTCCGCCCGTTCCAGGCCTGGAATGGTTTTCAGCAGGGCGCGCTGCACCTCTTCCGGCAGGGACGTGGAAATCCCGTTCGGATAGACCGTCGGGTCGTCGAGCCCTTCCGGCTCCAGGAAAATCTGGTGCTCCTGCTTGTCGGCAAAACGGACCACCTTGTCCTCGATCGACGGGCAATAGCGCGGGCCGGTCGAGGAAATCTGCCCGGAATACATGGGCGCGCGATGGAGATTGGCGCGGATGAGCGCATGACCCTCAGCTCCGGTCCAGGTGATGTGACACGGAATCTGCGGCGTCGTGATGTGGTCGGTCAGGGTCGAGAACGGTTCGGGCGGATCGTCGCCATGCTGGACCTCGAGCGCGGACCAATCGATCGTGCGCCCGTCCAGGCGCGGAGGGGTTCCGGTCTTGAGGCGTCCAAGCGCCAGCCCGGCGGCGGCCAGCCGTTCCGATATGCCCAAGGCCGGGGGCTCCCCGACCCGGCCGGCCGGGATGCGGGTCTCGCCGATATGGATCAGGCCGTTGAGGAAAGTGCCAGTAGTCAGCACCACCGCGCCCGCGCGCAGGTCGCGCCCGTCGGCCAGCATCACGCCGGCGGCGCGGCCGTTGCCGTCGATCCTGAGATCGACCACCGCACCCTCGACAATCGTGAGGCCGGCCTGCTCCGCCAGCAAATCCTGAATTCCCTGCCGATACAGCTTGCGGTCGGCCTGGGCCCGCGGGCCACGCACGGCAGGTCCTTTCGAGCGGTTCAACATGCGGAACTGGATGCCGGCGCGATCGATCGCTCGCCCCATGATCCCGTCCAGCGCATCGATTTCCCGGACCAGATGGCCCTTGCCCAGCCCGCCGATGGCGGGGTTGCAGGACATGATGCCGACGGTATCGCGCCGATGGGTCACCAGCGCCGTGCGCGCGCCCATCCGCGCCGCAGCGGCAGCCGCTTCGGTGCCGGCATGCCCGCCGCCGACGACAATGACATCCCATATTTTCATGGACCGGAACTTACGGTCTGTGGACGCCGTGGTCAAAGGGCGAAGGGCGTGTTTCACGTGAAACACGCCTGCCGTCTCATTTCCCGATGCAGAAATCGCGAAACACGGCGTCCAGCATCTCCTCGATATCGATGCGGCCGGTAATGCGGCCCAGCGCATCAGCCGCCCGGCGCAACTCCTCGGCGGACAGTTCCGGCAGCGGCGCGGTCCGGGCCGCATCCAGCGCCGCGAGACACCGCGCCAGCGCCTCCCTGTGGCGCGCGCGAGTCGGCGGCGGTGTGCCGCGATCGGCGAGCAGATCGGCGACGCGAGCGCCGATTTCTGCGAGGAGGGTGTCGATGCCGGTGTTGGTCTTGGCGGAGATGGGGATTGCTCGATCGCCTGACCCCCTCGCCCCTACGGGGAGAGGGTTGGGGTGAGGGGGCGGCGCAAGACACAAATCCGCCTTGCTCGCCACCACGATCGTCCGCTCGTCGACCAGCGCCAGGGTCTCCGCGTCCGGCACGGCATCGGCGGCGAAGAGGGCCAGGACCAGGTCGGCCGAGGCGGCGCGGGCGCGGGCGCGGGCGATGCCTTCCGTCTCGATCGCACCGCCGGCCTCGCGCAAGCCGGCGGTGTCGACCAGGATCGCCGGGTATCCGCCCAAGTCGAGATGGACCTCGATCAGGTCGCGGGTGGTTCCGGCCTCGGGCGACACGATCGCCACGTCGCGCCGCGCCAGAGCGTTCAGGAGACTCGATTTGCCGGCGTTGGGCGCCCCGACGATCGCGATGGCCAGGCCATCGCGCAGCCGCTCGCCCCGACGCGCGTCGGCCAAGTGGGCGGCCAGCGCCTGTCGCAGATCCTCGATCTGGCCGGCAAGGCCAGCGACCGGATCGCCGATGTCCTCGTCGGGAAATTCGATATCGGCTTCGAGATGGGCGCGCAGCCGGATCAGCTCGGCCCGCCAGCCATCATAGAGAGTCTTGAGGTTGCCGGAAGCCTGGGCCAGCGCCTGCAGCCGCTGCGCCTCGGTCTCGGCCGCGGCCAGATCGGCGATGGCCTCGGCTGTGGTCAGGTCGAACTTGCCGTTCAGGACCGCCCGGCGCGAGAACTCGCCGGGATCCGCCATCCGAAAACCGGGCAGGCTGGAGAGCGCCGCGGTCATCGCCTCGGCCACCGCGCGTCCGCCATGGGTGTGAAGCTCGGCGGAATCCTCGCCGGTGAAGCTGTCGGGGCCGGACAGCCAAAGCACCAGCGCCTGGTCCAGGGCAGCGCCGGTCGCTGGGTCCAGGAGGGTCCGTACGCTGGCGCGGCGCGGTGCCGGCGGTTCACGCCCGGTCAGCGCACGAAGCGCAGCCGCAACATCAGGGCCGCTCAACCGCCAGACGGCGATGGCAGCGCGGCCGGGCGCGCTGGCGAGAGCGAAGATGGAGTCGGCCACGCCTGTCTCGTCGACTGGTGGCCCCTGGCCTATTCGGCGGGGGTCAGGACCTGCTCGGGCCGAAGCTCGGTCTGCTCGGTTGTCAGCATCAGCCGCTCGACCCGCTTGCCCTGCTTCAGGTGAACCTCGATGATCTCGTCGAGGTCCTCGCGGGTGTCGTAGTGATACCAGACGCCTTCGGGATAGATCGCGATGGTGCAGCCGAGCTCGCAGCGGTCGAGGCAGCCCGAGGCGTTGATTCGCACGTCCTTCAGGCCGGCGGCCCGGGCCTGGGCCTTCATGTAGTCGCGCAGCTTCTCCGAGCCGCGGCGCGCGCAGGAGGGGCGCTTGGCGCCCTCGCCCCGATCGTTGGTGCAGACGAAGACATGGGCCTCGTAATAGGGCGCCGGGTCGGTCGGGAGCGAGCGGTCGGTGGTCATCAATTCCTCTATTTGCTCTTCGGATCGGTCATCGCGCTCCAGAACATCTTCTGCAGATGCTCGAAGCCCTGGAGCGACGCCGGCAGCCAGGTCTTGATCATCGCCTCGGGCTCCATCGCGCGCATGGCGGCGAGCGTCCGTTCCTCGACTTCCTTCATCAGCCGCTCCTGCATCGGCG
>Ga0302319_10016651_pt1 | contig 13522 bp, 12 predicted proteins | sample Bog_T0_2_FD_203319 | JGI IMG/M metagenome (GOLD analysis project Ga0302319, IMG submission 203319) | Peat permafrost microbial communities from Stordalen Mire near Abisko, Sweden - Bog_T0_2 | ecosystem: Environmental > Terrestrial > Soil > Wetlands > Peat | place: Sweden: Abisko, Stordalen Mire...
GTGCGGGATGACGATGGATGTCACGGAAGAGGCTTTGGCGCGCTGGCTCGCCCACGGGGTCACGTCCAAGACCCACCCCGTGCTCGCCTGGGCGATGGGGCGGTATTTCCACCCGTTGGGCATCCGGGCAGAGGCTCTGGAGGCCGAGCCGTTCAGCGCACTGGAATCCGGGTTCGGGGAATGGTGGCTGCGCAATCCCCGTTGGGATCCGTCCGGCATCGATCCGCGGTGCCCGGGGGCGCAGGACTTCGAAGTCCTGCGGCACTCTCCCGGGAGTTTCCTGGTGACCGTCGACAGGAGGGGAGGCCTGTCGGTGGGCCTTGCTCCCTCGGCGCAGGGCAACCCGGCCGCGAGCGCATTCTGGGCTGACAGCGAATGCGGTTGGCGGGCGGCGCGCCACTCCGCGAGGGCGGCAGGCGAGGTGGAGGCATTCGTCTTTGCAGCGGCCGGAATGATCCTGGCGGGGGGCCCCGTGACCGGGATCTATGCCGGCGGCGACGACCTCGGGTACTGCGAGGCCATTGCGGGGATCATCGCCTCCGCGGTGGAACGAGGCGGCCGGGAAACCGGTGCCTTGGACGGCGCGCCCAGAGCCGGCAATGCCATGCGCACACCGGGGTGATGCAGGGGGGATTCCACGCAAGGAACTCCACGGCCGGAGGCGGGGGCGGCGGGGCGCCGTAGCACAAGGTCCCGGGAGCGTCCGACGCGGGCTCCGGATCGGGGGAAGCCTCCACGTTGGTGGAGACTTGGGCGCCCGCCAGACTCCCGGCGAGCGAGGATTGGAGCCCGGCGATGGCGGCCTCGGCATCGCGCACGCCGTGCTGCGCAACCCGGGCGGTGACGAGGACGCCCAGGACCACGGCCGCGGCAGTTGCGGCCAGTCCGGTGATCATTCCTGTGAGGGTGAAGCCGCCGGCGCCTGCGACGCGGGGCCTTGCGGGAGGGGTGGTGGATGCGGGCATGCCTGGAGTAATAGCAAGGCATCTGCGCGAACCGCCTGGGGGTGAGTCCACTTGCTAGTATGGAGATGGAAACTTCCGACCATGCGCCACACCGTCGCCCTGGGACTCCTTGCCGGTTCAGCCACCTTCCCGCCGGCGATCGTGCGCGGCGCCTCGGCGTCGGTGTTCGTCGGCTCGAACCAGTACCAGCTTGGCGCGCCCTTCGACGTCAGGGTCGACTTTGACGGGCGCGACCCGATCGGCGACGCAAACGTTGCCGCGATCGTCCGGGACTTTGTTGCGAACTATCCGGACAAGCGGGATTTCTGGGAAATCGCCAACCGGAGCCTCGCGCGCCGGCTTCGTGCAGTGTTTCCCGCCGGGACGGCCTATTCGGTGGCGTTTACCCTCGAGCCGGACGCTGTCTACCCCGCGCGGAGGGTGAGCCGTGTGGACGTGGATGCCGCGGGCTCCGCCACCGAGGGGTTCAGCTTTGAACTGGCGGTGCCTCTTCGGGATCGCCTCCACGGCATCCGGGTCGCATCCCAGTACCAGCCGGGATGCCCGCCCTGTGCGATCCCGGACTACCGGTTTGTCCAGCAGGAGCTGCTTCTATTTGGCGCCGTCCACGATCTCGCACTCCCGTCCGAGCGCCGGCTCGCCGCCGCCTTCCTCCTCGCGAGGTTCCCAGCCCTGTTCCGGATTTCGGTTTCTTTGGACCGGGAGGATGCTCCCTGGGCCGGGGTGGAGCAGCGACAGCCGGGGGTGGGGAAACTGGAGGCGGACGGTGGCTGCAGGCTGCAGCCGCGCAGTCCCGGGGAGGAGCTCGTGTTTGCTCCGGCCGAATACTGCGACGGCATCGTCCTTCCCGGCAGGGCAAACCGCCGCTACGTCACCCCTCCCATGGCAACGGGCGCGGGGGGAGCCGCCTATGAGGCCGAGTTGAGGAGCGTGGCCGCCGGGCTGGCCGCGGGGATCGTCCTTCCCGAGGAATTCTCGGGCCGGGCCCGGAGGCATGGCCTTGTGGCGTCGGAACGAATGGTCGTCGCCTGGCGCGGAGAATTTGTGACCAACGGGTTCGCCCGCAAGGGGCCGGCCGTGCCCTCGGCCTGCGGCGTGCCGCCGGGCTGGTTTCCCACGTATCGCACGGCCGACCTTCCCGGAATCGGGCTGCCTGGAACTCCCCTGGCGGCCATCGTGCCCGCGTGGCTGGCGGGTCGCCTCGCGGGACTGGACGGCGACATCGAGCGAAAGCCGGAGACCCTTGAACTGCGTCTCGACCTCTTTCGGAGGCTGGCGCGATGAGGAGGGGCCGATGCCGCCTGACGGCCTTCCTCGCCGCATTTTGGATCGCAGCATGGCACGGGAACGAGTGCCGGGCACAGGCGGACTCGACCGTGTATCTTCCGTTGCAGCCCGGCGTCCTCAGCAGCAACGGAGCCAGGTTTTGGCCGACGCTTACGGGGACGGGGTTCCCGACCGTGATGACGCTTTATATGAGCGTGCCGGGTGCCGGAGCCGACTACTACACGTATTCGTCGCCGGGCGGGGTGATCCCCTGGAGCGACGGGGTCCTCGGGGACGACCAGTTTGTGGTCTTTCATCCCTCCGATGGAACCTACTGGATCGCGCAGGCCTTTAGCACCAACGGATCGAACATCGCGGGCTCCGGCGGCGGGGGCTCGGCTCCCGGTTTTAGCATGATGGGCGACGGCACGCCCGTAAACTTTTGCGGCGGGGGAGGGCGTGGGGCCCCTGTCTATTGGGAAATCGCCATCCTCTCCCGGATTTCGCCGCCGGCCACCGAGCTTTCGGCTTCGGCGGGATCGGTCGCCCTTGGACAGTCGGTGGTGCTGACGGCCGCGACCACATCCCCGTCGGCGACGCTCTACGCCCAGGCGATCGACTCTTCCCCGGACGGGTCAACGTGGACCTCCGGAACGACGGTCGCCGGGGCGAACTGGACCGGCGGACCTGCGGCGCAGCACACGCTGTCCTGGGCATTCAGCCCACCGTCGGTCGGCACCTGGTATTTTCGGGCGGCCGGCACAGACAGCGTCGGGATCTCGAACCCAGCAGCCGCCTCGGTCACGGTGACCGCCCCTCTTCCGCCCACGGGATCGATCACCGCCTCCCCAGGCAGCGGCACGGTTCCACTTTCCGCAACGATCGCCTGGAGCACCGGGAACGCCACATCGGCGGTTGTGGCCGGCACCGGCCTGGCGGGCACGGGCCTCTCGGGCTCGCAGAACGTGACCCTTTCCGCCCCGGGAAACTACTTCTACACGCTCACGGCGGCCGGTCCCGGCGGACAGGTAACCCAATCCGCCTCGGTCACCGCCACGGAGTCGGAGTACATGGTGAGCACCCTTGTGAGCGGGAGCGGAAGCGTGACGCCGGGAGGGACCTATCCTCCCGGCTCCGTGGTCACGCTGACGGCGACGCCGGGGGTCAACGCAAGATTCGTATGGTGGAGCGGCAGCATCAGCAGCACGGCAAATCCCCTGGCTCTGACCGTGGACGGGACGATGATGATCATCGCCAATTTCGCGGCCAGGCAGCCGCAGACGATCTCGTTTTCGCCCCCGGGCTCGGCGAGCTATCCGGGCGCGGCGATTCCACTGGCCGCGACGGCTTCATCGGGGCTTCCTGTGAGCCTGCTCCTGGTCAGCGGGCCCGCCGCGTTGAACGGGAACGAGCTCACGCTGACGGGTCCCGGGGCCGTTGTCCTTCAAGCTGCACAGGCGGGCAATGGCCAGTGGCTGCCGGCCCCGCCGGTGAGCGCCAGCATCCAGGTCGCACCCGTCCAGGTGATTTCCCGGATCCGGTTCAACGCGGGTGGGAACGATTCCCATGTCCTGACCCGGGGCGGGCCTGCAGGGAGCACCTTCATCTGGACCGACTCGGCTGGAATCCATGCATCCCCATGGCCGGCCTTCGGAGGCCCGCAGCCGGCCAGTCCCGTCCAGCAAAACACGACGCTCCCCGCCGTTCCGGCGCCGCCGTAACCGAAAGACTGCGCGGACGGGCGGGCCGCCCGTCCCTACCTCGCAAGCGTCAGCATAACCCCAGCCGCTTGTGCCAGCTTTCCGTAATTGGCGACTGACCAGCGTGCTGCAATGCGCAGCTGACTTGGCGGACGTAATGTGCGGCTGACTTGGCGGACGTAATGTGCGGCTGACTTGGCGGACGTAATGTGCGGCTGACTTGCAGGGGGTAGGGACGCGCGGCCCTGCGCGTCCGTGCAGGCTTTCGGGCTCTTCGCAGCCCAGGGACGCATGCGACCCGGATTACGCGGCGCGGAACACGCAGCCCATTGACGCGCGGGGCTCGCGCCAATTATGTCGATCCGCTACCAAGGTGCTGTTTTTCAACACCCTGCTCACCCCAAATGGCAACCCTCAAGGAATTGATGCTCGCCCGGCCGCGGCTCACGCTCGCGGTGGCGGAAAGCGTGACCTGCGGGCGGGTCCAGTCCCACATCGGCAAGATCTCGGGCGCGTCGCGCTTTTTCCTGGGCGGAATCACCGCCTACAACCTCGAGCAAAAGGTCCGGCGCCTCGGCGTGGATCGGGCTGCCGCCTCCGCGGTGAATTGCGTTTCGGCCGAGGTGGCCGAGCAGATGGCCCGCGGCGCATGCAGGTTCTTTGGGGCGAACGTTGCCGTGGCCACAACGGGCTATGCGGAGGCGGACCTCGAGTGGAACGTCACAGAGCCCTACGCATGGTGGGCCGTGGCCCACCGCCAGCGGACAGGCCGCTACGGGGTGCGAAGCGGGCGGGTGGACTGCCCGGGCGCCCCGCGGACTCTGGCGCAGGAGCTGGCCGCGGTCGCGGCCCTCTCGGCCCTCGAGAACTTTCTCTCCGGCCTCCGACGCAGGAAGTGAATGCCCGGACGGGCGGGATAGCCGTCCGGGATCTGCGAATAACGCCGACCAAGCTCCCGAAATGCTGCGCTCAGCAGGGACATGCGACCATCGAACAAACAGCCGGCAAGAAGGGTGGGCCATTGGTAGCGACAGGCGACTGGTGGGGACTTGCAGCAGGTAGGACAGGCGACGAGTAGGATGGACGGCAGATAGCACCGATGGCAGGCGCCACGGGCAGCCGGAAGTACGGGGGACGGGTAGGGACGGGCGGCCCGCCCGTCCGTGCATATCATGGCGCAAGTCCGCAGCCATGCTCCCGTCCTCACCCCGGTCCTTGTTATCATGGTCGAGATGGATCCTTCAGACGCTTCGCCCAGCCGTTGGGCTCCAGACCCTCCAAAGAGAAGGCTGCTAGCCCACACTCCTCCTCCATGGGTTCGTCCAGGATGCCTGTTCTTCATAACGGTGTGCTGCCAACCGCGTCATGTGAATCAGCTATGCAATCCGGAAACTGCCTCCATCGTGTTGGGGTCTGCCCGCCATCGCCACGAACTCGGAGATTGGTTCGTCCGCATCCTTCTTTTGATGCCGGACCACATGCATATGTTGGCAGCGTTTCCTCCGAATAAGGGAATGGTCTCGATCATTTCCCTTTGGAAGGGGTACTTGGCCCGGATGGCGGGGGTTCGTTGGCAAAAGGGCTTCTTTGACCATCGAATTCGAAACGACAAGGAATGGGATGCCAAAGCAGGGTACATCCGCATGAATCCGGTGCGCGCCGGAATTATCGCCGATTCAAAGGATTGGCCCTATGTTTGGGAGCCAGAGCAATCTTGTCCCGTGATGGCTGCTGCAGGCCCAATAGTTCGAACGGACGGGCGGCCCGCCCGTCCCTACCTCCGAACGCCTGAAAATCCTGCTCCTGGAAGCGGACCCGAAGCCTGAACGCCCAAGTCCGGAATTGCGTGGGGACCCTGATCGACCCCCTTCCTCCAAATCAGCCGAGTTCGAGCCTCACTGGGCAGTGGTCGCTGCCCATTACCTTCGGTTCGATCCAAGCCCTCTTCAGCGCGGGACGGAGCTTCTCGCTGGCGACAAAATAATCGACGCGCCACCCTATATTCCGGGCGCGGCAGTCGGCCATCTGGCTCCACCAGGTGTAGTGGCCGGGCCCCTTCTCAAACTCCCGGAACGTGTCCGTGAAGCCGCGATCCAGGATCCGAGTGAAGTTCGACCTTTCCTCGTCCGTGAACCCGGCGTTGCGCCGGTTCTGCCTTGGGTTTGCGAGGTCGATCTCGGCGTGGGCCACGTTCAGGTCCCCGCAGAAGATGACCGGCTTGCCCTTCCTCTCCAACTTCTTGAGGAACGCGAGGAAGGCCGGGTCCCAATCGCCGGTTCGATAGGCAAGCCTCGTCAGCCCGCGTTGCGAATTCGGCTGGTACACGTTGACCAGGCGGAAGTCCGGGAATTCGACGGTGATGACGCGGCCTTCCCGGTCGTGCTCCGCAGAGCCGGTACCGAGGGCCACGCTCAGCGTCGGGACTCTCGAAAAGACCACTGTGCCGCTGTAGCCCTTTTTATCCGCGCTGTTCCAGATGGCAGTCCAGCCACGGGGCCATTTCACATGCTGGACGTCGCCTGGGTGGGCCTTGGTCTCCTGGAGGCAGATGACGTCTGCGCGGCAGGACGACATCCATTCAAGAAAACCCTTTTTGAGGGCGGCGCGCACGCCGTTGACGTTCCACGAAGCAAGGTTCACCCGGTCGAGTTTCCAGCCAACGGCGTCCAATGCGACGCATTTTTTTTTACGCTGTCGTCCAAGCCCATTTTCCCAAATGGAGACAGGCTTCCGAGAAGGGCAATCGTGGCTGCGGAATTGGGTGGGAAGTATGCACGGACGGGCGGGCCGCCCGTCCCTACCCGCCGTCCGCTTTCGTCAAGAGTCGCCCATTCGTGCAAACATCCGGGCCGTTCGCGGACCCGGACGGGCGGGCCGCCCGTCCCTACCTGCTGTCCGCTTTCGTCAAGAGTCGCCCATTCGTGCAAACATCCGGGCCGTTCGCGGACCCGGACGGGCGGGCCGCCCGTCCCTACCCACGGTCCGGCTTCGTCAAGGTCTCCCGTGCCTATGTGAGGCCTATCTTAGTCAGGACCGCCCGTGCCTCCCTGCCGACTTTCGCCCGTGGTTGCAATGGTCGCCCATCCCTGCCTAACTATCGAGGAATCCTCCCTATCATGAAAAAAGCATTTTTGATCCCGCTTCTTTGCCTGCTGGCAGCCTCCGGAGCCAGGGCCGCCACACCGCGTCCCGACCTCGTTCTCCGGGTGGAAACCTGCGAGGCGATCCTCCGGGAGTTCATGGGCAACCCCGATACGGCAATCCCGCAGGAGGTGCTCAGCAAGGCGCACGCCCTGATCATCGTGAACCAGTTCAAGGTGGGCTTCGTGTTTGGCGCCAAGGGAGGCTACGGCGTCATTCTGGTGAAGAAGGGGCCGGGGCGCTGGAGCCTTCCGGTCCTCATTGCGGCGGACGAGGCAAGCTTGGGCTTTCAGATCGGGGCGAAGGCGGTCGAGACGATTTACGTCATCACCGACGACAACACGCCCCGGATGATTTTCGACAAGCGTTTTGACGTCGGCGTGGATGCCAAGGCGGTGGCGGGACCGAACTCGGCCCAAGCCGAGCGCGACATCCAGCCGATCCTCGGCACGCCCATGCTGGTGTACAACAAGTCCACCGGGCTGTACGCCGGGGCCACGATGCGGGCCACCTACCTGGGCCGCGATGACGATTCGAATTTCATCCTCTACAGCACGCAGTACGCGATGCCGGAGCTTCTCTACAGCGACTGGGTCCAGCCCCCCGCCGAAGTCCAGCCGCTCATCAACTACGTGGACCAGATCGCCCCGTAACAGGGTGCCGGGTTCTCAACCGAGTGCCGGGTTCTCAACCGAGTGCCGGGCGTTTGCGCTTGCGAGGTAGGGACGGGCGGCCCGCCCGTCCGTGCCTATCCCAGGGCCTCGCGAAGGGCGTCAATGATGTCCTCGGGGGGCTCGGTTCCCACGCACAGCCTCAGCAGGTCGGGGTCGAGCTGGTTTGCCGCGAGCTCGGCACGCCCCGCCTGCGTCGTGACAAGGTCATAGTGGGCCAGGTACATGAACGGACAGAGGAGCGTCGTCGTCATGCCAAAGCTCGGACCCTTGGGGAGCCTCAGGCGGTCGTAGAAGGGCTCCAGCTCCCCGCGCAGCGAAAAGGCGATCATGCCGCCGACCGCGCCGGGGGAGCGCGCGACGCGCTGGAACTGGTCGCGCGATGCCGGATGAAGCGCCCAATGGACTTCGCGGACCCGCGGATGCGACTCCAGAAACGCCGCGACAAGCGGTGTCGCCTTCTCGATCCTTGCGAGGACTTCGTCCGTTCGTCCGATCTGCGCCGCCAGCCGGGCGAGGTCCCTCGGGTACACCGGTTCCAGCCCGTTGGACAGCGCCGCCCGAAGCTCGGCCGCGTCGGGGCCCTCGGGGTTGACGGCCGCAAAGCCGGCGATCACGTCGCCGGCGGATGCCGTATACTTCGTCAGGCTGCCCACGACGACATCCGCGTACCGCAGGAGATCCGCGTTGAAGGCCGAGACCACGGACGGGTCGAGCACGAGCCGGACGCCATGGCGCCTGCAAAGGGCCGCAAGCGCGGCGACGTCGGGTGTCTGGACCAGGGGGTTGTTGGGAACCTCCGCCACCAACCCGGCGATTTCCCGGCCCTTTTCCGCAAAAATCCTTTGCAGTGCACCTTGGTCCAGCGCGTCGCGCGCATGGATATGGCCGCCCGGGCCTCCCGTGAATTTTTTCAGGATGGCGATGCTGTCGAGGTAGAGCCAGCCGAGTTGCACCCAGGAGGTCCTGCCCCTCTCTGCCTGGAGGTCGGTGATGGCACGGAAGGCGGAGTACACGGCGTTCATGCCGGAATTTGCGAGAAAGACGTCGGCGTCGGTGGCGCCGGCAAGGGCAGCCCGGAGGCGGCCCCGGACCTCCGCCTCCGAGTTGCCCTGAAAGAGTTCCTCCGGGGCGGAGGGCGGACGGAGCCCGAGCCGAACCAGATGGTCCTCCGCCTCGCGGGACGAGAGGAATCCGCCCAGGTGCTGCAGGAAAAGCTTGGCCTGTGCCGCAAGCCCGGGTGCATCGGCGTGCGTCACGCCGGACACGCCGTCCTGCTCGAAAACCCCGGCGGGGGGGACATCCCCCGCCAGGGCATTGAGGTGGCTCGCCAGGCCGCGCGCCATGCGTTCCGAGGAGGTCAGCCAGAGAACGGTTCCAGTGAGATTTCGGGCGGAGGAAAAATGCCCAGCCAGCTCCCGGGCGAAGGGATGCACGACAAACCGCGGGTATCCGGTCGTGAGTCTTCGCGTGATCTCCGGATCCTTCTCCTCATACCCGCGCACGGCCCTCATCGTCGGAAGGCTGCACGAGACGCTGTGGGGCCCGGGCGGTATGGGCCGGCCTAGCGGTATGGGTTCAAAGGCGGACATCTTGGTGGAAATCCAAGAGATTCCCCGGCAGCGGGGTTGGCAACGGGAACCTCCGCGTCACCGTGTCATCGTGGTCCGCCGAAGGCGACCCCAATTGGGGCTTCCCAAAGCCCCGAGGGCGGATAGGCTGCGGCCGTTGGCGCCGTCCGTGGCGTCGCTTGAAAGTCAACCCCAAGACAGAAGATACCCCATGATCCATATCCTGCATCATCTCAACTACGTCCCGGTGCTCATTGTCACCGTAATCGGGTTTGTGTTCGGCGGCCTGTGGTACTCCAAGCTCCTGTTCTGCAATGCCTGGCGCGCGGAGACGAAATTGACCGAGGAACAGTGCAAGGCCGGCAGCTTCAAGAAGATGCTCGTTGCCTTCCTGGCCACGTTTGTGCTCTCGGCGGTGATTGATTCGTTCCTGGTCCTTCGCGGGACGGAGGGTCTGCTGGGCGGAGCCAAGATGGGCCTTCTGATCGGCGTGGGCATCGTGGCGGTGACCCAGGGTCCCGCTGCCCTCTTTGAGGGCCGCACCTGCAAGTATCGCGCCATCGTCATCGGCCACAACGTGCTCCTGTGCGTTCTGGTGGCGGCGCTTCTGGGCGCCTATCGCTGACCCTTACCGCTCGAACTTCTCGAACCGCTCGCCGAGCCACCAGACTCCAATCCAGAGCTCGCCGGCGAGGATTGCAAGGACGGCTGCCGTGGCGATTGCCACGGCAGCAGCCATGCCGACAATCCATTGGGTGGCAAAGATGAGGATGCCGGCCGCCAGAGCAGCCGGCACAAGGGCCAGGAGGGTCGCCAAGAGCTGGCCAAACGTGAAGATCAGCCGCTGGCCAAGAAGGTCGATGCCGGCCGTTCGACCCTGGGGAGGCTGGATCCAGGCAGGGAACAGCAACACGCCTGCATTGGGCATCAGGAGCTGGATCGCGCAGACGAAGGGCGCCACCAGGGCGAAGCAGGCCAGAACCGTCGCGCCCACTCCGGAAGCCGCCCACGAGAGATGGAGCTCGGAAAAAGTTAGCGCCACAATCATGGTTTCCAGCCATAGGATGGAGCCCAGGATTGCAACCGGGGCCAGCAGTTCCCCGAGAACGATGCGCCAGCCGGGGAGCGGGTACGATTTCAGGAGGTCCACATGGGAAAGATCGCTGCGCAGGTCCTGCCTGGCGTACTGGGGGCCGATCAGCAGGGTGTAACCTCCCAGGATCGACGCGCCCCATCCAAGCGCCCTGAGGATTGGGTGACCGAATTCCTCCAACGAAAGCCAGTGGCATCCGACGAGGATGGCGCCGGCGCAGGCAAGAAGCGTGCGCAGGCGGAATCCCGACCATGTGGAGCTCAGGTTCTTCCAAAGGAACGCAATTTCGGCGGGCGCCCCGTCCGGCAGCCGAAAGACCTCGCTGCGGGCGCGGGCCGGGGCCCTGCCGAAGATCCGCCTGCCTTCCCGCCGGGCCGACAGGAGCTCCGAGGTCCGTTGCGCCCGCGCAATCGAGCCATCCTCGAAGGAAACCCCCATGTTCACAACCCACAGGTAGTGGGCCGCCAGGACCAGCAGGGCCGGGGCCAGCGCGAGAAAGAAGGAGCGCCAGTCCGGGGCGAGGAAGGGCCCGAACACAACCTTGAGGACCACGAGGACCCAGTGCATGGGACCGACGTCGACCAGGCCAACGGCGTAGGCCAGGGTCTGCGAGGGCCCGGCGAGGTCGGCCGGCCCGGCCGGGCGGGCGTGCCGCGCCACGGCGAATGCGGTCGCGGCAAGAAAGAGGGCGAGCGCGGCCACGCCCGCGGTACGGCGCAGCGGGGCCCTCAAGCCGCGGGTGGAGAGAAAGGCCACGGTGAGCGGGGCGGCCGTGTACTGGAGGTTCACGGTGGAAAGAATCACCCACCATCCGATTGCGTGCGTGACCATGTTGCCCGCCAGAAAACCCCAGCGACCCGAGATCAACGTGAGAAACAGCGCCGAAATCAGAATCGAGAACTGGGAGCCGAGAAGGTTGACCTGGATGAGCATCCTGCGGGTCATTGGGGCCGGGAACAGGAAGCAGATGTCGGCCTCGGTGAAACGCAGGCCCGGGTTCTCCTCCCGGGATAGCCAGGCGAAGAGCCAATGGCCGACCATGAAGGCGAGCATGAGGACGGCGCCAAACATCGGGGACAGGGCCATCGGGCCCATGCCCCGCGGAAGGGACCCGGCGGCGCCGCCCGGGGCTGCGACGCGCCGGAAGAAAAAGAAGTAAAAGTATGCGGCGCCCGCCGCCGCGCCGGCCACATACTTCGGCTGGCGCAGCCGGAGCACGGCCGCGATGACCCGGTTGCGCAGGGAGGTGAGGCGCAGGTAGAGCAGGGCGCCAAGCATCGTCAATTCTCCGAGCCGCCCGTGGCGCGGATGAAGATTTCCTCCAGGCTCACCCCAAGCTCCCCGCGGCTGAACGTGGAGACGACCTCCGCAAGGGTTCCGTCCGCGATCTTCGAGCCCTTCTTGAGGATGAGAACGTGCGTGCAAACCTCCTCGAGCAGATGCAGGAGATGCGAGCTCAGGACGATGGTCGCGCCCTCCCGCGCACGCCGGACGATCGAGTCCTTCATGCGGCGGATTCCAAGCGGATCCAGCCCCGTCAGGGGTTCGTCGAAGAACATGACCTGCGGGGAGTGAAGCAAGCCGCACGCGATGACCAGCTTTTGCTTCATGCCGCGCGAAAGCTCGCCCGGGAGGGAGCCGGCCTTGTCGGCGATCTCAAACTCCTCGAGCAGCGGCTGTGCGATCGCCTCGTGGCCGGCCACGCCGTAAAGGCGCGCGACGAAGGCGAGGTGCTGGCGGACCGTCAGGTATTCGTAGAGCCGGGGCTCGTCGGGGAAGAATGCGAGCGCCCGCTTGGCGCCGATCGGATCGGCCCCAAGATCGTGGCCCGCAATGCTCACCGTCCCGGCGCTCGGCGGAATGATGCCGGCGATGCAACGCAGCGTCGTCGTTTTCCCCGCGCCGTTCGGGCCGACCAGCCCCAGCACCTCCCCGGGGCGCACGGTGAAGGACAGGTCGGTGACCGCAGCGAAGCTGCCATAGAACTTGGCCAGGGAACGAACCTCGATCATTGGCGGGGTGGGGGGAGAAAGGACGCGTCCATCACGTCCCCGACCTTGAGCGATCCCTTGGGTAGGATGCCGAGTCCCTCAAGCTGCGCGATCTGGCGGCTGAAGCGCTCCGGGGTGATCTGCAGGTAGTCGGCCGTCTCGTTTCGGGCGAGCTTGGCGCGGATGATCTGCTGCCTGGACCACTCGATGTAGCCGCGGGTCGCCTTTTGGTTGATGCGGAGCATGATGTCGTGCGCGGGTCCCGGGTCCCTTTCAATGTAGTACGCATAGCCGCGGCGCAGGGCCCGCAGGAATGCCCGCAGCCGGTCGCCGTGCTCGCTGGCAAAGGCCCGGTTTGTGATCACCGAGGTGTAGGCGTCGAACCCGGAATCCCAGGCGTAGAGGAATTTCAGGCGCACGCCCTTGGCCGCGAGCTGGTAGGGCTCCGCAATGTAGTAGCCTTGCTGGATGAAATCCGGGTCCACGGCGAGGCGCCCGAGGTCGAAGTTCTGGGGGATGACCTGGAACTCGAGGCCGTACTTCTGCCGGAGGAAGGGCAGGAACGCCCACTCCGGCCTCGCCATGATCGTACGGCCCTGGAGATCGGCCCAGGTGTTCACCGGGTTTGCCACCTGCATCATCAGCACGCTCGGGTCGTGCTGGAAGATGGCGGCCACGTTGAGGAGGGGTGCGCCCGCCTGGATCGCCAGCATCGTGTTCGTCGAGTCGGACTGGCCGATCTGGACCTGGCCCGCCCCCACCTTCTCAAGGGCATAGGCGTTCACGCCGCCCTGGAGAAGGGTCACGTCAAGGCCCTCGTCGCGGAAGTAACCCAAAGCCTGCGCGGTGTAGAAGGCCCCGTGTTCGGGTTCAGCCACCCAGTCGAGCTGGACGGTGATCGGAAAAAGGGCCGGCGCCCCCGGGGGCGCGGGGGCCTTGCGGGAGCAGGCGGGGAGAAGGAGTGCCGCGGCGGCAAGTAGGGGGGTGATGAGACGCCGCGGATGCATGAAAGCCGGCTTCGACGCTAGCAGTTCAGCGGGAAGGCGCAAGCGGCTCCGAAGGGGGGTAGCGGGTCAGTTTGGTCGGATGGCTTCCCTCAGGGCTGGAGCTTCGCAGCAAGGGAA
>Ga0302319_10016653_pt1 | contig 13520 bp, 12 predicted proteins | sample Bog_T0_2_FD_203319 | JGI IMG/M metagenome (GOLD analysis project Ga0302319, IMG submission 203319) | Peat permafrost microbial communities from Stordalen Mire near Abisko, Sweden - Bog_T0_2 | ecosystem: Environmental > Terrestrial > Soil > Wetlands > Peat | place: Sweden: Abisko, Stordalen Mire...
CCCTTCAAGATCGGCAAGACCGGCGCGTTGCAGGAGTGGAACGACGACTACGCCGAGACCGAGCCCGGTCATCGTCACATCTCTCACCTATTCGCGCTCTATCCCGACCACCAGATCACATTGCGCGAGACGCCCGACCTCGCCAAAGCCGCACGGGCCGTCCTTGAGCGCCGCCTGGCGAATGGCGGCGGCAGCACGGGCTGGAGTCGCGCATGGATCGTGAACTGCTGGGCGCGTTTGGAGGACGGCGAGGCCGCGCACAGCAGCTTGCTGGCGCTGCTGCGCAACTGCACGCGCCCCAATCTCTTTGATATTTGCGGAATGAAGGCCAACTCGCCCTTTCAGATCGACGGCAATCTGGGCGGAACCGCGGGCATCGTGGAAATGCTGCTGCAGAGCCATGGCGGAGTGGTGCGCCTTCTGCCGGCATTGCCTTCGGCCTGGCCTCAAGGCAACTTTCGCGGATTGCGCGCGCGCGGCGGTCTGGAAGTGGATTGCGCCTGGTCCAACAGCAGAGCCACCATCGCAACCCTGCGCGCAAATGCCGATGGCCGCATCACATTGGCCGCGCCTGCTGGTCAGCACATCCTTCGCGTCACGCGCCTCGGGAAGGAAATCCCTCTGCGTTCGGTGAATACGCAAACCGTCCCGATAGAGCTTCGCGTCGGCGCGCAATATCGCGTTACGTTTGCCTAGAGCCGGCGTAAGCCATCACGGATTCGATACGCGCTCAGTGGTGGCCGCCACCGCCATGCGAACCACCGCCACTACCACCGCCGCCGCCGCCGTGCGAGCCACCGCCAGCCCCACCGCTACTTCCTCCTCCACCGTTGTGCGAACCGCCGCCACCGCTATTCGAACCGCCGCCTGACGGGTGGCTCGACCCTCCACTGCTTGGATTGTTCCTGGGCGGAGAATACGGCGGAGGAGAATATGAAGGAGGAGGGGTGCTGTGGCTCTCCGGCACTGGCCGCGGAGTGGGAGTGTATGAAGGAGCACTACCGAGGCTCTCTGGCATTGGCCGCGGCAGGGGAGTATAACTCGGCGTGGTTCCGGTTTCGCCTGCAGGACGGTTGCTCGAATAGCTCGAGCGCGGGGTAACAATCACCCCATTGCCCGTACCTGCTCCCGTAACGCCGGGCGTAGGATGATTCCCCTCTGAAGTGTAGGTGTCGTGCGAGTACCCTGGTCGTACGGTCAGTGGGCGCATCGCTATCACCGTGCTGCCCGCAATCGTCACCTGCTTGTTCTTGTCTCGCGCAGGCAAGGGTGCGTTCACGAGCGCCATGTGCCGGCTGACCGGGATCACCGGCATCGGCCTGTGACCGATTGGCCCGTGCGGCGGGAGCGGTCTGGAAATCGGGCGATACCCAATAGGCGCAAACCCGATGTTGGGGCCGCCATAGAAACCCAGTCCCCACCACGGCGTGCAACCGCCCATTCCCGGCGCCCATCCCCAGCCGAATCCGCTGTAGAAGTTCCACGCCCCGCACTGATACGGCGTGTAGCCCCACGAGTAGCCTGACGCCCACAGGTACCCGTAAGCGGGCGTATACATCCATTGGCCGTTTCCGTAGGGATCAAAATCCGCGTTCGCCGCCTCGTAGGGAGACCACACGTAACCCTGATCAGGCACGTCATACCAACTCCCGTTGGCATCCAGATCGTTCCATGCCGGATTCTCAGATACACCCAGATTTGAAGGCGCTCCCGTCTGCTCTGCTGCCTCGGTGGTCAACGCCTGGTCGCGGTCGGAGTTCCACGAATCCCATGAATTCGGTTCGATCGCTTCGGCGACGGAGTTTTGGCTCGGATCGGCAGGGTTAATCGCGATGTTTTCGCCACCATGCAAATCGGTGGAAACTCCACCGGAGGAACCGACCTGGAGGTGCACGTTTCCAGAGAAAACGGCGAGGCTGCCGGGAGGTGTGTCCATGGAAACACGCAGAACCGTAAAGCCGCTGGTCGTGGCCACACTGGAACTAAAGTGCACGCTTATCTGCCCGGCCTGCCCCCCGCCCTGGATTTCGAAATATGCCAAACCAGAGTTGAGGGTCAATTCAGCGTCGGCTGTCGTGCCTGCCCCGCGCAATACCTGCAAGGTCAGAATACTGTCGGGAGCGACACGCGTCACGCTGCCGTCCTCAAACTGGATTTCGGCCTTGCCATTGTCCGCAGTGGTCAACTGCATGCCCTCAAGCAGCGGCGTATTGATCATTGCCTGATCGGCCAGCACCTGATCGCCCTGCGAAAGCTTTACCTGGCCGTCGACGTAGCTCAGGCGCACTGCACGCGCCGGCTGTCCGGAACCTTGTTGAGGGTTTTGCGCCGCGGCCGCGGCCCCAAGGAAGAACAATCCCAGGACCAGCAGTGCCAGTCCCGCATTTCCTTTACGATTCCCCATGAGATTCATGGCGCCCCGCCTTCCCGTGCCTAGCGGCGACCCCGTCACCGCACATCGGCAGCCCACCATTGGTTTGACACACTTTTCGGCGAAAAAGTCGCCTGCATCGAGAGATTTATCTCGAATCCTGCGCCAGCAACAACCGGACCCGCCTTCTAACGCGCTCCAACACCGTGTCGTCCTGAACCAGTCGCTGCAAGGTGTCCTGGATCACACAAATCTGCTGTGCGCGGCCGTCGCCGACCGCTTCAGTAAGGAACTCTATCTCCGCGTCCAGGCCCAGCTTGTCGTGCAGCAGCAGCATTTCCAGACGCGCTCCTTCCAGAATCGTTTCCGCAACGCCCTCCAACGAGTCTCCCAGCGACTGAATCTCCTTGTCCTTCGAGTAATTGAATGTGCACGAGCCTTTTCCTTGCTCCCCTGAATAAGTAAGCGTCTTCCAGCCCTGGAAAGCCACTTTCAGATGGCTTTCGCAGGGCTCGTTGAACCACCGGTGACGCTCGGCTGCATCAAAGACGCGAGCGGCATAGGCCGCGCTTAACTGGATGTCGCGGTCCACCGCCGGTGCAAACGGGATTTGTCCGGCTTCAGCGGGTGGCTTGCCGATCTGAGATCGAAAATGGCCGGTTCCGTCGGGCCGAAGGGTCAGGGTCCATTGCGAAGGCGTAAGACCAGGGTCGGAAAAGTCCACCTGAAATGTGGGACCTGCCTTTTGAGCATGACCGATTGTGGCAGCCAGCGCGGACAGTGTGAGCGACGCAGTTCCGAGCCAGAAGACCTTTATCGCTGTCTTCATCGCGCGCCCCCCTGCAATGCCAAAGTTTGCGCTGTATGAATGTGGCAAATGGCGATCGCAAGCGCATCGGCGGCGTCGGCCGGTTGTGGCAACTCGGCAAGGGTCAGCAAACGCGCCACCATAAACTGTACCTGCTCTTTCTTGGCCAATCCGTAGCCCACCACACTCGATTTGATCTTCAAAGGCGCGTACTCCGCCACGGGAAGCCCCAACCGCGCCGCCGACAACAGTGCCACACCGCGGACCTGCCCCAGTTTAAGCGCCGATTTGGCATTCACTGAGTAGAAGACCTCTTCAATCGCAACCGTATCGGGTTGCCAGCGCTGGAGCTCGGCAGACAGTTCGCGAAAAACCTGATCCAGGCGTTCGGGCAAAGGACGGGATTTGGCCAGTCGGATGGCGCCCATGGCCAGGCAAGTCAGCCGCGGCTGACGTTCGCCGTCGTCCGACTCAACCACGCCGAAGCCCGTTACCTCCGTACCGCAATCGATCCCGAATACCCTCATCGGGTCCAAGTTTATCGCAGATAAGATGGAGAGGAGGAAAGCGGGTTCGAAGGGCCGCGGGCAAAAGGGCGGGCCAAGGCAAATCCGCCTGCAAAACCGAAATGCCACGGAGCGCATCCAACGAATGGCGAGGGTGGTTCGTTCATAAAAGTTTCATCTCAGGTAAACAAAGCGCAAGTCCCAGTGTCGATACTTTAGAGGGGAAGATTGCGAATGGATCTTCGGGAAACGATGGGCAAGGTTCCAGCAACTGCGAAACGCAATGCGATGCTCTGGCTGGGCCAGGGGATCTCGCCGCGCCGCCTTGCGCTCACACTCGCGCTGGGATTCGCAGTCGGCTGCATTCCAGTGGTCGGCATTCCCACAGTTTTGTGCGCCGCCCTGGCCCTGGCTTTGCGCCTGAACCTGCCTGCCATCCAGGCGGCCAACTACGTTGCCATGCCGCTGCAGTTGCTTCTGATTGTCCCATTTGTGCGCATGGGCAGATGGCTTGTGCCACCCCACAACGCTCCCGCCTTCGACCCGCAGACACTGCTGCATCTTCCCGTTCTCCACCTTGCCGGGTGGATGGGTGGTATGGCCGGCCAGGCTCTGCTCGCATGGCTGCTGGTCGCCGTCCCCTCGGTGGCGCTGATGACCCTGGCGTTGACGCGGATGCTCCGTCGCATTCCTGCGCTGGGAACGGCTGAAGATTAAAAGAGTCAGAAATCACACTTTCCGGGCGCCCGATCGAGGCGCCCGTTGTGTTTGTGCCGGGGAGAATGGCTACGAGGATTCCCAAGGTCCGCGTGCGAGCGCGTCTTCTCCCCTATTTCCCAGCGTACGGGTCAGGAACGGGCTGCGCGCTGTCGACCCAGGCGGTATAAATCATGTCGCGCAACATGCTGGCGCCATCGGCCAAACGCGCGGCGGTAAAATCCCGCGTTTCGGGCGTGCCTGCGCCCACAAATCCGCCCGCCTTTTCAATTTGGTAGACCTTCTCAACATACGTTCCCGTGTGGCGCAGGTAGGCGACGTACGCGTCGAACATGTCACCGTCGATGACCTTCGCCGGCGTCATCTTGGCCTGCACATCCGGTGCGTGTATGTTGGCTGCGACGAACGGTCCTTCAAACAGGTGGTGAATCTTGTGCTCGGTCGTATAGCCATTGGGATTGGGACCGGTCCAGCCGTTGTACTGGACGGTGACGTGGAGCGGCTGTGAACCGTCTCCCACGTAATGACCGAGCCAGCCAGCGTAGAACAGGATGGCCGCTTCGACTGGCTTGGTGTCGACATTTGCCCCGGGACCTGCGGCAACCATGAAGCGGTACTGACGCATAGCGGCTTTCAGGCGCTCCCACACTTCGTCGGCCTCCCATGGCTGCAGGCCGACGGTCTCCGGCCTCTCACCGGCGGCAAAGACCTTAGCCTCAAAGTCGAGGCGCTTGTGTGGCAACGGGCCAAGTGCGTCGGCCAACTCCAGGTTGATGAAATGTTCCGGCGCCTGGGCGGCACTCAGCTCGGGCTCTGCTCTGGAGCGCCAGCGATCGGGCTCGGGGCCAATGTATTCGATATCGTCGACGGCGGCTTGTGTGCGCAGAAAGGCGGGAACATCGGCGGGGAGGTTGCTCGCGGCCAACCTGTTGATCATGCGATGGCCCTCCTGTTCCCATGCGCGGGCGCGCTGTGAAGGGAGAAAAAGGCATAGCAAACTAGCGGCGGGCAGGAGGATGGGGAGTGAGACAGCTTGCAAAGTTTGGCGGGACATGAAGCCAGTATAAGCGCGGCCCCGGTAACTGGATGGCGTCCTTCGGGCGGTTGGGGAATTGTTTTGGCTAGGGAGTGCGAAATCAAACGCTTATACTACGTGCAAATCGCAAAGTCGCGCCCACTTGCACGGGCCTTGGACCGTAGAGTGGGGCGAAGAGGGTTTGGCCCGCCGCAATGGGTCATGGGCGTCCACGGGGGAGAATGTATCGGCCAGGAAAACGCTTGCAGTTGACCGCGATGCGGATGAAGGCCAAAGCCGGCGAAAAAGGGGATCAAGAAGAGCCGATGAGCGAGCTGCCAAAGAGCGAGGAAAAGAGCAGTGGTATTCGCCGGAGCGGACCTGGAAAAGCCAGCCGTACCGACACGTCGCAACTCTGGCTCATTCTGCCACTTTTCATCCTGACGCTTGCCGCGGGCGCCGCGCTTGCCCGCTTGGTGCCCGCGCTGCAATGGCAGTCGCTTCCCATCCTGGCGGCCGTGGTTGCCACCGCGGTGTTCGCCTTCGTGGTCAACCGGCTGGTGGTCAGCGCAGCGCAGGAGTCACCTGCGCATGAGGCCATAGGCCAGGGACTGCGCGAGCTGCTCGACTCGGCCGGGCCTGCCGTATTGGCCATCAATCTGCCCGGCGAAATAATCTACTGCAATCCCGCCGCGGAACGATTACTGGGCTACCGCGCCACGGAACTGGAGCAACAGTGGGGTAAGGTTGACATCCTGGCGGCCGGGGAATGCGAGCGGCTGGTAGCGGAAATCCAGAAACTCTGCCACGTGAACCGCCCGCCGGAACCCACGCGTGCCGGAAATATGGCCGCCTATCTGGCCTGCGTGCGTATGTTGCCTCCCAGCATGATGCCAAGGTTCAGTGCCCAGGTGCGCCACAGGGATGGCGCCATCATTCCGGTGACATTGCATGTCTCGGCACTGCGCGATGCCATGGCCGAACTGACGGGCATGGTGGCCGTAGCCATGGAGCAGGGGGCGACTCCGCAGCGCGAGCAAGCCACGCGCGAATCGCAGGAGAGATATCGCGATCTCTTCGAGAACTCCAGCGAGATGATTGCCACGCTGAGCCCGACCGGCCAGTTTCTTTATGCCAACCCCGCATGGCAGCAGTGCTTCGGGCTGGAGCGCTCCGCGATGCTGGCATTGCTTTCGTTTGAGGAGTTGTTCTCAAACAGCAGCCGGGCCGAGGTGGCCGCGCTCTTCCGTCGCGCGCTGGACGGCGAACCGGTGGAGCGCGAATTCCTGCGCCACCATACGCCGGATGGCCGCGTCCTGGATCTGGAACTGAGCCTGAGCCGGCGCCAGAAGGCCGGAAATGCGCTGGCAGTCCGCTGCCTGCTACGCGACGTGACGCAGCAGAAGCAACGCGAAAACAGGCTGGCGCTGCAGTTGGCCGTGAGCCAGATTGTTGGCGAAAATGGGCCGGGCGAATCGGTTGGCGTGCGCATCCTGGAAACTCTATGCGTCTCCAGGGGTTGGGAAGTGGGCATTGAGTGGTTGGTGGACCCGGAGCGGATGCAACTTGAGTTCGGAACAGCATGGGGCGTTCCCGGCCAAAGAGCCGAAGACTTCATCCAGCAGAGCATGGGCCTCACGCTGGCAAGGGGCTCCGAGTTGCCTGAGCGCGCATGGAAAGAGGGTCGCGCAGTTTGGCACTCCGACCTGCGCGAGGCGTCGCCCTACCCGCGAGTCGCGGATGCGCTGCATCACGAAATGCTTTCCGGCTGGGCCGTGCCGGTGCGCGCTGCCAACAAGGTGGTCGCGGTGCTGGAGTTTTATTCGCGCGTACGCTTGCGCGAAGACCGCGAGGCAATTGCCGCGGTTGAGATTGCAGCTGGCCCCCTGGGACAAATGTTGGCGCGAAGCCAGGAGCGGGGCCGCGTCGACGACCTGAGACGGCAGCAGGAGATTCTGCTGGATGCCGTGACCGACGGCATCTGCGGGCTGGACCGCGAGGGCAATGTGCGCTTCGCCAATCCAGCGGCCGCAAGGCTGCTGGGCGCGCCGCAAGGTACGCTCGCGGGCAAACCATTGCACGAATTGCTGCACGGCTCCGCGGCACCGGAGCGCGCCTGCGGCCAGGACTGCCCATTGCGTAAGACTGCGGCACGATCCAGTTCCATGGCAGGCGAGGAGAACTTTTTCCGCGCCGACTCGAACTCCTTCCCCGCCGAATATGTGCTCACGCCCATTCACGGGCATGGCCACCTTTCCGGTTGGGTGCTGAGTTTTCGCGACATTAGTCAGCGCTATGCGCTGGACCGGATGAAAGACGAATTCATCTCCACGGTAAGTCACGAACTGCGCACGCCATTGACTTCAATTCGTGGAGCGCTGGGACTTCTGACTTCCGGGATGCTCGGCGAGGTAAACGAGAAAGCATCGAATCTGTTGCGCATTGCACTCACCAACTCCGACCGCCTGGTGCGGCTGATCAACGACATTCTCGACCTGGAGCGCATCCAGAGCGGGCGCGAGCCGCTGGCTTTCCGCGCCACGCAACTCGCGGACATTGTGAAGCAGGCCGTGGAAGATATGCAGCCGGTGGCGGATGCCGCGGGAGTGAAGCTGCTGCACGACGCCACCAAGGTGGAGATTACGGCCGATCCCGATCGCCTCCTCCAGGTCATCACCAACCTGCTGTCGAACGCGGTGAAATTCTCGCCGCCCAATTCGCCGGTCAGTGTCATTCTGCGGCCGGGCGTGACGGGCGTGATCCTCTCCGTCATCGATCATGGGCGCGGCATTCCCGCCGACAAATTGGAGACAATCTTCGGGCGCTTCCAGCAGGTGGACGCCTCAGATTCGCGGCAAAAGGGCGGCACCGGATTGGGCCTGGCCATCTGCCGCACGATTGTGCTGCAACACTCCGGTCGCATCTGGGCAGAACGAAACCCCGTGCGCGGATCGACATTCCGCATCTTCTTGCCCTATCATCCCGTGCCCGTTGCGGAGGCGGCGGGTGTGCCTGAGAGCGAAGCTGGACATGGCACTGTGGTGCTCGCCGATGCCAACGCGGAGACTCGGCCGAGGATTGCGGCGCTGCTGGCCCGTCACGGCTATTCCGTGGTGCAGACGTCGACCGTAGAACAGACGCTTGCCGCAGCACGGCAGGGCGCTCATGCCATCCTGGTTGATACCTCGCTCGACGGAATGAATGGTTGGGCGATATTGCCGTTGCTGCGACGCTTGGATTCTGCGGTGGAAACGCCCGTAGTCCTGCTGAGTGTGGAGGACGCGAAAAGCGCAGAGCCGCTGCCAGCCGGAGCGGAGGGCCGAGTCGCCCAGCCGTTCGAGGAAGATGCGCTGTTGAGCGAACTGGCGCGCGTGCTGTGCGGTCCCGGCGACGAAGCGCGCATCCTGATTGTGGAAGACGATCGCGATCTGGCGGGGGTGATCGGCGAAGTGTTTTCCCGCGGCGGCATTCGCGTGCAGCTTGCGCACTCGCTACAGGAGACGATCGACGCGTGCACAACCTTCAAGCCGCACTTGCTGGTGCTGGATATTGGCTTGCCGGACGGTGACGGTTTCAATGTGGTCGATTGGCTGCGCCAGCACGAAGGCCTCACGCATCTACCGCTGGTGGTCTACTCCGGACGCGACCTCTCGCCGGCCGAGCGGCGTCATCTCACGCTGGGTCCCACGTATTTCATGGCCAAGACGCGCGTGCAGCCGCAACAGCTTGAGGCGCTCGTCATTACCATGTTGCGTTCTCTGCGGCAGTCGCAGGAATTCGCGCCGCCGCAACCGGCCGTACCGAACTCATAACCCGTTTTTCGCCCCCATCCATCGACAACGCCGCGCGGGCATCCGACAATAGTCGTGAAGGAGCCTTCCACCGTGGCCCGTAAAATCCTGATCATCGATGATGAAGACGATATCCGCGAGGTAGCCGCTCTGAGCCTGGAAAGCGTAGCCGGCTGGGACGTGATCAAGGCCAGTTCAGGGGCACAGGGATTGGCGCGGGCGGCGGAATTTCAGCCCGATGCCATCCTGCTCGACGTGATGATGCCCGGCATGGATGGGCCCACGACCTTCCGCGAACTGCGCAAGAACCCGGCCACTGCCAAGATTCCCGTGCTGCTTTTGACCGCCAAAGTGCAAGGCACCGATCAGCGGCGGTTCGCCGACCTAGGCGTAGAAGCAGTGCTCTTCAAGCCCTTCGATCCCATGACACTGTCGTCGCAGATCGCCAATGCGCTGGGCTGGAAATAGACTTCCCGTCATCGAGCTCAAATGAGGGCCTGTATTCGCTTTTCTTGTCCAGAAAGGCAACAGCTCCTTTAAAATTGCCCTAAGCCCTCGTTGCCATGAAAGCTACCGCCCAAATTGACGCGCGCTCCGATGCTGCACTTTCGCAGGCGATTGACGGTCTGTGGGAGCGCTTTTTACCGGAGATCAGGGAGCGGGTGACCGTTCTGGAAGCGGCCACGAAGGCCGTCGCCGGCCGAAAGCTGGCGGGAAAACAGCGCGACGCTGCGCAAGCCGCAGCGCACAAACTGGCTGGCGTGCTGGGCTCCTTCGGCCTCACGCGGGGCACCGTCCTGGCGCGCGAATTGGAGCTGACGTTTGCCCGCGAATCCTCGCCCGGTCCCGATGCCAGCGCGAAGCTCTCCGCAATTGCCGCTGAATTGCGTGCCATGATTGAAAGCCGCAAGCCCTCGGCATAAAGGCTCACCAATTAAACTCAACTTCAGTGACCACGCTCGATCCATATGACGACCAACTCGGTTTGCAGTTCGACGCGTCGCGCCCTTCGCACCGCATCTGGCCCGTCCGCGAACTAGTGGCGCAGGTCCGTGAGTTGGTAGAGCAGGAGTACGGCGACATCTGGGTCGAGGGCGAGATCTCAAACTTCCGCCCTGCGCCTTCCGGTCACCTGTATTTCACGCTTAAAGATGCCGACGCCCAGCTGCCTATCGTTCTTTTCCGGAGGCAGGCCATGCTTCTCCGTTTCCGCCCCGAAGACGGATTGCATGTGCTGGTGCGTGGACGAGTCAGCGTGTACGAGCAGCGCGGTCAGTTGCAACTCGTCGCGGAAACGATGGAACCGGTGGGCGCGGGCTCGCTGCAACTTGCCTTCGAGCAGCTGAAGGAGCGGCTCAAAACCGAGGGGCTTTTTGACTCCGAACGAAAAAAGCCCCTGCCCCTGTTTCCGCACACGGTGGGCATTATCACCTCGCCCACTGGCGCTGTGATCCGCGACTTTTTGAACATCGTAAGCCGCCGCCACTCGGGATTGAACGTGCTCATCTGCCCGGTTTCCGTGCAGGGCGATTCAGCGCCGGGCGAAATTGAAAGCGCACTGGCCGAGCTCAATGCTTCGAACATCGTCGACTTGATCGTACTGGCCCGCGGCGGCGGTTCACTGGAAGACCTGGCCGCCTTCAACAGCGAACGCGTGGCGCGGGCGATTGCATCGAGCCGGCTTCCGGTCGTTTCCGCGGTAGGCCACGAGACCGACTTCACCATTGCGGACTTTGTCGCGGACCTGCGCGCCCCCACGCCGTCGGCGGCAGCCGAGCTCATCACCGAGGCGCAACACAAAATCGCAGAGCATCTGGCAACACAATCGCATCGCTTGGAGCGGGCCGCGCGCTTTCAACTGCTACAGGCACGGCAACGACTGACCCGCTTGCCCGTGAGCCGCGCCGAATCGCGCGTCACCACGCTTTTGCATCGTCTGGGACAACGGCTGGACGACGCAACCCAGCGCCTGGATGCCGCGCCCACCACGCAACTGCGCAAGCGGCAGAATCGCGTTGCAGATCTTGCGGCCGCGGTGCTCCGCCACGATCCTCGGCAGAACCTCGCCCACGCGCGCGAGCACCTCGCCGACTTCCGCGCCCGCATCGACCGTTGCCTGGAGCGCCTGGTCGAATCTTCCGCGGCCTCTTTGAACGCACTGGAAGCGCGCCTGCATTCTCTTTCACCATTAGCAGTGTTGGACCGAGGCTACGCTCTGGTCCTTTCCGCTGAGGGTTCCCTCATCCGTTCGACGGCGCAACTTGCGGCGGGCGATCGAGTAACCACGCGCCTGGCAGATGGAGTCTTCTTGAGCCGCGTCGAGTCGACAGCAGTTGCCGCACCTGAGACGAACTCGAAGAACGACGCCCCCACAACCACATCCGGCAAACGAGGCAAGAAATCAACATGACGACCGCATCTTCCGCACGCAAACTCTTTGGAACCGACGGCATTCGCGGCGTCGCAGGCCAGACCCCGCTCGATCCTAGGACGATTTACAGCGTGGGGCTGGCGCTCGGGCACTCGCTGCGAAAGAGCGTCGCCAAACCCAAAGTGCTTCTCGGCCGCGACACGCGCGAGTCCGGCCCGTGGATCGCGGCCACTCTAGCGGCGGGTCTGCATGAAGCAGGCGCAGCAGTAGAAAGCGCCGGAATCGTAACCACGCCGGCGGTCGCCTTTCTTGCTCGCACTCACGGCTTCCACGCGGGCGTCGTCATCTCCGCTTCGCACAATCCTTGGGCTGACAACGGCATCAAGCTCTTCGGCGCGGACGGCTTCAAACTTCCCGACGCGCTGGAGTTGGCCATGGAAGACGAGATCTTCCACCACGCATCGCAGGTGGAGATCGCCGATGCGCGGCGCTTTCCAGATGTCGTAGACAATCCCGCGCTCCAGGCCGATTACATCCAGTTCCTGATCGATTGCGTACCGGGACTCTCGCTCTCCCACTTGAAGATCGTGGCCGATTGCGCCAACGGCGCCGCGGCAGCGATTGCGCCTGAGCTCTTTCGACGCTTGGACCGTGACGGACACAGCAACATTACCCTGCTCCATATCACGCCCGACGGCCGCAACATTAACGCTGGCTGCGGGGCGCTGCATCCGGAGCACGTGGCTGGCGAAGTAAAGGCGTGCGCCGCGGATCTAGGCGTGACTTTCGATGGCGACGCCGACCGCTGCATGCTGGCCGACGCTCACGGCAATGTGATCAATGGCGATGCGATCCTGCTGATGGCGGCGCGCGACCTGAAAACGCGCGGCATGTTGACCGGAGACCTCGTGGTGGCAACCACCATGTCGAACATGGGATTGGAAGCGGCGTTAAAACGCAGCGGCATCCGCATGTTGCGTGCCGCAGTCGGCGACCGCTACGTGCTTGAGGAAATGCAGAAGAAGGATGCGGCCTTGGGCGGCGAACAGTCTGGCCACATTCTCTTCCCTCACCTGGCGACAACCGGGGATGGCCTGCTGACAGCACTCGTGGTGCTCGATCTTGTAGCTCGCACGGGCAAATCTCTCGATAAACTGACCGCCGATCTCAAGGTCTTTCCGCAAGTAATCGTGAACGTAAAGGTGCGCGAGAAGAAGCCGATGACCTTAATTCCATCGGTGGTTGCAGCGATCCACGCGGCGGAAGAAGAGCTGAAGGACACAGGCCGCGTGGTCATCCGCTACAGTGGAACCGAAGCGCTGGCGCGTGTGATGATCGAGGCGGAAAGCGAAGAGGCCATGCGCCGCCACGCCGAAGCCATTGCGGCAGCGATCCGCGCGGAACTTGGCGTCTGATCAACTTCGAAAAGTTGAAAACTCCGGGCCCCGCAGCCTTTACCATCGAAATATGCCCCGCTTCCCTGCCGGACAAACCCTGCTGATCGACGCAGATGACACGCTGTGGGAGAACAATGTCTACTTTGAGCGCGCCATCGCCGCGTTCATCGGATTCCTCGATCACAAGGAGCACTCGCCCGCCGAAGTGCGCCAAGTTCTGAATGCCGTGGAGCGCGAGACAATCCTCGCGCACGGCTACGGCCTGACAAGCTTTACGCGGTCATTGGTCGATTGCTTCGAGCGGCTCAGCACCGCCCCGGTAACGGAGGAAAAGCGCGAGCGCATTCGCGGCTTCGCGCGCGCCATTGCCGAGCAGGAGATCGAATTGCTGCCCGGGGTAGCCGAGACTCTGGCCGACCTGGCCACCCGTCATCATCTGATCCTGATGACCAAGGGCGACCGCGCCGAACAAGCCGACAAGCTGGCGCGTTCCGGTCTCGCCGCATACTTTACCGCCGTGGAGATTGTGGCCGAAAAGGATCCG
>Ga0302319_10016655_pt1 | contig 13519 bp, 6 predicted proteins | sample Bog_T0_2_FD_203319 | JGI IMG/M metagenome (GOLD analysis project Ga0302319, IMG submission 203319) | Peat permafrost microbial communities from Stordalen Mire near Abisko, Sweden - Bog_T0_2 | ecosystem: Environmental > Terrestrial > Soil > Wetlands > Peat | place: Sweden: Abisko, Stordalen Mire...
GTATTGGTCACGTTGAAGAATTCCGCGCGCAGCTCTGTATCGAGATGTTCGAACCGGGTATCCTTCTCAAGAGAGGCATCCAGGTTCTGCACACCGGGTCCGAGCACTGCGGTATACGTGCGTTCTAGCGTGCCGAATGTATAGGCCGGAGGCGTGACGAACGCAGCCTTGTTAAACCAAGCATTCACCCGCTGCTGATCCGAACGGCTCCCTGTGATGAAGGGATTGACACCCGGCACTGGATTCGGTCTCGTGCCTGCACCCACACCTGCCGCTGTAAGCGTGAGAGGAAACCCGCTCTGTTCCGTAAAGATAGACGTCATCTTCCAGCCGCCCACAAAGGTATTGGTAATATTTCTTATCGAGCCAAGCAGACGTCGCCCTTGTCCAAACGGCAACTCGTAAACGCCGTTCACAATCAGATTGTGCGTCTGATTCAGCTCCGAAACAGCGCGCTCCCCGCGCAGGTTGTAGTAGTTCTGTACTCCGGTGTTGTCTGTCGTGCCGATGGACGCATTTTGAGCGTTCACGTTGGAGATCAACTTGCTCCAAGTATACGAGGCGAGAAACGTGAGTCCCCCGCTCATCCGCTTTACAAGTTTGGTCTGTAGAGAGTTGTAGCTGGATGCACCATAAGGGTTATTCACGTCCTGCACACCCAGAAACTGCGGATACGGAAGCAGCAGTTGGCGCTGCGCTACCTTGGCGTTCGCCAGCGTCCCAATGGTCACAAAGGGCTGGAACGGATTTGTAACCTGGGTGGTGAGGCCGGTGCCCAGCGAGAGGTATGTCGGATTCAGCGTGTTCCGATCAAAGGTTCCAGTCAGGTGCTTGCCGCGTGAACCTGAGTAGCCCAGGTCGAAAAGGATAGAGTGGCCAAACTGCTGCTGTACGTCTAGGTTCCATTGAATGGCCAGCGGCGTTGGAGGATTATGGTTCCACACCGTGAGCGCCTGTCCAAGCTGGGTAGCCGCGCCAAGACTGTTACCAGTGGGTTGGACAAGCCCTTGCGGGAATGGGTTACGCAGAAGATTTGCAGGCGTATATCCACCGTCATTGGAAGTGTTCCATGAAGTCGTTGACGCGTAACCTAGACTTGGAGAGAAGCCCACAGCGTTGCTGGATATCTCAAGCGGTGCATATGACATACCGAATCCGCCGCGCACAGAAGTAGTTGATTGAGGGCTGTATGCAAAGCCCAGACGTGGTACTACATCCGCGTGCGATTCTGTATAGACAGTCCGAGGGTTGCCTCCGGTATTCGCAAATGATAGGCCGCCCGTCAAGTTGGGGAAGGACAGGTTAGCTGCCGGGCTGGCAATCGTCGTACTGAAGTAATTCAGCTCATTATGCCGATCAATATACGGGCTTTCACCGTCGTAGCGCACCCCTAGATTCATCGTTAGCTTCTGCGTCAGGCGTACATCATCTTGCAAATAGATCGCTCCGTAAAGGTCTTGCATCTCCACGCCTGAACCAATAGGGATGGTGCCGGAACTACCAAAGCCAAGGAGAAAACTGGCATAAGCATTGCCGTTCGTAGCAACGCTCGCTGTTGGACCCTGTGTCTGCGCAATCGCGAAGCTGTAGCTGCCGGCGCTATTGCTGACGTTGAAGAAGTTGATGCGATGCATGCGCCCATCGACGCCGGCTGTGATGGTCTGGTGTCCAATAAGCTTCGTCGCCGAAATCAGAAGCGCATGCGAATCATTGCCGTTATTCAGGTAGCTCTGGTTCGCGAAACCTGTATAACCGCCCCCGATGCCAATTGCCGGAAACATAGGGATTGTGATCGCACTGACCAAGGAAGCGGGAAAACCCAGCGTAGTGTTGTTAAATCCATAGCTCAGCGTCTGTCTTGCTTGGTACCAACGAGCGAATCCATAGTTGAAATTGAACAGCAGCGAAGGCGAGAACTGAAAGATGTTGTCCAGAGCGAATGATTGATTGCGAAAGTCCGTTGTACCTACGGCAGCAGTTCCCGGCGACGAAACATTGCCGAAGTAATTTGGCTGCGTGAGAGGGGTCCGACTGAATGCGTAGCGCCCTGATACATGATATTTCTGCGAAACGTTCTGATCGACGCGTCCGATGAAAACGTCCTGAGAAACACGGACCGGTGAGTTGCTGATGAAATTACTTACGACCGCACCGACTCCGCCGGTATTAGGTTCAGGATAGTACGCTTCCAGCGCCTTCGCCACTGGATCTATCAGGCTCGGATCGATCTTATTATTCGCAAACTGCGTGCGAACTTTGGTGGTTGAGTTTGTCGTATAGGGGTTGTAGATTGGATTGAGCCCAGCTGCGGAGAAGTCGCCGCTCTTTTCGGCGTCTGTCGGCACCGTACCGATGAAACTACTTCCTTTTACGCGCCGGGTTCCCTGGTAGGCGAAGAAGAAAAAAGTTCGATCATGGCCCTTGTACAAATGGGGAATTGTGACTGGGCCACCGATGGTGCCGCCGAACTGGTTCATCCGAAATTCAATATTGGAATGGCCGGCACGCTTATTGAACCAATCGTTGGCATCGAACGCGGAATTACGGAGGAACTCGAACACATTGCCATGATATTCGTTGGTACCGCTCTTGGTCGTCACATTGATGGCACCACCGGAGTAACGACCATACACCGCGGAAAGATTGTTGGATTCTACTTTGAACTCCTGTGTCTCATCGACGATCGGCAGCGTTGTAATCTGGTCAAAGAACCCGGCAGAACTGGGAACGCCGTCGATCAAAATCTCATTGGATTGAGCGCGACCGCCGTTGATAGAAAAATTCGTATCCCAAGTAGAGTTCACCGCAACGTCGCCGAACTGCCCGTATGCTGATTGTGAAAACGTAACGCCAGGTGTCAGCGCAATCAGGCGGAATGTGCTGCGACCATTGAGCGGAAGGTTTTCGACGGTGTTGCCGGTGATGACCTGACCTAGTGACGACGTCTGCGTATCAAGCTGCGGAGCTGCGCTCGTCACCGTAACACTGTCGGTCACATCGCCGATAGCGACCTTTAAATCAATCTTCGCTGATTGCGCTATCTGCAGCGTGACGTTGGTCTGCACCGTCGATTTGAAGCCTGTCTTGATCACCGAGATTTGGTAGTGGTCGCTGGGCTCAAGCTCTGGAAAAAGATAATCGCCTCGCTGATCCGTAACGACGGCAGTCGTAAAACCGCGCTGCGTGTCGGCGACCGTGACCTGTGCACCTGGAACCGCCGCACCAGTTGAGTCCGTCACCTGTCCGGTAAGCGAAGCGGTCTGTTGCTGAGCGAAAGAGGCCGAGGCCAGCAGGAAGGAGACGATTCCGAGGGAAAGAAGTCTAAATCTCATGAATATCCTCATAGCCACAGGTTTAGTTGATTGACAACCCTAGCAACGTGAACCCCCGCGTAGAAACGCCGAGTTGCATGTCGAAAGGCAATTCTTGGAGCGCGCACGATTCTAGTCAGCCTAAAGTGCCGCGGTCAATGGTCTGGGACACCTATCCTACACTGGTGCTACAGCACTATAACTTAGGTGATGAAGTAAACTTCCCAGTGTGGAGAATGTGTGGTGAGTGTGGGACACACCATTCGCGTTTTTGTCGTCGACGACCACCAGGTGGTTCGTATGGGGCTGCGTACGATGCTTGAGAGTGAGCCGGATGTTGTTGTCATTGGGACTGCGGCGTCCGGGCACGACGCCTTGCGGCGTGTCCCCTCACTTGACGTCGATGTCCTGTTGACTGATCTGCGCATGGCCGAGATGAGTGGAGAAGAGTTGATGACCCAACTCCGTAGAACTTGTCCCAATCTACGATGTGCGGTGCTTACCAATTATCACTCCGATGAAGATGTCTTCAATGCCGTGAAGGCTGGTGCAATGGCATACATCTTGAAGACCGCGACTATGGAGCAGGTGCTAGCAGCGATCCGCAGCGTGCATGCAGGTGAGCGCTGCATCCCGCCGCACATCGCCCAGCAGCTCGCAGAGCGTGTCGGGCGCAGTCCAATCAGCAACCGTGAGTTGGAGATCCTTCAGTGGGTAGCACGTGGAATGAAGAATCGTGAGATCGCCGACAGGCTCTCAATTAGCGAATTTACAGTTAGAAATCATGTAATCAGTCTGCTGGAGAAACTTGGAGTTCGCGACCGCACAGAGGCCACCGCCGTCGCCGTTCGGCAGGGCTTAGTTCGGCTCGAAGAAGACTGATTCTACCGTCCTCGTGGGCCACCAGAGCCACGATATAACTGCAGCCTTTTCGCGAAGCCGAATCGAGAACCGCACGGCATTCGGGCTTTGACACAGGTTCCGTTTCCCGGTGACGTTTCTACAACAAGTTTTCCATGTGCCCTTTCTGCCCGATGACGCATCCCTCTGACGCCAAAATCTTCTGCATGTTCGGGATACGAGAAACCTCGCCCGTTATCGCATATCTCAAGGGCCACCTGCCGCGCCTCGTAGATGAGCTTGAGGGTGATCTTTGATGCCGCCGCGTGGCGAAGAATATTCGAGATAGCTTCTCGCCCTATTTGAAATAGGGCGTCTCGTGTCGTCATGGATAGCTTGCGCGGATTACCCGATCTAACAAGTTCCAAGCGTGGGAATTCACCCGCAAGTAGAAACTGCGTGCTGCGCTGTAGCGCAGTCAGAATATCGCTGCTCTCTGTGTACTCAGGATGCAATGCCGAGATCTGAGCACTGGCCTCACGATGAGTTTGGGTCGCTAGATTGCAAGCAATGTCGAGCTTTTCCATTGCGGCATGAAACTTCAGCGTTCCAGACCGAAGGCCGTTGCGCACTCCCTGCAGCTGAAATCCGACGCCGGCAAAGCTCTGCGCGAGTGTGTCATGCATACTGTATGCAATTCGCTCCCGTTCGTCGAGAATTGCCCGCATATTCCACCTCTCAATCCGAAGGTACGTGTAGAGACCAGCTGCAATCAACGAAAGCACGAGAAGGATGTACCGAGGCAGCATACGCGGCGACCACCAGGGGGGACCTGACAGCACTTCAACGTCCTCCATGGAGCCTAAGAGGATCGTGAAAGCATCGGCGCCAGGCTGATTGTCAGGACCAATTGTGCAAATACCCCGCACCCGAAGTTCACTTCCAGGCGCGAGTGCATCGTAAGTCTTGAGCGAGAGATTGCCAGAGTCCATGATGCGGAACATCTGTTCTGAATCTTCCATCTGGAGGGTGATCTGATTGCCGGATGTGCCTTTTCCTTTGAGTATTCCCCGTAATTCGACAAGTCGTGCGTCAAAAGCACCACCCGCTGCTTGGGTGGATGTAACCGAGACGGGAGCTACCAAGGTATGATCTCCGCGGAGTGCGAGGTTGCTAGCCAGAAGAAAGGGTGAACCATCCCGCTCTTGTGTTCTGCCGGTCACTTCGACTTCGTCGCCCAGGTTTAGCGCGACAGGGCTCGAAAGCTCCACTTGAATGCCACCACTGTCGTCCTGGATGTAGAGGGGCGAGGTAAGGGTGACCACACCCTGCAGTTTGACCTCGGCTGTCTGGGACTCAGAAGTTCTCACCATCTCGATGGACACCGGTGGGACGCCACTTGAATGATTGTGTAGAGCGGGCTCCACGCGGTAGCTACGTGCAGGTAGAAACGTCGAGCTGAAATATGCCTCCCGCATATTGTCGTAGTCATCCTCCCGCGTGGGATAATTAGGAGTCGCAAGGAAGGAAGATCGGGAACGGATTGCGACAAGAGCTGCGGGCGTAGCGGCTTGCGCGTTGATGTTGCGCCAGGCACCCCCTGTTGACATGGAACGCAGACCGATCTTTCCCTGCTCAACGCAAAGTTTTTCTTCAAATGCCGCGTATGTTTTTTGGCCCGAGACAAGGTTCGTGGCCTCAGCGCCAATGTCGCATCCAAATAACACAACGGTCAGGTGATACCAGACTCCAATTTGAACACCACCCAACATCGCTACAGGCCGTCCTTCCATCCAGCCGTGGTCAGCATGCCCTATGACCAGTGCGGAGTCCGGTGAGCGAAGCCCGATGTAGTAGCCGTTGTAGGAATCTGCCCCGCGCTCCTCATCTCCGACGCGCGCTATCAGACCCACGTCGCCATCGTGACCAATGAGCTTTACGTCGGCGTCTAGTTGGTAGTCCTTCCAGCGGCTCGAGCCAGTGACAAGCTTTGCACCATTTTCATCGGACCGGTTGACGACGGCACCGTCGATCAGTTGCCAGTTCCCCCCAATCGGCGTCCATTCCGTAGCCTTATTCTGCGCAAACGAATCGTGGTATGGCAGACGTCGGTCCCGGTGCATAACCGACGTGTACAAGAACAGTGTCATCACCGCCAGAGCTAACACTGCGGCAATGATTGCCCACCTCGGATACGGTCGAATCATGGACTAGGTCTCCAATCCATCTTTAGGCGCTGTTGCATGGTCTCGGTGTCAATGTTGGCGCGGGTCAGGAGCACCGGTTGGAAATATGTGACTGGCGGAATTGTCCGCCCCTCATGAAGAGCAACGATATTTTCGACAGCTTGTACACCCATACCCCGCATGTCTTGCACGACTAGCGAATCGATGACATTCTGGCGAACGAGGAAAAGAAGATCAAGAGCTTGATCGTTTCCGACCAGGGTGATCAGGCCATCTCGCTGAGAATCGCGGATTGCCGCGACGGCCCCGTGAGTGATGCCAAGGTTGAGTGAGTATATGGCTTTAAGGTGAGGATGCTCATCAAGAACCTGCTCGATGGCGATTTCGGCCTGACCCGGCGAGTAGGGACCGGTGAGTCGGCTAACGATGTTGATATTTGGTGCGATCTCGTGCAGCGTTGACTCAAAGGCGTCGGCGTCAATCGTACTGCCCGGCGACATTGGGTCAATGCCGACTACCGCAATGTCTCCTTTGTTCCCGATACGCTGATGAATACGCTCTGCTGCGAGCGCGCCGCTCCGCTGATAATCGTTTAGGATGAACGACAGATTGGGATCGCGAGGCAGTGAAATGGGTGCGCCGAGTATGACGACCGGAATTTTCTTCGCCAGTGCCCGCTCAATGACGGTGTCAAGCGAAAAAGGTGCAGTGGGGGTCAGCACAATGCCGAGATATCCTCTGCTGATAGCTCGTTCGACCATAGCGATCTGTTGCTCGGTACCATTGGTTCCGCTGGATCCATTCCAATAGATTGAAATGTTGTGACGATGTGCCGCATTCGAAAGCCCAGCGTGTTCAGAAACAGAGTACGCCACGGTCTCATCACGTGGAATGGCGCTAATGAAGCGATGTGATGACGCTGAGTGGCAGCCGCAGATAAAGCAATTGGCTATCGCTAAGACGGCCATTCTGTTGAGAGTCGAAGGCATCGGATCGATATTACATACCCGCCACAGTCGTCTGCTCGTCAGAGCAGAAACCAGAATCTCGTTCGAGGGATCTGAAACATAGGGATGTCGGCACTTCTTCACTCATTTTAGGTGTGTTTATCCTACCGCCGCTAGCCTCAAGCAGGCACGCTTAAGCGCGTTGCAGCGGTTGATGAATGTCGAACCACGTCGGTCAGCGCACTAATTAAGGGGTGAAGATCTATCCCACGCCACACGAGCGATCAACTCGCCAAAGAGAGTGTTTGCCCAGGCGAACCAAGAACGGGTGAAACGACGAGCATCGTTTCGATCAAACGATTCGTGCATAAAACCTGTGCCCGCTGACGATTCCCGCAGCAGGCTCAACATGTGCATGATCTCCACGGTTGACGTGCTGGTCAGCGCATAGATGATCATCGACATGGGCCAGATGCTGTCCCTGCCGATGTGAGGGCCACCGACGCCTTCGCCGGCATCTCCACTGAAAAACCAGGGGTTCTTCTCGCTCCAAACGAACTTTCTGGTCCGTTCGTAGAGGGCCGAGTCCGGCGAACTATCCAAATACGGAAGGCTAAGGAGACTTGGTACATTGGCGTCGTCCATCAACACCTGACCGCCATAGCCGTCGATTTCGTATGCCCAGATCGTGCCATTGGATGCCGGGACGATGGCATGTTGTATGAGTGCTGCCATAACCTCGTTCGCCAGGTCATCGGCCTCGTTGGCTAAGCGGTAATTGTGCAAGATCTCAGCGGCCATGGCCGCAAGCTGCCGCAGGCATGTGACACTAAACAGATTGGATGGAATCAGGAAGGGAAGAACGCAGGCGTCATCGGAGGGACGAAAGCAGGAGGCGATAAGGCCGATTGGCTTTGCTGGATTGCCAATCCCGTTGACGAGTGAATCGGTCGGGTTCTCGGCCTTGCGCTGAAACCGGTATGGGCCAAGACCATGAAACCGCTGCTGGGTGCGCATAGTGTCGACGATCGCTTGCATGGCCTGGGCCCATGCGGCGTCGAAAGGATGAGTGTCTCCTGTTTGTTTCCAGTACCCATGCGAAAGACGAATCGGGTAGCAGAGAGAATCCAGCTCATACTTTCGTTCAGCAACACCGCGCTTCATCGTTGTCAGGTCGTCGCGACTCCACTCAAGCGTTGGAGCATCGAGATCAGCCATGAAAGCGTTAGCATACGGATCGATGAGGAGGCAACGCGTTTGACGGCGAACGACGCCCTCAAGCAGAGCCCGAAGAGTCGGATCTTTCGAGGCGAACGGGAGATAGGGCCACACCTGCGCGGAGGAATCCCGCAACCACATGGCTGCAATATCGCCGGTCAGGACGGCTGTATCCGGTTTCCCTTCGAATGTGCCTGGCCGAACGGTGGTATCGAGAGTATTCGGGAAGCAGTTGGCGAACAAACTCGCGAGCTTGGAATCGGCAATGCGGGCTTGCGTCTCGGAGATGTAAACCTCGATCACGGGACTTGTGAAGTTACGATATCCGGGCGCAGGGCGCATGGACGGATAGGCCTGGGGCGTTGTCACCGCGCCGCGGGCAGTCAGCAAAGCCGGAAAGTACGCGCCAGCGATGGCAGCTACGGCGTGAGCAAAAAAGGATCGACGATCAGATTGCATGTTCGACTCAGGACTCCAAGGCAGTACAGACATCGGCAGCAGTGACGAGGTACTTCGACGTGGAGTCGCGAGCGAAGACCTCCAGAGCGAAAGTGATCGATTGCAGGCTACATCCGGGCGATGCCCTTATCCGGCCACCTGTGGATCTGTCCAGGCCGGCGCCTCGCCGGGACCTGGTGTGGAGTAATGCGGATCAAGCGCCGTCACAAAGATGTCGCCGTTGATTTTGTGGATGTCCAAGGGCACGAGCGTGAGGCCATGCTGATTGATCGTTTGTGCCTTATCGCTCAAGTCTCGCGTCTCGATGCCGTCCGCCGGCAAGGGCGGAACGTCGGCGTTGAAGAACGCAGTGCACCACCACTTGCCGTGCTTGTCCATGAAGGGAGTGCCGTGGCCGAGGAATCGTCCCGCAAGTCTACGCTCACCATACGGGCCAGTCACTTTGTCCGCAGTTGCGTAGTAGAGGTTGTAGCTGCCAAAGCGCCTGCGGTGTCCCGTAGACCAACCGGTTCCAAACAGCACATACTTGCCTTCAATTTTGAGAATGGTGCAGTCCTCATGGCCCATGTGGAGCGAGGGGGGTGCAGGCTTCAATTCAACCGGGGGATCCGCCCAGTCGCTCCAGTCTCTGTTGAGCGGCTGGATCTTGGTGGAGGTGTAAATGACATACCACGTGCCGTCGTCATCGCGGAAGAGCGAAGGATCGTGGCGGTGGCCGAGGTTCGCCATCGGATTGGTCCACGGTCCTTGAATCTTCGATCCGGACGAGAGCAGCAGGCCGGCGCCAAAGTCGGGAGCCAGCGGCTGCGGCACGGTGAAGATGATCGCCCAGCGCCCGTCCTCACGCTGGTGCAGCTCCGGCGCCCAGATGTTGTGACGGTTCGGAGGTGCGGCATCGTAGGTTGCTTTGTGCGGTTCGTAATAGGCCGTGTCCTTGAGCGAAACCACAGGGTCGCCGCCTTCCCAATGCACGAGATCGCAACTGCGGTAGATTCGAACGACGCCAGCAACCATCGTGGATGTTCCAAGGCCTACGTTGTTGCGAGTGGCGTCGTTCTCGATCACGCTAGGATCCTGCATAGTGTCGGTGTAAAGGTACCAGCCGTCTTTACCGAGCGCGATGAAGGGGTCGCGTACCCACGAGGTGTGGACTAAGACTGCCTGGTTTCGCTTGGCGAGCGCGGCTTGCACGGCTGCCGCCGGATCAGCGGCCAGCAGTTCCGGTGCCAGCGCGAGACCCGCACCCGCCACTACAACGAAGTCTCGCCGATTGATCTTGGCCATGATGAAGTCTCCTGATCGATGCTCGAGGAAGCCATCAAGGTACACGATTACATACCCGACTGAACAGTGTTTTTTCGCTAAGCATGTTCGGCTGGGGGTCGCGTCTTAGCCACGGCTATTTTCGTCCTAAGAGAATGTCCGTGGCGTTTGACACACCCGTTTCGCGGTCATATATTTTCGGGTAGTTCAGATGCCTTAGGGCACGATGTGCTGACTGGGAATCCTAATGTAAAGCTTTTCGCAAGGAGGCGTGATGGATCGTCGCCAATTCATGGAAACCGGTGTTGCCGCCGCGGTCGTTGCCGCGACGCAAGCGGTCGGGGTGCCAGATAAGCCGCGCCGCAAGCCCAATGTGCTGTATGTATTTGACGATGAACACCGCTACCAGTCGATGCCCAACGAGCCCTACAGTGACCCGGTTATGGCTCCCACTCTGGATGTGTTTCGCAAGGCGAACTTCTCGATGGAGCGCTGCACGTCCAACTACCCGCTGTGTTCGCCGTATCGCGGCATGCTGATGACCGGGCTTTGGCCATACCAGAACGGCATCACGCGCAACTGGATCGAGCTCGGAACAAACTTTGAGTCGATAGGGCACGTGTTCGATAAGGCTGGCTACCGCACGGCCTATGTGGGTAAGTGGCACCTGTCCGGTCCCGGCCACGATCGAGCCTTCGTCCCGCCCGGGCCGCACCGGCAGGGTTTTCAAGACTGGCACGTGTGGGGCGCGGTTGACAAGCACATGAACTACAGCTTCACCTTCAACCCGGATACTGGCGAGAAGATAGAGCCAATGGGCTACCAGGCGACGCTGATGACGGACCAGGCGGTCCAGATCATCCACGAGCAGCACGACAAGCCGTGGATGATGATCGTCTCCTGGCATCCGCCGCACTTTCCGGTGAACGACGCGCCGGCAGCGGATGAAAATTTCTTTGCCGACAAGCAGGTGTCCTTACGGCCAAACGTGCACCTCACGCAAAGCAAGAATCTGCGATCGCAAGAGTCGATCACTAATTTTCATCGCGGTTACTACGCTCACATTCGCGCGATTGATCGCGAGTTCGCGCGCCTGCTGAAGGCGCTGGACGATACTGGCCAGACAGACAACACGATCGTGATCTTCACCTCCGATCACGGCGAGATGGCCGGCTCACACGGCCGCATGTTCAAGCAGGTCCCACACGAAGAGTCCTCGCGCGTGCCGTTCTACGTTCGCTACCCGGGCGTGACGCCAGAGGGCAAATCGTCAGATACGCTGTTTGCAACAATCGACATCTACCCGACGCTGTGCGGTCTGGCGGGCATTGCGGTGCCGATGCAGGTAAAAGGGCGAGATTTGTCCGCGACGATGCGCGGTGGCAGCACGCAGGAGTCCGAGGTCGTCTTCCTGATGAATCAGGGGCAGGAGCACAATGAGCAGGACGCGTCGAATACAGGAGTCGGAACGCCGCAGCAGAGTGAAGTGGAGGACGGCAATGGTGGCGGGTACGCTCCTCCGGACTTCCGTGGACTCCGATCCAAGACGCATACCTACGCTGTTGCCGATGACGGTATGTGGCTGCTGTACGACAACGTGAACGATCCCTACCAGCAGAAGAACCTGATCGACGATCCCGCACAGAAGCCGCGAATCGAGCACTACAATATGCTGATCGCGAGGTGGCTGAAGCAGGCTAATGATCCATTCGACTTCAAGAAGGCGCTGACGAAGAAGTCTGGACAGCCTGCGTAACCGGGCAGTGGATGCCGGCCGAAAGGCCGAAGCAAATTTCTAATCAGGGTCTGGCCGGAGCAAGAAAGCGGGAGCGGAGGTGCTTCCGCTCGCCGGCGTATCGTTTGCTTGCCGCTGCTTTGCCCCCCGCAGCGGAATCTGAGTGAGAGATCTGTGCTTGGGAAAAACAAGCCATTCCTCCGTGCGCACGGAGCGGCAGAAGCTTCCGACTCCGGACACAGAAATGCAGACAGTCGGAACGACAGGTAACAGCATATGTAAAGCTTTTCACTGTGGGCTGAGAGGTGGTCACGCCGAAACTCTCAACGGCGGGATTACCCCTATACCTACGAGTACAACCTAACCGTGGAGCAGCAGCTTTCGCCACGCTGGCGCTGCATATTGCATACGTTGGTGATAGTCAGATGAGGAACTATGTAAGTCTCGACGAGAACTCGCCGGTATACTCGCCGACCGGCACAACAACAACAGCAGGGATCCAGGCGAGACGACCCTATAACCCTGAGCCGTCCGTTTTCCGCTTCGGCGCGATCAATTTAGGGAGACTCTGCACAAGTTCTGCGACCTTGCTGTGATTGATTAGTCTGATAGCCAAGAGGTGAGTTTCGATGAAGCAGCAGAGTCTGGCGAGTCAGGTTGTGTTTGAGAAGTACGGTCGGAAGAGCCGGCGGGAGCTTTTCCTGGATGAGATGGAGAAGGTCGTTCCGTGGTCCGCGCTGGAAGCACTGGTGCGACCGCACTATGCGAAGGCCGGCAACGGGCGGCAGCCGGTGGGGCTGTCGATCATGCTCAGGACATACTTCGTGCAGCAGTGGTTCAACCTGTCGGACCCCGGCGTGGAGGAGTTGCTGTACGAGTCTGCGCCGGTTCGCCGGTTCGTTGGTGTGGACCTCGGCATCGCCGCTGCACCGGACGAGACGACCATCCTTCGGTTCCGTCACATGTTGGAGAGGCACGATCTGGGCGGGCTGATGCTGGATGCGGTGAACGTGCATCTGGAGGCCAAGGGGATCAAGATCCAGACCGGCACGATCGTGGATGCGACCATCCTCCATGCACCTTCTTCGACCAAGAACGAGAAGCAGGAACGCGACCCCGAGATGAAGCAGACCAGGAAGGGCAACCAGTGGTACTTCGGGTTGAAGGCGCACATCGGCGTGGACGCGAGAGAGGGCACGGTGCATACGCTGGTGACGACCTCGGCCAACGTGGCCGACGCGACGGTGCTGCCCGACCTGCTGCACGGCGAGGAGCGCAAGGTGTGGGGCGACGGCGGCTATCAGGGCCAGACAGAAGCGATCCAAGAAGTAGCTCCGAAGGCCCAGGACATGACCTGCCGCCGGGTCAGGTTCAAGCACTACGTGGACGAGTTACAGAAGAAGAGGAACCGGAGTAAGTCCAGCGTGCGGGCCAAGGTGGAGCATCCCTTCCGCATCCTGAAGCGCGTCTTCGGCTTCGACAAGGTGAGATACAGAGGCATAGCCAAGAACCATCACCGGTTGTGCGCGAACTTCGCGCTGGTGAATCTCTATCTCCATC
>Ga0302319_10016657_pt1 | contig 13519 bp, 13 predicted proteins | sample Bog_T0_2_FD_203319 | JGI IMG/M metagenome (GOLD analysis project Ga0302319, IMG submission 203319) | Peat permafrost microbial communities from Stordalen Mire near Abisko, Sweden - Bog_T0_2 | ecosystem: Environmental > Terrestrial > Soil > Wetlands > Peat | place: Sweden: Abisko, Stordalen Mire...
CAGATACTGGTCGGGATCGACGGCTCCGCAGCAGCGGCAGCGGCCCTGCGCTGGGCGGCCGTTGAGGCCAGATTCCGCGGCGTGCGGCTCCATGTGGTCTACGTGCGGGACCGGTACCGTCCGGAGCCGGCGCCGTACGCGGTGCCAGGCGACAGCTACTCCGATGACCTCCCGGGCTCGCCCGAAACAGCACTGAGGCAGGCCGTACATGCAGCGCTCGGCCCGCACCTGCCGCCGGACTGCCTGCTCGAAGCCGCCGAGGGGCTGCCCGTCCACGTCCTTCTGGACCGCGCCGAAGGCGCCCACATGCTCGTGCTGGGCAGTCGCCGCACGGGGATCCGCCGGCCGGCCGGCCCCACGGTCCCGCTCGGCCCGATCGTCCGGGACTGCCTGCGCGGCGCACCATGCCCTGTCCTGGTGGTGCCCCCCGGCTACGCCGAATCCCCGGCCAGCCCCGTGGCCGCCCGGTGAGCCGTGACCCGGGGGGAACTACGGTCTAACTCCGGGGCTCCTGCCCCGGACCGCGGTCCCAGGGAGCTGCGCCCCTGTGTTATCACCCCACCGCACGATGTGCGCTGACCCTTCGTCAAACCCGCCCGGGGGGACATCCCCGGACCCCGTTCCTGGAGGGCCAGGTCCTAGCCGCGGGCAAAGCCGGCGCTCACCGCGAGGGCCCGGCAGCCCAGATTTAGTTGCCGACGGCCGGTGATCGCGCTGGCGGTCGCCTGAGGGCTGGACCAGGCCCGTGATATCTGCCAGCGTGTGCAGCAGACCGTCATCCGGTGCTTTTTGACACGGTGGCCCGCGGCGACGGAAAGGTTGTGGCAGATGGCCTGCACCCTGCATGTGGCCTGGGACGAGCGGCTGACTGACTATCACTTCGGGCCGGGCCATCCGATGGCACCGTTGCGGGTGGAGCTGACGGTGCGGCTCGCGCATGAGTTCGGGCTGTGGAGCCAGCCCGGTGTGACCGTGGCCGCCCCGGCCCCCGCCACCGACGCGGACCTGGAGCTAGTGCATGACCCGTCGTACATCGCGACAGTGGAGACGGTCAGCCGCTGGGCTGAGCACCCGACGCCAGCGACGGCCTACAGGGGACCCAGCTCCGGGTCGCGCGGATGTTCGGGCTGGGCACCGAGGACCACCCGGTCTTTCCGGGCATGCACGAGGCGTCGGCGGTGGTGGTCGGGTCGACCCTGGCCGCGGCCCGCGCCGCCTGGTCGGGCCCGGCCCAGCACGGGGCCAGCATCGCGGGCGGCATGCATCACGCCATGGCCGCGCATGCCAGCGGGTTCGGCGTCTACAACGACGGCGCGATCGCGATCGCCTGGCTGCCGGGACACGGCGCCGAGCGCATCGCCTACGTCGACATCGACGCGCACCACGGCGACGGGATGCAGAAAGCGTTCTACGCCGATCCGCGGGTGCTGACGATCAGCCTGCACCAGCACCCGGCGACCTTGTTCCCGTTCACCGGCCTGCCCGCCGAGACCGGCGCTCCCGGCGCCGAGGGATCAGCGGTCAATGTCGCGCTGCCGGCCGGCACCGGCGATGCCAGTTGGCTGCGCGCCTTCCACGCGATCATCCCGCCGCTGCTGCGGCAGTTCCGGCCGCAGGTCCTGGTCAGCCAGCACGGGGCCGACACCCACCGGCTGGATCCCCTGGCCCACCTGGAGCTGAGCATCGACGCGCAGCGCGCCGCTCATGCCGCGATCCACGCACTGGCCCACGACCTGGCCGACGGACGCTGGCTGCTCATTGGGGGCGGAGGGTATGAGCTGGTCCAGGTTGTACCGCGGACCTGGACGCATCTGCTCGCAGAGGCCGCAGGCCAGCCGATCGACCCCTGGACGCCCACGCCCGCCCCGTGGCGTGAATACGTCGCCCGGCGAACCGGCCGGACCGCACCCGAGTACATGGCAGAAGGGGAACCGGCCGAGTTCGAGCCGTTCGAGTCCGGCTATAACCCAGCCGATCCGGTCGACCGGGCAATCATGGCCACCCGCAAGGCAGTCTTCGCCCTGCACGGGCTGACGCTGCTATGACGGCGATGTCATGATACTGCGACGGATCAGATGGGCGACGGCCCAGCACAGCAGACGAGGCTCCGAGCAGCGCGTGGGATATATGCGGGACGACCCTCTCTGCGCGGCAAGGGTCGGCGTGGTGTCCAATACCCGCGGCGCCGCGGTGCTCGCCGCCGACGCGTGCGGCGACGTCGGCCTGCAGGTCGCCGCGCTGGGCGCGGACTCCCAGCGGCGCTGCGGGACCTGCTCGGCTACGAGGCCCTGGTGGCCGGGCCGGTCGACACCACCGTGCTGGTCACGCCCAGCCGGTTCCGCCGCAGCCTGGAGCTTGTCGGCGTCGACCCGGGCGTGGACGCGGTGCTGGCGCTGACGACCCCGACCGCGGGCAGCGACCTGGTCCCAGAGGTGGGCGCCGCGCAGCTGCCGGCGCCGATCGCCGTGGCCGTGATGGACCAGGTCGAAGTGGTCCGGCTGCTGCGGGGCCCCGGCGGGGACTTCCCTCCGGTCCCGGCCTATGCCTACGCCGAGTGCGCCGTCCGCGCCTTGGGCCACGCCGCGCGCTACGACCCCGCCGGGCCGGGTGCCGGACCTGGAGGGCCTGCGCCAGGACCGGGCCAGGAAGCTGGTCGCCGGCGTTCTCGCCAGCCCGCCCCGGGGCGGCTGGCTGGCGCTGGACCCACCGTGGAGCTGCTCGGCTGCTCCCGACGCCGCCTGCAAACGCCGGTCCCTCATCATCACCTCCCACCTGCATATTGCGGGGGGAGCGTGTCATCTTGCGACGGCACCGGGAGCCGGATGTTGATGACCGGCTGCGCCATCCCATCGACCCCGAGGAAGAGGACGGCTATGGCTCCTCGTGGCGGCGGGAGCGGGATGGCCGCCGCTATCACACTGGCCAGCACTCACACTCGCGAGCACCTGACCGCCAGCCGCGGGCCCCGCGATCCCAGCGCTTGCTCACCGCCGCCACCCGCGGCGGCGCGATCCTCGCTTGTCACGGCATCCGCGGCGGCAAGGCAATGATCGCCACCCTGCGGCGCTGACTGATCAGCGTGTCTGGCCGGCTGATCCGCCACAGCCGCCAGCTGATCCTGCAGCTGCCGCCCGGCCAGCACCTGCTCGCCGAGATCCTCGCCCGGCTGCGGGCACTCCCCGCGATCTCCTGACCACCGGCCCCACGGCCCTTACCCGGAAACCGCGAACCCGGCGCGACACCCGGGCTTTAAGCATGCCCGCGCGCGCAAATCACCGCCACTGACCAGCAACAGCTGCGAGGAATAACCCCTGAGCACTACTCGCGGAATCGGGTCTGAGCACGGCTGAAGGTCGCCCCGAGCACCCATCACGACCAGCACACTCTCTGCCTTCCCGCGTCACCGACGTTGTGTCGCACACCGGCCGTACTCGCCCGGCCCGCTCTGGTGTTTCGTCCCGTAAAGTGAGTAAATGCACGTCTGGCCCGGCACTGCTTATCCGCTCGGTGCTACCTGGGACGGGTCAGGGACTAATTTTGCCCTCTTCTCTGAAGTGGCCGACCGGGTCGAGCTGTGTCTGTTCGATCCGGGCAACTGCAGGGAGACGCGGGTCGAGCTCACCGAGGTGGATGGTTTCGTCTGGCACTGCTACCTGCCGGGCGTCGGCCCGGGCCGGCAATACGGCTACCGGGTGCACGGTCCGTACGCGCCCGACCGCGGCCAGCGGTGCAACGCGGCGAAGCTGCTGCTCGACCCGTACGGCAAGGCCGTCGCGGGTCAGGTGCGCTGGCACGAGGCCCTGTTCTCCGACCGGTCCGGCGCGCCGGAGGCGATCAGCACTCGCAACAGCGCCCCTTTCATGCCGCGCAATGTCGTTATAAACCCGTATTTCGACTGGGCGGATGACCGGCCGCCGCGAACGCCGTATCACGAGACGGTGATCTACGAGGCGCATGTCCGCGGCCTGACCCTGCGCCATCCCGAGGTCCCGCCTGGGCAGCGCGGCACCTATGCGGGCCTGGCCTCCCCGGTCATCATCGACCACCTGACCCGGTTGGGCGTGACCGCCGTCGAGCTGATGCCGGTGCATCAGTTCATCTCCGAGCGGCGGCTGGCGGCGGGCGGCCGGTCCAACTACTGGGGTTACAACACGATCGCGTTCCTCGCGCCGCACAACGGCTACTCCTCATCCACCGAGCCACATGGCCAGGTCACCGAGTTCAAGTCGATGGTCAAGACGCTGCACGCGGCCGGCATCGAGGTGATCCTGGACGTCGTATACAACCACACGGCCGAGGGCGGCACCTCCGGCCCGAACCTGTCCTTCCGCGGCATCGACAACGCCGCGTACTACCGGCTCGCCGACGGCGACCCGGGGGTGTACGTGGATTACACCGGCTGCGGCAACAGCCTCAATGCCCGCAATCCGCAAGCGCTGCAGCTGATCATGGATTCGCTGCGGTACTGGATCCTGGACATGCATGTGGACGGGTTCCGGTTCGACCTGGCCTCTGCCCTGGCCCGGGAGCTGCATGATGTGGACCGGCTCGCCGCGTTCTTCGATCTGGTCCAGCAGGATCCGGTCGTGTCGCAGGTCAAGCTGATCGCCGAGCCGTGGGACGTCGGGGAAGGCGGCTATCAGGTCGGGAAATTCCCGCCGCTGTGGCTGGAATGGAATGGCAAGTACCGCGACTGCATACGGGACCTGTGGCGTGGCGAACCCGCTGCCCTGCCAGAGTTCGCCCAGCGGCTGACCGGCTCCAGCGACCTGTACGAGACCAGCGGGCGGCGGCCGGTCGCCTCGGTCAACTTCGTCACCTGCCACGACGGATTCACCCTCGCCGACCTGGTCAGCTACAACCGCAAGCACAACGAGGACAATGGCGAGGACAACCGGGACGGCACCGATGACAACCGGTCCTGGAACTGCGGCGCGGAAGGCCCGTCCGGCGATCCGGCGGTCAGCGAGCTGCGCGCCCGGCAGGTCCGCAATTTCGTGGTCACGCTGTTCTGCTCACAAGGCGTTCCGATGCTGCTGGCTGGTGATGAGATGGGCCGCACCCAGCGGGGCAGCAACAACGCTTACTGCCAGGACTCACCGCTGTCCTGGGTGGACTGGGAGAACGCCGCCGAATACGCGGACCTGGTCGACTTCACCAGCGCGCTGTCCGCGCTGCGCCGGGCGCACCCGGTCTTCCGGCGGCGCCGGTTCTTCACCGGGCGCCCCGCCCAGGCCGGCCCGGGCGGCCTGCGGGATATCGTGTGGCTGACCCCGTCCGGCGTGGAAATGACCGATGCTGACTGGCGCGCCGGCTACTCGAGGTCGCTGGCGGTGTTCCTGAACGGTGAGGCCATTACCGAGCCCGGCACCCGCGGCGAGCCCGTCCGCGACAACGATTTCCTGCTGCTATTCAACGCGCACAGCGACCCCGTGCGGTTCGTCCTGCCGGGCGCCGATCACGCAGACGGCTGGCATGTTGTTGTCGATACGGCAGCGCTGCCGAACCGGCCCGCCGCCGGTGCAGGCGGCGGGCCGGCGATGCTGCCCAGCGCGACGGCACTCGACGTGACCGGCCGTTCGGTCATGGTGCTGCGCGCCGCCGGCGATCCGGCAAGCGGAGCAAGCCCGGCCAGGACGGTTACGCCGCGGCCTGGCGGCTAGCGTCACGGTGATCAGCACCAGCGCGAAAGTGAGCGGGCCAGCGCCCCGTTGCACCGCTACGATGTTGGCGGGGAAGTGCTGCTCCGCTTCCCTGGCGGGCCGGCCGCCGCGCCCTGCCAGCCACGGCGGTGAACGGACCGAGGGATGTCGCTGCGGCGGATGACAACGACACGATCAGCTCCGCCGGGATTGCCTGAGCCGGATGCAGCGCTGCGCCCGGCCTGCCCTGTCAATCGGGCCAGCCTGCGGCGCTGGCGGTCGATTGCCCCGGTCATGGTTTCGTTGGTGTGACGATCTATTCGGAGACGCAGAAGGCCACGTGTACCTGAACGGAGGTACCGGATCGTGGAGACGGCAGTCCTTGCCCGTGCCCAGGACCAGATGGTCGACGAAGTGGCTGCCGCGCTCGAGCGGTCACGCCGACTATCCGTCGGCGGCCAGCATGTCACCGAGCGTGCCTGCCCGCGCACGGGGAGGCCGGTTCCAAGGGCGCCGGATTCGTCTGGTCCGGCTTGTGGATACCGTGCACATTGCCGAAGGTGGCGGCCAGGATGTACCTGCCGAGCCCGAGTGCCTCGGCGGCGAGCGCGTCCTCCGGAGCGGTGTTAAGCACTTCGTTGACCTCACCGGCGACCCGCCTCATGCGACGGCGGAGCTCATTGAACGCGACCACAGGCGATTAGGCCAGCCCGGTCCGGCGGTCAGGCCCGGGTAGCCGCGCCACCAGGCGTGCGAACAGGAACTCAGGACTGATCCTGCTGCGCAGCGGCCGTACCAGCCACGGTGTCCCTGCTGTAATCGTCACGCAGCGCCAGGACCTTGATACGGATGTTGGCGCTATGCGCCGGCAGCTCACTTCGCACTATCAGTCCGATCTCCTTTCGGTCGAAGTACCTGTCCGCGTCCTCCGGCGAGTCGAAGGTGAACTCGACGACGCGATGCGGTGTCGCCGAGTAAACATTGTCGTACGACGCCACCCCCCGCAGCTCAGCAGGAGCCTGAAGAGCATCCGCGATCGATCGGACCCACGCCAGGTACCTGTCCTTGCCTCCAGGCGGATAATCGATCTCGTAGACATACTTGATCACCGGAGAAATCCTTCCGTCGGTGCCGCGACCCCCACGAGCGCCGACGGCACGTGGCTATGGTCCGCCTGAGTCCGGCGCCAGGCAAGAGCGCGACCGCGGATGTGCTCGCGACCGCGCGGTGTCGGATCCTGCGGCCAAGCGCCTGCTGCCTGTTGCGTGCGCAGCGCGGCGAGCAGCCGGTCTGCCTCCTGCGGCGACAAGGTCCTCGGCACAGTGCGCGGCACCGCACCAGCGGCACGGTCCCGCGACCGCCTGGAGCCGCCCTGCCGCCGGGTCGACAGGTCGCGGGGCATCGGGATGACCTGCACCGGCGTGTCACCACGGGCGACCAGGTACGCATATAAGCCGGACACCAATGACGGGCGCCTGGCGATCGTCCGCGCCGACGGCCCGGACTTCCGGTCCGTCAGCCGCACCACCGTGCGGGTCGCCGCGGCGCACTCAGCGCAGCGACCGTCATCAGGGCTATCCGGTCAGGGGAAGGCGATGTTGCGAAGCCTGCCAGCACCGCAAACGCAGTCCCTGTCCCGGCCAGGAGCGCGCTGATCAGGTGCGATGGACGCCTACCTTGCTGTAGCAGGAAGCACGGGTATCCTCAGCCGCATGCCAGATGAGCCCGAGGCTCCGCCAGTCGAATCGACAGCATGAGTGGCGGTGAGAGCAGCCCGATCGTCGCCGTCGGCGGCATCACTTTGCCAGCCATGCATGCGGCTGCTCGGCATGCTCACGGTGGGTGACATTCGGGATGCGGCTCAGGAGCTGCGTGATTCCAGTGTTGAGGAACTGAGACGCCTGCTGGCCGGGTTTTCGCGGGCGCATAAGGCGGGGAGATACTACCGATACCGATATCCTGGCAGCCAAGGTCGGGACAGCGACCAGGATGGGTATGGTGGGCCATCTGCTGCGCGCAGGAGCTAAATGGGGCGTCGTGACGATTTATCGCGAGCCTGATCGGCGTTGCAGTGGAGCATGAGGTTAACAACCTTACTGGGCACCACCGCCCATCACCATCGTCCGGCAAATGTCACCATCTCAGATGGGCGAGCTGAGCCACCAGATCATTCAGCAACTTGAGCAGATGCACCAGTGGCAAGAGCACGGCTAGCCAGTGCTGGCTGTCAGATGGAGCGCACTGCTCCTCCCGTAGGGTACTCTGGCCGTTGCTCAACCTTCTGATCCGCAGAAAAGAAATTTACAGGAGCATCTGTCACCGGCCCGTATGCCAGTTTGACCTGCTGGAATGCTGTGCATCGCTTCGCAGTAAACGGCGCCGTTGAGCGCTGTTATGCGGCCAAAATGCGGCCAGCCGGGGCCTGATACCCCGCGTGAGGCTGACTGGCGGGTAGGCACAATTGACACCAGCTTTGCCGCACGCCAGGGCGAAGGCTCACGGCTCGGGAGGCGGGTAGGCTGTCAGCCTCGTGACCTGCGTAAACGTGGGAGCGCCTAGTCGTATGGCCCGCAAACGGACCGGTTCGTGAACGGGCTGGCTGAGCCGCGCAGCGGCAGCGACGTAACTTAAAAGACACCTGCAATTTACGAAACAATGCGTACTCGCTGCGCTTAAGCAATTTGAGTGGCCGGTGGGACTGCGGCCGAATTGCAGAATATGCTGACCCGGGCTACGGTGGGAAATGCGGGAACCTCAGACCAGGAAAATCCTGGCTGAGCCGGTCAGAGATCTAGCAGGCCCGGCTGCGTGATCTGGAGATGGGGACCTATTTACCAGGCCCGTCACCAAGGAAGGAAGATCAATAATGGCCGAGATACTAGCTGAAGCCGGTCGGATAACCGGGCTCGGCCCGGAGATCGGCGGCAAGATAATTTTCGGCTTGCAGTCTGCTTACGCAAAGCGGGCTGGCCAGGAGCCGATGAGATTTGTCGCGCCGGCCAGCCAGCTGACGGAGCTAGACGATGATGATCTGGTGATCGTGCGGTTCAGCCGCACTGATCACCGCACTATGGCCGGGCCGCTGCCGGTCGCCTCGCTTTCCCTGGCGTAAGGGCTGGTAAATGTACGCGGCAACGCCCCCTTGAAGGCTGACCCGCGTTCATGGCCCGGGCAACACAATTCAAGTTAATTTCAGCGGGAAGCCGCGCACGTGCACACTCTGACGGACGGTCACATCCCGGGCACCGTGGCACGCGCGCAGCTACCGCCCAGACCTTGCAGGAGACAAAAATCATGAGCACCCTCACGCGTGCGACCGCCTATACCGTCCGGATAGCCGCCATAACCGCCGCAACCCCCGTGCTGGCCGGCGCCGCCGTAGGAGCCGCGACCGCGAAGCTGGCCGGCTGGGAACTGCGCCAGCTCGCCAGCTCACCGCTGTCCGCCGAGGCCAGGCGGCTTACGGCCGAATACCGCGAGCTGGCCGCCGCCAACGACGCCGGCGCAACCACGCCAGCGCGGCAGCAGGAGCGCGTCGGAGACGGCCGCGACAGGCACCGGCCCCAATAGCACGCGCGCCCGCTCCGGTCAGGCCCGTGCCCAGCTGGCAGCCCCTGAACTCGTCACGCTAGGCACCCCGGGTCCCAAGCGTCAGGTCCGCGCCTGCGCAGACGGTGCCCGGTCCGGGGACATGAGGGCCCCGCCCTGCACTTCCACGCATCCGGGTCAACCTCAATACCCGCACCTGCTTCAGGCCGTCGATCACTACTGCGGCAGAGTGATGATCGTGATGCCAGGCCCGGATCTGCTGGCAGGCCGCCACGTCATCACCGCCGCAGGCCCGCTTGCCTGCGGCGGAATGCACCGCGACCACGAGGCCCCTCTGCGTGGGTATGCAAAACTGTTCTGCCACCGCAGCATCACGGTCGGCTTCCCGCCGCACGGAGAGCATCGGCCGGCCTTGGGTCAAGGTTCACATGCTGTTGACACGGATACCGCGAGTGGCTTGCTCCAGGAAAAGGTAGGCGCGCTGGGTGGTGTCGTCGGCATTGAGGAATCACCCGAGATGGCGGCGGTGGCGCGCGAACGCATCGCTGGCGAGGGCCGGCGTAACGTCACGGTCGTGCAGTCACCGGCCGAGGACGCGGACATCGCGGTGACCGCGGACGCGGCTCTTTTCTGCGCCGTCCACGACATCCTGCAGTCCCCGGACGCGCTCCGGAACGTCATGACCAAGCTCCGTCCGGGGGCATTGCGCGTGCCGAAAACCTCGTCCACGTAATGCGACCAGGCGGTACTCGTTGATCAGGCAAGCCGTGTGAGTCTGCCGTCGGACGCGGTACCGGTCGAGATCGACCGGTACGGGCAGGGGTTTCAGCGGCGCGGCCGCGTCCAGGGAACGGTGCGGCCGGTGCTGATTATGGTGGATCTCGTACGCGCGCAAGATCCGCCGCAGATGGGCCTGGTTCCAGACAACGGCGTGGTCCAGGAGCTCGCGCCGACATCCGCCGATCCAGCGTTCGGCTATCGCGTTCATGCGCGGCGTCCGGACGTTGCACAGCACGGTCCGGATCCCGGCATCGGCGAGGACCGCGTCGAATGCGGCGGTGAGGTTCGAGCCGTGGTCGCGGATCATGAACTTGACCCGGTGCGCATGCTCGCCGAGATCCATGAGCAGGTTGCGGGCCTGCTGGGCGGTCCAGTCCCCGGTGGGATGCAGCATGACTCCGAGAATCCTGATGCGCCTACTGGCGTGCTCGATCACGGCCAGGACATAGGCCTGGGTCCCATCGAGCAGGTCCGCCGTGAAGAAGTCGCACGCCAGGATCGCCTCGGCCTGGGAACGCAGGAACAGCGACCAGGCAGGGCCGGTCCGCCGCGGCGCAGGATCGATGCCAGCCGTGTTCAAGATCTCCCATACCGTCGACGCCGAGACTCCTACCCCCAGCCCGGCCAGTTCCCCGTGAATCCTGCGGTAGCCCAGCCGGGGTTCTCACCGGTCAGCCGGAGGACCAGGGCCCTGATGTTCCGGCGGGTAGCTGCCCGGCCGGTCTTGCCGCGCAGGGACCTGGCGGCCCAGCCGCGGCGGACGATATCGCGGTGCCAGCGCAGGACCGTGTCCGGGGTAACCAGCAGATGCAGCCCGTGGCAGCGGGCTTTCGGTATCACGGCGAGCAGGGTCGCCAGGAGTGCCCGGTCCGCCCAGTCCAGCCTCGGGCGACGCGGCTACCGCCGCTGCAGGACAGCGAGCCGACGGCGCAGGATCAAGATCTCTGCGGTCTTCCATCTCTCCTCACGCCGGGCGAGCCGCAGCCACGAGGGTAGCCGCGTGGTCAGGAGGAACATGAACCACAGGCACATGACCGGTGATCATCACGGCCAGACGGCAGGGAGAGCAACTCTGCTGGCCAGTGCCATGGACGAGATTCTCGGCACGCACAGGGTTTAAGGACTGATCGGTGAGGTGGCAGGCTGCGGGCTCGGTCTGGGCACCGCGTCCAAGCTGGGGGCGCTTCCCGTGAGAGCGGGCGCGCGAGGCGGCCAGGCGCCGATGCTGTACAGCATCCGGGTACAGCAACGGGCACGCATTACGGCGGATCACGGCGGACCTCTGGGGACTGCTGAACGCTCACTGACCTTGGCGTACGCTGCGGTTCACGGGCAGGTGCCAGTATCTGGGGGTCAAGGGGTCGCGGGTTCAAATCCCGCCTTCCCGACTGTTTTTCGAACGCTTCTTCGCCATGTACAGCAGCAGTACAGCAGTACCCGAGGAAGACTCTTAAGGTCTGGATGCGGCCTCTGAGTGGCCGCCATGCGGCCGGCGGATTCAAGATCACGACGTCGGGCGGGGGGTGGACTTGCGTCCCGGGTGTTACGCGTTCGTTCGCCATGAGCGCCGGACGTCACTCACGGCGAGCCTCGGTTGCTGGCATGCCTATGCCGTGGGCGTCTCCGCCGTGCTCACCCTGGCACCGGGATCCTCACCTTGGCGGCTCCAGTCGGCGCATGGCGGTACCCGGGCTTACGTCACGGACGGTGACGGCAGGTGGCAGGGCCGGGATGCGGCGCGCGAGATCCGCCGATGGCCAGGCGGATGAGCGTGTTCTCCGTGATCCGTTCCTCCCGTATCGCCCGGCCTGCCATGCGTCCCAGGCTTGCCCGCTGCAGCTGCAGGATTGAAAGGCCAGGTGGTTTTGTTCGCGAGGTCCGACCGCAGTTGTTCGTGACGAGCAACCGCACCCTTGCCTGGGCGAGGTTCATGTTCGCCAGTTCTGTGTCCCGCGCCAGATACCTCGGCCGGTTGCCATCCAATCCGGCCCATCGCCTCGGCCGTGCCAGTTATCGCGCCCCAGTCCAGGGCGGTTGTCCAGCTCGCAAGGCGTGTCCTGACGCTGAGCCGGCGAGGCGCTGTGGCACGCAGACGCCGATTCCTTGTGCCGGGAAAGCCTGGCTGGCGAACAATCAACGTCTCGTCTGCCATCGAGCCTGGCAGGTCAGAGCAGGTTGGTGGGCTGACTTATCTGTCACTGGACATTCTGACCGTACCTGGCCGCCGGGCGCGACCAAGGGTCCCGGTAGTAGCGGGAAATTTGGTCGGATATCCCTGATCTGCACTGAGGCAATAGTTTCGATGTTGCCGGGCAATAGTTTCGATTTCAAGTGGTCAGCGCGACACCCAATTTCCCGCTTGACCGACGTATCAGCAGCGAGCCATAGCTCCTCTGTATGAGTATCCAATGCGAGACAGAGAAGAACGAGCGATGGCACTATGGACGGAATGGATCTCAGCAAACGAGACGGGCGGGAACAACTTCACCGAGACCGCCGAATGAACCTCAACGGATCCTACGGCGTCTACGCGTCGCGCGAATTGTCTAAATTCAACGGAAACGGCGGTTCGCCTCAGGCGGAGATCTTCATCTCCCGATACGTGCAGAACGGTAATCCGTACGAAGGAAGTTGGGACGAGCTCTTCGCGAACGGCATCTCGAGCATCACGGTGAGCTTGACAGTCAACAACGCAACAGCCAAGGGCGTTCTGACAATTACAACAGATCGATGACCAACACGGCGCAGCCGCCGCGGCCAACGGGCGGCCACAGCGGCCCTTCGAGCGCCTGGACCGGCTGCTCCGTGGTGATCGCCTCCAGTGCTTACAACGGGCGCCTGTACCACTGGTGGCAGCGGGCGCACACCACCGCCTGGCACCCGCATTTCGTGGACTGACCCGGGCCCTCGTGCCGACCGCCTGAGACTCGGCTCCACCCGCGGGTGACCTGGGGGTGAGGGAATCGCCGATCTGCCGAAGACCCGGATTTCTGACCAACTAGTAGGAGGCAATCATGACTGCGCAGACACCACACCGGTCCGATGGCAAAGGCGAAGCTCTCGCACCCGCCACGGCCGGGCAGCTGGAGGCCGGTGAGAAGGTCACCATCGACGTCATCGCACGTCGCCACTGGAACAACACCGGCCTGCACGTGACAGCCGGTCAGCGTTATCAGCTCGCCGCTCGCGGCACCTGGGTTGACTTGTATATCCCGTGTGGCGCCAGCGGCTACCAGTCTCCGGGGTGGCTGCTGCGGGGGCCCTTGGGCCTGGCAACGCGATTCATGCAGGGCCTGCGCCGGGTACCGGAGAGCAACTGGTTTGTGCTCGTCGGCGCGGTCCGTACCCCAGGGGACTGCCAGTACTTTGTCGCGAGCAGCAGCCGCGAGGCCCGCATGCCGACGAGCGGGCAGCTGGCATTCTTCGCCAACGACGTGCCCGGCTTCTACTGGAACAACCTCGGCTCAATACGGCTGGAGATCACCCGGCTTTCCTAGCGATGCAGCTGCCGGCGGCGCGGAGCGCCGCCGGCTACCGGGGGGCTGCGG
>Ga0302319_10016660_pt1 | contig 13518 bp, 7 predicted proteins | sample Bog_T0_2_FD_203319 | JGI IMG/M metagenome (GOLD analysis project Ga0302319, IMG submission 203319) | Peat permafrost microbial communities from Stordalen Mire near Abisko, Sweden - Bog_T0_2 | ecosystem: Environmental > Terrestrial > Soil > Wetlands > Peat | place: Sweden: Abisko, Stordalen Mire...
TGTCAGCACAACTGCGGCTTACGCTTGTCCTGTATCGGAAGGACGGGAGTGCGATGGGTCTCGCAGTGGTGCCGCTGAAATTCAGTTACGATGCCGCGGGGCGGGAGAAAGCGTTGCGAGACGGGATCGAATTTAACCGGAGCCTGAGCCTGGACGGGGTCGCCATGATTCGAGCTATCGTGTTCGATTTCGAATCTGAAGCGGTGGGATCGCTTGCCGTTCCTCTGGATCCGGATGTCGCCGCCTCCATGAAATGAGACGATGCGGATAGCGGCTACCTGACAATCAGCAGACCAACGGATCCCAGACTTCGCGAAGTGAGAGAGTAAAGCCCGCCACCGGTTCTTCACCCGTTACCGAATCGACGCCGGCCAGGGTTTCGGGTTCCCGTTCGGGGCGGTAGATCTCGACCGACTTTGCCGCAGGATCGATCAACCATCCGAGCTGGGCGCCGTTGGCGATGCATTCCTGCATCTTTGCCCGCAAAACAGGCAGTCGATCCGAGTGCGAACGAAGCTCGATGACGAATGCCGGGCACAAGTGCCAAAAGCCTTCCCGGCTCTCCTGTGGCAGTTTCCGGACGTCTTCAGTGCGCGTCCACGATGCATCCGGCGAACGCCGCTCGCCATTCGGGAGCACAACGCCCGAAGAAGAGTCCAACACCATTCCGCGATGATCGCCTCGCGACCATAATTCAAGCTGAAAGTTGATTTCGCTGTTGCGGCGACCGGTCAGCGAATGAGTTGGCGGCATGACAATGATCTCCCCGTCCGCCGTCACTTCAAACGAGAGGTCCGGGTGTTCGGTGCAGAACGCTTCGAACTCCTCGTCGTTCATCGGAGGCGCTGTGAGCGTGGCGGGAAGATACGCTTCGTCGAGCACGAACGGCGTAAGTCCATCGTAGCGCAAACGGCGGGACCCTTCTGCTCTTCCGCCGCACTGTTACAGTGATACAAATATGAAGTACCTCCTCCCGCTTCTCTGTCTCCTCCCTGCGCTATCCCCCGCCGCGGTCAAAATTGTCCTCGTCGGCGACTCCACCGTAAACGACCAGGGCGGCTGGGGCAAAGGCTTCAGCGGTTCTTTCGACTCCCAGGTTCAGGTCGTCAATCTCGCCCTCAACGGGCGCAGTTCGAAGAGCTTCCGCGACGAAGGCGCATGGACCCCCGCCCTCACCGCCAGGCCGGACTATATCCTCATCCAGTTCGGCCACAACGACTCCCCCGGCAAAGGCCCCGAACGCGAGACCGATCCCGATACTACCTATCGAGCGAACCTGATCCGTTATATCGACGAAGCCCGCGCGGCTGGTGCAAAACCGGTACTCGTCACCTCCATCGTTCGCCGCGTTTTCGATGCCGCCGGCAAAATCAAGCCCGATTCCCTCGTGCCGTATGTGGCCGCAACCCGCGCCGTCGCGAAGGAAAAGAACGTGCCGTTGATGGACCTTTACGCCCTCACTCTCGCCCAGGCCGAAAAGCTGGGCCCCGCGCGCTGCATCGATATCGACGCCATCGACAGAAACGCCAAAGACGGCAAGCCAGACACCACCCATCTCGGCCCCATCGGCCGTAACCAAATTGGCTCCATCGCCGCCCATGAATTCGTGAGCGTCGTTCCCGATATGCGCGCCACGCTTCAGGCCGGTCCGCCGCCCATGCAGGTGGTGGTTGCGGCCGACGGTTCCGGAGATTTCGAAACCATCCAGCGAGCTATCGACCACGCGCCCTTCGTACCGGATGGGCAACGCCTCAATATCGAAATCCGCCCCGGCATCTACAAAGAGCGTTTGGTCGTTCCCCAGGATCGCCCGCGCACCACCTTCCTCGGTGAGAATGCAGCCACGACCATCATCACCGCGGCCATGAGCGCAAAGGAAGCCGGCGGTACGTTCCTCAGCAGCACCGTCGACGTGCAGGGCACCGAATTTCACGCCGAGAACATCACCTTCGAAAACACCTTCGGCGTGGGTTCGCAAGCCGTCGCGCTGATGATTCACTCCGATCGCGCCGAATTCCACCGCTGCCGCTTCCTGGGCTGGCAGGATACGCTCTACGCCTCCACGGGACGCCAGTATTACAAGGACTGCTACATCGAAGGCCACGTCGATTTCATCTTCGGGAATGCCACGGCGGTTTTCGATAACTGCGAGATTCACAGTCGCGGCGATGGGTATCTTACTGCACACAGCCGCACCTCGCCCGATCTGCCTACGGGTTATGTCTTCTACCATTCCCGATTGACGGCCGAGAATCAGACGAGAGGGTCTTTTCTGGGTCGCCCCTGGCGTCCGTACTCGCGTGTCGTATATATCGATTGCGCCATGGACGCCTTCATTCGCCCGGAAGGCTGGGATAACTGGAGCGATGCAAAAAATGAAGCGACCGCCTGGTACGCCGAGTTCGGATCAACGGGACCGGGCGCGAAGACTGTCGAACGGGCCAGCTGGGCGCATCAACTGACGCAACAGCAGGCAACGGCATTTCAGCCGGACGTATTCCTGCGCGGCAGCGACGGCTGGAATCCTGCCTCGAAGTAGTTCGCTACTCACAAGAGCACGACCGCGTCTGGAATTTCCACATTCCTTGTAGGGCAGATTCCAAACGGTTGCCAATCGGCCCCCTGAAGTTTCCACATTTGAAACGACCGCACGTGCGTGCCAGGTGGCCCATGCTTCACCTTGTGGGTCGAGCGACGCTCGACTTCACGCGGCGACAGTCATCTGAGGTGATCCAGTCAATGGTTTTTTGAGTGGAGGGTGTCGTACTTGCCGAGCATGAAGACCAGAGCCCTCTCGATTGCTCAACGGCGATGGCGACGGGCTGTCCGCCGAAACGCGTACGCAGAGTGGACACCCACTGCTCAACCACTTCGGGAGTCCGGCTGAGTTCGCCACGTTTCCCAGGCGCTGGTGTAAAGCGACAGGCCGATACCTCCCCACTTCCCCGCGCTCAAATCAAACAGAATCGCCCATCCCACATAATCGAAGCATGCGTTGGAATCAAGCGGTCTTGCTGGCTGCCTTTGCCGGCCTGTTGTGGGCGCAGTCAATCGACTGGCCCAGGCTGCTGCCAGCCGAATCAGGACTGGACACCGCGAAGCTCTCCGCATGGCAAAGCAACCTCGCGGCCCACGGCACCACCGGTCTTCTGGTAATCCGCCGCGGACGTATTGCGCTCGAGTGGTACGCACCCGACTGGAACGCGGATCGGCCTCACGGCACCGCATCGATGGCAAAGGCGCTCGTCGGAGGCATGTCTCTCGCGCTGGCAATGAGCGACGGGCGAATCTCGCCTGACGATTTAGCGTCGAAGTACATCCCCAAATGGCGCACCGATCCCCTGAAATCGAAGATCACTATCCGCCAACTCGCCACCCACACATCCGGCATCTCCGACGCCGAACAGGACGACATCCCGCACGACCAACTGACCGGCTGGAAGGGCGACTTCTGGAAGCGTACGCCCGACCCGTTTTCCATAGCTCTGAACCAGGCACCCGTCCTGTTCGAGCCAGGCACGCAGAACGAATACAGCAACCCAGGCATGGCGGCGCTATCCTATGTGGTTACCGCATCGCTGAACGGCGGCAACATCCGCGCTCTGCTCAAAGAACGCCTGCTCGACCCGCTCGGTGTTCCTGAAAACGCATGGTCCATCGGCTACGACCATCCGACGGAGTTGGACGGACTGAAGCTATACGCCAACTGGGGTGGCGCCACCTTCACGCCCCGCGCAGCGGCGCGAATCGGACAACTGATGATGTTGCGCGGCCAGTGGAACGGCCGCGAACTGATCCGGCGCGACGTCGTGAAAAACGTGTTGACAGATCAGGGTCTGCCTCATCCGCAGCGCAGCCCCAACGACCCCGCGCCGTCGTCCGGCCTCGCCTGGTACGTGAACTCCGATGGTGTCTGGCCATCCGCTCCGCGCGATACCTTCGCCGGAGCCGGCGCTTCGCATGAACTCATCGTCGTGATCCCCAGCCTGGATTTGATCATGGTCCGGAACGGAACTGCATTAGCCGATCCGAAGGGCAGCTTCTGGGCGCCAGTCTACGATTTGGTGATCAAGCCGCTCATGGAGACGGTCACGGAGCTCGCTCCGTATCCCCCGAGCCCGGTCATCCGCAGCGCGGTATTGGGAAAGGAAATCGGCCGTACCGCGATCGACAGCGATAACTGGCCGTTGACTTGGGGTGACGATGACGCCCAATATACGTCGTACGGCGATGGCTACGGCTTCGAACCATTCGTGGAAAAGAAACTCGGGATGGGTTTCGCGCGAATCACCGGCAGTGCCAACGATTATCGCGGCGTGAACCTGCGCTCGGATGCCGAACGGACCGGCGGCGGTGCAAAGAGCCCCAAGGCGAGCGGCATCCTGATGGTGGATGGCATCTTATACCTTTGGGTGCGTAACGTCGCGAATTCACAGCTGCTGTGGTCGCTGGATCGAGGCAAGACGTGGCAATGGGGCTTCAAATTCGAAGAAGGCTTCGGATCTCCTTCGTTTCTGAATTTCGGGCGGAACTACGCGGGCGCGCGCGACGAGTATGTCTATACCTACTCGCAGGACGGCCCCTCCGCGTATGAGAGCGACAACGGCATTGCTCTGGCGCGCGTCAGGAAGGACAAGCTTCGCGAACGGACTGCATGGGAGTTCTACCAGGGCACCGATGCGGCCGGGAGCCCGCAATGGTCCGCGGACATTAGGCGCCGGAGCGCGGTGTTCCATTACCCGGCGAACTGCTACCGGCTTGACGTCGTCTACGATGCCGGAATCGGGCGTTACCTGATGGCCCTGGCTTACGACAACGCCGGCGGCTGGGGGCTCTTCGACGCGCCGAATCCCTGGGGCCCGTGGACAACCGTTCTCCACCGCCAGTGGGACATCCCGGATACCCACGGCTATCGCCTGCCGGCGAAGTGGATCTCCGCCGATGGCTTGACGGTGACCCTCGTGTTTTCGGGAGTCAAGCCGAACGATGCCTTCTGCACGCGAAAACTGACGCTGCTGAAGTGAACTGCCCGCGCAGTTGATTTGATTGGAACTGAATCGTATTATCGGGAACGACAACATGGCCCGGCGTTGCGCGAGATGACGACGCAGCCGATCCACAAGCGCATTGCCGAAATGCATCAGGGGCACTGAGAGGAGCGGTTTTCCGCCCTCTTCACCCGTGCCCATCCGCGTTCATCAGCAGCTTAATTCAACACAAACATAAACAGCCCGCCACTTACGAACGCCGCGACATGCTGTTTTCCGTCCATCATGAAGGTTTCCGGAGGCGCCGTGAGTCCGCCGACTTCCGAATGCCACAGCGGCTTGCCCGTCTTGGTCTCGAGCGCCTCGATGCCGCCGCCGTTGCTCATGAACAGCACTCCTCCCGCGGTGGAAAGCAGGCCGACGCTGCCGGCCGTCAGCTTGTGCCGCCAGACGACCTTGCCGGTCTGGTAGTCGATCGCGTCGAGGAAGGTTCCGAAGCTGAAATTCCCGCCGGTGCTGATGCCGCCGAGCCCCATGGATCCGCGCGGATCGGGCTCCATCAGGTAGTCGATATGCAGACTGTTTGTTTCGTGGGTGAAAAACAGTCCCGCCGCGGGGGAGAATGTCGGGGGCGGATAGTTCAGCACGTCGCCATTCACGAGCGACCCCGGGATCGTAGCGTCCTTGTTCGGATTGCGCCTCACCTGACCCCGCGCATCCAGCGTCGGCTTATCCTCCGGATGGATTCCCGACGCGTAGTTATTCACCAGCCCCAGCTTGGCGCTGATCAGGTGTTCGCCGGTGACACGGTCCAGGACATAGAAGTAACCGTTGCGCGTCGCTATCATCAGCAACTTGCGCTGGCGGCCGTTGAACGGCATATCGGCGAGCGCGGGGGTCTCGGTGGAATCCCAGTCGTGCGTGTCATGCGGCGCGGACTGGAAATACCAGGCCATTTTCCCCGTGTCAACGTTGACCGCAATCACGCACCCCGTGTAGAGGTTGTCGCCGTCGCCACGGCCCTGGGTGTAGGCGGGCGTGGGGTTGCCGGTGCCGAAGTAATAGAGATGAAGTTCGGGATCGTACGACCCGGGAATCCAGGAAGTACCGCCGCCGTGTTTGGCTTCGTCGAGACTCGTCCAGGTATTTTCGCCGGGGTCGCCGGGTTTCTGCGCCGTCGAGTACAGAATCCATTGCTGTTCGCCCGTTTCGGGATCGAGCGACTTGAGAAACGCCGGCATGTCCAGGTTATTGCTCACTCCCACGATCACGTGGTTACCGAGAACCATGGGCGCGTTGGACGCCCAGTAGTTCTCGTCGAGCGATGCGATTTCTTTCTTCCAGAGTTCCTTGCCGGTCCCGGCGTCCAAACACACCACATAGTCGTCCTGCTCCTCGAAGTAGATGCGGTTATTCCACATGGCGAGACCGCGGTTGGCGAGGCCGTGGCCGGGCCGCACCTTCCAGTAGTAGTGCCAGAGCAACTGGCCGTCGTGCGCGTCGACAGCGAAGACGTTGTTCGGCTGAGAGGCGTAGATGATGCCGTTCACAATGAGAACGCCGCCTTCGAACCGGGAGGAATTGCATTGGTTGGCGCCGCCGTCGCCGAGACCGCCCACGATGATCGGGGCTGTCGCGCCACCACCGCCGCCGCCGCGCCCGCCAAAGCCGCCACCAGCCTGAGGCGCGGGCGCGGCGCCCGTTGCGCCGCAGCCACTGGTGACGCTGGTGTTGTACCATTCGAGGCTCAGGTGTTTCACGGTGTCGACGTTGACCTGCTTGAGCAGGCTGTAGCGCTTGCCGCTGTAGTCGCCCGAATAGCTGGTCCAGTTGTCGGACAGAGGCTTAATCAGTTCCGCCGGATCGAGAGGACCGCCCTGAGCGAACAGCAAAGCTGAGCTAAGGCAAGTGAGAAACAAAATTTTCTTCATGGTCTGGTCTCCTCTACTTCAGCGTCGCCAAATAGGCGGTAACGTCGTGCATGTTCTTGTTCTGAGGATCATCCAGGTCCATGACCATCTTCTTATGGGCAGCCTGTGGGTCCGGCACCTCGACCTTCGGCACACCGTTGTCGATCGGGATAGACCGGCGGGTTCCGTCCGCGAGCTTGAGAATCACGAGGAAGTCGTCTTCATGCACCAGCGAGCCTTCGATCTTCTGGCCATTCGCCATGGTCACCGTTGCAGTGCCGCCTCGTCCGCCGCCCCGTCCGCCTCCGCCTCCGCCTCGTCCGCCGCCGGCCGCGGTACCAGCCACCCATGCGTTCTGGAGCGCGCGAGGATCGCTGTTCTGCGAGCCGATGCCCTTCAGGTCGCCGGTGATCGAATGGCAACTGGCGCAGTGTGCGTCGAAATAAGCCTTGCCCGCCTGCGGGTCGCCTGTCAACACATTCAGCTGCAGGCCCACGGGATTTCGTCCGGGAGGGCTGCCCTGAGCGCCCATCGTGGCCAGAACGCTGTGGATGTATTCCGAGGCCGCCACTCCATCGGCATCCACAAGAGTGACTGGCGGGCTGTGTTTGGCCAGGTTGGCGATAATGAGTTCGCCGTGCTGATCGTCCATGGCCACGGGCGAGCGCAAAATGTTGTTGCCTTTGCCGATCACGCCGCGCATGTCCGCGGCATGGCAACTAACGCAGTTGGCGTCGTAGAGCGCCTTGCCGCGCAACAGCACGTCCTGCGACGCCAGCGGGCGAATGAACTGCGAGAATTTGTCCGGGCTGCCGCCGGCCGCTCGTCCGGGGCCGCCGCGCCCACCACCCCGGCCGGCCCCCGCAGTTGGCGGAGGGGGTTCCTGCGCCATCAACAGAATGCAGCCGGTGGCAATGGCAGCAAGAATCGCAGCCGCTTTCATCGAAAATTTCGCCGTGTACATAGCTTTAAACCTCACGCTCTGAACTGCCGTTATCGCTGGCTAACAAAGATCTTATCCAACACCGCGTACCGCGCCCGATCCGGCTCCGGTTCCGCTTTCGTCACCACATCAATATGTGCCCGCGCATAATTCGTTTTCGCGCTGTAAACAGGCCATTCCGGCAAGCCCGCCCCATTCGGAGTAAACGTCTTGATAAAGTTCGCGAAATAGCCCTGCATCGTTTCCGAAACCTTATGATCGTCGGCTTCCCAGGCATAGCGATTGTCGAGATCGAGATTCCCCAGCGCGTATTGAATCTCCGCCGAATGCGCGGCGCCGCGCTGAGGCGGTAACACCGCTCCGCCGCGTCCGCCGCCACGTCCGCTTCCGCCCCGCCCGCCACCGCGCCCCGAGCCACCGCCTGCGCCACCACCGAAACCAGCGCCGGCCGCGGCAGTCTCGCCCGGCATACCCAGATAGCGCGGACGCGTCCTCGCGTAGTAGTAACGGTAAACGGACTTGCCACCCGTCTTCGCCTGCAGTTCGTTCCACTTCCATGTCCCGTGCGCGATGAACCGCGCGCTGGCCAGATCGGTCGCGGCCTGCATCACTTCGTCGGGCGTCGTCGGCGCATAGACCTTCAGCACCTCATCGGCGTTGTCCGGATACAGCCTGCGGATAGCTGCCGTGAATCCCTCAACGGTTGCCTCATTCTGCCCCAGAACGCTGGCTGCTCCCTGTTCCGCCGAATTGGTTCCGGCCAGCAGCGGAATCTTCGCCTGTTGTCCCGCTTCGAAAATCTCGGCGAGCGTCTTCGGCAGGAAGTAGCCGTCCAGATTGACGCTGAAAGAGAGCGGTGCAGGCGGAGGAGGCGCGCCCGGTACGGCCGCACCACGACCCCCGCCACGACCGCCAGCCGGGGCCGTCAGTTCCATAATCTTGTCCGCGGTCAATGCCCGCAGGTCGGCAAGCGATGTGGCTCCGGCACGTTCTGAAAACGTCACGCCATCCTTTTCCGTCACTGCCAGCGACTTCGGGGGCAGGGTGGAGATCAGCGCCCCACTTTCTCCAATCGCGGCAGCCATGAGATTCTTCGAAATCGGAGAAGCCATCAGCGCGCTGACCGAAATCGATCCCGCCGATTCGCCGCCAATCGTGACATGCTTCGGATCGCCGCCAAACGCCGCGATATTCTTCTGCACCCATTCAAGAGCTGCCACCTGATCGAGCATCCCGTAGTTGCCCGAAGCGTGATGCGGGGATTCCTTCGTCAGTTCCGGATGCGCCATAAAGCCGAAAATGCCCAGCCGGTAGTTGACCGTCACCGCGACGATGCCTTTGCGTGAGATGCTCTCGCCGTCATAGCGATACTCCGAGCCATCGCCGTTCGTGAAGCCGCCGCCGAAAAAGTAGACCAGCACCGGCAGTTTGCCGCTGCCTGGCTTCGCGGGCGTCCAGATGTTGAGATACAGGCAGTCCTCATTCGTGCCGTTGCTGCGGGACCAGTAGTCGCCACCGGCGCGCTGCATGCAGCGCGGGCCGAACTGATCGGCATTGCGAATGCCGGTCCAGTTCTTCACAGGCTGCGGTTCCTTCCAGCGCAGGTCGCCGACCGGCGGCGCTGCGAAAGGGATCCCTTTGAAACTGCGAACGCCATCCTTCGGCGCGGCAGTGGATTCGAGCACGCCGTTCGCGGTCTTGACCTGGTCTGCCGCGAACGCCGTGCCAACGGCGAGGAGGGACAGAAACACAGTCTGGTTGTATCGCTTCATAGAGATCACCTTCCGCCAATGATGCTAACATGGCGAGCCGCCAGGTGGCGCAGATATTCATGTCTGCCGGTTGAAGACCGGCCCCGTCGAGCTTCGCTCGACCCACAAGCTTCCGCCTGTGCCACCTGGTGTCCCTCAGGGTGTCGAGGTGGAAAGCGGCAGACCGCGGCTTATCGCCGCGGGTCCAGTCGCCCTCAAGCACACGGCCATCTGTTAGAAACCTGCCCCGCAACGGATATCGTGAGGTCGGGGCGCACGGGTGGTGTTTGTTTGGAGTCATCGTCGTGTTTCGACCTCCTTTCAGGCTGCTACTTTCGCGAATAGACCGGAATCGGGGCGGCGCGGGTCGTAATTGTCCCAGGCGCCGGGGTACTGGATGCACGTCGGTGCCTTGTTCGAGGCGATTCGGGCGTCGATCAGCAGGGTTTTTCGGTTCACCGCAGCGAGTACTTCGGGAGTTGAAAAAATAAAGCCGTTTTTGCCGGGCCTGGCCGGGGAGTGGTAGGGTAAGCCCCTGGAATCATTGGCCTGGGCCATCAGCATTTCGTCGTCGAGATCGGCTTGACGATTGCGTTTTCGCTCAGCCTGGAGGTCGCGGAGGGCGGCGAGGTTCTTGTGAATGCTGCGATTCAGGCGCTGTTCGTAGAGGCTGAGGCGCGCAAGTTCCTGAGATTCCTTTTCGAAGGTGACTGCGTCGATCAGGGCTGCGTCTATTTGGGAGTTGTCGGTGTTCAGGTTTAGGTTATGGGCTTCCGCGTTGACCGAGTAGAGGTTCATTTCGATCGCGCGGAGGTGATTGAGCCGCCATGTGTCCCAGGCGATGGAATCGGCGAGGGAGGTTTCCATGACGGTGCCGGGCCGGAGGTCGGCTATGAATGTCGCCTTGAACTTTTCGAAGACGGGGAGGTCATGTTCGGAGAGAGTGATGACCTGGCCGGTGAGGCCGTCGCGTTTGGCGTTGAGGCGGGATTTGTTCTTGCCTTCTTCGGTTTTCGGGCCGGTGGATTTCTGCGCGTTGAGGATGTTCGCGGCTATTTGTTTTTCGGTGGCCATGGTGGCGATTTCCGTTTCTGGTAGGGGTTGCCTACATCTAAGGAAATAGCATGGGGCGGATAGGGCTATATAGTTAAGTTATTGAAAGTAAAGGTTAAAATTCTTGTGACTGAGTTTTTTGGGGTTGGGGATTTTAGGCGGGACGAGTGAAGTTGGGTGGGAAGACGCGGGGATCCAACCGGTTCTCCGAGTGGCTCGTGATACGGCGAGAGCGCCCTACGCTTCCCAGATCGGGACTTCGAAGGCGCGTCGCCGGATTCACTTCGCCGAATAGCGTTTTCCCAAGTGATCGGATCGCGCGAATTGACGACGATCAGGAAACTTCCCGGTCCAATCGCGGAACACTCTATCTGCCGTCGAACTTCGGTGCGCCGACAAATCCTCAAAGGATATACTCGCCGCGTTCAAGCCCCTTGCCAGGCTTGGGAGGGAGGAGCGGGTCAATTTCAGCAGGTGCCGGCGAGCATCGAAACCCGCGCGATCCCGGTCAGCTTATTTATTCCGAAGTCTTCCCCTGCACGACCCCGATCAATTTGAGGAGGGCCGCGACGCCTCCTCCGGCAGCCGCCAGCATCCCGGACGATGTTTGCAGGAACTGCTGCTGGGTTGCGAGCAGAAACAATCCAACGAGCACAAGCGCAGTCGCGAAAGGTCCCCGCGCCTTGCCCCAGCCACTGGCGGCGGCTTCCGCATCCCACTCTTCCTGCCGAGCAACGGCCTGCGTCGTCACGAATCGCCGGAAGCTTTCGTTCATAATCCGGAACTGCGGATCTCTTACAATTAGTTGCCGGCGCAGCAGTTGCCGGGCGCTTTGCTTGTTCCCGGGGTTGACCATTCCGTCGCGGGCCAGTCCCGCGAGCAGGAAACATTCGTCCGGTGTGCACGACCGCCAGACAAGGTAGTAATATTGCGCCGCCCGCTCCCCTACCTCGGACACAATCTGCTCGGGCTCGATCGGTTGACGATGATCCCGGGTTCGCCACAAATCCTCCGCGATACGGTGAAGTTCGGGCTGAACGCTGCACTCCTGCCAAAGCCGGGGAAGGTCTTTTTTGATCTGGTGACCGAGGGGCCACGGAGCCTGGTCGCCGAAATTGATTCGCGTGAAAGCTCCGAGAACCGCAGCCCAGCGGCCTTCTGTCCCTGCAACGCCGGATGGGGTATGGTTAATCAGAAACGGTAAAGGGTCCACGGCGCTTACGATGATCACCTTGCCCGAATGGGCCACCAACCGCTCAATGAAGACAAGCCGCTGCTGATCGGATTCCGGAGAGCCCAGTTCCCAGTCGAAGTTTTCGACAACTTGACGACCTGCCTGCGGCAAGCGGGCCGGATCGAACTTCTCGCCCCAGTCCTGTTCCCCGGCGAGTTTCCTGACGTCAATTCGCGACGAGTCGTCGACCGCCAGTTCCGGCGACCCATCCTGCGTGGATGCGGTTAACACAAGCACGTTGCCAGGTCCTACCAGAGCTTCCCGAACCTGTTCCGCAGAAAGCGAGAGCGGTTCTTCAAGATTGAAGAGAAAGATTTTCCGCGATACCAGCCGGAACAAGAGGCTCATGACCACTGTTACGATGAGCCAGGTAATCAGATTTGACTGAGCTGAGACCTTACCGCCTGGGGGCATGAGGGAGGCGACGACAAGGTCCACCTGCTTAGATGTCGCGCATACGTTCGAGACGGCTGTGCCTTCGTGCACGCGAAGTTTCAAAACGGCGGGGCCGTCCTTATCCCTGGGCTTCCACTCCCACTCCCATTCGGGTTCGGGCGAAGCGCTGGAGCCGGTGACCTCCGTTCCGGACGTTTTCGGGCTGTACACACTTTCGGGCAGCGCTGGATTTCTCGCAGGATTCCTCAAAACGCCAAGTGCCTCCGCGCCAATATCGTTATAAGAATGGTGGAGGAAATGCGCAAAGCGCAGGAAAGGTCCGTCAAGGTCCGAGGACGGTTCGGAATGCTCCGGCGCCCGAAGCACTTTCGTATCGAAGTAACTGCCAAGATACGAGTCCCCCGCAGCGCTGCCACACCGATTGGCCGCTGCGTAAACGCTGCCCAGCTCCGGGTTCTGGTTCACCTGAGTTTCGATCTTGCGTTCCCTGAGGTTCCAGTCCCTGGCCGCCTGCAATTGCGCCGCGCGGATATAAAGTCTGTCTTCGAGACGCATGCTGTTATTGAAAAAAGAAAGAGGCGGCAGGATGCCGATAACTGTCAGCAGAATCAGCGCCCGGATGGCGTAAAGCGAACGGTAGGAACTATCCGGAAATCGCCCGTGTGCAACCGCAAGATGCTTTTGGCGGCGCAGCGCCCAGGCAAATGGAAAGGGTACGAGTCCGATCGGAACAGACCACCGCCAACCCTGCGAGACGGGAAATGCCACCAGCGCAATGGCAACCAGGAAGCAAATCCCTTCGAAGACTGTCCTGGCATGCAGGGTGTGACGCCGACCAGTGGCAAGATCACCGATCTGTTTGTCGTGGCGGCTTCTAAACAGGGTGCTTTCAAAGAATATGATCAGCGTGACGTAGCCGGAAGCCGCCGCGGCATACAGACTTTCTTCGATGTTGGCGCCGAAGAAAATCGGTTTGAACGACAGCCCCACAATCGCCATTCCAGCCAGGATCTGAATACGATAGATGTGCCACGCTTCCCTGGACGGCCACAGCCAGACGGGCACGTAAGCAGGTCTGACGAGCAGGTAAAAGCAGAATACCAGCAGGGCTGGAATACCTATATACCCTAAGAGCAGCACCCCGGCCATGGTGAGGACTTCGAGGTCGTAAGTTTGTGAGTACCGAGCGTCCTTATAAACGATGAGCGACCAGAGTGACTGATTGACGCCCACAATGGGGGCA
>Ga0302319_10016662_pt1 | contig 13517 bp, 6 predicted proteins | sample Bog_T0_2_FD_203319 | JGI IMG/M metagenome (GOLD analysis project Ga0302319, IMG submission 203319) | Peat permafrost microbial communities from Stordalen Mire near Abisko, Sweden - Bog_T0_2 | ecosystem: Environmental > Terrestrial > Soil > Wetlands > Peat | place: Sweden: Abisko, Stordalen Mire...
GGACGCGGTGTTCCCGCGCAGGGCCTGGCCTGCGGCCCAGGCTGCGCCAATAAGACCCGCCCTATCGCCAAGCCGGCTCGGCGCGATGGCAATGGGTCGGGAGATGAGCACCGGAAGTACACGTCGAACCGGCTCATAAAGCTCAGGACGCGTGCCGATGCTTCCGCCGAACACGATGAGTTCCAGGTCCAGGAGCGATTGCAGGGTCGCAACCGCGAGGGCCACGCAGCGCGCAGTCGTGTCGAGGACCGACGCCGCCAGTTCGTCTCCCTGCTCGAGGAGCCTGAAGATGTCGCGTACCGTAGGGGCTGCGCTTCCACCCTGGCGCCGGTATCGATCGACGATGGCGGTTGAGCCGACCTCGAGTTCGAATGTGCTGCCGGCGGAGGGGTTATCCGCAGTCGGATCGTAGCCGATGGGCAGGTCCGCGATTTCCCCCGCCGAGCCCTGCGCACCCCGATACAGTCTGTCATCGATGAGCAGGCCGAGCCCCGCGCCTGTGCCCAGCGCCAGGAACGCGGCGTTGCGGCAGTGACTGGCACACCCGAGCGCATGCTCGCCCAGCATGGCGAGATTCACGTCGTTCTCGATCGCAACATCCGGCCCGAATCGATCGCGCAGAAATCCGAGGACGTCGAAGTCCTCCAGTCCGGCGATGTTTGGCGTCAGCGAGACACGGCCGGTGTGAGGATGGACCGCTCCGGGAATTCCGACCATCGCATGACGGATCTGCGTCATTTCGATCCCGGCGGTTTGCGCAAGCTTGCCGGCGCTGGCGGCGATCTGTTCCGCTACGAAAGCTGCGCCGCGCGGATCGGTAGGCTCGGTTAATTCCGCCACGATGCCGCCATTCGCATCAGCAATCGCTGCGGCCAGCTTGGTGCCGCCGAGGTCCGCCGCAAAACAACAGGCAGATGCGCGCGTCATTGACGTGCGCTACGCTGCGCGGGCGGCGGAAGAGGAAGAGCCGGCGCGAGATCCGCGACGCCGAAGCATTCATCATGGAGACGGCGCAACGCGACGGACAAGGCACCGACGACGCCCGCCCGCCGGCCGAGTGTACTGGTGCGAATCTCCACCGGCCGCGCCGAGAGCTGCGCCAGCATGCGCGCGACCTTGTCGGCAAAATCCGGCCGCGCGCCAACCGCGCCACCGAGAACGAGCAGTTGCGGATCCACGGTTGCGATGACCGCCGCAGCCGCTAGTGCGATCAGCCGCGCAGTCTCGTCGACCACCTGCGCGGCAATCGGATCGTCCGCCTGCGCCCGCTCAAAGACCTGTCGCTCCGATTCCACATCGGAACCGCCGGCCTCCCGGTAGCGTCGCACGACACCGGTGGCACCCACCTGGTACTCGAGGCAGCCCTGCAGTCGGGACTCAGCCTGCAGCGGATCGCCGCCGATCGGCAGATAGCCGATCTCGCCGGCGGCGCCGTTCTCGCCGCGAACGAGCCGGCCGTTGATATACAGGCCCACACCAACGCCGCTGCCGAGCGCAAGGAATGCCACGTTGTCAACGTCCTGCGCACAGCCATGCCATATCTCCCCGAGCAGTGCGAGATTGATGTCATTTTCAAGGATGACGGGATTGCCGAGTTTCTCACCCAGCAGGCCCACCACATTGAGATGATCCAGGCCCTTGATGTTGGGGGCCATCTCGATAGCACCGCTCCTGGGATCTACCACCCCGGGAGTGGCCATGACGATCGAGCGGATCCGGCTGGGGTGGGTGTGATTGTCACGCGCAAGACGGTCCGAGAGTCGGGCAATCTGGTCGAGCGTCCAGGCTCCGCCGCGACTGTCGGTGGCTTCGTCGGCCTCAGCGAGGACCCTGCCTGCGATATCGGCGAGCGCGACTGTCAGGCGTCGGGCTCCCAGGTCGATGCCGAGCACGTGACCGCCGTCCGGGCTCAGTTCGTACAACACTGCAGTCCGTCCGACATTGCCGCTGCTGCGTCCCACCGGGCGAACCAGCCCCTGCTGTTCGAACGCATCGATGACTTCCGACATCGTCTGTTTCGACAGCGAAGTCAGCTTGGCGAGGTCCGCCCGCGAGATGGGGCTGTGGTGCAGCAGGGCTTCGAAAACGCTGCGCCGCGAGCGCTGGCGGGTCACGCTGGTAGTGGGCGGGGATGGTATGAAAGTATTCATTTGATTCGTCATCTATCCGAACTATTGTAGCCATATTATCCCGAAAAGACACCTATGCTTGACGAAAATCGTTCAGCGTGCGAGATTGATTCGTCAACAGACCGAATCAATAGGGGTCTTTAGAGACTCCAGGTAAGTGGGATAGTCAGTCATTGAGTCGACAAGCCGGGTCTCCGGCGACGCCAATTTCATCGTCGAAAGCGGCATCGCGGAACGCGCAGCGCAGGGCATCTCAGAACCGGAAGATAACAGTCTAGAGGGAAAGGCCGTGTCAAACGTATATCGCAAGCACCCCCTGTCAATTGCCATCTCCATGGTGTTGCTCGCGGCCGCCGCGGCGTCAGCCCGGGCAGCTGAGAGTGCCAGCGCCCCGGCGGGGAACGCGGGGGCGCAGGGCCCTGCGCAACAGGACGGACCGACGAAGCCTGCGTCCGAGGCGGGCACAGCCGCGGATGAGTTGATGGAGGTGACTGTTACCGGCGTACGCCAGTCACAGATACGCGCGATCGAACTGAAGCGCCTCGCTCCGAGTATCCAGGACAGCATTTCGGCGGAGAGTATCGGCCAGTTGCCCGACGTGACCATCACGGATGCACTGCAACGCATCACCGGCGTGCAGATCGACCGCGACGCGGGCGTCGGCACTACTGTGAATGTGCGCGGCCTGCCTCAGGTCGGGACCATGCTGAACGGCGAAGTGTTCATTACGCCGGATCAGATCGACTCGCAACAACCCGACTTCACGACGTTGCCTGCCACGCTGTTCAATCAGGTGGACGTCATCAAGTCGGCCACTGCCAGCCAGACCGAGGGCGGCATCACCGGTTCGCTGGACCTGCACACCTTTCGGCCCTGGGATCTGCCGCACGGGTTCACCTATAACTATTCCGCCGACGGGGAACGAGGATCCGTCACGCGCAAAAACGGACCGGAGGCCAGCGGTCTCGTGTCTTTCAACGACGATGGTCGCTGGGGCCTGCTGGTCTCCGGTGATTTCTCCGATACCACCCGGGCGAACTCGACGGAGGGTCTGGACCAGTACGGCGTCATATTGAACGCGGAGAACGCGGCAAGCGCAGGTGGCTACAACGGCTTCCTCGGCGCCTGGAACGGCGCGCCGATTCCCTCCAGGATCGCTCAGAACCCGAATGGCAGTGTCGACGTGAACGGTGACGGGAAGTCCAATGGCGTGTTCATGGGCAGCCAGGACATCAGCCTCTACGACATCAGCACACAGCGCAAGCGTCAGGCCGCCAACGCGTCGTTCCAGGCCGACCTCGACAACGGGTTCAAGCTGACCAGCGACTACTTCTACGGACATCAGGATCAGTGGGACCGCAACGTCGGTATTCAGTTCAATTCCACCAACTGGCAAGGCGCGACCTACGTGCCGTTACAGTCGAGGAACACCGGCAGTACCGCCCTGAGTCAGTACAACTCGGCGCCGCCGGACCCCAACTGGTCCGGTTCGCAGATCTATACGACGCAGGTGTACCAAAAATGGCCCGGCGACGTGGAATCGTATACCCAGGTCGTGCGCAAGAATTCCACGGCACAGGACTTCAATGTCCAGCTCGATTTCGACAATGGCGGAGCCTTCAAGGGGACCCTGCGCGGCATCCGCGAAACGGCCAGGCAGGAGTGGATAGAGACCGATATCAACATTTCGGACTCCGACGGCTGCCTGTGGGCTGACCCTTCCAGCACCCAGCCCTGCGGAACCTTCGTCTATCCATCGCAACTCGGCGGTAACCGGGTATTCAATGCCAACGGCATTCCCCAGAATACAGTGCCCATCACCGCGAATTTCACCGGCCGCAACCTGACGATCGGCATGCCCGCGTCACTTGCCGCTGCCTTCGCCAATCCCAATGGCTGGACGATGAAGACGCTGGAATCCAGCGACGACTACAACCGCAGCACAGGGATCACCGCGCTGCGCTTCGATGGGCATTACAAATTCAACGACGGCTTCAACCTCGATTTCGGCGTCCGCCAGAGCCGCCGCAATGCCAGTAACGACGGGTACACGCTGGTCGTTCCCGTCTACGCCGGCATCGGTGCCAGCGATCCGAACGGTTGCCTGGTGCGTTATGTCGGCGCCGATGTGATCCTGAGCGGAAATTCGCTGGGCACCTGGTGTACCGCCGGAAACTCGCAAGGGTTCTACCGGGCCGGCCCCTTGTCGGCACTGCCGCTGTCCAAAACCCCGCCGCCGCTCGCCAATAACTTTCAGGAATACACCAACCTGCTTGGATCCGGGATCAATTTCTGGGCCATCAATCCCAATGCCCTGAATAACCCCCTGGCGTACTGGAAGTCCCTCTATCCCAACACCACGACACAGGCCGCGCCCGACATCAGCTGGGCCGTGTCGATGAAGGAGACGTCGAACTATCTGCAGGCCAACTTCAAAGGTCCGCTCGGCAGCATGAACTACGCCGGAAACGTGGGTGTGCGGATCATCAATACCTCTCTCGACATTACGCAGGAACTGACCGGCGACCCCGGTCAATACGGTACCGAGGCCGCGTATGCCGGCGACCAGGTCACGCGGCGCAGTTACACCGACGTCCTGCCGGCAGCCAACTTTGCCCTGAATATCACCAACGAGCTGACGATGCGGCTGTCCGTTTCCAGGAACATGATGCCTCTCGATCTGAGCCAGTGGGGCGGCGGTACGCAGCTGAACTACTCGCTGCTGGAAACCAAGACGGGCCCGATCTACCAGGTCGCGGCGGGCTCCTCGGCGGGCAATCCGGCCCTCAATCCGTGGCGTTCCACCAACTACGGCGCATCGCTCGAGCTGTACATCAATTCCACGAGTATGGTGAACCTCGAACTGTTCCGCATTGACGTGGCGAGCTTCATCACCACCGGCGGCGTGACCAATTGCAACCTGCCGGACGAGGATGGCGTGGTTCGCCATCATTGCATTGCGATCACCGAACCGATCCAGGGCACGGGCAACACGATCCAGGGTGCGGAATTCGACTACCGCCAGGGGTTCACGTTCCTCCCGGGACTTTTGCGAAATACCGGCATGGAGTTCAACGCGACCTACGCGCCCAGCAACACCGGCAAATACGATCTCGCCGGGAACAAGATCCCGTTCTTCGACAACTCGACCGAGTCGGGAAACCTGATCCTGTGGTACCAGGACAAGCGCTTTGAGACCCGCCTTGCGTACAACTACCGCTCGAAGCGGGCGGTCGAGGATAGCGTGGGCGGTGTCCTGGGCCTGGAAATGTACGAGGCGCCGCAGCATTACCTCGATGCCTCCGCCTCCTACCGGTTCAGCAAGTACGCGCAGGTGTTCGTGGATGCCACCAACCTCACCAACGAGTACCAGCGGTACTATCTGGTATGGCCGGACCAGCCGGCGCACTCGAATTTCTCCGAACGCATGTTCATGGTCGGTGTGCGCGGGCAATGGTGAACGGTTTTGTGGGAGGGATTGCAGTGCCGCGAACCGGAAGCGTTTCCGCAATCCTGGGCCTGGTGGCACTTGCGGCGCTGGCGGTCACGTCGCAGGCCCTGGCCGAAGGCGCCTTCGCTCCCCTGCAGCCGGATGGCGACATCGGGTCGGTGACCGCCATCGCCCGTTGGCAGATTCAGTCGAGTGCAAAAGCGCAGCAAAGCGGCGCCGAAATCTCCTCTGCAGGCTTTACGGCCAGCGACTGGTACCCGGTGAGCGGCCGCGCGACGGTCATGGCGGGGCTGCTGGAAAACGGCAAATACGACAACGTGTTCTACGGCGACAACCTGCGTGCGGTCGAGGAGCCTGATTCGAGCGGCAACCTGTTCGTGACACCCTGGTGGTATCGCAGCCAGTTCACCTTGGCGGAAGGGGCGCGAGGAACGCGTACCTTGCTGCGTATCAATGGCATGATCGCGAGCGCAGACATCTGGTTCAACGGAAATCCTGTCGCAGACCGGGCCGCCGTCGCCGGTGCCTATCCTGTGCATGAGATCGACGTGACACGCTGGGCGCTCGCAGGGCTCAACACCCTTGCACTGCGGGTACATCCGGCCGACTCGCGGTCCAGTCTGTCCGTGGGTTGGGTCGACTGGAACCCGACTCCGCCGGACAACAACATGGGTCCGTGGCGGGGCGTCGATATCCTGCGGACGGGCCCGGTCGAGTTGCGCTTTCCGCAGGTGACCTCGACGCTGTCGCTTCCCGATCTCGCGCGCGCCGCCCTGACCGTGCACGTGCAGGCGCGAAATCTCGATGAGTCGCCGCATGAGGCAACCATTACCGGCCTTGTGGCTGGCGTCCCGCTGCGGCGGACGATCCGCCTCGCTGCCGGTGAGAGCCAGACCGTGTCATTTTCCGCCAGCAGCGATCCGGGCCTGAATCTGCACCACCCGCGGGTGTGGTGGCCGGTCGGCATGGGCGCCCACCCGCTCTACACGGCGCAGATCGAGGCCGCCGTTGAGGGCGTGATCTCCGACCGGGCGAGCGCGACCTTCGGCATACGCAGCGTCAGCTCCCACCTTACCCGGGAGGGTTACCAGCAGTTCGTCGTCAATGGAAAGGATGTCCTGATCCGGGGGGCAGGATGGGCGCCGGACATGTTTCTGCGTGACGACCCCAGGCGCATGGAGGCCGAGTTCAGTTACATCGCCAACCTGGGTCTCAATACCATTCGCAACGAGGGCAATCTGGAGGACGCGCGCTTCTACGATCTCGCCGACCGCGACGGAGTCATGATCCTCGCGGGCTGGCAATGCTGCGATAAATGGGAGGCGTGGGCCGGTACCGGCGGCGAACCATGGGACGCTTCGGACGAGATGGTGGCGGCGTCCTCGATGGCAAGCCAGGCGCGACTGCTGCGCAATCACCCCTCCGTAATCGGATTCCTGATCGGCAGCGACAACGCGCCTCCGCCCGCGATCGCGAAGATGTACGTCGACACCCTGCATGCCGAAGGCTGGTCGCTGCCGATTGTCGCGGCGGCGGTGGACGGGGCCACGGCCGAGACCGGGCCATCCGGCATGAAGATGGCAGGGCCCTACTCGTGGATTCCGCCGGCGTACTGGTATGCCGACAAGCTGGGGGGAGCCTTCGGGTTCGACTCCGAGGTCAGTGCAGGCGCCTCCATTCCGCTGCTGGACGATCTGACCCGCATGCTCTCGCCGCAGGAGCTGGAAGCACTGTGGAAATATCCGCAGGCACGGCAGTTTCACGCATCGGCGGCCTGGTCAGTATTCGCGACCATCGAGCCGTTCGATACCGCGCTGGCGCAGCGCTACGGGGCGCCGCGGAGCCTCGAGGACTACGTTGCCAAGTCCCAACTCGACAACTACGACAACGTCCGCGCGCAGTTCGAGGCATTCAATGCGCACATGGGTGCGGCCAGGCCCGCGACCGGCGTGATCTACTGGATGCTCAACAACGCCTGGCCCTCGCTGCACTGGCATCTGTACGATTATTTCCTGAATCCAGCCGGCGCCTATTTCGGTGCCAGGATGGCCAATGAGCCGGTGCACATCCAGTACTCGTACGACACGCGCGCGATCATGCTGGTCAATCACACGCTCACTCAGGCGCACGGCATGCGGGCGGTCATCCGCGTACGCAACCTTGACGGCAGCGTGGCTTACGAGCGGCGCCTTCAGAGCCTCGACCTCGCGGGAAACGTCGCGCGCCAGCTGACGATCCTGCCGGCGCTGGAAGGCTTGTCGCGCACCTACTTCATCGAGCTCGAGCTCGCCTCCGCCAACAGAAAACCGATCAGCCGCAATGTCTATTGGCTCTCCACCCAGACCGACGAGCTCGACTGGGCGAATTCGAACTGGTATCTCACGCCAGTCAAGCACTACGCCGACCTGACCCCATTGCAGACCCTGCCGGTCGCGACGACCGTCGTCAAGGCAACGCTGCAGCGCGAGGGGGAGGAGGATGTTGCCACGGTCACACTGACGGTGCCCCTGTCCTCCAAAGCCGTGGCGCTTTTCCAGCACCTGTCGATCAGGGGATCCGCGGGCGGCGAGCGCCTGCTGCCGATCCGGTGGAGTGACAATGACGTGACGCTGTGGCCTGGCGAATCGCTTACCCTGACCGCGCGTTTCGCGGCGCCGGGAGCGACGGTTCCGGTGGTCGAAGTGAGTGGCTGGAACGTCCAGACGCAGAGTGTTCCGATCGCGGCGGAGAGTCTGCCGGCCGCTTCGCAGGAATCGGTTCATTGAATCCGGGTGAACTTTCATGATGCGTGCGCTGACTATCGGTGCCGGGGGCGGCACTACTATACAATCCGCATCAAAGATCACCTGAGAGGGTCTACATGCCAGCGCAACCCCACGTCGCAAAGTCAGCCCGCAAGTTCCACTTCATTTCCGGAATGCCGCGCTCGGGCAGCACGCTCCTGGCCGCCATCCTGAACCAGAACCCGCGTTTCCGCTCCGGCATGACCAGCCCGCTTGCGGACATCATGGGCGTGGTGATGGCGGAAACGAGCAGCAAGAACGACTTTTCCTTTGACGTCTCCGACGAGCAGCGGGTTGCAATGCTGCGCGGCCTGGTCGAGAACTTCTACGCGGGGCAGGCGGACGCCGGCGTCATATTCGACACGAGCCGGCTGTGGTGCAGCCGGATGCAGTTGCTGGAGACGCTGTTTCCGGAGGCGAAGGTCATCGCCTGCGTCCGCCAGCTGTCATGGGTGCTGGACAGCATGGAACGGCTGGTGCGCAGGCAGCCGGTCGGCGTCAGCAAGGTGTTCCGGTTCGACACCAACACCACGGTGTATTCGCGCGTCGAGGCGCTGACCGATCCGCGCGGCATGGTGGGGTTTTCCTTCCAGGCCACCAAGGATGCGTTCTATGGGCAATATGCGCCGGGACACCTTCTGCTGCTGACTTACGAAAGCCTGGCGCGCAATCCGTCCGCGGCCATGCGCGCGGTCTACCAGTTCATCGGCGAGCCCTGGTTCGAACACGACTTCGAACACCTTTCCTACAACGCAGACGAGTTCGACGCACGGGTCGGCATGCCGGGCCTGCATACCGTGCGCCCGAAGGTCGAGCCGATCGAGCGCACCGCCATACTGCCGCGCGAGATCTTCGCCCGCTTCGTAAACGAATCGTTCTGGATGGACCCGAAGAACAACATCAGTCAGGTGCCGGTCGTGTAATGGACCGTGCAGAAGTCCGCGCAGCGGTAGTCACTGCAGGGTGCGATATGAGGCGGCGCCCTGCGGGTCGACGGTCGTTGATCCGGCAGTCGCGACCCGCCGAAAATCAACGAGGTATGATCGAATGACGACGACAACCGCGGTACACGCCGGAACGGGGGGCAGGAGCCGGTATCTGGTTGCGGTCGTGTTCTTCGTGTTTTTCGTGATCTCCTTTCTGACGAACATCCTCGGGCCATTGGTTCCGGACATCATCGCCGACTTCCACGTGTCGCTCACGATGGCCGCGATCCTGCCGTTCGCGTTTTTCATTGCGTACGGGGTGATGTCGATTCCGGCGGGCTTCGCGGTGCAGCGCTGGGGGGAAAAGAAGCCAATGGCCGCGTCCTTCGTGGCGGCGACCCTCGGCGCTGCGAGTTTCGCGGCCTTTCCCAGTTATTCAATGGCCGTGACTTCGCTGTTTCTGATCGGGGCGGGTATGGCTGTACTGCAGGTTGCGATCAATCCTTTGCTGCGGGTGGCCGGAGGGGAGGAGAACTTTGCATTCAACTCGGCGTTCGCGCAGCTGATTTTCGGCCTCGCTTCCTTCGTCAGTCCGCTGGTCTATTCAGATCTCGTGCGGCACCTTGATCCCGCGAATCGCGATCTCACGGGCCTCTATGCAGTCCTCGGCCGCATTACGACCCCGGCGCTTCCGTGGGTATCGATTTACTGGATATTTGCCGTGGTTTCCGCAGGCTGCGTGTTGCTGATCCTGTTGCTGCGCCTGCCCAGGGTTGACCGTACCGCGGAGGAATCGGCGGGCACTCTGTCCATGTACCGGCAGCTGCTGCGAAACCGCTACGTCTGGCTGTATTTTCTCGCAATCATTGCCTACGTCGGCTGCGAACAGGGCACAGCCGACTGGATGTCGCCGTTTCTCGAGCGTTATCATCACGTCGATCCCCACAAGGGAGGTGCGGATGCGGTGGCCTACTACTGGGGACTCATGACCGCCGGCTGCCTGCTGGGGATGGGCCTGCTGAAGCTCTTCGACAGTCGTCGCGTGTTGATCGGGTTTTCAGTCGGTGCGCTTTGCATGCTGTCTCTGGCCCTGTTCGGCTCGGCCGAGGTGTCCCGCGTCGCCTTTCCCTGCATCGGCTTCTTCGCCTCGATCATGTGGCCCACGCTGGTGTCGCTCGGGCTGAACTCGGTACCCCAGCATCACGGTCCTTTTGCCGGGATTCTGTGTTCGGGGATCATGGGGGGTGCGCTCGTACCGTTTGTCATCGGCTGGCTCGGGGATCTGTATGGGCTGCGGTCCGGGATGCTGTTTCTGTATCTCACCTTCGGGGTCGTCCTGAGCGTCGGCGTGTGGGCGAGGCCGCTCATCAGCAACGTGACGAGGGCTGGCACGGCCGAAATCCGCGAATGAGCCTCATGACTGCAAGGAAAACTGCAGGGCTGGTCGTGGCGATACTGGCGGCCAGTGTGCAGATCAGCGGCGCTCAGGCGCCTTCGGGACCCCAGGTCAACGTGCCACCGGCGGCGAGCGCGCCATCCGCGGCACTCCATGACCGCGACCCCTATGATTTTTCAGCGGCAGACAGCGCGGCCGATGTCGTCCACCTTGCCAGGACTGCCGACGGCGTGCGCTTCACCTGGCCGCGCACTGCCACACGGTGGGACACCGCATTGCTCGCCGTGCGCAGCTGGGGTGCAGAATCGGATCCCTGGGTTGAAGTGTCGGTTGGCGAGTTCCACATTCAGCAGTACCTGGATCCCAACGCGGTAGGTGTGCGCTGGCTGAATCTGACCGGATTGCGTGGGCAACTTGCCGCTGGTTCAGAGGTGCTCATCCGCACCCATGCCGTGACGCTCGAGGCCGAAACGGCCACGCTGCGTCTGTTCGACAATCGTCTCGACCTGCAACAACGCATCCTGGTCATCGCACCGCACCCCGACGACGCTGAAATCGCCGCCTTTGGCCTGTATGCCGATCGGCAGGCAAGCGTGGTCACGGTCACTGCAGGCAGTGCCGGCGACATGAACTATCGTGCCAGCCTCAGCGACCCGACCGAGCATTACGCGCTCAAAGGCTACTTGCGTGCGGTCGACAGCGTGACCGTTCCGTGGCAGGGCAATATTCCTCCGGAGCGCACCGCCAATCTCGGTTACTTCGATGGGCAACTGGACTCGATGTATCTGGTTCCCCGGCAGACGTTTCCCGAAGTCTATAGTGCAAATACCGATGTAGCGCTCTATCGGCGCGCCAACCTGAGCAAGCTGGTATCGGGTGCGGCCCGCAGCAACTCCTGGGAGCATCTGGTGGAGGATCTGGTTGAAGTGCTGCGCAAGGTGAACCCGGGAATCGTGGTGTTGCCCGATCCACGACTCGACACGCACCTGGATCATGAGTTCGCCAGCGTGGCCCTCGAGCAGGCTCTTGAGCAATGGCAGGGTACCCCGATCTTCCTGCTCTACACCAACCACACCGACAACAACCACTATCCCTATGGACCGGCCGGCACCGTTGTATCGCTTCCGCTCAGCGAACGGCAGGTCAGCATGCAGAGAATTTATTCGCATCCCACCGCACATGCCCTGCAGGTCCGGAAACTGTTTGCGCTGGAGTCCATGCACGACCTGCGACTCTCGCCGGATGAGCAGGCTACCTGCAGTGCGGCGACAACCGCGCACCGCCCGGATTATCCGCGCGTCCCGGAAGTCGACTACTTTCGGCGCGCGCCGCGCGCGAACGAACTGTTTTACGTTTTCGACAGAGCCGGCTTGCGCGCGGTCATCCAGCAATTTCTTGCGAATTACACGGCGGCCGAAGGTTCAGGATCGGCGCAGCAGTCACTGCTCCCGGGTCTGCGTCAGCGGTAAGCTCAACGAAAACCGCGCACCCCCGCCGGGCCGCTGCGCGGCCTCGATCTGACCGCCATGCGTCGAGACGATGGCGCGGCAGATCGACAACCCGAGGCCTGCGCCGCCCTTGCTGCTCTCTTCGCTGCCGCGATGGAATTTTGCGAATAGCCGCTCCGGATCTCCCGGTGGAAGGCCGGGGCCCGTGTCATCGATCACGATACGCAGGCGCGACTCCTCGACGTTCCCGGAAACGGTCACCTGTGTTCCTGCTGGCGTATGCCGGGCGATGTTGTCCAGCAGGTTGATGAAGACCTGGAGAAGGAGCGGCCCATCCACTCGCATGGCAGGCAGGTCGGTCGGGACGCACACCTCTACCCGGTGTCCGAGCAACTGTGTTGCCTGCCGGCGCAAGGCCGAGTTCACGAGATCGTTCATCACCACCCAGTCGAGACGCAGGGTGAACTGGCCGCTCTGCAGGCGCATCAGATCCAGGACGTTGGAGATGATCGCGGCCATCTCGCTGGATTTCGAGGTAATCTTTGCCAACAGGGAACGACGCGCGGCGGCGTCAAAATGCATCGCAGGATCGCAGAGCGCGCTGCTTGCGCCCTCAATGACGGCAAGCGGCGTGCGCAGGTCATGCGAGATCGAGGCGAGCAGCGTGTTGCGGATGCCTTCCGTCTCCGCGGCGATGCGTGACTGCTGCGCTTCCTGCTGGAGCCTTGCACGCTCGAGCGCAAGCGCGATCTGCGCAGCGAAAGTCTCCATCAACTGGCGCTGCTCCGGCAGCAGAAGGCGCCGACGCTGAGCGGCATGCACCGCCAATACACCCAGCACGCGCTGGCTTCCCTTGAGCGGCAGATATTGCGCATCGGCCGCCTGGAGTGTGTCGGTTCCAGGCCCGGCAGCCTCACAGTGATCGTATACCCATTGCGCAACCGCCAGATCAGCGCCCCGCAGCGAGTCGGATCGCGGGGCGGCCGCCGGATGTCGAATGTGACCGCTATCATCGGGAAACAGCACCACATTGCGGGTTCCGAAGGTCTCCGCCAGATGCCGTACCGCGACTTCCGCCAGCTCGTCGAGACTCAGGTTGGATACCAGCTCCTGACTCATGGCGTATAGCAGCGCGGTGCGGCGCTCCCGGGTCACCGCGACCTGCGTCTGCGCTCTGACGCTGGCCACCAGCGTCGCAATGATGAGTGCGACCGTCAGCATGACGCCGAACGTCACCACGTATTGCAGATCTGCGACGGCAAACGAATAGCGCGGAGGGACAAAAAAGAAGTCAAACGCCAGGACGTTCGCAACGGCCGCGGCACTGGCAGGACCCCGGCCGATCTTCAGGGCAGCGACCGTCGCGCCCAGAAGGTACACAATG